>Ga0213864_10000845_pt1 | contig 14005 bp, 15 predicted proteins | sample PICome_5_FD_160078 | JGI IMG/M metagenome (GOLD analysis project Ga0213864, IMG submission 160078) | Coastal seawater microbial communities near Pivers Island, North Carolina, United States - PICO247 | ecosystem: Environmental > Aquatic > Marine > Coastal | place: USA: North Carolina... | reverse complement strand
TGTGTTTCCCCGTGGGTGCCAATCTGCAGAACGAATCGCCACGTTGCGATTTGTTTCTAGGAAAAGGTCACGACTCTTTTCATCAGGCTCATCGGCATCAATGAGCATCAAGAAACCATTTTCACCGACCAATAGGACATCATTTTTATCTGGGGATATCGCTCCTGAAATGATGCCTATGTCATTTGATTGAATTGTTCTCTCGAGCGACAAATCAACGGTTTGCATGGTCTCACTCGCCTGAACGATAGGCAGAAGGAGCAAGAGAACCAAGACATATGCGATTCGTCTCATGAATCGGTCGGTAAAGTTTGAACTCAAAACACCTTTCATTCACTTGGTCTTCACGCTATTTGACGGTGAACCTTATGACTCGATGATGGCTCGACGAGATATGGAGCGATTTGCTGTTAAGAGAGGCATCGAAAAATCGATGGGTGGAAATGCAGGTTTGTGTAAGAAGGCCGCTGAATATTTTGACAACATTAGTGCAACTGGTGATGGGCAGTTCACAGGTTCATTTGGAATTATGACGAAAGTTGTAGGATCGTATGAAGATGGAAAACTGGTTGTCGAGGTTGAACAAATGAAAGGCGACGAACTTGGTGAATTTTTAGCATCCGATGGCGGCCGAGAACTTGCGATGGAATCTAGAAAGCGATGGTCATCGTTTCTCGATGTTGCGACGGGCTACACTGCTAAGCAACGTGGAGATAAAGCCAAAGAAGACGCTAAGAAATTATCAAAGGCAAAATCTGCAATCAATATGGCGAAGAAGTCAATGGAACTCATTAAAAATGTCGAACAAGAAAAAATAGATGCCGCAAATTCACTCATTGAAGAAATCCAATCAATGCTGGATGGTGGGCAAACGCCACCTGAATCCAAAGTCAAGAAACTCAATGATCTCTTCTAAGTGATGAGCATGTCTGCCTCAGATGCGAACGATATTGAGTCCAAAATATCAGCATTATCTGAAATTGACCGTGCACGTCTTGAATTAATGACCGGTGGTGTCCAAGAAGTCGTAGGATTGGAACATCTCGTGAACTGCCTTTCTGGAAAACCGACATTCGGGGGCGACAATACGATTCGATGCTACGTTGGTATTGAACCAAGTGGTAAAGCCCATATCGGATGGAAAGTTTTGTCTTTACAAATGAGAAAGATGTTGGATGCAAACGCAAACGTCATCATCTTCTTGGCTGATTGGCACGCTTGGGTTAATGATAAATTCAAAGGTGATTTAGAGTCTATTCAAACCACTGCAAGGTATATGGAAGATACATTTCGGGCATTGCTTCATCATCCACCGGAAGGTGATGGGCCGGGGCAACTCCAATTTGTTTGGGCATCGAACATTATGGATTCAATGGATTATTGGGCTAGAGTCTTGCGATGTTCAAAAGGTGCAACCTTAGCCATGGTTCGAAAGACGTTCACAATCATGGGTAGAGATGAAGCTTCATCAGACCACGACTTGTCAAGATTTTACTATCCAGCCATGCAGGCAGCAGATATTTTTGAGATGAACATTGATGTCGCAATAGGAGGCATGGACCAACGCAAAGCGCACATGTACATGCGAGATGTCGCCTCGAAATATGGTTGGAAGAAAGCAACCTGCTTTCACACTCATATTATCTCGTCTCTTAAGTCAACAGGTGTTCGAATGGAATCATTCGACCACAAAATGTCCAAGTCAGAACCGAATGCAGCACTGATCTTACACGACACCCCAGAACAGATTCGTAAGAAGATGAGGAAAGCATACCTTGACCCAAGCGATGAAAATTCGCCTGTGTATGAACTTGTAGAACATGTTGTGTTACCTGAATTTGGTGTTGTTGAAGTTCGACCAGACCCCAAATTTGGCACTCCGAGCGATTGGACAAATCTTTCAGATTTCAAGCAAGCAGTTATGTCAGGAGAACTTCACCCTCTTGACGCAAAGTTTGCGGTTGCGGACGGCCTCGCAAAAGGACTTGAAAATGTGGCAGATTACTTTGCAAAACATCCAGAATTATTGAACAAAGTTACATCGTTCGTTGAAAAGTGATAGCTCAAACTTGTTTTGAATTCAAGATTTCTAATAACAAAACCCGGCGAGTATCCTCTTCAAAATTACGTTTTGCTATGTGGTCAAGGCGCACAAGGACAAGAACTTCCAACTCATCACCTTCTTTGAATTCTCCAACCATTTCGTCCCTCACAAAAGCAGTAAGTCGACAATCATCATGTTCTGTTGATTGAATTTCCAAATACTGAATGTCCTCATAACTGCATTTTTCTACATCAAATTCAAATTCTGAGTTGAAACGAATGATGTCACCTATTTCAGGAGGTGGATCACGTCTCATAAATGCTTCAAAACATGTGTTGCAATGATAGGGACGTTTTCTGTTACGTCCCAATCGTTGAGGTATTTCTTGCTCAGTTCTACAATCACGGCAGTAGTATGTGGCTACTTTCAGCCATCCCATGTACTCTTTTGCCTTTTTCACACGTATTTTTGTTGAAATGATTCGGCCTCTGTCCCGCATTCTTAAAGATTCTAAAGTACGGTATGCTGAGCTGTGATAATTTACGATCCGTAGTACTGGGCGGGAATGGATGCCAAATTTCTGAAAATGTTCAAAAAGCACACGATTCCCATGTTCAAGGCATTTATCAGTCCAGTTAAGTAGAGAAGTATGTAATCGAGAATTGTTTTCAATGTCACTGTATTCTATTTCAAAACCTACGACATGTTCTTCTGAATGTTCGAAGGATGAGATTTTATCGCTATATTCTTCCAACAAGATTCGCCAATCATGAAGCATATCCATGTCGTTATCTTGCATTCCAATCTTACGACTCCGAACCATAATTAACACGAGAGGTTGAAGTTAATGAATGTCATGTTGTTAAATTCTACAATTTTTGTCGCAAATTGAAAGAACAAGGTTCATCAATCGGTTGACTTTGGGAAAAATCACACAAAGGTGAATTTCATGGTGAACATTGCAGTTCTTGTCAAACAAGTCCCGGATACAAACGCAAAAATCGTAGTTCAATCAGGTGATAGAGTCGATCTATCTGGCGTTAAGATGGTCATCAGTCCATACGATGAATTTGCTATTGAAAGTGCACTGCAGCACAAAGAAGCCCATGGTGGAACAGTTACCGCAATTACCGTTGGCGATTCATCTGCAGATAAAATTCTCAAGGATGCGAAAGCAATTGGAGTTGATGACTTGATTCGTGTTGATGTCGGCGAAGAAATGGACTCAAATGCGTTACAGCAGGTCCTTGTTGATGCCATTCAAGGCTTGGGTGCAGAGGTTGTTTATTGTGGCAAATCTGCAGCGGATACAGGGGCCGGTTCCACAGGTCCAGGAATTGCACAACGTCTTGGCTGGCCATCCGTTTCCAACGTCGTTGGAATCGAATATAGTTCTCCACTTTGCGTCGTTGCTCCCATGGGCAGTTCAAGTGCAAAAATTGAAGTTTCAGTTCCAGCAGTTATTTCCTGCGATAAGGGCGATGTCAAAGTACGAAAAGCGAACGTCAAAGGAATAATGGCTGCAAAAAAGGCAACGGTACAAGTGGTATCTTCAACCCCACCACTGTCGACAGTTCAACTCGTACGACACTCGATGCCACCATCCAAGCCAGCAGGTAAAACGTTTCAAGGCGGAGATTCCGCCAATGAAGTTGCAAAACTTTTGAGAGAGGAAGCAAATATTCTATGAGGTGATATGATGGCAACAATCGTAATAGCAGAAATCAACAACAACAAGATCCACGACTCAACAAAAGAACTCATCACAGCAGCCCACTCTATAGAGGGTCAACCGGTTCTCGTCGTCCCCTGTTCAGATGCATCGATTGCCGATGAAGCCTCTTCATTTGACGGTGTAAGTCAAGTCCTCGCCGCCAAGTCATCGGTGTTTTCGTCCTACGATGCAGCAGCATGGGCCAGTGCCCTCGACGCAGTCATGCCCCAAGGTACAATTGTCGCCGCAGCAACCCAACAATCCAAAGATTTGGCAGCAAGATTAGCTGCCCTACGAAACATTTCGGTTGTTCAAGATGTCGTTGCTGTTGAAAATGGTGAATTAACAAGTCCGATATATTCCGGAAAAGCAATGCAAACCGTTCGATGCAATGGTGACGCAGTCATCACCGTACGAGCAAATGTGTTTGGTCAAGTATCAAATGGGGCCTCAAATTCAATTCAAGTGGTTGATACATCCGGCCAAGTTGCGACTGCGGTCAAGGAAATGATTGCCCGTGCATCTCAGCGACTCGACGTGGCAGAAGCCAATATCATTATCTCTGGTGGAAGAGGTATGGGTAATCCATCAAACTTTTCACATCTCGAGGAAATTGCAGATGTAATCGGTGCCGCAGTCGGTGCATCCAGAGCAGCAGTCGACACATGGGATGAAATTCCTCACTCCATGCAAGTTGGCCAAACAGGAAAAACCGTGAATCCAAATCTGTACATTGCAGTTGGAATTTCTGGTGCAATTCAACATCTCGCAGGAATGCGTTCATCAAAATACATTGTGGCGATCAACAAAGATGCTGATGCCCCAATTTTCCAGCATGCTGATTATGGCATTGTTGCTACATGGGAAGAAGCACTTCCGGTGCTAAAATCAGCTTTCCAAGGTATGATGAATTAAGCGTACTTTCCAAAACCATAGGTGCCGAATTCACCGGCGCTTTTCCCAACATACGGATTTGTTTCGAATTCTTTCCCGACCGTCGTTAAAGGTCCATGCCCAGGATGTATGATCGTCGTGTGTGGTAGTGGCCATAATTTTTCTCGAATTGATGTTGCAAGTAGTTCAAAATCTCCACCTGAATGTGGCAAATCAGTTCGACCGACTGAACCTGCAAAAATGGTGTCGCCAGCGAACAAATGACTTGCACCCTCAGCGTTCTCAAACTCTAAGCAGCAACCTCCAAGCGTATGACCTGGTGTGTGGTGTACAGTAAATTTTAGAGAACCGAGTATGACATGTTCACCATCTGAAAATGATTTTGTCGCAGTTGCAGGTTCAGGAATATCAAAACCCCAACGCTTCGCTGACTGTTGTGCTAAAGATTGCAGGAAATAGTCATCTTCGTGGAGATACCAATCGACTTGATAGTGTTGCAAAAAATAAGGAATGTGTCCTGTATGGTCGAAATGCGCATGGGTATTGATGAGCCCGCATACTTTTCTTTGAGGAAACCCTTCATCACGCCAAATGTCTTCTGTCATATTGATGTTCATCCAATCGGGGCCAAGGCCTTGAAATGAATCAATCCATGTTGAAATTCGATCGAATTCTTCCCCTCCATCAACGATGAGGGTATCGCCACTGTTCAAGTCTGTGACGACAGAACACCTCATTTGTAAAGCACCGACGAGGAAATGTTCGATGTATAGTCGCTGCATGACATCACCTCTCAACCTTGACACTAATACTGTCAGTTGACCAAATTCCACTTTTGTCACGGATTCGGAATTCGAAGCGATAGGTGCCAATTGGTAATTTTACTTTGCATTGAAAAGATGTTGAAATTGTATTTCCGAGATGGTCGACCCATTGCATCGAATCAATTTGTTCATCAATGTCTTGGGTGTTTGATGCGTCGAGATGAATGATAGCATTCCCTTGTTCATCGCATTTTACTACAGAGTCTTCACCTGCGTTTGGTGTTGGATTTTGTAATGAAGATTCATCGAGAAGAAGGTCAATAAGAATGTCATCCTCGTTCGATGCCTCAATTTCAGTCAATTGCTCTACATCTTCATTCATTGCATCGAGGAGTGAATGAAAGTGGGTGTTTGATTGAGGTTCACTATGAAACAAGTCTTGTTCTTGTTTTGATAAATGTTGCAGCATTTCGTCGTCTGACGAGTAAATTTCATCAGATGAGAGTTCTTGAAATTCGCTTTCAAACCATGATGTCAACTCACTTTTATCGACCTCAAGGGTTTCTTCTCCCAAACGTATCATGCCAATGGGTTCACTATCAGTGTAATCATTTTGGTCTGAACCCGAGAAAAATAATGCTCCTGATTTAGAACTTAGAGCTAAAATTTGCATCATGCCGCTGTGTTCGACAACCCACTCTTTTTGGTGCTCGAGACCAGTCAAATAAAACCACCAAGAAAAAAGAGTTTGATCTCCAAAGACAACAATGTTTTGAATCGGAAATTCCTTTTTTGCAAGAACTTCCCAAAGTCCCGAGGCGTTAGATTTTGCGATCGTCCCATCATCACATCCAAACAACACATCATCTTCGAGAACCTTAGATGCGGTAATACTTGCTTGAACATCCATCCGATGTACACATTTTTGATTCTGCCACCATTCAATCTCTAAGACTTCTTCTTCACCATCGACGTAGGCATGGCCTTCTCTGCAAATTGCTATGGTTCCACTTTTTGTCTCAACAATGTTCAAGATTCTTTCACCATAATCCCCGCGTTGCTCTCGAGACCAAATGATTTCACCATTTCTCGTTTGAGCCACTCGACCTTGATGAATGAGGAATAAACTGTATTCAGTAAAGAAAAAATGTTCGATTTCTATATCTTGAAAAAGCGGAACGAGGGCATTGTCCTCTCCTTCCTCTAGAAGTTGGCTGACACGACCAAAATTATCAAAGATGATTGCTTTTGAATCAAGTACATTGATAGAAAAAACACCAGCATCCGAAGATATGTCATCTAGGATTTGCCCATTTTTATCTAATATGTGGATACCATCTTGATTTCCCACGAGGTATTTCTGATTGAATTTCGTCATTGATGATATTTCACTCAAAAAGTGCCGCTCCCAACGAAGTTCACTTGTCTTTTGAGTATCAAAGCATTTGACAGTACCATTTTGGAATCCACTCAATAAGCAGTTTTCTTCTTCATCAACAAAAAGGGCGAGACAGTTTGAATCGTGTTGGTGGAAACGAATAGTTGGCTTTGTAAGTATCAACTTATATGCCACCTGAGAATTATTGTTGTTCATCTTCGGCTTCATTCTCGAAATCATCAGAGTTTCGCATTTGCTTTGCGCTGTCATTGCGTTGCTGGTGCAATTTCTCAAGGTACTCCTCGGTCACATCGCCGGTGATGTACTCGCCATTGAAACAGCTTGAATCGAAATATTTGATCTTCTGTTGAGCACCCTTTGTTGAATCAATCAAATCCTCAAGAGTTTGATAGAACAATCGGTCGCTACCGATTGTAGAATTTATTTCATCAATGTTTTTTCCATTCGCAATGAATTCATCTACAGCAGGCATGTCGATGCCATACACATTTGGGTGTCGAACCGGTGGTGCAGCGGATGCAAAGTACACTTTGTTGGCCCCGACATCTCTCGCCATCTCAATAATCTGAGCACTCGTCGTCCCTCTCACAATTGAGTCATCAACAAGCAACACGTTTTTTCCACGGAATTCTGCTTCGATTGCATTTAATTTTCTTCGCACTGATTTTTGTCTCATTGCTTGACCAGGCATGATAAATGTTCGACCAACATATCTATTCTTTACAAATCCTTCACGGTAGGGTACACGGAGTGTTCTTGCCATTTCTAATGCAGAGATACGGCCTGAATCAGGCACTGGAATCACCACATCGATATCATGGTCTGGCCAATCATCAAGAATTCTTGATGCAAGTCGGTGGCCTTGATTCGATCTTGCTTCATAGACAGAAATGCCATCGATCACAGAATCAGGTCTTGCAAAATAGACGTATTCAAAGATACAAGGGCTTTGCATGGTGCTCTCAGAACATTCTTTCGAAAACAAATATCCTGAATTTGAAATAAAAATTGCTTCTCCTGGAGCAACATCTCTTACAATCTCAAATCCAAGGGCAGTGATTGCAACGGATTCACTCGCAACGACGTATTCGTCATGCCCGTCAACAACTCGCTTCCCAAAAATAAGTGGCCGGATGCCATTGGGGTCTCTGAATGCTAGTAAGCCATAACCTGCCAAAACAGCGACACAAGCATATGCTCCTTTGACTTGCTTGTGGACATCTTTAATGGCATCAAAGACGTGTTCTACATTGAGGTGTGGTGCACCGTCAATAATGAGGTCTCTTGCTCTTTTTGTAAGTTCAACGGCAAGCATGTTCAATAACAATTCGGAATCACTTGATGTGTTCATGTGCCTCAAGTGCTTGTTTTCAAGTGAATTCCGAAGTTCTTCGGCGTTGGTAAGATTTCCATTGTGTGCTAAGGCTAGACCGTATGGTGAATTGACATAGAAAGGTTGAGCTTCCGCAGCAGAGGACGAACCAGCTGTAGGATAACGTACGTGACCAATTCCTAAATTTCCTTTGAGTTGCATCATGTGGCGTTTGTAAAAAATATCTGAAACCAGTCCGTTTGATTTGCGTAAATGAAAATGCCCATTGTCATCAGAAAGAATTCCTGCGGCATCTTGACCCCTATGTTGCAGGACAGTTAGTCCATCGTAAATGAGATGATTAACATGCACATTTGGTTGGGCAACGATGCCGATAATCCCGCACATGCTCTGCCCCTCATTGAATGGCAGATGTTCTTGACATCTAACAGTTTTGTTTCAGAAATCACGCCTTGGGTCGGTGAGATTTTTTGGACCAATTGAATTTTCTCATACGTGCTGTCTCTCCATAACCACATGATGCACATACTGATTTTTGCTTGTGAAACGCATTTCTTCCACATCGTCGACATGGAATGTGGGTCGTCTTTTGACGACGTCCCATTGATGGAGTACCCTTTGACATTGAATCACCGACAGTTCGGCCACCGACCTCTTGTTTATGAAAGCAACGGAAAACTCATCATTCCTCTTCTTGATGGGACGGCCAATCAAGACTTGATTTTGATGGTAACATTACAGAATAAAATAGACCAAAACCGATAATCAGCGATACCAACGCACCAAGAAGCGTTGCAGAATATCTCAACACATTTGACAGCAACTGGGCGAGAGGCGTTCCATTTCCTTCAAGAAGTTGGACATCAAGACTTGGCAAGAGCCACAACATCAACAGTGCACCGATGGCACCAGAACCAAGCATTCCTGCAGCTGGAGGAAGCCGAACTCGACGAGATTCAGCATACATGATGAGTGTCAACAGCAACATAAACGACCCGATCATAAAAGATGTGAGGATGGCATTCCAAAATCGCCGTTCATACAACTTCGATGTTGTATCATTGAGATTATCTGCCAATGAAAAAACAAGAACACAATACGTAAGAACGAGAAGTAGAAGGAGACTCATCGCTTTTTTGATGTTTAAACTATTCATCTTCATGACCTCCTTCCAAATGAAGTTTGATAATATCTCGAGCATATTTGAGTTCTTCTTGATTTGGAGGCTCGAGTTGAGCCATCATTGGAAGACTTTTTTCATACAAACTAATCACAACTGAAAATACAATTGCTGCGAGGAGGAAACCGATGCCATACCCGATAATCTCAAGCAGGCCTACTGCCAGATGCTGACTAAAGTCGATTGATGATATTGAGAATCCATCCAGCAACATTGAAATGATGAGGATTTGAAAGGCAAGAAAACCTATGAAGCCCATGAACCACGAAACCTTCTTTCGCTCATGACCCAAAATCGAGACAAGTATTGCAAATGCAAAAAATAGAAGTGGTGAAAGAATAAGTATTGTTGTCAAGAATATAATCCAATAGCGATTAATCTCGCCATTATACGAAGGTGTGTATCCTATCCAATGAAAAGCTAGGAGCCAAAAAATTCCAATCAATAACATGATTTGTCCTAAAGTTCTCTCATTCTTTGCAATTTGAAACGTTCCTGGCTGAATCGAAAAAATGATGTTGTACATTCCCAATAGAATGAGAACAAGAGGCCCTATGAGCACGCCAAGTAAATGTCCGAAGGCACTGGAATCAGATCCTGTTATCGTCCACGGAGATGCGAGAATAAGGATGAGGCAAACAGATGCTCCAATAACGCCACGTCTTTTATCCAGTGAATTTTTCTTCAGAAGTGAATAAAAAACGCATGATACAAGTACGATTCCTGGCAACCAAAAAAAGACGATAGCGCTAAAATCGCTTGCCATGGCTCAACCAAGATGTTAATGTAAATTACAATTACCACGAGGTAAACCTCGTAGAGTGCATCCGTTTTTCCATCAACACGCATAAATACAAGACCACAGTGGGTCGAATGCCTAAGGTGCTCAACATGGTAAAACGACCACGACAAGTCAAACGCTACAGCCCTGCAGCTGGTAAGCACACAGTTCACACTGTTGAGAGAGTGAAAAAGAAGCGAGCATCTGAACTTCGTTGGGGTCAGCGAAGGTTCCGAAAGGTGATGGCAGGTTACCGTGGTTTCCCAAGACCTCGACCCGAAGGACGTGAAAAGCCTACCAAGAGGGTCAACATTCTCTACAGATGCACTGAGACTGGTAAGGCTCACTATGCTCCATGTAAGCGAGCAAAGAAATTCGAATTGGTAGACAAGTGAGGTGGCAAAGTATGGCAAATTCATTCATTCGTGTTAGTTGCAAAGATTGTGGTCAAGAGACGATTCTCTTCTCAAGAGCTACAACTCAAGTCATTTGCTCAACATGCAGTGCAACACTTACAAAATCGACTGGTGGAAAATCGGAACTTGTTGGATGTCAAATTGTAGAATATTTGGATTGAAGGGGGATTCCCCATTAGTTCTTCAATCAACGACAATTCACCGGAAGAAGGTGAATTTGTTATTGTTACAGTAAAAAATGTGAAACAAAATGGTGTTTATGTCGATTTAGATGAATATGAAGGCCGAGAAGGCTTCATCTTCATTGGTGAACTTGCAAGTGGTTGGGTTAAGAACATCCGTAGTGTTGTTCGAGAAGGCCAACGCATTGTTTGTAAAGTAATTAAAGCAAAAAAAGACACCTCTGCTATTGAATTGTCACTTAAATCAGTTACTGAAGAACGTCGAAGAGATCGACTTCAGGAATGGAAAAACGAACAACGTGCGAATCAACTGCTTCGTTTTTTATCCGACAAAATAGGAATGAATCAAGATAAGACACAGGAACTCGGAGAACAACTTGTCGATGTGTTTGGCACCTTATACACTGCTTTTGAAGAAGCAGCACTTGGCGAAAATGTTCTGGTCAATGCTGGTTTTGAAGGACAGTGGATTGAAGAATTCACCACATTAGCGGTCGAAAACATTATTCCGCCCTTCGTGGAATTGAGAGGGATCATTGAATTGAACACGACCTCTCAGCAAGGCATTCATCTCATAAGAGACACCCTCTTGAAAATCGAAGAATTCTCAGATGAGAAAAATGAAGTCAGTGTTTCATGTCATTACGATGGTGCACCAAATTATCGAATTGAATTAAAGGCTCCAGATTTCAAAACAGCCGAAAAGATTTGGGAAAATTCGACCAAGAGTGCGATTATGTATTTCAACGAACATGGCGGAGAAGGAAATGCCTGGAGAGATTAGGTGATATCATGGCAAAACAACTTTTGCAATATTGTTCCTCGTGTTTGAATTGGAGTTTACACATAACATGCACTCACTGCGGGGGTGTGGCTGCAGCAGCTGCACCATTGAAGTGGTCGCCAGAGGACAAGCGCGCTTCAATCCGAAGAAAAATGAATGATGTTGGCTCTGATGATTGGATTTTAAAACTCCCAACACTTTGAAGTTCAGGTTTTTTGACAATTGAAATTATCAACCTTAATTGAGAAAAATAAACTCAAACATTATACTGCTGATGCGAATCTATCGCTTTATGACATTGCTTAAGCAATGGATTGGTGACCAATCCGAATTAGTAAAACATGCCACGATTTTCGTTGCATTTCCTGGAGTGGGCAATGTCGGTAAATGTGCTATTGAAGAACTTCTTCAATCAAATGAACACGATGAAGTTCTTCGGTTGCACCCAATTGGTTTACCACCGATAGCAGAATTGGATGGTCAAGGGCTTCTAGCCCCACCTCACATCAAGGTACATCGTGTTGCAACCAAAAGCGATGAAGTGTTGTATACTCTGAGCGGTCATTCTCAACCCAATCAAGCCATAGAACAAACAATGCTTGCTCGACAAATACTCGAATTCCTTAAAGATTCCATGATTCGACAAATTTTTGTTTTTGCAGGACTTATGGACGAACCTGAAAGAAAAGAAATCTTTGTTGTTTCAACATCGATTGAAACACAGGAAAAAATGCTCAACATGGGTGTTCATGTACGAACTGATGAGCCGAGATCTGGAGCAATTGGTGTTTCAGCTCTGGTTGCAAGTTTAGCACCGGTGTATGATTTAGAATCATGTTGTGTTATTTCTTCAACTGTTGGTACGAGCAAGGATGTCATGTCTTCACTTCGATTGCTCACGGCATTGAATGATTGGTTTGGATTTGATTTGAACATACCAAATGAGGAAATGTTGAACTTAAGATTACGTGCAAAGTTGGGTGAATCAACTGGCTCAGAAACGGATTTTGTTAAGGAAATGATGACACACGACACGTCGTATATGTAAGCGCCGAGAGAGGGATTTGAACCCCCGCGTCCAAGGGACAGTGGATTTCGAATCCACCGCAATACCGGGCTATGCGACCTCGGCTTGAATGGTGCTTTAGCGTCACCATGATAAGCATGATGATTGTGCGTTGAGTGATGAATGTTCAATTGTTATGGAAAGAAGGCGATATCACTCTTGATGTTGATGTTGGAACATCTATTGCTCAAGTTCTGCAAAAAGCAAACATCCTGTCTTCGACAGTCATCGTTTGTTACAATGATCGAATTCTCCCACACTCCACCCTCCTTCAACAGGAGATTGCACTTGAAGTCATTACCATATCATCAGGTGGTTAAATCCGTTTGAATGATGTGTTGTGTTGCATATCGCCTCGGAGTTGAGATGCCCAGGCATCCAAAGAAATGTTCACAAAAATAAGTGAATCACCTTGCTCAATCATGTCGTATTGAGGCCCCCATTGATTTTCCCATCCGTCAATTTGTATTGAACCAGTGTTGTCGAAGAGGACTAGGCCTTTTCGATGCCACGGCTTTCCATTTGCTCCTATCCCACTTTTGCTGAATGTGTATGCAACCTTGCCACCAACATTCCATCTCGTGCGGTGACCAAGAAGTGTTGACAATTCAAGTTCATCATTTTCAAAATGAATCTGAGTCCAAGGATCAAATTTAATGTTGATTTCTCCTTTGAAAGTACTCTGTATGATAGCATTTTCAATGATTATTTCGTCATCCTTTCGAAGACTTTGTATTAATTCATATCGAGTGTCGTCGTTTTTTATTGTTCTCAACTGCAATTGTGCAAATGCTTGGTCTTGAATGACACGTATTGAGGGTAAGGTTCCCTCACCTCTCGGCATGGTGCTGAAAACTTTGCATTTGATATGAGAACGAACCTTTGTATCCCCAATTGGTGTAATATCGACGATGTGATTTGTTCCAGCAAGTTGAGTCGTAGCAGGAATTTCTGGGTCCCGACCACCTGACCCCGGACAAATTTTTGTCCACGAACATTGTTTGCATCGTACATCTGCAGAAGGACCATCATGTATGCCTCCTCGGTTAAAATTTTGAATTGGTTTGGGCGATGGTTTGCAATCATTCATCGAGGGTGTTTCAAATTTAATTGTGTTAAAGAGGTCATGTAATCTCGTCTCAAGGTCTTGGAGTTCTGCAATCGATGGGACGAGAACAGATTTTTTCGAAGGGTGGCCGACATACCATATTTCTAATTCATCGACAACAGTCGTTCTGTCATGGGTCGCCCACCACAGCATGGCGTACATTTCCAATTGATGTTGATATCCTTCAGAACGAAACGAGGTTCCATCGCTTGCCTTCAAGTCCACAATCTTCGTTCTGCCACCCCATCTATAGACCAAATCATATTCGCCTTGAAACCAAAAGTCAGGGTGAATTGCATTTAGTGAAAATGGTGCAGCATGAGGATCAACAAACCAGGGA
>Ga0213864_10000843_pt1 | contig 14015 bp, 13 predicted proteins | sample PICome_5_FD_160078 | JGI IMG/M metagenome (GOLD analysis project Ga0213864, IMG submission 160078) | Coastal seawater microbial communities near Pivers Island, North Carolina, United States - PICO247 | ecosystem: Environmental > Aquatic > Marine > Coastal | place: USA: North Carolina... | reverse complement strand
TAGGTTGAATGACTTCCTTGTGAGGATAAAGAGTCAACAGGACAGGATGAAGAGAATATGCAAGTGTATGGCACATACATATCTTACATTGGTACCGCCTCCACTTGTACTCCTCTTCTTGTTCTGTGTTCGCATGTCAGGACCAAGGGCGTGTGTGTGGCATGGTGTGGTATGTAATAGATGTTATTCTGTGAGTCCAGGACGATCATCAGGTTGGCAGAGGATAAAATATGACAATGAAAGATACTCACTTTTTCTTGATGTGCCTCCACATTTGTGATCTTATTGCAACATGTCAAAAACGAGTAACAACATTTTGTGAGTAACATTATAGTTAGCAGAGGATAAATCACATGAAGATAGAGTACTCACAACATGTTTTCGGTCCTCCTTCTTCTCATTCGGGGGGAGGGGGGGTTGATAGAGATGATAATGTATGTGAGGACGACAAACTTGGATGATAAAGAGAATCTGCATAGAGTCGTGTATGGCACATACATACCTTTCTCTTCTTCGCCTTTTCCATTGTTGGGATAAAGAGGATAGGTTGAATGACTTACTTGTGAGGATAAAGAGTCAACAGGACAGGATGAAGAGAAATATGCAAGTGTATGGCACATACATACCTTTCTCTTCTTCGCCTTTTCCATTGTTGGGATATATAAAGAGGATATGTTGAACGACATACATGTGACGATAAAGAGAATATGTCTTGCACATGCATAGTGTCTTACCTCCTCCACCTGCTCATCCCTCTTCTCCTGCTCATCTCTCTCATTACATTCTTTGAGCAAGTGTTTGTGTACTTCATTAGGCAAATGATATGCGCCGCCACGTTCTAAAGCCTTTGCACGGCTGTGCTTGTCCTTCGGAACATTTTCATCATCCTTGTTCATATCCAAATTCATGTCCAGTATAGATTCCAAGCTTACAATACACTTATTTCCCTGTCCTTCAGGATATTTGGTTAGTACATACCAATTCTTATTGCCGTTGAGCATTTCGAACCAATCACCCTTCAAATAATATTGACCCTCGGTCAGGTTGTACGAATTACCTTCAAACTCGAGCACTTCTGTACATTTTGCTCGAAATATTGGTTCATCTGCCGTCAACTTACATACATAATATGGTGTGTCAGGGTCATTTGCACGGTAAAAGACGACTCGACCTTTTGGAAAGAGTCTTGTGAGATTGCTAATGAGAGTCGGTTTTGTACCAACAAAAACCGTGCCGGCATTGACCTTCTTGCGGTGACTAGCAGACTTGTTGGTGCCCCTATTGTCGTTACTATCACTCGAAGGGGATTTCCCCTTGGGACTTTTCGAACAATTGTTCTTGCTAAGGATCTCTGGATCTGATGTCTTGTCACCATCAGACGCAAGTGCTGTATCCTTGTTGGTGCCCCTCTTGGTAATGTCGCTAACGACATGAGATGTCTCGGCGACATTGCCCTTCTTGCGGCGGTCACTAGCAGACGCAAGTGCTGTATCATTGTTGGTGCCCCTCTTGTTGTTACTAGCAGATACAACGGCAGGATGACTCGCCTTAGGGTCTTCATTTGACGGTGTCTAGAATGATGTTGATGTAGTAAAATCTGTATGTGTGAGGTTAGAGAACTTTTGGTTATACAATGCAACTCAACAATACGTTTTACCTCCACCTGTACGTTTACCTCCACCTGTTTCCTACTACTGCTTGGTTGATCTGAAGTTGTACTCGATGTTTCTTTCGTCTGCAAGTTATCATAAAGAATACAGATTGAGAGCAGAATGTTGATAAGGGATATTCTATACTGATGATCCGACTTACCGCATTTCTCGTGTCATATTTTCTAACTTGTGCTGCTATCTTCTTTACGGTCCTCTTCCTCTTCGGCTTGCTGTCTTGTGGAGCAGAAGGCTTAAGTGCGGCGAAGGCATCTTCGCCAAGACCCTTACTAGCCATTACCCATTTGTTAAGGTGAATCTTTCTTAAACGGCCTTGTTCATACTCGGAAAGTGGATGACCGTCAGGATCATGTGTAGGAGGGGAAAATGGTGGAGGGCCGCTGCGAAAAGCTTGTGAAGTCATTGAGCCCGCAAACCTGGCATCATGGTTCAATTGTTCATGACTAACAAAATTTACACCATTATCATCTTCAGAGTCGCTAAAGACATCACTTTCACTATCATCATTGGAGTCGCTGGAATCATCACTGTCACTATCACAGTCGGAGTACCTGCTGCCACCAATATTCATCCCTGGATATATAGATATAGATGGTAATGTAAAGGTCTTGGGTTTCTGAACGTTTGCGTTGGCATTGGTCTTTGGTGTTGCTTTAGCAGCAGCAGTGCCACCCTGAACCTGAAGAAATAGTGTTTGATGGATCATACGCAGCAATGTATGTGAGTAGGTGGGGACATACTCAAGTATATGTTGCAACACATCATGTGTTCCAAGACATGAGATATGTCTGAAACAAGTGAATGGATCGTAGCATTCCAAGCACTGATGCCCTACAGCTTGAAGGAGGGTTCTTCTTACCGTCTGTCCACCGGCAGCAGCAGCATGTGCAACAGGCACAGCAGCAGACTTGACAGCAGCACGACTGCTGTGTTGCACAGCAGCAGCACGACTGCTGCCACCAATAATCATCCCTGGATATGAAGATGGTAATGTAAAGGTGTTGGGTGTGGTAGTATTTGATAGCCGCATGGTGTCGTCTGTGGCAGTCTCGGTCCTTATCTTGGTGGACTGGATATAAGTATAATGCAGAAAAGCGACAACAACTTTAAGAGAATAGACAATAGAACAGAAAGAACAATACTACCTACATACCTGGGTCTTGCACTCGGACTTTACGAGACCAACAATGGCTTCCTCAGAATGGCCAGCTCTATACAGCACCTTAACACTTCTTACCAAATCATTCTTGGCATCTGTGTTATTCTCAGCAAGCCCCTCTTTGACATCTTTTAAAATAGTATAGTGAAATGTTTCGCTTCCAACCCGTACTTTCTTGCCTCCCTCGGGTATCTGTGCGTAATAAAACTTTGCGTTGAAATACTTCTTCAATGCCCTGTTAAGTTTTTGAGCATAGATATCGCTGAATAGACGTTGAGCTATCCCATCAATAAAGTTGTTCCTCATCCGGCCTGAATCCCCTAATTGAAAGTCGTATCGGGAACATATTTCATCAATAGCTGGTTCAACCCAAACCAATCGATTGCTTTGGTTTTTGGTTGGTACCAAAAGAAATGGTACCACCCTCTGGATATAATCAACCAGTCCCTCTCCTTGTCTAGTCTTCAAACAAGCTTTGGTGATATTGTCAGCATCAGTGTAAAGTCTTTCAGTGTTTGGTTGGGCATAGTTATGTTCCTTTTTTCTATTCTCCGCAGCCAAATGTTTACTCCACCGAGTACTCAAGGTATCTCTGATATCTTTATGCAGCTGCTTTACATCAGCCACCAATTTCTTCACATCATCATGTTGGGTGTGAAGTTGTTTTTTGCCCACCAAGTGTTGATAATTGCTGAAACGCGGTAATACGACAAGCTTAACTAAATGATCAATCACCCATTGATTAGTTATGTTGTCCTCATTTGCTGGAAGTAATTTGAAATCGATCGTTACAGGCGACATACTATAGGATCTTGCAGGATTTGCTGATCAACTAAATTGATAGTCCTTGTGATAGGTATGTAACTTGTGCGTATCACACAGTTATCATATGCTATGGAGCTTGCTCTCTCTCTCTATGTAGAGAGGAGATATTGAGAGGAGAGGCGGGCATTCATTTTCATTTGAAAAAATGTAACGGTCGATTTTATAACTGTCAATGTTGGACACAAAATAGCTTGATTGGTAGTGGTAGAAATTGCCATATATGATGCGAGCTCTTCACGTTCGAATTTCTCGGCGCGGATACTCATAGGGCGTATGTATGTACAGGTTGTTGTTGTTACCTGCATATAGTTCTGATATAGCCTACCATCAGCTACCATCGTTCTTTTAGTATAATAAGCACAACCTTAGAGCATGATCATTACAGTTGCAGGAGGAAATATCGGCATACCAATCACCAGGAGGAATAAGGAGATTGTTGACAAATACGGTATTTCTTTCAATGAAGACGACACATTAGAGAGTGTGAGAGACCAGTTTTCAAAAGTTAAAAAACAACATCGCCAGCTACGACGGGTATACGACACATTAAATAGAACAGCTGTAAAGTCGATCCATCAATATGCAGCAAAAAGAGGAGGGGGGGTTGCAAATCTTATATTTGATGATGTTTCTTCTGTTTGGAAAGCAACTATGTTTATCGATGAGACCAAAGAAGATGGAGTAGTTGTTAGGAGTGAATACATTATCCATAAAAAGATTGATCAGTCCTTTAAGAGCTGCGTTTTGGAAAGGGCTTCACTAGAAAATATGCTCAAAGCAAAAGTTAAGATATTACAAGATGTGTACCAAGAGCAACTCAAGGTCATGCTGACGGAGTATGGGATTGACGTAACGAATGTAGAAGACCATTGCCTAAGGAATTTTTTGAAGAAATCTCGATGGAATTTGGAGGGGGCAAAAGAAAAAGCTATATCCGAGTTATCTTCTGCAAAGCCTGTCATGTGACTGATGATAGATTTAATTTAGGATAGATTTAATTTAGAGTTGAATGGTTTCCACCACATGATACCATCATATCTGAAAGTGTAGTAGGAAAATGAATCTAACATCATCAAATAAACGATCATATCTGGCTATCTAAACATTATTAGTAGTAATTTCTAGATTGGTAGTTACCATCCACTCTTCCAAGTTTGTTTCCCTTTCTTCTTCTTTGCACATATAACATTTGTTTCCACTACTTCTTCTTCACGATTCACTGCTATCATCATCATGATATTTGTCTAGTGAACGGGCTCTTGTGGGATATGCAATGTTTGCCAGGCTCTTTAGGCGATCCAAGTCGGATTGGCTAGTGATCAATAGGTGTTTCTTCTCAAAACTCCCTTTTGCCTTAACAAAATTAAGTAACTCCTTTGTACTTTTATCATCAATTTTGTTCATGAAGTAATTTTTGTGAATGAAGGTAGTCTGGGAATACACCTCTGTCGGATTAAGGCGTAGGATTGTTCCTGAATAAGAGCCAAAATATTCATTTACCTCATCAAACAAGTCTCCCTTCATACCTTTATCCCCCTTCATACCTTTATCTCCTGTGTTTTGTATAATAGTGAGAAGAATCGACCAGATTGATGAGAAATTATAGGCTGCTTTGGTGGTATCTTGTGAAATGACGGTATGTATGTTTCACTTACCCTTCATTCCTTTAGGGATATGTTCATCACATGAAGTTAGAGCCCTCTCCATGGATTTTCGTAAGAGGAGCATTAGATATATGCTGACAATCCTCCTCCTCCTATCTTTGTGTTTTCCTGTGTCAGCACAACAATAGTCCGCGGTGTCCTCACGGTCCTCACGGACAACATCACCTCTAACAGTTTTCTCCTGTGCCTCCTTCATGACTGAGAGAGTGTGCTTCTCAAACAATTCCTTCACAGATGCACCATCTGTCTTTACACGCTTATCATGACCAACTAAGCCAGCAAATATCGAAATCATTATTTTTGTTGCAATTTTCCATATGGGTTTCTCCTCACCTTCGCTTCCTTTCTCCTCACCTTCGCTTCCATCACTTTTCCTTTTCTCCTCCAGCATTATAGCAGGAAGAATGATTTGCTTCAATATTGTCTTGATGGTCATCTTATCGATACTATCGTCGGATGGCGCATCATCCTCCCTGTATGCATACAATATCTCAGCAACTGTCTTCAACTCTGCACGCAAACCCTTTGATTCCGATATGGACCAGTGGCAAATGGCATTACATAGCTGTAGTTTGGTAATGACTCGGTCCATTAACAGTATGTGGAGACAATGTAACAGCATGATTCTTGTCTGGGACCCAATTGTAAGGTATTTCTTCAGGGTTGTATGCCCAACCTTCTTATCAAGAGACTCTTCGCTTGTCTCTGATGCTGCATTGTCTGCTTTCTTCTTACGTTCATACCCTGCCAGCCATTTAGATTGCTTCTCACTTCGTTCCTTCTCCGATATGGACCTGATCTTCTCCGCCTTTTGCTCCTCCTCGGCAGCTAATACAGCCTTTTGTATCTTCACGAGCTCCTTGTTGGAGCTATCATCTGTGTTTCCTTTTGATAAGTCATCACCCATACCGTCTATCGAACCAAGTACCGCTCCAATTGCTGTCTCGTCATGTTTGAAGGCCAAAACCATCTTCTTATCTTGCTGGGCACGAGGTTCCACTATAAAAGTACCAATGGCTTCGACGTGAGGAATCATTGCATGAATTAAGAAAGCCAATCCTTCTTGTAACGGGTCGAGACACAAGGTGATGTCTTTTTTGGTCGGATCTAAACATGAATTAACAAGGTCAGTTAAGCATTGAGCAATGCTTAAGTGACACATCACATATTCAAATGAGCCAGTCTCTCCTGGTTTATCTTCATATATACCATCTAGCTCATTCACCAGAGCCGAGGGCTGCACTTTTATCAAGGCTCCTTTCGACTTCTTTTTCTTCAAATTCTCTTGTTTCTTTACTGGGGGCTGGCAGTTTTCAACTCCACGATGAGCTGAATGATTGACTGTTCCTTCAGCATCTCCTTTGTCCATAGGGTGTTCTTTTTCATGTCCTTTCTGGATGTCGTTCTGCCCCTGCTCTTTATTTCGATCTTCTTCCACTTCCATATCATCATCATCACCTGAAGTAATGCCTTGTTCTTCGTCATTGCTATCTAAGATATCATCCATATCATCATCAGCACCTGAAGTAATGCCTTGTTCTTCGTCATTGCTATCTGGAAGACGAACTTGAACAAGTTCGCGTAGTTGTCTTTTCACACCTTGAAGAATGCTTGCCGTAGATTCAAGATGTTTTAGATGTTCACTTGTACTCCCGGCCTCGGACAGAGTTGATATGATGGTTTCTACCTTACCTATGGCTTTGTTCACGTTATTGGTTAGCTGATTTATCTTGAGATCATTTTCAGTTGGTGTTCGCTCTCCAAGAGTTTGATAGATGGAATCGTTATTGATAAAATTTTTATCATCCTCATCTTCTTCTTCTTCTTCTTCTTCTTCGGCATCAGAGTTGGAAGCACCATCCTCCATGGATTCATGGAGCACTAAATTATTCCATGTAGGCGCCGGATGTTTCACTGTGGATGAGTCTGAAGGAGTATCACTCTTCTTTGGGGCAATAGGGGCTTGCTTCTTGTATTCCTCTGTTGTAATATATATTTCAGAGAGATTGTTGATGAGACTTCGCATTTCTGTCCTAATGCGAGCAATATCTTCCATGTCAAACTGAAATGCTGACCCCTCTGTGATCATAGATTTGAAGAGTTCCATGATATCTGCATGAGTGAACTTGAGGTGCCTCATCTTGTATAAATTGTATGCATATCTGTTCACAAACACACCACAATCACAACCATTTTCTTGGTAAGGTACTGGAGTGTGCAAAAGAAAATGAGCAGGGTTAGTTGCAAGATAAGGCAGAGAAATCAGTGGGAAGCAAACTTAGTCTTACTCTTGGGAGATAGTAACGGCATACATTTCGGTAGAAAAGGTTCATCCTTCCCAGCAATCTCTCCTTTGCCAAGTCTTTTCCATTCGTAGTTTAGCCATTTCCGAATGTGCTTCGCGTACATGTTCTTGCTGTGCATCTTCAACGAATCCAAGAACAAGAGGCTGAAAGAAAGAGATAAGTTTAGTATATTGTGTGTTGGTAATCGTATGAAAATGTTGGGAATCGTATGAAAAAAGGCTTGTGCACCACTTACCAAGCGTGCTCTTCGGTTTCTGCAACACCCTCATCGAAGAAGTTAGCGATGAGCCCCGGATTCACAACAACACAGAGTGACCAATGAAGAACTGCATTGACCGGGATGAATATGAGTTTCTTCTGAAACACATTGATATTCTTCTTTGCAGTCCAAGATGCAACGGATTCGGGTCCATCATTCTTCAATGTTGTCATGAAATGAGAAGTGAAGAAGTGGACATTAGAATCTGGGTTGTTAGCTTCTCCTCGACTGATCCTGCACACAAGAAAAAAGAAGTGATCGATAAGTAAGGCGCTAAAGCGATACATTAAAAGAACGAACATGCAAATGCAATTCTTACCACCGCATCCAAAAGTCAACAAGGCTATCACTGAGGAACTGGCCTGGGCGCAGTCTATCCACATCATCTTCAAGGATGGAGACGTAATGAGTTCGTGTCGATTTCCCTTTACCAGAAGATACGTGAGATTGAACACCCTGCATGGCGGATGCAGATCGTGGTTTTGTATCTTCCACACACTCAATCCCCAGGAAGTCTCCATCCAATTCCTTTAGACCAGATGCTGCTTTTTTCAAAACTGCCTCGTCAACCCCAAAAGGATACCTCACAAGCAATTTGTTATTAGAATCTTTCTTCTTATTCTCGCTTTCTTTAGACTCACTCATTCGTCGTTTCCTCTCATTCGTGCTGTCTTCTACAAGGACTTCTGTGGAATAGTCGAGATTGTCGAACACAATCTCGGAACTGTCCACGAGCATTTGATTATGGAGCATATCCAACATAGACTGTACATGTTGTAAGATATTTGTGAGTACTTTACCTAAAGGATAACATTATGTCATGTCTTTTCACTTTCTCACCTTTACATCATCTGAATCTCTGAATTCCACTGAGACAGAACATTCATGGTTATTCTTTTCATCGTCACTATCATCCTGGTTATTGGAGCTGCTGTAATTCTTGAGGTCGCTGCTTTCTGTTGGTGTTATGCAAAACGCGACAATAGTCATATCACAGTGGGCCCCGTGAAGTGCTTCAGTTGTATCGTCATGTGCTGGAATGTGATGCTTTATCTCCTTTAGCTCACCACTCTTTAGGCATACCCTGTGATTGCACATCTTCTTTTGAGAATCCTGGAAGGAGAACAGAATATATTCTCCAACATTGAATTCAACAACACACTTTGCTTTGAAAATATCTTCTCCAATCACAATACGAACTGCCTCAAATATTTGATCAACATCTATAGGAGGAGCACGGGCACGGGGACTCTGGCTCACTCTGCTTGGTTTAATCTTCTTATTCGGCGGTGGCTTCCGCTCTGATACCGACGTTCGGTTATCATCAGGATGACTCTTCCTCTTCGATTTTTTTTCTTTCTTACTTTCTTTCTTCCTTTTCTTCTCTTTTGGCATAATATCAACCCAATCACTCTTTTGGTAATGAGGGATAGTTGCCAAGCCTTCTGGGGTTGAGTACATGGGAAGATTTGTGCCACCCACTGTATTAAGGAGTTTATTAGTTCCATCTACCGATTTCAGCTTTTCACGCAAACGCTCCATATGTACATCAACCATATTAAGGACAGCCGCCAGAGCTGGGAAGTCTTCATCAAACGTCGTAAGATGATCGATGAAATTAGTACTATCTGCATCAAACAACTGCGCTAATAATGGTTGTTCCAAACGTTCAATGTCTAATAAGTCGTCATGTGACCATCCAGTTGTCCCCTTTATAGCTTCACCATAAAGAGATGAGGCGTCTGTAACGAAAAAAGGCTTCGGTAGGGTGGCGTTCTCATGTACTTCATCATTGTCGTCGTCCCATATAATTCCATGTTTGATCTGATGATAAGCCTTCAATAAATGTGCGAGAAATTTCAGACGTTGATCTCCTTCTGGCCACTTCGCTTTATTAAAAGAATCTAATCCTGAGAAAATACTCGACAGCGCATGACAAATTTGGATGACAGACATGACAATTTTTTTGTATACCGAACGTTTGATGTTGTCAACATCATTATCCAAGTCTGCACCGCTCACAAGTTTGTGCAATGCCTCTACAATAACAGGGCATAATTTAAATTCTTCTTTAACACTTTCATCAGTAACAGCATTACAAATAAACATCAATTTATTAGATAAGTTACCGATCTCCACTTGTGACATGTCCAAAGTATTGGCGAATTCATTATCATTAGTCTCCATAGACATTGTAAAATATTTGAATTCTGGTGTTCACACACAGTTGGATGATTGATCGTGATAGCAGGCCGTGGCCATAATATACATAAGTGAGAGAGTAGAGAGTATAAGAGATAGCTGAGCAGGGAGAGGTTCGTAATATGTATATAGGTAGTACACATATATATGTGTATGTGTACATAGAGATGCCAACTGCCATTTTCAATTTTCATTTGAAAAAATGTGATTTGGCGCAAAATGAGATACCAATCTTTGTTTTTAAGTCCTGAGATAGGAGATAGGTATCTCAACCAGCACCTCTCTCTATACATAGGTACCTAGGTGACCTCTTCTATCTGCAGTCTCTATGTATTATGTTGAGAGAATTCACATGCACCTTCCACCAATAATGATGCGATACTGTTCACTTGTCTTTCATTAACAATATTTATCAGTTCATCAATCTCTTCTTTGGCAATATCATGAATGCTAATGATGATGATAACAGTATGTTGAGGAACCATATTGCTGAAAAATTATGTGACGCGAAAAATAACTGTAATCCACGGTGCCACCACTGTGGAGCTTATTGTGAAACGTTTGTCATGGATACCGCATATTGTCTCCTTACTCAAGGAGAGGATAATGTGGTAAAAATTCAGCATTTATGCAGCCGAACGAGAATTGGTCATGCATACGTATGCTTGGGGTGTCTCCGTTATAATTGTAGAAAAGATAAGTTACAATGCGCTTGCACCAAAGCAACAACAACAGCAACATCAGCAGTTGCAGCACCCCTGGAAGATGACAACAATCACGGTTCCCATCAACAGTCAGTTCATTACGATGATTGCAATGGTGGTTTTGATGACGATCAGGATCAGGACTACTGTTTTACTGACCAAAGAGTCATCCCAATGGAAGGAAAGATAGAACAAAACTTCAACGATCCATCAGCATTTAATAAAAAGTGTTCCAAATATTTTATGAATGAGCACAGTGAACCAAACAGTGGCAAGAAGTGTTTGGTTGAATATGCTCTTAATAAAAAAAATATTAACACCGATGACGTGAATATGGCTCTTCTCACGACGCATCTACATTATAATACTACAGATGACCAATCTCGGGATATTCTTCAAGTTACTCAACAGTCTGTCAAGGAGTTGGAAAAAGAGAAAAGAGAAGACAAACAAATGCTTGATGAGTTTCTGAAGGAATCAATATCGGAATCACTCTCTAAGATGATCTCTGAGATGAAGACTGGGGCACCATCGAATGGATCAGATGATCTATCAGAAAAGATGTTATCGAATGTATCTGAATTGACGGAGAATATTACAAATTTAACTGAAAAAAAAATGAATAATGCCAAAATGGAGAATATACTTCAATCGAATGACCTACCCGAGTTCAATGACATACGTAATAAATATTTGGAGGGCAAGAAATCCATTGTTAGGAATCTTCCTATCCCTGACGTCAACATGGCTCATGACTTTGCCTATGTTCCTCTCGAACAAACTGTGAACCTATTCCTGGCCATGGGTTTACCTTTACGCTATTACGAGGATGATTCCCATTGGAAAGATGAGGACGGTAAATATGAAGGCGAGTATTTCAGGAGTCTGCATTCAAAGATTAAGTCCGATGAAAGTTATGCATATACCAGGTTCTACATTGCACGAGGTTGGTCAGATGGTTTTGCTTTGCACTATGTTAGGATCAACAGTGACCATAACAACCTGCAACTATATACATTCACTTTATTAGGAGAAAAAGGTCAACCAGACCATACATGGCCATTTGCTATAGGCTTCAAACAGTCTGATCATAGCAACATCCTAAACATGTTTTTGAAACAAGCAAAGGCATTAGAGACGCCAAAACTTCGGTATGTTGGTGGATCGGAGAGGAAGCTTCTACGTGTATCGATTCACCTCCAAGTGATGATGAACGATTACATAGAGAGGGTGGCTAACTGTTTTGTTTCGCAAAATGGTAATTTTGCCCATAGGTGGGGATATTCTTGTTTCTATTGCGAAAAGACTACGCCTTCTTGTGAATCGTGTAGAGGAAAAAGGATAGATAGAATATTGGGAAAGAAAAGGAAGGCAGCTACTACAGATCGTGAGGAGGCAGGTGGAAAGAAAAGGAAGGCAGCTGCTACAGATCGTGAGGAGGCAGGTGGAAAGAAAAGGAAGGCAGCTACTACAGATCGTGAGGAGGCAGTTACTGCAGATGCGCCTGGCAATTCCGCTTGCATTGGCAACCACTGTACTGACTGGTGGAGTCTTCCAGGTCATACTGAAAAATTGACAGAGTATCCAGTGAGAATTGAAAACGTGAAATCTATTAGACAGATGGAACAGACAGGAAATCTAAAAATGATCCCTGTCGTGAAATTGAATTTCGAGATGCTAAAAAATTGTGTTATAGAAGTAAAAGATCACTGGGTCAAAGCCAACAAGCCACCAACCAAGATAGATATCAAGTATTACTTTGATATCTGTGGTATTCAGCAAAAATTTTCTGAAAAAATGATTGCTGAACTTTATGATGGGGATGGCAACATCGAAGAAATGATTCCAGAGATATGGGATGACGTAATTGGCAGTGGATTGGATCTATTTGTGCAAATTCCTATGCACTTGTGTGCACTTGGCATTGAAAAAACGCTCATCAAAAACACCAAATCATTCTTAAATAAGGGGTTCGTGCTAAAATCAGGAAGAGACCAAATGGTTACTGAAGTACAAGAAGTGCACAATAGAATCATTCGTACAGCAATTGAATGGTTGAATCCCCAACCATTTACTAGCAATGATGACTTGACGACATCCAACTGGCTATCTGATAGTTTCTTTGCTTTCACTAGAACCTCCCTGGTACTCTTTGGTGTCCTTGCAGAGAATGAAGACCGTGAATTAGATGCAATTGGAGTTCCGGAACATCAAGAAGCATTTCAAGAAATGAGGGTACTATGGTTTTGTCTCATGGCTCACATGTTTGCAGATGAATTTGTTTCCTCCGATACTATTGACGATTATTCCAAGCTATTTCTTGATGCATGTGTTAGACTGCACAATCTAACCAAGAAGAAAACAAATAGTGGGAGGTGGCAGAAGTCCTTCTTTGAAACTACAGTTAACTTCTTTAGTATTTTGAATACTAAACAAGTTGTTGACAGACATTCGTCAAGTAGGGCTTTATGGGAAGGAAACTATTCAGGTGAAAAGTTCATTCAAAAATTCAAGGGAGCAAATACCACTGGATTCTTTCGGCATAATAATCGATTCATGAGAACTTTTACGGAGAAGGTCATGAATAATTACATGCTGGATCATATCAACAAAGACAATCCTATGCGCGATAGAGTCCATTATGCAAGGGCACTCAATTTTAAAGTCTATGACGATAATGCATCTCCGTTGACTCAGGGAATTGTTGTTAGTGGGGTTATAGTCAATGGAAGAATGTATATTTGCTTCAATAGACATGACAGTTCGTTGGGAAAGAATCAGGTTGTCTTGAAAGAGCTCGGGTTTAACAATAGTGCAGGACAGTGGCACTATAACCTTTTTTACGCACCTGCTATTATCGAAAAGACAAAAGAAGCAGTGATTTGTGAGGATAGGGAGGATGTAATTAAGCGGTCATCAGATGTCTTTGCGTTATTTCACTTGGGTACTATATCGCCAAATGAAGTTGATTCAGAAAAGATCTGTTTCACAATGATTTGCCGCAGTTGGAAGATAAGAGATGATGATGGGAAACTCAGATTGCCAACGCCGCAAGAGAAGCTACTTCGTCGTGGAAGACCGATGAGAAGAAGGAAAGAGTGATGTTGATGTTAGTTGAACAAGTTATGTGTATTGTGTTATATGTGAGAAGGGAAAAGAACAAAGATTGATTGACTGACTGATTGCCGAGTTGTAGATATAGTTCTCCTTCATTATAAGATTTGTT
>Ga0213864_10000834_pt1 | contig 14091 bp, 9 predicted proteins | sample PICome_5_FD_160078 | JGI IMG/M metagenome (GOLD analysis project Ga0213864, IMG submission 160078) | Coastal seawater microbial communities near Pivers Island, North Carolina, United States - PICO247 | ecosystem: Environmental > Aquatic > Marine > Coastal | place: USA: North Carolina | collected... | reverse complement strand
ACGCCATTCTCTGATATCGTATGGATCGAATTCAAAACTGGTTCCGTCTTCGTCAAATCCCTTGGGTTCTTGACTGCTATAAATTGTGTGATTTAACCAATTGCGAGTACTGTAAGTACCTTCGACTTGTCCACTGGTAAATTGTTTAGTGAACTGAATACCATTGTTGGATCCAACTCCATCCACAATGTATATGTCTCCTACTGCGTAATCACCGCTGGTACTGTAAGCATAAAATGTATGGATTTCAATTTCATCATTTACCGCCGGGGCAGTTGCAAATATAACTACACCACCTGCACTATTATATGTGTAGTTGGCAGGAATATTTTCCACAAGTTCGTTGTTTTTATAAACCTTAATAGTATTAGCTTGATTAACTGTAGCAGTGAACGTCTGATTACCTGGAACAGTTTGTGTAAATCTGTCAATCTGTGTTGGCATAAATCTAACACGCATACCATTCATTAATTCTAATGTGTTACTTGTACTCAGTGTAGGAGTTGTATAAACATTGTCATTGAAGATAGTATCAATATCAATTGCATCAACTTGTGTAGGTTTAATACTACAAGGAGGCAGTATATCAACCAACCAAAAATACTTTTGATAGTTAATAAACATATCGTAGTTAATAGGCAAGTCTAATGTATACCCTTGTTCATTCAACAATTTGTTGTGTTGGTTAACATCAACATTGTTGAATTGTAAGCTATTAATTAAATCATCATAAGCCAGTGCTTGCGTCACCGTACCTTCAATATCTTTGTTTACCATGCCTGGAACAAACTGTGTGCTGTCACTTGATCTATTGTCTGTCAGGTAATTAGCTTGGGGTTGATCAAACTTGCTGCCTATCATATTGTTGATAGTCATCAAGCTACCTGTACTCATCAGTTGTTCTAGTGTAGCATCAAAAAATTGTTTATTAGCAGTTGTTTTAAAGATAGCAGGCAGAAATTCTGTAACATTTCTGCTGCCTAAATGTTCTGCACTTTCGCCTGGTCTTGTAATTTTAGGTGCGTTTATAGGTTTTGATGTGCGTTCGTTCATTGAATGCTAACTCCTGGATTGGCTGCTAAACTAGTTGGATTTGCAATTGTAGTATTTGAAATTACAACATTATTAGTTTGTACTACAGGTAAAAACAATTCATCACTGTCACTGGATATTTCAAACAAATCTGTAGTTTGCAAATCGTTACTCACAGGTTGAATTGTAATTTGACTTATTTGTCCAATCATGTTATTATGTATGTAAGCTGCTAGTTCAGTGAAGTAAAAATCTTCTCCAAAATCCCAATTATCAACACTAAAATATCGATTGATCAACACAATAACTCTACTTTGTATTTCTGTATCGCTCATGGTACTGTTAGCTGTTTTAGTAACTAAGAAACGAGCTTGTAATTCACTACTTGCCAGATCTCCAAATAGTATCTTGTATTTTACAGGTCTATACACCACTTGATCACTGATACTTTTTTTGCTTTCTAAACTTTCAAACAAGGTACCAAGTTCACTCACAGTTGGAGGATTTGGTTTTGTTTGACTTCTGCCATCGTACAATGCCCAAGTTCTATAAGCACTGTCATAACTGCGTAACAGTACGTAAGTGTCGATAATATTTGTAGTGCTAGGATCTATCACTTGATTGATATCTGCAATTCTGCGATATTTGGTTCTTAAACTATCTCTACCTGTAACAATTGTAGTACCTGCTGTATTATCTGGAACTACAAACTCATATCCATTTTCTGTAGTAGTTCCTAGTTTAATTGTAGAAGATCCTATTACATTTAAAAAAGCTTCTGGATTGTTGGGATATCCGTCGTTGTCAGGGTCAGCTAGTGTAACTCGTATTTTATGCGGATCTGTATAGCCGTCTGTGTATGTGTAATATCCAAATGTGTTAAACTTATAATTTTTACCCAAAGGATTTTTATTAGTTGGACTCTTGGTATTAATGTCTAATACTTCTACACTATCTTTGTGTGGTTTAAGTGTTTCACTGCTGAAGGTTTCTATAAAGTTTAAATTATTAAATCTAACTTCTTGATCGCTTCCAAATACAAATCTGCTTTTTCTAGTCAGTATTTCCCAGTTACTACTGTTATAGTTTACTCTTACGATCCAACTATTGTCTCTACCAGTACTGGTCTGATCACCTTCAAACTGTCTACTCCAGTTTGCAACACTGTTGTTTGTAATACTGTTACTTAAAAGATCAGCACTTTCGATAGTCATCCATTCTTGTGTAACAGCATTAAATCTTAGTGCAAAACTGTTTCGATTTGAAATTTTGTTTATAACATCTGCTTTAACTGTGCTTGTAAGATCATATGACCAACTTGGAATCATTCTGTTTATTCTTGCACCGCTTGGAATAACTGCATTCAAACTTACACTACCTCTACCGCTTTGATCAATGCCTGTGGGAGTACCTGTGCTATCATCTCTACCTAATCCATCTTTGTATAAGTTTGTGATTCTAACCCATTGGGTATCAGCATTTGCTGTAGTAACTGTAGCTTGTGCTCCGGTGCCACCGCCTCCTGTGATACTAATAACAGTTGATGCATTATAATTTTGCCCACTGTCGGTAATAGTGACACTCACTACTTCTCCGTTGAGAACATTTGCAACAGCCGTTGCACCTGTGCCTGCTCCTGAAATAGTAACAGTTGGTGTTCCTGTGTAACCGCTACCTCCTTGTGTTACTGTAATAGTTTGGATGTACCCCAATTTATAAGGAGCTGTGATAAACTCTGCCAATCCGTTGACTTGCAGTTTGCTCAATTGATTGGTAGCTGGACTACCTAATCTTTGTACAAACGCATTGTAAGTTATGTAACCTGTACAAGTGTTTGCACTTTTGCTCACTTGATTCCATCTAAACACATTATCTTCTGTGCCATTTGTATTTGTAACTATGATGCCAAGACTTGCTTCACTATAGCTATTTGCGGCAATATGAGATCCGCTGTAAGTGTGTCTGTTATAATAAAAGTTTTTAACTTCAGGATTGTCTAGTATTGGTTTAATATACTTTTGATAGATTTGTTCACTGTTGTGACTACTTGGAAGTGTAACCAAATTACGAGTAGTAACATTGTCTTCGTACAAATAACCATCATTTAGATAGTTTGTAGCATCACTATACGTAGCTGTAGGATCATAAAAATCTCGGAATCTACTGTGTCCACTGTGTACTCTGTTAATACTTTTAATCTTGCGAATATTTTCACTCACCGTAACTGGATAGATACTGTAGTCATCTGCTGTGACCATGCGATCTTGTGTAGCAAAAAATCTACCAGCATTGGCTTTGATGCTATCAATACTTTCTCTAGCACTAGCATTGGTTACATTTGATTTTAAACTCAGTTGTAGTTTAACATTGTGAGTATTTCCGTCATTGCCAAGATAATCAAATGAATAACTGGTGCCGCCAAAATTGTCTGGATTTAAACTGTAGCTTTGATTTAAACCTACCCTGTACCATACTCTTATAATACCTTTGGGAATATTTCCAAAATCTCCATCAGCAAACACAATACTAATCTGATCGTCTTCTCTGCTGGCTACTGTGTAAATGTCTCTTACATTATTTTGTGCTGCATTAAAGATAGCATTTAGTCCAAACAGTCTATCAACTCTAGTCCAAGTTTTTTGTACTTGTCCTACTTCATCAATAGTTTGTACCCATATATTTCCGTTTGCTACATTAGCAACGTTAATATCAATTACCATATTAGATAATCCCTCATTGATATTAAAGTCTTGATACTCTAAACTACCTTGTTTAAATCCCAAAAAGAAACCAGTATTGGCACTGCCAAAGCCACTGTTGTCATCTCTGTATACCATATCTATAACACCATATGGATCTGGAGTTTTTTCTACCAGAGCGCCGCTAGAACTGTTGTATCCCAAACTGTGCAAACTAAATCTAGTACTAGCACCATTTACCCTACCACTAAAGTTTTGAGTTACAGAATTGTTAACACTATTGGTTCTATAAATCTGATTTACAATACCATTGCTGGTAAATTTACTGTATGGTGATCCAAATTGACTAGTGCTTTGAAAAACAGCATTCATCACTGTTAAGAAGTTTTGATATGTATCTGGATCAGTTGCATCTTCAAACTGTATAGTTTGATTAGCAAGACTAGTTCCGTCTACGTCATAAACCACCTCTGTTGTAGTTACACTGTCAACTTTTAGCAAACCACTGGCGACAATATTACGTGTGGGTGTGTATCCTAAAAACTCAGCTATACGCAAGGCGCTTTCTCTGCGTTCAGCTGTGCTTAAATAATTCTCTCTGCTGGCTAGGTCTGCTCTAAATGCTAGATTGTGACCTAAAAATGCCATGAGTTCAACCAAACTTACAAATTCGCTTGAACTTATCCAGTCATTGAAGTTTTCTGGATAGTTGTTGTTGATATATTCAACCATGCTGTTACGTATGGTTTCAAAATCATACGCCTGAAAGTTAGCTTCGCTAAAACTTTCATAAACAACACTAAAATCTTCTGCAGCAAATAAACTGCTTTGTCTTGCGCCCTGTGCCATTATGCTATCTCGCCTACATATGTCAGGAACAGTTCTTCTGCTGTTCCTGTGTCGTTATACCTCAATCTCACTTTAATTGTTAGTGTGTGATCATCGGGTTTTGTTAACAGTGTTTCTAATTCAACCCATCGTGGATCATTGTCTATAATACGTTTTACATCATCTAGTGCTAGTGTTTCTGTTTCTCTGTCCAAAGGTTCAAACACCAAGTCATGCAATATACTGCCAAACTCTGGGTTTTGCACTCTCTCGCCTCTGCGAGTGTAAAAGTTGTTCATAAGATCACGCTTTGCCAGTTCAACATCAACTAGAGTTTTACTGCTCGTAACTGTTTCTATCGTACTATATCCATAATATGTTGCCATACTACTATTTATAGCAGAATTAACCACTCAGTTTATATTTTAATGGTAGTGCGGATAACATCATCAATTTCCAGCTTTTTAGTAATAGTAAGTGTTCTACCATCCACTGTATAGTCAAAATACAAAGGTATTTTGTTGCCATTTACTTGTACTTGTATCTTTTCTACAGGATATAAACTAGGTGACTTTTGCAGTGTAAATGTACTAGTTGTACCGTCATAGATAAAGTTTTGCTGTATCAATGTATCTGCATATTTTTTTATAATATCTCTTTTAACACCTTCAGGAGTAAATGGCAAAAAGTTTCCAGTTTCAGCATAGTATGCAAATCTTGCACGTTTTACCTGTGTGCTATCCAGTGCCAACAGTTCATTTTGTTGACGCATTCTATATATACCTTGTGTCCGCAACCATGTCCTGTCTTTGTACTCTCCATAATCTGCTAGTGCTATAATTTTTGCAGCTTGGTCTGTTTTGTCTCTGTTGGTCATTGATCTAGCTATCATATTAGCCACTGTTTTCCAGTCTTGATTTTTAACAGTTTGTTTTAGATCATACTCGCCTTCTTCTGCACTCACACTATTTGTAGTGCCTGTAATCCAATTGTAGAGAACTAGACCATCATACTGGTTTTGAGTTATTTTAAAAACATCAATGTTAACTAAATCTTGTCTTACTTTTCTGTCTTGTTTATCCCAAACAGTTATCCAATCATCGTATGCTTGTTGCTCAGTAACACCTTGATCAAATATACTTTCTCCATAACCTGTGCCATTGTAAGCACTGTATCTAGAAAAGTTTAATGCAACATCTCTAGCTGTGTCACTGGTTCTCACATCTGTTATGTCAATTTGTGTATCATATGTTGTTTGATCTAGTATATTGTAATCATCCCAAACAATTTGAAAATATACAGGTATTTGTGTTAACATTAGCTTTGTCTCCAAGGTTTTTGTGTTCTTGGATTGATATTTGGGTCTGTTGGCTGACTTGAACTAGGGCCAACGTTGCTGTTTGGAGTAACTTCTGGCGATGAACCTCTGCGTCCACCTCTTGTTGTTGGACCTGTAGATTGTGGTGTAGTATTCACTGCAATAGCTTGCCCTTGTGGTGCTGCTTGTAATTGGCCAAGGGGTTGAGCAGACATTTTTGTAGCACAAACATTGTGGTCTTTACTGGTTGCGCCAAGTTTACCTGGTGCTTGAGATGCCACAATACATTCTTGTTCAACATGTCCTCCCCATGGTTCATGTTCTGGAACTCTACTAGACATACTTTGTTTAACAGTAAGATTGTGTGTGTGATTTCGTAATTTTGGAAAATAAGCTCTTTCAGCTTTGGGACCATTCAAATCAATCAATTTTGCAGTTACTTTCAAATGTCCTTTTACTAGTATATTTCCATTGCGATCCGATGTCAAGTTCATGTCTTTTGCGCTGAGTATGTTGACTTCTCCATCAACAGCTCGCATATGAATGCCTGCGGATCCTCTAGAATTAATGTTAATATTTTCTGCATCTAAGTTAAAGTCTCCACCAACGTGTAGATTAAAATCATTTTCACAGTGCATACTGATTTTGTTTTCACTGTAAACATCAATATCACCATTTTTACTCATTTGTATCCATGCTGATCCGTCTTGATTGATAATATAAACAATTCCTGTTGAGTCATGCATCAAAACCTGAGCACCTTGTCTTGTACGCAATCTCACAAGGTCATTTTTTCCTGGTATTCTGGCTTTGTCAGGAACCAAATGTTTGTCATCATTTCTAGTACCATCATCTAATACCAAACTATGACCACCTGGTGTTTGTACACCAAACAAGTTAATCGGGCTTTCTCTTCTACCGCCGCTGCTGGTCAAACCCCTAACCGGATCTAGCAATAGTCCTTGCTCTGCTAGTTTTTCAGATTGATCATGTCTGGTTCTTACAATACCGTCAGTGCTTTTAACATCTAAATCAAATGCAGGAGCAATTGTACCTTCTCTGGTTATTCCAGAACTCAAACCAGGTATTTGTGCATTTCTCCCAAGATCACTTAGTACACCTAACAAGTACCCTTCTTGTTCCATGCCAGTAAACGCAACCAATACTTCCGAACCTTCTTCGGGAGGAGGAGCCATCATACCGTAATCATTGCTAGCATCGGGATGATGAAATGCACCGCCAAAACTCATCAATCTTCTTACTTTGTGATATATTTTTTTATCTTCTTCACCTTTATTACTCAGTGTTTCTTGACCAATTATTTCAACATATATTTGATTCTGATAGGTATCATCTTTTACACTTACAACTTTTCCCAAAAACACACCCATGAGTGTGTTCAGTGCTCCGTGTTTGCCTCGAACGTATCTGTCAGGTACACCTATGCTTTCAGTATCTAACCCGGTATATTTTCCACGCATGTTATACTAATCCTCTTGCTATATCTCTTAACCAACTTGGCGCATTTCTTGCTCTATATGTACCGTTGTCTAGTTGTCCACCCCAATACTGAACACTTCCTGGTTGAGCATTGTCTATGTGGAATGTGTCATCACCCATGTATCCGTTGCCAGCACCAAGACCAGTTGCACCTGCCAACCGACTTTGATTTATAAAGTTTTGTATGATAGGAACATCAGCTGCATTATTTAAACTCAATGGCGTACTTCTACCAGGTACAAACAACTGTACATCTGCTGCACGACCGTTGTCGTGTCTTGTACTTCCCACTCTGTTTGGTCCGCTAGATGGCTGTCCACCGCTGATGACTACAACGTTTACACCAGCGTTAGCACCAGCTCGTTGTAATATCCTTTCCATACTTGATGTGATTGGCTGATTTCTTGTGCCACTTTGACTTTGCGTAACTGTTCCTGTGCCTGTGCCACTTGAGAAGTTTATGTTACCAGGTCCTGTGCTAGATGGTGTGGCATTTCCGTCACCAGGACCATCACCTTGTTCATCGTTAGTATAATTATCTGCTAACGATCTAAATTCATCTAACTGTATTTCTCCACTAACTAATTCTTCTAATACCAACCCAACGTTGGTATTGGTGTCACGGAAAGCATCCAACATCATAATGAATTGCCCATCACTGTATCTAGCCTGAACTTGTGTAACTCTATACAATCCTGTTATACCAAAATCTTTGTCTGGAATATCTATTAAGCCGGTTTCATCATTTGGATAAGTTGGAAAATTAATATTTAAAAAGAAATTGTTTCCACCTCTGGTATAAGGAGCTCCATTTGCGCCGCCAGCACCCTTAGGTTGTCCTAACCAATAGGGGTCTCCTCTTACTGTGATCATAATATTAGCAAGATCCGCTAGACTGTTTAGATTGATTTCAACTGCACCTAACATCAAAGATCCAGCATTTTTAGCTTTGTCAGGTCCTTGTACTGCTTTACTGTTAACAATACCAGGAACAAAATCCAACGGCATGTCATAACCTTGGGCATGCGCTGCTGCTGCTCTGGAACTACTGCTAACTTCATTTTGTGTGATGTATCTTTTTGCTAAACCTGGTAATCTAATATCTTTCAGTTGTTCTTGCATCTTCTTTGCAAATTCTGTTTTTACTTGTAGACTTGCGTCTACTTGTCTCTGAATTGTTCTTTGTTGTTCTTCTAATTTAAGTTTAAATCTTGTTAACTCATCCACTCTGTCTTGATCAAATTCAACATCTTGCAAATTTTCTAACTCAATTTGATTTTCCAATTTTGCAATTTCCTCAGATATCGAACCCAATCTACTTTTAAAATCATCTATAGTTCCCACAATTTCATTTAATTTTTCTGCCTGTTGACCCCAACCTGGAACTATATCATCTGGAAGACCACTAATACCATGGTTAAGGGCTTGCAATTGATAGTAAGTATTGTTCAATGTCAAGTCGAAATTCAACACTTCTGTGTTAAGTCCAGTATGTGTATAGTCAAATTTCTTTCTTAACAATCCATTTTGAAATATTTTTGCTAGTCTTTGTTTTTGTATGCTAGTATTGGTATAAACTTTTGCATAGCTAGAAGGATCGTGTATTATCTCAGGTGTAGCATATTGTCCTACAGTATATGTAATTGTTTTTTGATAATGTTTTTTCAATGGATCAAAAGGACCGTACTTCACATTAGTTTCGTACTTCATCCAATTTATTAGTTTGGCTAAACTTTCAGGCCTGAGCTCAACATCATTTGGTTTGTCTTTGCCAAAGCCTCCACCAAAAACAGGAAATGATTGAAAATTTGTGGTCTGGTAAAGTGCAGTTGCTATAGCAGCTACAATACTTGTACCTTTTGTAATAGTAAATTGCAATATACCATTTTGCTCCGCAGATATACTAATACCTTTTGTACCATCTTCGTTATCAATACCTTCGATAGCATGAAACTTCCACTGTGCCCAGTCTGCGATTTCACTGTCTAGTTCTATATTATAGATGTTTGGAAACAGTTGCAAGTTTGTCAGAGCTGCTTTTTTTTCTTGTTGATCATTTATTTTACTTTGTAGTTCGCTTATAAATTCTCCAAAAGTTTTAGCTTGAAAAATTGTATCTTGTAACAGGTGCAAGTTAACTCTAGAATATGCATCACTTTTAGTTTCTATAAAATTAGCAGTGTACATGCTAGCACCGTCTTGGTGTTGTAACTGTAGGTCTGTTAAAGTACAAGCATAATAATAAGGACCAATTATGTTACTTACCGCAGTACCATCGTCTGTGTATCCTTTAAAGTTAAGTTCAAGTATATAAGTTGCTTTTAGATGACTTTCGATGCCCAGTTGTCTAGCTGCAAAAAGTATTCTATTAAACAGTGTCACACCGCCAGGTTCTGCCAGTCGTATATTAAATTCATTAGCCACACTGCTTCTATCAGATTTTGAAAATGCAAGTACTAGATTTTGTTCAACTTCTTCAATGTTTATTTCAGCTTCTACACCACTTTCTGCTAGTGTTTTTACTCGATTTGCACTAATAGTTTGACCAGGTGGTTTATCTGCTTCTTGTGGATGAATCATATGAATTTTCCAACTGTAGGTGTAGTTGTCAAATCCATTGAGTATGTTTTCTTCATAGAACTGACTTTTTCCTCTGGCACCTGCAATAGGCTCTCCGCCCGGCACAGCACTATTTTCAGAAAGCGTTGGATTTATTATATCTGCCAAGTCTCCCACATCATCTGGCAGTACAATTGGTGTACTGTCAGGATCTAGTACTCCGTTTGCCATAGCAATACCGCTAGCAACATGACTGTTAAAATAACTGCTGGCTTCTGCACCGCCTTCAAATTGAATCATTGAATTGATCATACGCTGTGTTAGTGCAGGATTACTTGCAAGGTTGATTGATTGATTGGGATCGACTCCCATTTGATTAGCAACATAATTCACATATGAATTTGTTGGGTTGTTGTCACTGGGTGGAGCCCAGCGATTTATCATATCACGAACACTTGTAAATCCTTGGGTTTGATAAGTGTAGAGATTTTTAGTCATTGCTCTCACACCCATAGCTGGTGTATCGAATTTCACAAAACCACCGTCGCTACCCACACGGCCTTCCCATGCAATTCCTACATCTCTGATATTTCCAGGATTGTTATTTCTAACGCTACGAGCGACCATTAGTTAACTCCTGCTGGACTAAACCTGTTTGGCACTTCTATTGTTTTTCCGCTGGTGAAATCCATAATAGGATCTTTGATTATATTTCTGTTGTAGTGTACAAACACCCACCACAGTCTTGCACTGCCATACAAATCGTATGCCAGCAAGTCTGGACGTCTATCGTACTTTGGTTGTATAATAAGTTTGCGTCTACTAGCATCCAAATTATCACTGGTCACAGGAGGATTGTACAATTCCAAATATTTTTGATTGATCCCAGTTTGTGCATAGTTACTGGTTTGACTATAGTTAGGTATTGCCATTAGATAAATCCTTGTGTATATGCACTGCCTCTTACAAAGCTGCTAGTACTGTATACTTTTTTCTGCCTGTCAGGAGTGTTTTGTACCAGCAAGTCAATTGCAAATGTCATTATGGTTGGAACTTGTTGTCCACCATAATCCTTGAGATCTACATTGCTGTCGTATGTTGTACTAAAATTAGCAACAACACATCTTATGTCATTGAATTGTTGTGTACCAAAACTGCTAAATCTTAGCACAGGAGGAGGTGTACCTGCTGTTGGTGTATTGCTTACATCTCCTATGCCAAACCACATTTTTGTAACACTTCTTAAAAAATGTAGCACAGCAAGTGTATAAGCTGCTTCACCTTCAGTGACACTGCTGAACTGTGCCATAACTTGTATACTAGGACTAGGTGTGTTTCTATAAGCATTGTATGAATAGTTTGTGTGAACTAGATCATAAGAGCTGTAACTCACACTCTGTTGATAGGTAATATCAGGTTGATAAGGAAAAACAATTCCCAGTCCACCACCACTAGCAGTTCTCAGAGGATCTAGTAGACTGCTACTGTAATAGCCAACAGCACCTCTGGGCAACATAAGTTTGGTTTTATTTTCAGCTAGAACCGCCATTTAGTTTATCCTTAATAAAATTAAACACATCTTCGTTTATACTGCCAAAGAACTCTCTAAAGGTCATGCGTTTTTGATTGTCATTTAAACTGTCGTTTTTCATAACATTTCTAAAATCAGTAGCACTCATACCACCTTCTTGAATTGGCACTTCCAGTATATAACCTGCTTGATCACCCGGAACCATTTCTGCTCCTGGCTCGTAATCTCTGAGATAGTTACCGCCTTTGAGTCGTCCGGCATCTTTAGCACTGAACACTAGAACAATTGCAGTTTTCGCAGGATCTTTACCTGTCAAACTCACATCAGGTCTGTAAGGACTGGTCTTGACAATTTGCTTTTGTGGTATACCAAACATTTGTTGCATAAGACCAGTTTTCTCTTCGTATGTAAACGGATCTTTTTCAGGTGTCGCATTTTTAGCAATTGTAGTAGCGATAAATACGTTATCAGAACCAAACTGTTCTACTAGATCCATGTAAACTTTATGATGACCTTTGTGCATAGGCTGAAATCTACCACCGTAAAAAACAGCAATATCTGTAGCCACATCTTCCATCAATTGTGCGTATCTCATAGTGTTCTCCTATAATACTATTTATAGACGAATTAAATGCGTATTGATTGACAAACAGGATCTGTGAACATATACTGTAATAAATTTAAGGAAACAATATGAAAAGACAAAAATATTTAAACAACAAGGACATGCTCAAAGAAATACACAAGAGTAAATTGAGTTTTTGCAGTAGTTTAGATGACGAATACAACAGATTCGATGTTATTGTAGAAGATATTGAAGACATTAATAACCCAGAATTTATTCAAGCAGCTAAAGAATCAAGAGCGGCACAACTGAGCGCACAAGCCTATGAAAGTGCATATTGGGAATGGCATGACAACAATGGCAAAGCCAGTCAAAAACCCAAACAAATTGCACACAAAGTTGATCCAGATACTATAGATGAAAGCACATTGATATTTCGTTTGATGACATTTGAACATGTGCCACTAGAGCCTGGCAGAAAAAGCAAGCCTAAAACTGTAGCAGATCATCATGCTAAATGTAATTTCCCCCCATTCAAACACTATGCATATGTAAATGGTGAACTCAAAGAAGTGCTACGCAGTCATTGGGAAGGTGGTTTTGACAATGGAAAGTTTAGTACAACACACGGCAGTATCAGTAACGAGCTAGCAAAGATGTTTATCAAACTGTGTGAACGTTACAGTATGCGCAGTAACTGGCGTGGATACACCTATGTGGATGAAATGCGCAGTCATGCATTATTGCAACTGTCGCAAATTGGATTGCAGTTTAACGAACTAAAAAGTCAAAACCCATTTGCTTACTACACAGCCGCAGTGACCAATAGTTTTACTAGAGTGCTTAATTTAGAAAAACGCAACCAAAACATCAGAGACGACTTGCTGCAAGAAAGCGGTCAGATGCCTAGCTGGACACGACAAATCGAACACGAAATGGCAGAACGTGCCAAGTGGGACGAGCAGATGGAAAAAGAACGCAAAGAAGCTACTGGTACTAACTTCTAGGTTGACATCACACATATTTTCAGTTAAAGTAAACAAAGTTATAACTTCTTTGAACGGAGACTCATGACATTTTTTAACAGAGCCGCATGTTTTACAGACATACACTTCGGCAACAAAAACAACAGCAAACAACACAATCGAGATTGTGCTGATTTTGTAGATTGGTTTATTGAACAAAGTGAAGATTGCGAAACTTGCATCTTCTTAGGTGACTGGCATCATCATCGTGCCAGCGTAAATGTAAGCACACTCAATCACAGTGTGGAGAATGTAGGCAAACTCAGCAGAGCATTTGAACATGTGTACATGATCATGGGCAACCATGACCTATACTATCGTGAGAAGCGTGACCTTAACAGTTTGCCTTATGCAGGACTGTTTGAAAATGTAACACTGGTAGAAGATGCACTTGTTGAAAACGATGTTGCACTTATTCCTTGGCTAGTAGAAGATGAATGGAAAAAATTAAACAAAGTCAAGTGTCGTTATATGTTTGGACACTTTGAGCTTCCATTCTTTAAAATGAATGCTATGGTGGAAATGCCAGATCATGGTGGCATCAATGCAGAACATTTAACTGGACCTGAATATGTGTTTACTGGACACTTTCACAAGAGACAAAACAAAGGCAACGTACACTATTTAGGTAGCCCATTTGGTCACAACTATGCCGACACTTGGGATGACGACAGAGGTATGATGAAATTGTCTTGGGGAGGCGCTCCGGAATACATCAATTGGAACGGACCTCGTTACAGAACTGTACCTCTTAGTAGATTGATAGACGAACCTGATGTGATTCTAAACGAATATACATATTGTAGAGCAACACTGGACATCAACATCAGTTATGAAGAAGCAAGTTTTATTAAAGAAACTTTTAGCCAACAGTACAACGTTAGAGAAATAGCGTTGATCCCCAGCAAAAAGGAAGAACACGCTCAGGATTGGAAAGTTGTAGACGATATTGAGGTTGAAAATGTAGACCAAATAGTGTACAATAGTTTAAACGCTGTAGACAGCGAAATGATTGACAGAAAGATCCTAGTAGA
>Ga0213864_10000830_pt1 | contig 14112 bp, 10 predicted proteins | sample PICome_5_FD_160078 | JGI IMG/M metagenome (GOLD analysis project Ga0213864, IMG submission 160078) | Coastal seawater microbial communities near Pivers Island, North Carolina, United States - PICO247 | ecosystem: Environmental > Aquatic > Marine > Coastal | place: USA: North Carolina... | reverse complement strand
ATTGGTAAAGACGCCGATATGGTTCTCTGGAGTCATAATCCATTATCAATTTATGCCAAGGTTGAAAAAACCATTATTGAGGGTAAGGTATACTTCGATCGTGAAGAAGACCAGAGAAAACGCGCAAACATCAAAAAAGAGAAAGCAAAGCTGATCAATATGATGTTGCAAGAGAAGCTTGGTGGAGGGAAAACACGTGTCCCTATGAAGCGTCAAGATCGCGATTTTGAATGTGATACAATGGAAGAATTAAAAAACTAGAAAGATGAAAAAATATATATACAGTTTGATGTTGTTATTCTTCGTAGTAAGCATCAATGCACAACAAACACCTGCTCCAAAGCAAACTAATGATTTTAGTATAGAAGGAGCGACAGCGCATCTAGGAAATGGGAAAATCATTGAAAACTCATTGATCATGTTTAGTCAAGGCAAAATAGTGTTTGTTGGTTCTGCAAAAATGAAAATTGGCAGACGTGGTGAAGTTATTGATGCAAAAGGTAAGCACTTGTATCCTGGTTTTATTGCCGTAAACGCATCATTAGGACTGGCTGAAATCGACGCAGTAAAAGCAACTCGTGATTTTCAAGAAATTGGAGATTTAAATCCGCATGTAAGAAGTTTAATTGCTTATAATGCAGAAAGCAAAGTTGTAGAATCTATGCGTCCAAACGGAATATTGATGGCACAAATAACACCAAGAGGTGGCATTATGTCTGGAACTTCTTCTGTAGTTCAGCTAGATGCTTGGAACTGGGAGGATGCTGCGATTAAAGTAGATGATGCTATCCATGTAAATTGGCCAGGAAGCTTTACAAGAGGCAGATGGTGGCTAGGAGAAGATCCTGCTTTGAAACCAAATCCTAAATATGCTTCTAGTCTTGATGCAATCCGAGATTATTTTAAAGAAGTAAAAAGCTATTTCGCTGGAACAACACTGGAAAAGAATATTGCTTATGAAGCAACGCGTGGATTATTCGATGGTTCAAAAAAGATGTTTATTCATGCCAGCGGACATAAAGAAATCAAAGATGCTATTACCATTTGTAAAGAAAACGGAATCAATAATATCGTAATTGTTCGTGGTGAGGGAGCACTGTCTGTAGCGGATTTACTTGTGAAACACAACATTCCTGTGGTGTTAGACAGACCTCATAGAAATCCCAACATTGAAGACGATGCCTATGATCACACATATACGATTGCTAGAAAATTATCTGATAAAGGGGTGATTGTCGGAATTGGCATGGAAGGGCAAATGGAGCGTATGAATACACGTAACCTTCCGTTTTATGCAGGAACATTCGCAGCTCACGGATTAGATAAGGAGAAAGCTGTGCAATTATTAACCGGTAATGCTGCTAAAATCCTTGGCATTGACAATTTTGCAGGGACCATTGAAACCGGGAAAGATGCCACCTTATTTATTTCTGAAGGTGATGCGTTAGATATGAAATCCAATAGGATCACACATGCATTTATTCAAGGTAGAAAAATAAGTTTGGAAAGTCATCAAACGAAGCTTTGGAAACGATATTCCAATAAATACAAATCAAAATAAAATTAAAAGCTCTGATTCTTCAGAGCTTTTTTTTGCTTAAATTATAAGGAATTCAACCTAATATACACGAAAATCAACCAATATTACACGTAATCAGAGCGGTATGTAAAAAATTTATAACTTTAAAGAAAAATAAAAATTATGAAAAAAATTTACTCGATCGTTGTGCTTTTTCTGTGCACACTCTGTTTTTCCTTTCTTAACTATTATTTCAGTTCTTCCTTGGGGGTGCCCACAGTAGAGGACGTTTATGGAGGGCGAATTAATTACATTTCTGGTTATTCATTCCATAGTGATTCGACAAGGGTTTTCGTATCGACAGAAAGTGCGAACTCTGTATTTTATGCAGATGTTTTGTCCAATAGCGGTAGCCCACTTTTAGGCGCATTTAAAGTTGTTCCCAGTTTAGATGATACACAAGATTTTGGTTCAACAATCAAAAAAATAATGGTTCACGAAACTTCGGAAAGTTTTTATTTTATGAAAGACAAGGAACTGTTTTACAGTTCTATCACAGCTTCTTCGGCTACAAGTACTGGGGTTACAGGTGCTGATGATTTTATGATTGAAGGTGACTATGCCTTCGTTGCTGGTCAAGGATCAGGAGAAATTGAATTTGGTACGCTAGATGTATCAAACAACTTTACACCAGGCAGCGGATCGCCGTTAACCTTTTCTTCATTCACAAATTTTTCTTATATAAACATTCATCCAACGAGTAAGAAAATGTACATCTTTACGAGAGGTACGGCACCAAATCTATATGTATCCAACGATGATTACGATGCTTTCTCGGGATCAACTTCATTTTCTGACATTTCTCCTACTTTAACTTCTTCTTCTGTGAATTGGACTGCTTTCGGAATTGCTCCGGACGGACGATTCTTTATAGGTGGAACGAACAATAACAATAAATTCATCGCATATTCGGATGATAGCGGAACGACATGGACAGAATTTGATAGTGGCGTTGGTGGTACCTCATCAGAAAATTTCGATTTTTCTGGCAATTCTTCAAGCTACCATGTACTCTTCGCTTCAATGTTTAGCAACAATAAGGGAGTAAGTGGAACATGGGCACCTTTTGGAACGACTTCGCATTATACCCATCCTAATGATGGTGCTGTATATGTTGACCCAGTAAATGAAAATATTTTTTACTCAACTTCCGATCAAGGTTTAGGGGTTTCTTTAGACAAAGGGTTGACTGTAACAAGCGCTGATACTGGAATAGAAGCCGTTCAAGTGAAAGACATGGAAATGACCGTTGATAAAAAAACGGGGTGGATTGCCTCAAAATCAGGGATCCGAAAAGTGACAGATTATGATACCTCGTCCCCTAGCTGGACCAATTCGTTATGGCCAAATGGAGATGGTTCACCTTATTTTTCTATTGCAATGAAACCATCTGACGATGCAACAGCATACGCTGGAAACGTTAGAATATATAAAACAACCAACAGCGGAACGAACTGGACGAGGGTATTTACACCAGAAAACGCTCCGTACAACTATCCTAATGTAGGAACTCAGGCAAATGCCTTAACCATTTGTCCTGCAGATCAGAATATTGTCTTTGCAGGATTCGAAGTTGAAGGAACGGATAAAGGAGGTTTATTTGTTTCTGAAGATGCTGGAAGCACATGGACACAAGTGCTTTTACATGCCTCATCGGGCAGTAATGATGTTGATGTACACGATGTAATATTTACGGTCGAAGGTGGTAAAAATGTAGCTTATGCAGGGGTAGAGTATACAGGAGCAGGATCTGGATATAGCATTTACAGAGTAGAACAAACTACCTCGGGGTGGTCTGTTTCACAAGATATGGGACCTTCAGGAACGAGTACAGGAAGCGTTATCGTAGTGACTATAAAAGACATGGACTTTACTGCATCCAACAGTACTATATATGCAACGGGTACTGATGCAGGAACGAATCATCCTGTATCTTACTACAAAGATTTAAGTGGTACAGGACTTTGGACTGTAAATACCACCTCTGGTTTCCCCACATCTTCAGCCACAGTAAACAAAAAAGGAAAAGCTATTGTTCATGATGGTACTAATACTTTATACTGTGCGGTAGATCATGAAATATATTACCTAACCTCTGGTGCCTCTTCATGGACCTTAGGTTATTCTTATCCTGTAGGTACCGAAATCAATTGTATGTTTTATGATGAACTTTTGGTGGGTACCGGAACTGGCTTATACGCACAGGCTGATCCTAGTTCGACCGCAAGTGTCACCAATGAAGATTTATTTACGGTAACGACATATCCTAATCCGGCAAAAATCGGATCACAAATAACGATTCAATACAATGAGGAGATTACCAATCCGACATACAGAATCACAGATTTAAGAGGGCAATTGGTAGCTGAATATCAGAAGAATGAAATTCAATATGAATCAAATTCGTCTCGTATTCAAATCCCACAAAGACTGCAACCTGGGCTGTATTTATTGAGTGTTTACACAAAAAAGAAGAAACTTCTTACCAAGAAAATAGTTGTTCATTAATTGATTTCAGGCTTGCTTCGGCAAGCCTTTTTTATGTCTCATTCATACGCTATTAACTTCATAAAAAGAACTATCTTTAGACTCCAAAATTCAACATAATTTTAAGAGTAGTAGTGAAATCCATTTCAAGTATTCAAAATTCTCTAATTAAACAAATCACGAAGCTTCAGGAAAAGTCAAGCGAACGAAAAAAGTTGCAATTATTCGTTATCGAAGGAATACGCGAAATTAATTTGGCTGTGCAAGGCAAATATGAAATTGAAACGCTCTTGATTTGCCCATCAATTTACAATGGTGAATTCCCTTCTCTATCTGAAGATATTGAGCTTATCGAAATATCAATAGAGGTTTACGAAAAGATTGCCTACCGCAAATCAACAGAGGGAATTATTGCCATTGCCAAATGGAAAAATAACACCTTGAGCCATTTAAAACTGAAGACTAAAAAACCATTAATTTTAGTGGCAGAGGGAATTGAGAAGCCAGGAAATCTGGGTGCTCTTTTACGAACTGCAGATGCTGCGGATGTTGATGCTGTCTTTCTGGCAAACCCGAAATGTGATCTATACAATCCCAATGTAATACGTTCAAGTATTGGTTGCATATTTACCAATGAAATCTTTGTCGGATCATCCCAAGAACTCATTCAATATCTGAAAAACAATCAATTTGATATTTACGCTGCTACGTTGCAAAATTCAAATAACTATACTTTAGAGAATTACACAGGTGGATCTGCCATAGCAGTAGGATCTGAAGCTCACGGAATAAGCGAAGAATGGCGAACTGCAAGCAGAAAAAACATCAATATACCCATGCAAGGTGCAATTGATTCTATGAATGTTTCGGTTTCGGCAGCAATTCTTATTTTTGAGGCAAAAAGACAACGGAATTTTAAATAACAGTAATGAAAGCATTAGGAATAGATATTGGAGGTTCGGGAATAAAAGGAGCCATTGTAGATACCAAAACAGGTGATTTACTTACTGAAAGACATCGTATTCCGACTCCAAAACCAGCCACTCCGGATGCTGTTGCTATAGTTGTAAAAGAAATGGTAGAACATTTTGAATGGAAAGACGCCGTTGGGTGCAGTTTCCCTACTACTATTGCAAATGGTCAATGTCTTCATTCAGGGAATTTGAGTAAAGATTGGCGTCATGTTAAAGTGACCAAGTTGTTTAAAAAAACATGCGGTTTACCTTTTTATGTGAGTAACGATGCAGATTTGGCAGGTCTTGCAGAAATGACATTAGGAGCAGGAAAAAAGGAAAAAGGAGTAACTATCGTAATTACCATCGGAACTGGAATTGGTTCTGGACTTTTCTACAAAGGAAAATTAATTCCAAATTTAGAAATCGGAAAAATGCTTCACTCCAATGGAGAAATCATTGAATATTTTACAGCAGATTCTATTCGTAAAAAAGAGGGATTAAGTCTCGAGGAATGGGCAAAACGATTCGATGGCTTATTAGCCTATGTAAAACTAGTCTTCTCTCCCAGTCTTATCATTCTCGGCGGAGGCATCAGTAAGAAATTTGATAAATTTAAAAAACATCTGTTAACTGATGTAAAAATAAAAGTAGCCAAATTTAGAAATAACGCTGGCATCATTGGGGCGGCGATGTATGCACAAAAACATCATAAATAAATCAATGACTTCTGAACTTATTTTTTCCATTTTAGTTGCAATTCTATCCATCAGCTTTATTGTCGATCGTTTTATTAGCAGGTTGAATGCATCTCATTTCAATAATGAAATCCCCGAAATTCTAAATGATGTGTATGAAAAAGAAGCCTATTTAAAATCTCAAGCCTACAAAAAAGAAAACGCTAAGTTTTCATCAGTAACGTCGAGTTTCACCTTTGTAGTAACGATTGTATTTCTGTTTCTTGACGGATTTAAATTTGTAGACGAATTTGTAAGACAATTTTCGTCAAATGAAATTGTGATTACCCTTTTATTTTTTGGGGTCATCATGATTGGGTTGGATATAATCACAACACCATTTTCTTACTATAGAATCTTTATTATTGAAGAGAAATTTGGGTTTAACAAGACGACCCGTAAGATATTTTGGATAGATAAAATTAAGGGATGGGGGTTAACCGTTATTTTAGGCGGTTTGATTTTAGGCATCATTACGTGGTTTTATTTACAAACTGAAAATCAATTCTGGATCTATACGTGGCTGTTCATCACAGCATTCTCAGTGTTTGTGAATTTCTTCTACTCCAAATTAATTGTTCCCATTTTCAATAATCAAACTCCATTGGAAGACGGTTCATTAAAAATTGCCATCGAGAACTATGCTAAGAGTGTTGGATTTCAATTGTCTAATATTTTTGTAATCGATGGATCTAAGCGATCTACTAAGGCCAACGCCTATTTTTCAGGGTTTGGCGTCCAAAAAAGAATTACACTTTATGATACCCTTATCCATGAATTAAACGAGGATGAAATCGTAGCTGTATTAGCACATGAAGTTGGACATTACAAAAGAAAACACATCATATTTAATCTTATAAGTTCAATTGCTCTCACTGGATTTTCATTATTTGTCCTATCCTTGCTCATCAAATCACCCATGCTATCTGCTGCTTTAGGAGTTGAGAATCCTAGTTTTCATATCGGTTTAATCGCTTTTGGTATTTTATATTCTCCAATCTCAGAAATCACTGGTTTATTGATGAATTATGTATCCAGAACATTTGAATATCAGGCTGATGATTTCGCCAAAGAAACGTTTAGTGCAGTACCTTTAATTTCCTCTTTAAAAAAGCTATCAAAAAACAGCTTAAGCAACCTCACTCCTCACCCTTTATATGTAAAAATTCATTATTCGCATCCAACTTTGTACCAAAGGGTAGAACATTTAAGTAGATAAGACTATTACTGGGGTCAACAAATTCAAATTTCAATTTGCTTGTTAATTAACTTTCGAATTAGTAACTTCACTAAGGCAAAGGGATAGTGAATTCATGGCTTATACCGTAACTTTAGAAGAAGAAAATAAAGAAATCGCAAATCGATATAAAGATTTGTTGAAAGGTACCTACGAGGTATTAACTAAAGAGGATAAAAACCTCATTAGAAAGGCCTTTGAAATTGCCGTAGATGCACATTCCGATCAGCGCAGAAAAACCGGAGAACCGTATATCTACCATCCAATTGCCGTGGCAAAGATTGTAGCCAATGAAATTGGATTAGGAGCCACTTCTATCGCTGCTGCCCTGCTTCATGATGTTGTTGAAGACACTTCCTACACCATTGATGATATGGAGCAAATGTTCGGAGAACGAATTGCAAAAATCGTTAGTGGATTAACAAAAATATCTCGACTAAATAAGGAATCGAATGCATCTATTCAGGCAGAGAATTTTAGAAAGATGCTGCTCACCCTTCATGATGATGTTAGGGTGATCCTTATTAAAATTGCAGATCGTTTGCACAACATGCAAACCATGAATGCCATGCCCGAACAAAAGCAGTTAAAAATTGCATCAGAAACATTATATATCTATGCACCTTTGGCTCACCGTCTGGGATTATACAACATCAAAACAGAACTTGAAGATTTAGGATTAAAATACACAGAGCCAGAAGTTTACAATGATATTTTAAGTAAAATAAAAGATAGTCACGAGGAACGTGAAGCGTATCTTGAGCACTTCAAAAATACATTGAAAGTTGGATTAGACAAGGAAAAAATTAACTATGAAATCATGGGGCGATTTAAGTCCATATTCTCCATTCGATCAAAAATGCGAAAGCAGAATGTGACTTTTGATGAAGTTTATGATAAATTCGCTATTCGCATTATTTACACGCCTAAAAAGCGTGATGAAAAGTTTGAAGCCTGGAAAATTTATTCCATTGTTACCGATTTCTTTAAACCAAATCCATCGCGTCTTAGAGACTGGATTTCGCAACCCAAATCAACGGGATATGAAGCCTTACATATTACTGTTATTGGCCCTGATGGAAAATGGGTAGAAGTTCAGATTCGTTCAGATCGAATGAATGAAATAGCAGAGAAAGGTTATGCGGCTCATGTAAAATACAAACAAGGAGCAGAAAATGAAAGTGGTCTAGAAGACTGGTTAAATAGATTAAAGGAAACGCTAGAGAATCAAAATTCCAATGCTGTTGACTTTGTTGAAGATTTCAAACTTAATCTTTATGCTAAAGAAATCTTCGTCTTCACTCCCCTTGGTGACATCAAATCTTTACCAAAAGGGGCTTCAGCTTTAGATTTTGCTTTTTCTATTCATACGGATGTAGGACTCAAATGTAGAGGTGCTAAAGTAAACGGAAAATTAGTTCCGCTAAGTTATGAGTTAAAGTCAGGAGATCAGGTTGAGGTATTCACGAGCAGCACAAATAAACCAAATTCAAGGTGGTTAGATTTTGTAATTACAGCCAGAGCGAAGACCAAAATTAAGGCTGCTCTTAAAGAAGAAGAAAAGAAAATTGCTGAGGAGGGAAAAGCAATTCTTCAACGAAAATTAAGACATTTAAAAATAGGGTTTAACGAGAAAATCGTTAATGAATTGAGTACTTATCTCAATCTTAAAACCAGTTTTGACCTTTTTTACCGAATTGGAAATGGCGCAATTGATAACAAGCAATTAAAGTCATTTGCCACCCAAAGAAATAGTCGAATTCTAAGCTTTCTCAAAACGAAGTTACGTCGAGGACCTTCAAAAGAATTTGTGAACAAAGAAGAAGTGACGTCAAAGTATGATGCCCTCGTTTTTGGAAAAGAAGAGGAAAAACTCGATTTCAAATTTTCGAAGTGTTGTAATCCAATTGCGGGAGATAAAGTATTCGGATTTTTAACCATTAACGACGGTATTAAAGTACATAAAGTGAATTGTCCTAATGCCATTTCTTTACAATCAAATTACGCGTATCGAATTTTAAAAGCAAAATGGATAGATTCTACCAAGCAGGACTTTAAAGTTATTCTTCATATTAGCGGTGTAGATCATTCAGGAATCGTTAATAATCTCACTCGAATTATTTCCAATAACATGGGTGTATTTATCCATAGTATCAACATTGCAGGAAATGAAGGTGTTTTTGATGGTAAAATATCTTTGAGTGTAAAAAATAAAGCTCAGCTTAATCGACTGATTAACAGCATTCAAAAAGTAGAAGGTGTGAAAAAGGTCGAACGTGTGAATACTTTGTAGATATCTTTTTTTTCAAGTTGTATTTAAATCAGAAATAACTGTAAATTTGTAGGTAACTTTACATCAGTAGCATGAGTACCTTATTAGAAAATCAAGAGGTTGTCAAACACGTTTTTACTCAGTACTTAGAGGAGAATAAACATAGAAAAACACCAGAAAGATACGCTATCCTACGAGAGATTTATGATGCTGAAGAGCATTTTGATGTAGAATCATTATACATTAAAATGAAAAACAAAAACTACCGTGTAAGTAGGGCTACACTATACAATACCATTGATTTACTATTGGATTGCGGATTGGTTAGAAAGCATCAATTTGATGGGGATTCTATGGCTCGCTATGAAAAGAGTTACTTCGATAAAAACCATGACCATGTGATTTTTACTGATTCTGGTGAGGTAAAAGAATTCTGTGACCCTAGAATTCAAATTATCAAGAAAACAATTGAGGATATTTTTGATATTGATATCCATAATCATTCACTTTACTTCTACGGTACAAAAAAGAAAACGAACTAATTTCAATAGACAACTTAATGGCGGTAAATTTATTACTAGGATTGCAATGGGGTGATGAAGGTAAAGGTAAAATTGTTGATGTTTTAACGAAAAACTACGACATCATTGCAAGATTCCAGGGAGGACCAAATGCTGGTCACACTTTAATTTTTGATGGTAACAAACATGTATTACACACCATCCCCTCCGGAATATTTCATGAAAATACTCAAAATGTAGTAGGTAACGGAGTGGTTATTGATCCGGTTATCTTTAAAAAGGAATTGGAAAACTTAGACAATTATAATGTCAATTATACCAACAAACTTTTAATTTCAAGAAAAGCACATTTGATTTTACCTACCCACCGATTATTAGATGCTGCGTCTGAAACGTCAAAGGGTAAAGCAAAAATTGGTTCTACCCTCAAAGGGATTGGCCCAACGTACATGGACAAAACAGGTAGAAACGGAATGCGAGTTGGTGATTTGGAATTGGACAATTGGAAAGAAAAATATGATGCCTTGACCGCAAAGCACATCAAAATGCTAGACTTTTTCGATGTACAAATTGATTACAACTTAAAAGAATTAGAAGCTGAGTTTTGTGAGGGTATCGACAAACTTAAAACCCTCCAATTCATTGATAGTGAAGAGTTTTTAAACAATGCTATTCAGGGGAATAAAACCATTCTTGCCGAAGGAGCTCAAGGCTCTTTATTGGATATTGATTTCGGTACCTATCCCTATGTAACTTCTTCTAATACCACAGCTGCCGGAGCATGTACAGGTCTAGGGATTGCCCCGAATAAAATTGGTGATGTTTTTGGAATTTTTAAAGCGTACACAACGAGAGTAGGATCTGGACCGTTCCCTACCGAACTTTTCGATGCCGATGGTGAAACTATGGGCAGAGTGGGTCATGAATTTGGAGCAACTACAGGAAGACCAAGAAGATGTGGATGGCTGGATTTAGTAGCCTTAAAATATGCAATTCAGGTAAATGGTGTTACCCAACTTATGATGATGAAGGCTGATGTGTTATCTGGATTCGGTACTATTAAAGTGTGTACATCCTACAAGTATAAAGGCGAAGAAATTTCGCATTTGCCGTATAATATTGAGGAAGAGAATGTTTCTGTGAACTATACGGAATTCAAAGGGTGGAAAGCAGATTTAACAAAAATGACTTCTGAAGCCGAACTTCCTAAAAATTTGATGGACTATATCGCATTTATCGAAAAAGAAACTGGAGTGCCAGTGAAAATTGTATCTGTAGGTCCAGACAGGAAACAAACGATCTTGAGATAGTTTTAATCAAACATTAAGAAATTTGAAAAGTGCTTTTCTCTATTTTTGGAAAAAATCAATGGGTTTGAAGCACTTTATTCTTTTTCTATTACTTCTAAGTTTTTACCAATTCTCCTTTTCTCAGACTAAGAAAATTCAATATTCGTCTGAATTTCAAGAAGTTAATGAAAAAAAGTATCCTGGTGCGACAATTTTACTCGGAAATGTTAGAATGATTCATGAAGGTGCTACCCTCACCTGCCAACAAGCGTTATACTTTAGAAAGGAAAACTTTTTTAAGGCCATCGGTAAGGTTTTTATGCAACAGGGTGATACCATTTCCCAGACCAGTGATTATGCGGATTATGATGCCAATACAAAACAAGCATTGTCCTGGGGGAACGTAATATTAAGTGATCCATCAATGACACTTACAACAGATACACTACAATTTGATCGTATCAATCAAAAATTATACTACAGAAGTTATGCGACGATTCGAGATCAAACGAATACCCTAAAAAGTAAGATTGGTAACTATTATTTAGAAAACAAGAAATTCACAGCTACCACAAGAGTCACTGTCATTAATCCAGAGCACAATCTGGAATCAAACTATTTGGATTATTATACGGACTCTGGCTTGGCTTATTTATACGGACCATCTACAATTACGAATAAGCAAAATGCCAATAAGATTTATTGTGAAAAGGGATTTTACAATACCAAGACAGATGTTTCCTACTTTGTAAAAAATGCGAAGTTATATCTAAAAGAACGAACCATCGAAGGGGACAGTTTGTATTACGATAAAAAACGAGGTTTTGCATGTGCTACCAATAATATCGAAGTCATTGATACGGTTCAAAATTTTGTGACTCGAGGCAATTATGCGGAGGTCTTTGAGGAAAAGGACTCTTTATTTATCATTAAAAAAGCAGTAGCAATCTCTATTATTGATAAGGATTCCATGTTCGTCCATGGGGATACGCTTTTGGTAACCGGTAAACCTGAAAAACGAATTGTTCGAACTTATCATAACGTAAAAATATTTAAATCCGATCTTCAAGGAAAATGTGATTCTATTCATACCAATCAAGAGACAGGTTTAACTCGAATGTTTAAAGATCCTGTCATATGGTCTGATGAAAACCAAATCACTGGCGATAGTATTCATTTAATCTCCGATGTTGAAACTGAAAAATTGGACTCTTTAAAAGTTCTGAATAACGCATTTATCGTTTCCAGAGATTCGCTCTCCATTGATAATTATAATCAGATTAAGGGTCGAAATATGTTTGGTAAATTCGAAAAAAATACGCTCCGATTTTTGCTGGTAAAAGGAAATGCAGAATCGGTTTACTACAATCGAAATGAAGAAACAGAGGAATTAGAAACAATTACCAAAGAAATTGCTAGTAATATTGAATTTGTACTCGACGAAGGAGACATTGAATCCATCAAATACTTAAAGAAATCGGACGGTAAAACCTATCCACCCTCTATGCTACCCGAAGACGTAAGACAACTTAATGGATTTGTTTGGAGGGAGTTAGAGCAACCAAAAAGCAAATATGATATCTTTATCAAAGATCTAGTGTCTAAAAAAGAGGAACCTACTATACCAAAGCCAAAAATACCAAAAGGTAAAGCCTTAGAGCTCGATAAAGGTGGATTACCAAAACCACTCTTTAAAAAACAAAAGCGAAAAAATGGGGTTAACAAATGATTTTTTTAAGCATCAGGGTCAAACCTCACCCTATCCGCTTGCATTGGAAATTTCACATGCTAAGGGTTCATATATCTATGACACGTCAGGAAAAAAATACCTAGATTTTGTTGCAGGAGTTTCGGCGAATAGCCTTGGACATAACCATTCTAAAATTAAAAAAGCGGTTGTAGATCAATTAGATATGCACACCCACGTAATGGTGTATGGAGAATTTGTTCAGAAACCACAGGTTGAACTTTGCAAACTACTAGCCTCTACGCTGCCATCCAGTCTCTCCTCGGTTTACATTACGAATTCTGGTACAGAAGCTACCGAAGGGGCTTTAAAACTTGCTAAAAGAGTTACTGGGCGCTATGAAATTATTGCGGCTAGAAATAGTTATCACGGCAATACTCAAGGAGCTATGAGTGTTTCTGGAGCAGAACAACAGAACAGGGCTTTTAGACCCTTAATTCCTGGGGTGAAATTTATCAGCTTTAATTGTGACTATTGTCTAAATCAGATTACAGAGAAAACGGCGGCAGTAATTCTTGAAACAATACAAGGAGGTGCCGGATTCATTGAACCCAGGAGCAATTATTTACCTAAGGTAAAAGCCAAATGTGAAGAAGTTGGTGCACTTCTCATATTGGATGAAATCCAATCGGGAATTGGACGTACTGGAAAGTTTTGGGGATTTGAAAATTATAATGTGATTCCAGATATTATTATTACTGGGAAAGGATTAGGTGGCGGATTGCCCATTGGAGCTTTTATAGCATCCTTTGATCATATGAATCAATTGAAAGAAAATCCGGTATTAGGACATATTTCAACTTTCGCAGGACATCCTATTTGTGCAGCAGCAGCCTATGCTACCGTCGATGAAATTTTAAATTCGAATCTCATAAGTGAAACTCTTCGAAAAGAAAAACTCATTCGAAAAAAGTTGCAACATCCCTTAATTAAAGAAATCAGAGGTAAAGGATTGATGCTCGCTGCTATTTTTAAAACCCCTGAAATTGCACAAGAGGTGGTGATGCGCTGTCTAGATCACGGCCTTATCCTATTCTTTTTACTATTTGAGAAGAAGGCTGTTCGAATTACGCCTCCATTAACAATTTCGGATGAAGAAATTGAAGAAGGGTGTTCAACAATTATTTCGATCCTAAATTCTATTTCTGAATAAAAAAAAGATCTTATCGTCTGCTGTAATTCGGAGCTTCCTTGGTTATGGTTACATCATGTGGATGATTTTCAAGAATTCCGCTTGATGTAATTCGGACAAAACGACCTGTTTTCTGTAACGTAGGAATATCTTTTGCG
>Ga0213864_10000829_pt1 | contig 14116 bp, 13 predicted proteins | sample PICome_5_FD_160078 | JGI IMG/M metagenome (GOLD analysis project Ga0213864, IMG submission 160078) | Coastal seawater microbial communities near Pivers Island, North Carolina, United States - PICO247 | ecosystem: Environmental > Aquatic > Marine > Coastal | place: USA: North Carolina... | reverse complement strand
AGACAAAGCCATTCTCAAGGGCGTGAATCTCACCATCCGAGCTGGTGAAATTCATGCCGTGATGGGGCGCAATGGCAGTGGCAAAAGCACCCTTTCCAAAGTGCTGGCTGGTCATCCTGCCTACACAGTCACCGCCGGCACGGTCCGCTACCGCGGCGAGGATCTGCTCGCCTTGGATCCTGAACAACGCGCCCGCACTGGGGTGTTCCTCGGCTTCCAGTACCCGGTGGAAATCCCAGGCGTAAGCAATTTGGAATTCCTGCGGGTGGCCACCAATGCCCGCAGGCAAGAGCAAGGCCATGAAGAGCTCGACACCTTCGCCTTTGAAGATCTGGTGCGTGAGCGGCTGAAGGTGGTGCAAATGGACCCTGCCTTCCTGGATCGCTCCGTGAATGAAGGCTTCAGCGGTGGCGAGAAGAAGCGCAACGAGATTCTGCAGATGGCGCTGCTCGAGCCACTGGTGGCGATCCTTGATGAAACCGATTCCGGGCTCGACATTGACGCCCTGCGCATCGTTGCCGGTGGTGTGAATCAGCTGGCCAATGCCGACAACGCCACGTTGCTGATCACCCACTACCAGCGCTTGCTGGACGCGATTACGCCCGATTACGTGCACGTGATGGCGGCAGGACGCATCCTGCGCACCGGCGGCAAGAAACTGGCCCTGGAGCTCGAACAGCACGGCTACGACTGGGTGGATGAGGAGCTGGCCGTCCTGGCGGCGGAGGTGGCCTGATGAGCAGCAGCCTCACGGTGTCGGCACCAGCCCAAGTCGGCTGGTTGCCCGCCTGGATCAGCGCATTGCCTGAGCCCTGTGGCGAACTGGCTCCGGTGCAGCGACGAGGGCGCGCGGCCCTGCTCCAGCAGCCCATGCCGTCCAAGCGTGCCGAGGAGTGGCGTTTCACCGACCTCTCCCTTCTTGCCGGGCTTCCCCTGCGAACCACAACCGCGCCCATGCCTCTGGCATTGCAGGCGGTTCGGCCCAATGCCATCCGCCTGCAATGGAACGGTGGCAAAGCACCCTGCGATGGCGTCAGCCTGCCTGAAGGAGTGCAGCTTCTATCGGCAACGGAGGTGGCACAGGGGTTGGGACACACCCTGGCGGCAACCGGATGCGAGCAGCACTGGCCGGTGGAGCTCAATCAGGCCACCGCCGAGCACGTTTTGGCGCTGCGCATCAGCAGCCACAGCCGTGTGCAACTTGAACTGGTGAGCGCTGCGGCCCAAGGGCTGCAGAGCTTGCGACTGCTGCTGGTGCTGGAGGAGAAAGCTGAACTCAACCTCTCTCATCTGATCAGCACGGAAGCGGCAGGCCTCCACAGCCTGGTGGTGGAAGCCCATCTGGCCCGCAGCGCCCAGCTTCACCACGGCTTGGTGGCGCTCGGACACCCTGAAGCGGCACTGCTGGCCCATCTGGCGGTTGAGCAGGAGCCTGAAAGTGAAGCCACCCTTGCCAGCGTTCATTCCGGTTGGGGACTGTCGCGGCTGGAGCCGCGTGTGGTTCAGGTGGATGGACAGGCGCGCACCACCCTGCGCGGCTTGCAACTGGTGCGCGATCACCAGATCGCGGACACCCACAGCCACCTTCATTTCCAAGGCCCGGAAGGAGAACTCGATCAACTGCACAAAGCCGTGGCAGCTGGCCAGGGGCGCAGCGTGTTCAACGGTGCGGTGCGCGTACCCCGCGCCGCGCAACGCACCAATGCGGCCCAGCTCAGCCGCAACCTGCTGCTCTCGGATCGAGCCCGGATCGATACCAAGCCCGAGCTGGAAATCGTGGCTGACGACGTGAAATGCGCCCATGGCGCCACCGTGAGCAGCCTGCAAACCGACGAGCTCTTCTACCTGCAGAGCCGAGGCATCGGCGCTGATCAGGCAGCAGGCCTGCTGCAGCGAGCCTTCTGCGAAGAGGTGTTGCGCGAGCTGCCAGAGGCCGCCCGTGGATGGTGCCCGTTGGAGCGCCTGCTGGAGGAATCGGCCCAATGACCACCACCCTGCCTGCAGCGGCGCCGATGCCTGGCGTGGATGTTGAGGATCTGGCGGCACTCACCCGCGCGCACTTCCCGCTCCTGGCACAAACCGCCTGCCTGGGACAGCCGCTGATCTATCTCGACCACGCCGCCACCAGCCAGAAACCTGAGCAGGTGCTGGAGGCGTTGCGCCACTACTACGACCACGACAACGCCAACGTGCATCGTGGCGCCCATCAGCTCAGCGCCCGAGCCACCGAAGGCTTTGAAGGGGCACGGGCCAAGGTGGCCCAGTTCATTGGTGCCGCCAGCCCCAACGAGATTGTGTTCACCCGCAATGCCAGCGAGGCCATCAACCTCGTTGCGCGCAGCTGGGGGGAAGCCAACTTACGGCCAGGCGACGAAGTACTGCTCACCGTGATGGAGCACCACAGCAACCTGGTGCCCTGGCAACTCTTGGCAGAACGCACCGGGTGCGTGCTGCGCCATGCCGGTCTCACCGAAACCGGAGAACTGGATCTTGAGGATCTGCGCAGCAAGATCAGCGAACGCACCGCTCTGGTGAGCCTGGTGCAGGTGAGCAACACCCTCGGCTGCCTCAACCCGATCACCCAGGTGGCGGAATTGGCCCATGCCGCTGGGGCGCTGCTGCTGGTGGATGCATGCCAGAGCCTGCCCCATCTGTCGGTGCATGTCCAACAGCTGGGTGCTGATTTTTTGGTGGGCAGTTCCCACAAACTGTGCGGGCCCACCGGCATTGGCTTTCTCTGGGGGCGTGAAGCCTTGCTGGAAGCGATGCCGCCCTTTCTTGGGGGCGGTGAAATGATCCAGGACGTGTACCTCGAGCACAGCACCTGGGCCGGACTGCCGCACAAGTTCGAAGCCGGTACACCAGCCATCGGTGAAGCGATCGGCATGGGCGCCGCGCTCGACTATCTCCAGGAACTGGGGCTCGAGCGCATTCATACCTGGGAACAGCAGCTCACCGCGCATCTGTTCCAGCGCCTGGAGACCATCGATGGGCTTCACATTCTCGGCCCCACTCCGCAACAGCAACCTGATCGGGCGGCACTGGCGGCCTTTCACGTCGATGGCGTGCACGCCAACGACCTCTCAGCGCTGTTGGATTCAGCCGGCATCTGCATCCGCAGCGGCCACCACTGCACCCAGCCGTTGCACCGGTTGTTCAACATCAGCGCCTCAGCCCGCGCCAGCCTCAGCTTCACCAACACCGTTGCTGAGATCGATCGGTTCGCCGAAGAACTGCAGGGCTCGATCGCCTTCCTCAAGGAACACAGCTAAGGCGCGCACCACCCGCAGAGGCACCACCGGTTAAGCCGGATGCAACACCGCCAGGGCTTCCGCCTGGTGAGAGCTCTGCCAGATCCAGCGCCAACGCCAACCGGCTGCTTCCGCAACCGCTTGGATCACCCTGCGATCAGCTGGCCTGTCGTATTGATGCATGTGTTCGAGCACATGCGCTTTGGCACTGGTGCCAATGGGCTCCCAGCACTGCTCAATGCGCCGTTTGTAACGCTGAAGGTAAGCATCGAGCGGTTCATCGGCGGCACGAAACACATCTGCCCACAGGAACACACCCCAAGGTGCGATCTGCTGCCGCGCACCCTTGAGAAACCGCTCCTTCTGCGGATCGCTTAGATGGTGAATGGCGAAGGCGGAATGAAGGATGTCGGGCTGCTCAAGCCAAGCCTCACCATGGCTGCTGGCTTCGGCCCAGGCGAGCAGATCCCCTTGCTGCCAGTGCCTGCTGAAGGGCGCCTCGCCCAGAGCCTGCTGGGCCAAGGGCAGCACGTCCGCACTCAGATCCAGGCCCACATAACGCCTGAGCGGCAACCGGCGCAGCGCCGTGGCAAGCAGAGCCAGGTCACCACAGCCCAGGTCGAGCATCGTGGGTCGCTCAGCGTTCTCGCCGCGCTGATCCAACCACTGCTGCAGCGCCGCGGCCGTGGCTTGCGCCAGCCCACGGTGTTCCATCAGATCGTGCTCCACCACGGCGCGATAGGACGTCCACCGACGCTCGAACAGCTCCATGGTTTCGCCTGCTGCACCGCCCCATCCTCACCTCTTTCTTGTGGTGCTGGGCGGTCGCACGGCCACGAGCCTGATCGAACTGCACGACGTGCGCTTCGTGGTGGGCAGCCGCATCGAAGACACCTTCTCCGAACTCAGGCGGCAGTGGTTTGGCCGCCGCGATGGTTTGCACCTTGATGCCTACATGGCTGTGCGGGCAGTGGATGGCTGGCAGGTGCACCTCAGCCAGCAGCCAGCACCAGCTCGCGCCGAGCGGCTCTGGTTCGTGAACCTAGGCGCCTACACGCCCTCCAGCCTGGCGGAACAGCACCATTTCGGGCTGGTGGTGGCAGCCAGCGCCCAGGAGGCCAAGACTGCAGCCAAGCGCCGCTGGCTGCGCAACGGCCTTCAGCAGCACAAGGATGATCTCTGCGCCGTGGACGACTGCCTGGCCCTCGATCAGCTGGAGCTGTGGCATGGGGAGCGCTGGCACGTGCAGCTGGAGCGTGATCCCCAGGGACACAGCCAAGCGCAGGTGCCGGATTGGTTCGGCTACCGCAGGATCGATCGCTCCTGAGTGTTGCGGCGCAAGCTGCCGCCATGGCTGTTGAGCTGCATCGGCAGCTGATTCCATCCCAGGGCCGAGCCGCTGCGAACGGCATAGGTGGTTTCCAGCAGCGCTTGGGCATCCCAGCGGATCTCCAAGGTGGTGTAAGTCTGCTGAGGGGGCATGGTGCCTGCAATCAAGCGGCGGGGGCCACTGCCGAGGGCACCCAGCTGAATCAGATCGAGCCCGCCGCTGCGGGCGGGGAACCAGGCGTGCTGATGGCCACTGATGTAGCCCTGCACCCGGGCATTTTCCAGCAAATCTTGCAGGGCCGCTGCCTGCTGCAGCACCTCGCCGGGGCGATCGCGCCCTTCACTGAGGCCAAACAGAGGCAGGTGCCCCACCACAAAGCGCAACCGGGCATTGCGGGCCTGCGGGCTGGCCAGCTGCCGGCGCGCCCAGGCCATCTGGCTTTCGGGAATACGGCTGGAACTGGCGTCCCACACCAGCCAGAACACCTCGTTCTGGAGCGCGCTGTAGTGGAAGGGGAAGTCGCCGCCATCCACGATGTGGAGTCCCAGGCCTGCACAGCGGGGCTGCCAGAAGCGGCGCAACGCCTCACGGTCGGCGGCAAAACCAGGCGCGCCATCGTGGTTGCCAACGGCCGGTAGGAACGGAATGCCAGCGCGACGGATCGGTTGCAGCACCTGCCGGGCAAAGCCATCCCACATGGCGTCTAGGTGTCCACTGGAGAGGCCTGGCTTTTGACCGGCCACCATGTCGCCGGCACACACCACCAGTTCCGGCTGTTGCTTCAGCAGTTGCTGCAGACCCAGGCTCACCTGGGGGATGTAGGTGGTGGAGCCGTAGCTGCTGTTGAGATCACTGATCAGGCCCAGAAGCAAAGGGCTGGCCGCAGCCTGCACGTGGGCCTGCAGATGCGGTGCCAGCAGCCAGGAACCCGCCCCAACCCCAGCAAGCTGCAACAGCTGGCGGCGAGGCAGGGACATCATTCGCGGTGCGCTCGGAAGGCAGCATGGTGCATCCGGCTCCGCACTGCAGCTTCATGAAGATCGATGGCAAGGCCTGGCGCACAATCTGGCTGGAGCCTGATGGCCGCTCGGTGGGGGTGATCGATCAAACTCTGCTGCCCCATCGCTTCACCACCCGTCGCCTCAGCACCTGCAACGAGGCAGCGGAAGCGATTTGCACGATGGTGGTGCGCGGTGCTCCCTTGATCGGTGTCACCGGCGCCTATGGCCTGATGCTGGCCTTGCAGGTGGATCCCTCCGATGCCGCCTTTGCCGCGGCCTTCGAGCAGCTCAATGCCACCCGTCCCACGGCGGTGAACCTGCGTTGGGCACTGGAGCGGGTGCGTGATCGTGTTCTGCCGTTGGCACCAGCGGAGCGGGCCGAGGCCGCGAAGCAAGAGGCAGCCACCATCGCCGATGAAGACGTGGCCATGTGTGAGGCCATCGGCGATCACGGGCTCGCCATTTTCCAGCAACTGGCCGCAGCAAGGCCGGGCGAACGGCAGAACGCGCCCTTCCATGTGCTCACCCATTGCAATGCCGGCTGGCTGGCCACGGTGGACTGGGGCACAGCTCTGGCGCCGATCTACAAAGCCCATCGCGCCGGCCTGAACATTCACGTGTGGGTGGATGAAACGCGGCCGCGCAACCAGGGCGCGTCGCTCACGGCCTACGAGCTGGGGCGGGAGGGGGTGCCCCACACCGTGATCGTGGACAACGCCGGCGGTCACCTGATGCAGCACGGCCAGGTGGATGCGGTGATTGTGGGCACCGACCGCACCACCCGCCGCGGTGATGTGTGCAACAAGATCGGTACCTACCTCAAGGCCCTGGCGGCACGCGACAACAACGTGCCCTTCTACGTGGCACTGCCCGCCTCAACCATTGATTGGTCGATCAACGACGGTGTGGCCGAGATCCCGATCGAAGCCCGCAGCGCCGATGAAGTGACCCACATTCAGGGCCGCACGGCCGGTGAGCTCGCCGTGGTGCAGCTCACCCCCGATGGCAGCGAAGGCTTCAACCCGGCCTTTGATGTGACCCCGGCTCGACTGGTGACCGGGTTGATCACCGAACGGGGTGTGGCCGCCGCCAGCGAAGCTGGGCTGAAGGGGCTCTACGGCGATGACTGAACAGGAGCTGCGCGAGCAGTTGGTCACAGTGGCGCGGCGGATGCAGGCCAGCGGCATCAACCAGGGCACATCGGGAAATCTCTCGGCCCGCCTTCCCGGCGGGATGCTGATCACCCCCAGCTCGCTGCCCTATGAGTTGATGCAGCCCAGTGATCTGGTGGCCCTCGATCTAGCCGGCCAACCGCTGCACCCCATCGAACCGGGGCGTCCGCAACGGCAGCCTTCCTCGGAGTGGCGGCTGCATGCCGATGTGCTCGCCAATCGTCCGGAGGTGCAGGCGGTGTTGCATTGCCATTCCATCCATGCCACAGCCCTGGCCTGCCATGGCCGCGGGATCCCGCCCTTCCACTACATGATCGCGGTGGCAGGCGGGCACGACATTCGCTGCGCGCCCTACGCCACCTTCGGCACCCAGGAACTCTCCAACGATGTGGTGGAGGCGTTGCAGGGGCGGCTGGCCTGCCTGATGGCGCAACACGGCCAGGTGGTGGTGGGCCCAACGCTTGAGCGGGCCCTGGCCCTGGCGGTGGAGGTGGAAACCCTGGCGCGGATCTATCTGCAGGCCCTGGCCATCGGTGAACCGCCGTTGCTCAGCGCTGAACAGATGGAGCAGGTGCGCCATCAATTCCGCACCGTGCTCTACGGCCAATGAGCCTGAGGGCGGCGGCCAATCCAGAGGCCAAAGCCCATCGCCGCGGCCGTGAGCAGCAGAAAAGCCAGATTGAAGCGCGGCAGACCCCAGCTCACCAAAGCGATCGGGGCCAGGGCTGTGACCAAGCCACCTCCCAGGAAGGGCTCAAACACCAGCTGCTTGAACGAAAAGCTCTCCATGGCCCGGCTGCGGCCCATCGGATCGGCCATGCGCAATAGCAGCAAGCCAGTGGCCGTCACACCGGTGCCCTGACCGAAGTCGGCAATCGCGCGCTCAAACCAGTGATCGCGGAAGAAACCTCGACCCAACAGCACAAACACCAACACATTCCAGGCCAGGCCAGCCATGGCCAGGAGGGCGAAGGGCAGCCAGTTTTCCTCAAGAATCGGCAGGTTGATGCTGGCCATGGCGGCCGTGATCAGCAGGTCCATGGCCAGCGATCCCACGCTGGCTTGCACCACCGGAGAAGCCAGGTCCTGATGGCGCCGCCACTGCAGCACCAGCTGCACCAGCAAACCGCCAACCATCGCCAGTGGGAACACAGGGATCGCGTTCAGCAGCTCCGCTGCCGGCTCGCCGCCAAAGGTTCTGCCCAGCATGGTGATGCCTTCCTTCAGCAGCACACCGAGGCCCACGGCCCCGCCGGCCAGGGCGAGATTCACGGTGAGGGCATCGATGGTGCAGGCACCATCGGATTCAGGGTCGGCCAACCCCGCAGCGCTTTCGCGCGCGAGGGCTGCCGCGGCCGAGAGGGGATCACTCAGAGCAGCCTGCTGCAGAAGTTCACGGCGCCCCTCTAGAGAAGCGCTGCCTTGATGACGTTGCCCGAGCCAGTGCTGAGCGCGACCGATCACCACCAGGGCACTACCGATCAGCACGGCACTCACCACGCCAACGGTGGCCATGGCCAGTCCCAGCGCTTCCCCCGATGCCAAGCCAAGATCTGCGAAGGTGCTGCCCATGCCGGCGGCGGTGCCATGGCCGCCTTCGAAGCCCACTTCGATCAGGCAAGCCATCAGCGGGTTGGAGCCGAACACCGGTTGCAGCACCAACAACACCAGAACACCACCCACGAGGTATTGCCCCAGGCCAAGGGTCATGCCAAAGGCAACCTGACCGGCGGCCCGTTGCCACAGCTCCTTCGGGCTGGGGAGGCGCTGCCCCACAAACAGGGTGGCGAACACCAGGGAGATCAGAACGGCCGGCGTCTGAGCCCACACCGCATACACCGGCTCGGGGAAGAGGGGCCAAGGGCTGTAAGGACCGATCAGCAAACCGATCAACCCCGCCACCAGCGCCTCCGGGATGCCCAGCCGGCGCAACCAGCGCAGCTTGCGGCGCAGGGTGACTCCCACCAGCAGCAACAGGCTGAGGCCGACAAAGGCCACCAGAACATCGAAGAGTGTCATGGCTGGAGCGCCGATGCCTGAGTGTCGCGTCCCAGCCGGGCGATCAACAGACCCACCCCACCAGCCAGAAGCACAAACGCCAGGCAGAAGCCAGTCCAGGCGGGCAGGCCCCAACCAGCAACGCCCAGAGGCGCCACCACAGTGACCACCCCCCCAGCCAGGAACGGCTGCAGCAGCAGTTGTTTTAAGGAGAAAGCGGGCAGCGCCTCACTGTGATCCTCCGGATCGGCCATGCGCAGCAGCAACAAGCCCGATGCGGCCACGCCGGTGGCCTGCCCGAACTCAAGAATGGCCCGCTCAAACCAGTCGGCCGGCAGCAGCCGTGGCGCCAGCAGCAGCGTGACACCCAGGTTCCATACCAGGCCGCTGAGGGCCAACACCGTGAGCGGCAACCAGTCGGCGGCCAGCAGGGCCAGATTGAGACAGGCCGTGGCCGAGGTGATCAATAAATCAGCCGACAGCGTGCCGATTTCACTCTGAATCGGTGCGGAAGCCCAGTGGGTGAGCTGGCATCGCTGCAGCAACCAGCGGATCAGCAGCGAACCAATGATCGCCAGCGGGAACACCGGCAAGGCCTGTCCCACGCTGGCCACACCTCCCCCGATCGCATCAGTGCCGAGGCGCAACAGGTGCAGCAAACCAAGCCCCGCCATCACCGCCACACCCACCATCGCCAGATTCACGGCCCAGAGGGCCCAGGCGGGATGCGGGTGGTCAGCATCAGCTCCAGCCATTCCACCGGATGGCTGGCCTGGCGCTGGTAGATCGCACGACAGGCTTTCACTAAGCAGCCATCCCTTCTGACGGCCCACCACCACCAACACACCACCCACCAGGGTGGAGCTCAGCAAACCCACCGTGGCCATGGCCAGGCCAAGGTCCTGACCACCGGGAAAACCAAGTGCGGCATAGCTGGCACCCATGGCTGCCGCAGAGCCATGGCCGCCCTCATAGGCCACTTCAATCAAACAGGCCATCGTGGAGGGCACCCCCAACCAGGGCTGCAGCACCAGCAACACCACCAGGCCTCCCACCACGTACTGCCCTAGGCCAAGAACAAGAGCCAGAGAAACCTGGCCGGTCACGGGGCGCCACAGCCCCTTGAGCTGGGGCAACGGCTTGCCGAGCATCAGCGATCCGAACACAAGCGTGAGCAGCACCAGTGGCAATTCAGCCCAGAGCGCCATCAGCGGCTCCGGCAGCAGCGGCACCAGTCCGGATGGGGACACCAACAAGCCCAAGATGCCGGCCACCAGGGCTTCGGGCACACCCCACAACCGCAGCTGCAACCGCTGGCCAATGCGCCGGCCTGTGGCCAGAATCACTGCCAGCACGCCCATGGCGAGCAGCACCTGCCCAGCCGCCAGGGCGAGGGGATCCCAGAGACTTTCAGCGCTCAGCATGGGATCGGTGGTGCCAAGGAGTGGAGGCAACAGCGTTCCGGTGGGGCAACAACGCTTCCAAACCTTCGTAGGCCCGTTGCTTGCGCAACCATGCCGCCACCGCGCCGCCGCGATCGGGATGCCAGATCAACGACTGCCGGCGCCAGTGCTGCCGCACCTGCTCCCAACTCAGGTTTGGCAACGCCTCCTCCAATTCCAGTTCCTCAAGGCATCGGCTCAGAAAACCGTCCCATTCATGCCGGGCCAGCAGACGCCGTTTGCCATCAAGACCCACCACGCTGCGCTGCAGAGCCCGCTCGCTCGTCCATTGTTGCCGCTGCAGAAGAGCTTGCTCAAGCTGTTGGTGGTGCTGTTGCACCCGCCGTGTCTGCAAAGCGATCTGGCCGCGCTCAAGCAGCAGAGTGATGCCATGTTCAAAGGCCTTCCAGCACAACTCGGCGCCGATGCGCAAGGCCGCAAGCACCAGCGCAGCAATCAGCAGGCCCGAGAGCAGATCCACCACCGATGGCTCAAAGGCGCTCGCAGGAAGCCAGCTGGAAGTGCTGACGGAAGAACGCTTCCGTTGATTCCAACACGGTGATTTGTGTGGCGCCACTGCGGAAGCCATGCCCTTCCTCAGCAAACAACTTCACCTCAACAGGAATGCCCCTGGCGCGCAGGGCCTCGGCCATCCGTTCTGTTTGCTCCGGTGGCACAACCACATCCTTGAGCCCCTGAAAGAAGATCACCGGGCAATCAATGCGCTCGGCATGCTGCAGGGGCGAGCGCGCTGCATAGATGCTTGCGGCCTGGGGCCAGGGGCCTAACAGGCTGTCGAGATAGCGCGCTTCAAAACGGTGGGTGTCCACCGCCAAGGCGCTGAGGTCGGCCACGCCGTAGCGACTGGCACCGGCGCGAAACGTGCTGGTGAAGCAAAGGCCGGCCAGGGCGGTGAAACCGCCGGCGCTGCCCCCTTCGATCGCAATCCGTTCCCGGCTGGCCAAACCACGCTGAACCAAGGCCTCAGCCGCCGCGGCGCAATCGGCCACATCCACCACGCCCCACTGGCCGTTGAGCCGCTCCCGATAACGGCGTCCGAATCCTGTGGAACCGCCGTAGTTCACATCCACCACCCCCCAGCCTCGGCTGGTCCAGAACTGGATGTTGAGGCTCAGCGCTGTGCGCGCCATGCTCGTGGGTCCGCTGTGGCCCTTCACCAGCAAGGGCGCCTGGGGGTGTCCGCCACCAGCCGGTGGGTAATACCAGGCCTGGGTGCGTTGCCCACCATGCCCCTCGAACCAAAGCGGTTCGGCTGTGCTGATCGCTGCTGCAGGGATGGGGCTCGGTGCTGCAGGTTGATGGCACCAGCTGTGTGTCTCGAGGTTGACATCGAGCAAGCCTGCAGTCGCTGTGCCATGACCGGCCACACAGCCGAGGCGACCGGCTTCAGCGCAGAGCCCACCCAGATCGGTGAAGGGTTGCGCAATGGGCTGCCACGTTCCTTCGGCTTGCGCCGATAACGGCAGTTGCACCTCCCCCAGCTGCCAGCTGCCCTGGTGACAGCTGATGGCCAACAGCCGGCCGCCATCCCAGGCATGGGTGCTCATGCCGAACACCCACTGAGGCATGGCGAATTCCGCCTGCATCGGCAACAGCGGTTGCCATCGCGCTTCACCAACAGGGGTGCTCTGATCAGCAGCGCTCCAGCGCTCCAGGTTCCAGAAACCACTGCGATCGTTGCTCACCACCAGATCGCAGCCAGCCCAGATCGGCTGAAAAACGGAGCAGGGCTCCGCATCGCTGTTGTTGGCACCAGCCACCGCCCGTGGCGCATGCAACTGACCGTTGGGCTGCACGTGGGCAAGCCAAAGCTGACTGCGGTCCCATGGCATTGAGGGCTGCTGCCATTCCACCCAGGCCAGATGGGTGCCGCTTGGGCTCAAGGCCGGGTATCCCGCGAAGTCCAAGGCATCGTGGAGCCGCTCAATCGAACCTCCTTCGAGCGAAACAGCCACCAACTGATCGCGGCCATTGCCTTCACAGATGCCGATCCAGCGGTTGCGCTCGCCATCGATCACGCCGCCACCAAGGGCCATCGCGGGGGCCGGCGTGGTGAGCAGCTGGGGCGTCGCGCTCTCCTGATCCAGCAGCACCTGCCAGAGGGAACGGTCGCCGTCGTGCACAAACACCGCAACGGCATTGCCACTGCGGTTGCGGCCGATGGCGCATGCGCCGCCACCGTATTCATGCACCCGGCAGCGCAGGTTCCAATCGCCTGCGGTGATCTCGCGCGTGCGGCCGTCTGCCTGACGCGCCATCAAGGTGGTGCGTCCCTGCTCCGCCGGACGTTGCTCCAACCAATAGAGAACGCCACCGAGCAAACGGGGCTCGAGCAGGGTTGGGGTTTTTCCCAGCGCCAGCGCGGCGGAGAGGGGGGCGGTGCTGACGCTCACCAAAACCGTTCAGGGATGCCACCTAGAATCGCCCAATCCAGCCGCCAGCGAGGACCAGCTTTGGCCAGCAGCTTCGCCAAATTGGCCCGTTCCGCCGAGCAATCCGGTCGCCTGCAGGTGTCGAAGGATCCGGTGGACACCCCCCCTTACGACATCCACACGCTTGGTGATCAGGCCTTGCGTGAGCCGGCCAAGCGGATCGGCAAGGTGGACGAAAGCGTGCGAGCCCTGGCCCGCGACATGCTGGTCAGTATGTACGCGGCCCGCGGCATCGGTCTTGCAGCACCGCAGATCGGCCAGGCACTGCAGCTGCTGGTGATCGATCTGGAGATCGAGGATCCAAACAGCGCTCCTCTGGTGTTGATCAACCCGGAGATCACCTCCGTGGGGGGAAGCCTCTGCACGTACGAAGAAGGGTGCCTCAGCATCCCCGGCGTTTACCTCGATGTGGTGCGCCCGAGCACGGTGGAGGTGAGCTACCGCGATGAGATGGGTCGCCCGAAGCGCATGAAGGCCGATGGATTGATGGCCCGTTGCATTCAGCACGAGATGGACCATCTCAATGGCGTGCTGTTTGTCGACCGCGTCACCGATCACGACAAGCTGCGTGAGGGCCTCGACGAAAAGGGGTTCAATCCTGCAGACGTTCACACGGTTGCTTGAGGAGACCCTGATGCCGATGAAACCCCTGGCCGGGCTCTTCCTGGCCCTGGCCTGCCTGCTGGGCATCGCCGCCACCGGTTCTGTGTTTGAACTGGCCTATGGCGAACCCGATCTGGGCGTCTCGACCACGCGCCTGATTCTTGGACTGGCTCTACCTGGCACGGTGCTGAGCCTGCTGCTGGCGATCCGGATCAACAAGCCGGCCTGAAGCGTCTGGCGCTGCCGAACAGGAGTTCATACGATCACCAGGCTGAACGCTGTTCACCCCTCATGAATCCGGTTCGCTCCCTCGCCGCGCTGCTGCCCCTTGCGAGCACCCTGGCACTGGCGGCACCGCAGCCTGGATTGAGCAAGACCCTTTTTGATGCCATCGAGCTGGATCAGAGCCGTTTTGTGGTGGTGTCGGCGCCCATCGGCGATGGCAGCCGCTCCCAGCTCAACATCTACGAACAGCGCAGCGATGCCCGCCCCTGTTTCGATGTGCAGGGCAGCAGCCCCGCGATGGTGGATCCGTTGCTCTCCGGCTTCGACTTCACCGGAATCTGCAGCCGGTACATCGACGGCAACGGCTACTCATTGCGCATCGGTGAGAACGATCTGGGGACCGTGTACCGCTTGAGCGTGCTGCAGGAAGACGGAGACACCAAGCTGGTGGCCCTTCCCACCAAGGCCGATGCCGGTCCTGAGATGGTGGTAGCCCGCAGTGGTGGCATTGCCAACGGCTTCCTGTTGCTTGTGCCCGAATCGGGCTGGAAACTGATGCGGCGTCAGTTCGCCGGCCGCGCCCTGGGCCATCTCTACGTGTACCGCGAGGAGTGGCCGCAGGCTTCCGCTGCCGAGGCAAC
>Ga0213864_10000826_pt1 | contig 14132 bp, 11 predicted proteins | sample PICome_5_FD_160078 | JGI IMG/M metagenome (GOLD analysis project Ga0213864, IMG submission 160078) | Coastal seawater microbial communities near Pivers Island, North Carolina, United States - PICO247 | ecosystem: Environmental > Aquatic > Marine > Coastal | place: USA: North Carolina... | reverse complement strand
AACGTCGTTGTTTAATCATTTAACAGGATTAAATCAAAAGGTCGGTAATTACCCTGGAGTTACTGTCGATAAGAAACAAGGTACTTGTACTTTATCTAAAAGTCACAAGGCCATTATCACAGATCTTCCAGGAACCTACAGTATCAATCCAACTTCTGAGGATGAGAGTATCGTTTTTCGAACGTTGTTTCATAAAGATGTTACCGAATATCCAGATGTACTTGTTGTGGTTGCTGATGTTGAAAATCTAAAACGAAACCTGCTTCTATTTTCCCAAATTAAAGATTTAGAGATTCCAACGGTGTTGGTAATCAACATGGTAGATTTAATGCAGAAAAAGGGAATTTCGATTGATGTGAAGATGTTGGAGGAGGAACTCAATACCGAAGTAGTCCTCATTAGTGCGAGAAGAAACGAAGGAATTGATAAAGTTAAAGCGGCAATTGTTCGGAGTCATGTGGCAGCGAAATCGCTTCCGATGTGTGATATCAATCACAAGATTGACGCTGAGTATTTTACTAAACTCAAAGAGATTACATCCGAGTTTTCATTGTATCAACTTTGGCTGATGGTAACCCAAAATAACTTCCCGGAATCCATAGATGAAGGTGTCAAAAAGAGGTTACTGAATTTTCGAAAAGATGTATCTCAAATCAGAAGATATCAGAATAAAGAAACAATTTTCAGATACCAGGAAATCAACCGTATCTTAAAAAATGTATACGTAGTTGATAAATCCAAGGCTACGGATTTACGCGGAAAACTAGATCGTGTTTTTACGCATAAAATTTGGGGTTATGCCATCTTCTTCGTGATATTACTATTAATCTTCCAATCGATTTTTGACTGGGCTTCGGTACCCATGGATTATATCGACGAGGTATTTTCTAATCTCTCTGGTTGGGTAACTAGTACTCTGGATGAAGGTATGTTGACACGTCTTATCGCAGATGGAATCATCCCTGGAATTGGCGGAGTAGTCATTTTTATACCTCAGATTGCTATTCTTTTTATGTTCATTGCAATTTTGGAGGAAACCGGATATATGAGTCGAGTAGTTTTCCTAATGGATAAAATTATGCGTCGCTTTGGATTGAACGGAAAAAGTATCATTCCATTAATTTCTGGAACAGCATGTGCCATTCCGGCAATTATGGCAACTCGTAATATTTCGAGCTGGAAAGAACGACTAATTACCATTTTGGTTACACCATTCACTACCTGTTCTGCAAGGCTCCCAGTGTATGCCATTTTGATTGCGCTTGTAATTCCAGAAAAAGAATTATTTGGATTCTTAAATCTTCAAGGATTGGTGCTATTATCCTTATATGGTCTTGGCTTTGCTGCAGCCATTATTGCAGCATATGTATTGCATAAAACATTGAAGATCAACAGCAAGTCGTTCTTCGTAGTAGAAATGCCAGATTATAAGATTCCGTCATTCAAAAATATTGTTTTAAATGTAATTGAAAAAACAAAGGCTTTTGTCTTAGGTGCAGGTAAGATCATCTTGGCCTTGTCTATTGTGCTTTGGTTTTTAGCCTCTTATGGTCCGGGAGAATTTAATGCTGTCGAGGAAAATTTGGCAAAAATGGAAAGCTTTCAAAACTTAAGTGAGGAATTTCAAGAATATCAGGTGGCATCCACGAAATTGGAGAAGTCCTACATCGGAATTGTAGGTAAAAGTATTGAGCCAGTTATTCGACCATTAGGTTACGATTGGAAAATTGGTATTGCATTGCTGTCCTCATTTGCGGCTAGAGAGGTCTTTGTAGGTACTTTGGCAACCATTTACAGTGTTGCCGATGATGAACAGAATACCATTAAAGAACGAATGGCATCAGAAATTAATCCGAGAACTGGAGAAAATATGTTCAACTTGCCTGTTGGTCTTTCTTTATTGATTTTCTATGCCTTTGCAATGCAATGTATGGCCACTTTAGCTATCGTGAAACGAGAGACAAAAACCTGGAAATGGCCTATGATTCAATTAGTAGGTATGGGAGCTTTGGCTTATGTATTCTCATTTATAACGTATAATCTATTTGTATAATGCAGGAAATTATCGCATACGGATTATTGTTATTAGCCTTGTATTTCTTGGTTCGCAAATTTATTTGGAAACCCAAATCAAAATCAGGGTCGAAGTGTGATTCTGACTGCAATTGCCAGTAAACCTTAACACTTCCTTGGGAATTGAAATTCCAAGAGTTCAATAATTTTGATTCTCACTAATTTTAATTAATCCTTATGAAAAAAATACTTTCCGTATTCGTAGTTGTATTCTTTGTTTCTGCTAATCAACAAACACTTCAAGCTCAAGATTTTCCGAAGTTAGACAAAAGTCCAATGGATGCTGCAGCACACCCAAAAAGCTACAGAGTCTCAGATAAATTGGCTAAGATAATTTACAGTAGACCTCAGTTAAAAGGAAGATCATTAAGCAAATTGGCTCCTAATGGGAAAGTTTGGAGAACTGGGGCGAATGAAGCTCCTGAAGTAACATTTTATAAAAATGTGATGTTTGGAGATAAAGAAGTCAAGGCAGGTACTTATACCTTATTTACCATTCCAAATGAAGGAAGCTGGACAATAATCTTAAGCAATCAAATTAATGTTTGGGGAGCTTATTTCTACAACGATTCAGAAGATGTAGTAAGAGCCGAAGCGAAAGTTTCTAATTTAGATCAGTCGGTTGAGGCGTTCTCAATTTTATTTACAGGAGATGAGGCAAATTCAGCTATCTTACATTTTGCCTGGGGAACTACCCTAGCATCTATTCCGGTTACCGCAAAATAATTCTTATATCATACCAAAAAAAAAGCCTCGATGTCGTCGAGGCTTTTTTTATTTTATTTCTGATTGCATTGCCATTTCCAGGCCGATGCTAATGAGACATCTAAACTTTCTTTGGCTTTCCAATTCAATTCGCTATTTGCCTTTGTCGTATCGGCATAGGCAGAAACAACATCTCCTTTTCGGCGTCCTACAATTTTATAATTTAATTTCTGACCCGTAGAACCTTCGAAGGCTTTGATGACATCTAGTACAGAGCTTCCTTTACCCGTTCCGACATTGAAGAATTCAAAGTTCTCTTTATTCTTTCCTTCGATTAATCGGTTTAGAGCCGCAATATGTGCTTTTGCCAAATCAACTACATGAATGTAATCTCGAATTGCCGTTCCGTCTGGTGTGTCGTAATCATCACCAAAAACAGATAAAGCTTCACGAATTCCAGCTGCTGTTTGTGTTACAAACGGAATTAAATTCTGAGGAACACCAATTGGTAATTCACCAATTAATCCGGATTCATGAGCACCAATCGGGTTGAAGTAACGAAGTGCAATAGCATTTAATCCGTAAGCATCACAACAGTGCTTCATGATTTCTTCACCAATCTGTTTGGTATACCCATACACAGATTCAGCAGGTTTTACAGCTGCTTCTTCTGTAATTGGCATTTCGTCAGCCTGACCATATACGGTTGCTGATGATGAGAAAATGAAATTATCCAAACCTCTCGATCTCATTTCTTCTAAAATGTAGGTAAGTGTGGTAATATTATTCTCGTAATATAATAACGGTTTTTCCATGCTTTCGCCCACTGCCTTTGAAGCTGCGAAATGAATAACACCATCAATTTGTATTTTGTCGAAAAATGCTTTTACGTCTTCTTTTACGCGTAAATCAATTTCATGGAATTCGGGCTTTGTTCCTGTAATCTTTGTAATTCGATCTAAAACTTCGGGTCTTGAATTCGAAAGGTTATCAATAATCACCACTTCGTAGCCTGCATTTTGCAGTTCCACAGAAGTATGGGATCCTATGAATCCTAGACCTCCAGTAACTAAAATTTTCTTCATGATTTTATACTTTAGGGGGTTTGTAGTTTTTTGTCTTTTAGACAATTGCAATGTACATTAAGTTTTCAAATCGAAAAAATGAAATTATTCTTCGTTCATGAAAGACAAAATGGTATTGCAAATGAATTCTAGTTGTTCGTTATCCAACTCTGTGTGCATGGGTAAAGAAATGACCTTTTTTGTCAAGTCGTTGGTTACTGGGAAATCAGCTTCACGATATCGTTCATCACGATAGGCTTTCTGGTTGTGCAACGCCACTGGATAATAAATGGCATTTGGAATTCCATTGTCTAGTAAATGCTTGTGCAATTCGTCTCGCTTACCATTTGTGATTTGTAAAGTATACTGATGGAATACATGGCAATCACATTGATCACAGATTCCGCTACACGCAGCAGTTGCATTTGATTTGGTAGTCGGTGTAATGATATTTGGATGATGTTTAAGTGCTCTGGTATAGGCTCTAGCAGCATTTCTTCTGGCGTCGCAGTAATCATTCAAATGCGGTAGTTTCAATTTTAAAATTGCCGCCTGAACAGAATCCAATCTTGAATTTACACCTACTACATCATGGTAATATCTTGTGTACATTCCGTGATTTACAATTCCCCGGATGAAATGTGCCAAATCGTCATCATTGGTGAATATGGCCCCACCATCACCGTAGCATCCTAAATTTTTTGAAGGGAAAAAAGAGGTAGTTCCAACATTACCGATGGTTCCGGCTTTTTGCTTTCTTCCGTCTTTAAAGGTGTAGTTTGCTCCAATAGCTTGCGCATTATCTTCAACCACAAAAAGGTTATGTTGGTTCGCGATCTCCATAATGGCATCCATATTGGCAACATGGCCGAATAAATGAACAGGAATAATTGCCTTTGTTTTTGGAGTAATAGCCTTTTTTACCGCTTCAATATCAATATTGAACGTGTCCGGTTCCACATCGACCAAAACAGGTGTTAACTGTAATAATCCGATGACCTCAACAGTTGCAGCAAAGGTAAAATCAGCGGTAATAACCTCGTCACCCGGTTTTAAACCCAATCCCATCAGGGCAATTTGCAAAGCATCGGTCCCATTGGCACAAGGAATTACATGTTTTACGCCCAGATAGGCTTCCAAATCACTTTGAAAATTTTTCACTTCTGGGCCATTAATGAACGCTGATGAGCGAATTACATCAATAACTGCATTATCAATTTCTCCTTGAATTTTTTCATACTGACCTTTGAGGTCAACCATCTGAATTGGTTTCATAACAGGCTTTGTTTGTCCAGCAAAAATACAATTAATTTTGGCTTATCTTTGATGAAAATCCAATTCAAATGAAGCGTTTACAATCTGTATTGAAACTTATCCTTATCCTTTTAGTTTTGGTCTTTATTGGAGGCTGGTTCTACACAAATTCATTGAAGCCAAGGCTAAATGGAGTGCTGGAATTACCGAAGTTACAGGAAGAGGTAACTGTTTATTTTGATAAAAATGGAGTACCTCATATCAATGCCAATAATCAGCATGATGCCTATATGGCTTTGGGATATGTTCACGCCCAGGATAGATTATGGCAAATGGAACTCATTCGAAGAATTGCTGCAGGTCGTTTGGCTGAGGTTTTTGGGAAGGATTTGGTGCGAACTGATAAAATGTTCTCCGGGCTCGGAATCGAAGAGGCTGCAAAAAAGGCCATCGATAAATTGGATCCACATTCTAAGCCTTATAAAATGACACAGGCCTATCTCGATGGCGTAAATGAATTCATTACTAATGGACCTACACCTCTAGAATTTACCTTAGTTGGACTAGAAAAAGAAAACTACACCATAAAGGATGTGTATAATGTCTTCGGATATATGGCGTTTAGTTTTGCTGTGGCTCATAAAACAGATCCATTGATGACCGAAATCAAGGAAAAGTTAGGATCTGCTTATGTTGAAGAGTTAACGAATACTTTCAGTAAAAACTTAACAATTAATAAATCGAATACTAAACAGATAAGTGCAGAAATGTCAATCGCTGTTCATGACATCATGAACGATATGCCGATTTCACCTTTTATTGGTTCCAATTCGTGGGTGATTGCTCCAGAGAAAACCAAAAATGGGCAAGTCTTATTCGCGAATGATCCGCACATATCCTTCGCACAACCTTCGGTTTGGTATCAGAATCATATCAAGACTCCCGACTATGAAATTTACGGATTTAATCTGGCGTTGATGCCTTATCCGTTATTAGGTCATAACCGTGATTATGCCTACGGATTAACCATGTTGGCAAATGACGATTTGAATTTCTATACTGAAGAAAATAATCCGGATAATCCGAATCAATACAAAACAGCAGAGGGTTATAAAGACTATGAAATTATCAATAAAACCATCAAAGTTAAGGATGGGGTAGATACTACTTATCAGGTGAAAGTCAGTGACCATGGTCCAATTATGAACGATTTGATTGATCAGATTAAAGGAGATAAACCAGTTGCCATGTATTGGTTGTATACCCAATTACCGAATGAGCTCTTGGATGTTTCTTATGGGATGGCTCATGCAGAATCTATTGATCAATTCAAAAATACCGCAGCTAAAATTCATGCGCCCGGATTAAATGTGATGTATGGTGATGCCCAAGGCAACATAGGTTGGTTTGCTTCGGCAAGATTGTATCAACTTAGAGATAGTTTGTCTAGTAAATTCTATTTGGATGGTGCTACCGGATTGGATGATGTAAAAGAGTTTTTAGATTTTTCAGAAAATCCGAAGGCGATGAATCCGGAATGGAATTACGTCTACTCGGCAAATAATCAGATGGATTCGGTACGCGGAAAATTGTATACAGGGTACTATCAACCACAAGATCGTGCGAAACGAATCGTAACCTTGTTAGAAGGGAAAAACGATTTTACAAAGGATGATGTTGCCAAGATGATTTACGATGTGACCTCTTCAACAACACCAGAAATCAGTAGACATTTAATTGCCGGAATTGATAAAAGCAAATTAGAACCGTCAGGTAAAAAAGCCATAGATATCCTATCAAAATGGGATGGTTCGTATTACAAAGAAAGCATCGCATCTACCATTTACAATCGATTCTTATATGAGTTTTTAGCAGCTACCTATAAGGATGAATTAGGAAAAAGTTTTTTCTTATTCATTAATACCCAATTACAAGATCAGGTGTTAGGAGAGCAGGTGAAAAGAGAAGAATCCTTATGGTGGGATGATGTCACTACAACAGATAAAAAAGAAACCAAGTCGGATATCATTAATGGGTCTTTTCAGAAAACCATTTCATTTTTGACAAATCAATTGGGATCGAATGTGGAGAGCTGGAAATGGAATCGTGTACTTTCGATTGAACATGGACATACCCTTGGAAAAGCAAGCGGATTACTGCGTAAACTATTCAATGTTGGTCCGTTTGAAACGATTGGTGGTAATGAGGTCATAAATAACCATATTTTCAACTTGGATAGTACCGGATATTATAAAGTAACTGCTGGGCCATCATCACGCCGTGTTATTGATTTCTCTGATATTGAAAATAGTTTTTCGGTATTGCCAACAGGTCAATCTGGAAATGTGTTTAGTCCACATTATAAGGATCAGGCACAGAAATACCTAGATGGTAAATTTATTCGTATGCTGATGGATCAGGAGGAAATTAAGGAATCCGAAAATGTCTTGAAAATTAGTCCGAAGAATTAAACTTCCCTATAAATTTCTTCAAACGGAATACGAAAACGATCGCCATATACGCCTTCTGGTTTTCGAATACCACATGACACAATCATATTGATTTCGGCTCCCCTAGGAAGCCTTAGTAATCCCTTTACACGCCAAGAATCCGAACCTTCCATTGGACAGGTGTCATAACCTTTTGCGGCCATTGATAACATAAACGTTTGAGCTGCCAATCCGCATGATTTATGTGCTACGATGCGCATATCGCTATTTCGTACTTCCCGATACATAGGTTTAAATAATCCTGTAATCAAAATCATAAGGTATTTAAAAAACCCTAAAATCCCTAAAAAATCAGAATAGGCGAAAGGAATAATTTTTCCATAATAATTACGAGCTACCTTTTCTCGAGAAGACATTTCAGATTTTGGATTGTTTTTCCCAAAAACGGAATCCATAAAACCTAAATTAGCTTTTGCACGTTGCCTCCATAAATCTTTGCGTGCGACAAAAACCACCAATTGCTGAGCCGTTCGAGCTGCATTCTGATTAAAGCATAAAGGAGCTATTTGTTGAATGGTATCCTTTGAGGTGATGTGATAAAATTCCCACAGTTGTAGGTTACTACTCGTCGGCGCCAGACTTGCCTGTTCCAGGCATTTTTTAACGATTGCAGTGTCAATTGGTTTTTCTGAGTCGTAAACGCGAACCGAACGTCTGTGTTGTATCGCTTCAGAAACTGATTTTTCGCTTGATTTAGCCAAATTTCATAAGGTTTTTAAGTTGGTTTAATTTTCCTTTGTAAGGAGCATAACGTGTTGGGACATCGAGCCAAGTTCCGCGAGATACAATCCCTTTTTTGTGTGAGAAGGTATCAAAGGTTTGTTTCCCGTGATAGCCACCAATACCACTTTCACCAACCCCACCAAATGGTAATCTGTGATTGGCAAAATGAACTGTTGTGTCATTAATGGTGCCGCCACCGAATGAATATTGCTGAATCAATTTCTTGGCAAATTCGCTTTTGTTACTGAAAATATAAAAGGCCAAAGGCTTATCGTATTTCCCAATTATGGTTGCAATATCTTCTTCGGTTTCGTATGAAATGATGGGCAAAATAGGACCAAAAATTTCACCTTTCATGACTTCACTGTCTAAGCTTGGTTCGTCAATGAGTGTTGGGGCGATATAGCAATTGTTTTTATTTGTTTTCCCGCCAATTAGAATGTTTTCATTCTCCAGCATAATTGCCAATCGCTCGAAATTTCTGGTATTGACAATTCGCGGAAAATCTGAGGATTGCTCAGGATTATCTCCATAGGCCAATGTGATTTCTTCTTTCATGGCCTCTACAAAGGCATCCTTTTGAGACTTGTGAATCAAAATGTAATCAGGTGCGATACAGGTCTGACCACCATTGATAAATTTACCCCAGGCAATGCGCTTGGCTGTTAGTTTGATGGATGCAGAATCATCGACAACACAAGGACTTTTTCCACCCAATTCAAGCGTTACAGGAGTGATAAATTCGGCCGCCGCCTTCGCTACAATTCTTCCCACATTTACACTTCCTGTGAAGAAGATATAATCCCAACGTAAGGTTAGTAATTCTTGGGCAACAGGAACCCCACCTTCAATTACAGCCACATGACACTCATCAAAAACGGCTTCAATAATTTCTCTAACGATGGTGCTCGTATGTGGAGTTAATTCAGAAGGTTTTAAAACGATTGTGTTTCCTGCAGCAATAGCTCCAATCAAAGGAGAAATTGCCAGCTGAAATGGATAATTCCAAGGTGCGATAATCAATACGGTTCCGTATGGTTCTGAATAGATTTTTGCTGATGATGGAAAGTTCAATAGCGACGGAAGTACCTTTTTTGGTTTGTTCCATTTTTCAATGTTTTTAATTGCCATTTTCAATTCTGAATAGACAATAGACGTTTCTGTCATGATGGCTTCATATTCTGATTTTTTAAAATCATTGTACAAAGCTTGAACGATATCTGCTTCCCGTTTAAAAAGTTCGCTTTGTAATTTGCGTAAGGCGTTCTTACGAAAAGAGATATCTTTTGTTTGTTGTGAGGCAAAAAAATGCTTTTGAGCACTCACTAATTTTGGAATATCCATAAATTAAATTCGTTGTAATTTTTTGTTCATGATTCGAAACCACAATGGTGGAAACAGCGATAAGACCATCATTCCCGGATAGCCTGTAGGCATTTGTGGACTCTCAGGCAAGGTCTTTAATAACTGATAATGTTTACTTCCGTTATAGTGATGGTCAGAATGACGTGAAAGATTAAATAATAACACTTGTCCTACCTGATGATCAGAGTTCCAAGAATGGGTCCTTTTTACGCGCTCGTATCGGCCAAATTTATTCTTTTCTCGAAGTAGTCCGTAGTGTTCGATGTAGTTTACGGTTTCTAATAAAACGATGCCGACAACCGCCGAAGCGATAAAACTTAAAAAGACAAACTGACCAAAAAAGTAAAAAATGGAGGCTAACAAAGCGATGTTACAAAAGGTGTAAATAACCATTCTATTCTGAATATGAAACCAACTTCTACCAGATTCTACCATTCGTTTGTTTTCCAATTGCCAGGCTTGCTGATAACTTTGAAAATGTGATCGAAACCAGAACACATATAACAATTCATTTTTTCTGGCTGTAGCGGCATCCTCTGGGGTCGCTACATTAAAATGATGGCCTGCATTATGATAGGGTAGGAAGTGTGTGTTTAATGAAGTAAGCAACAAAATTTCACCAATAAATTCATCCATTCGATTATTGCGATGCCCTAATTCATGTCCCACATTAATTCCGATTACACCACACATAATTCCCATGGAGAAAATGCGACCAACATATTCGGATGTAGTTAATCCGGTTTCGGCTATGGAGTAAAAAAAGAATACTAAAAAGACCAATTGAATTGGGAGTGTAGCATATAAAATATAAGTATATGCTTTGTTTTCTTTTTCATGCGTTTCTTCTTCCTTGGAGAAGTTTTCTTTGTTTGGTGGAATGAACAACTCAATCATTGGAACAAATCCAAAAAATACAATTGCTGGTAAATGAGTTAACCACCCTTTTTCTGTGAAAGAGAAGTAAACAACAACAGGAAGAATCAAAATAGATAGGTATTTAAACGCTTTCATGTTCTGAGTAAATTGTTTCTAAAGATAACAATTACTCACATGCGTTCCAAACCGGGTCGTTTGGGGGTTTGGCTTCGATGATCAAACGTTCTTTTGATACCGGATGGTGGAATTCAATTTTGTGTGCATGCAGATGAATACTCGCATCTTTGTTGCTTCTTGGAAAGTCATATTTTAAATCACCTTTAATGGGCGATCCAATATGTGATAGTTGAGTTCGAATCTGATGATGACGACCTGTTTCTAGTTGAATTTCTAGAAGGTAGTAATGGTCTAATTGTTTTAAAACTGAGTAGTGTAAAATTGCCTTTTTTGAATCTTTAATTTCTTTTTCATACGCTTTAGACTTATTTTTTTTATGGTCTTTTTTTAGAAAATGGATTAAGGTATCCGAAGATTTTGGAGGTCTGTTTTTTACCACGGCCCAATAGGTTTTTTGGATTTCCTTATCCCGTAATTTTTTATTCAAACGTTCGAGGGCTTTGGAGGTTTTAGCAAAAATAATTACCCCCGATGTAGGGCGATCCAAACGATGAACTACACCCAGATAAACCTTACCTGGCTTGTTGTACTTCAATTTGATATAAGATTTTACAATTTCACTTAACGGAGTGTCACCGGTTTTGTCTCCCTGCGAAATATCACCTGGTTGCTTATTGATTACAATGATGTGATTGTCTTCAAATAATATATCCAGATTGTTTTTTGTAGAAGCCATTAGTTCTTATGAATTGGCTACATCTTTATTGATCTGATTGATGTAATTCAAGAATTCATCTCGACCCAAACCACTAGAAGATGAGGTGATAAAAGACGTCGGTAATTCTTCCCAGTACTCTAATAACTTCGTTTTGTAGCTATTAAGTTGCTTTTCTAATTTCGCCGGAGTTAGTTTGTCTGCCTTGGTGAAAATGATCGAAAACGGAATAAAATTTTCACCCAAAAATTGCATGAAATCCAGGTCTATTTTCTGCGGATCGTGGCGGCAATCAATTAAAACAAAGGAACAAACCAATTGCTTACGTTGCAAAAAGTAGTTTTCAATGTATTTCTGAAAAGTGGCTTTCTTCTTTTTTGATACGCGCGCATATCCGTATCCAGGAAGGTCAACCAAATACCAGGAATTGTTGATCTTAAAATGATTGATTAATTGGGTTTTTCCTGGTGTTGATGAAGTTTTTGCCAAATGGCGACGCTCCATCAACATGTTGATTAAGGATGATTTACCAACATTAGACCGACCAATAAATGCATACTCAGGAATTCGATCCTTCGGACATTTATCTACAGCAGTATTACTTACAACAAATTCTGCCGAATAAATTTTCATGATTTAAATATTTCGAGAAGTAAACCAACCAGATAACACTTCGTTAAATTCGGTAGGTCTTTCCATCATAGCTGCATGGCCACATTTGTCTATCCAGAACAAATTGGCATCGGGTAATAAATTTTGGAAATCTTCTGCCACTTCAGGTGGCGTAACATTGTCTTGTTTCCCCCAGATAATACAAGAAGGTTGTTTCATATTCGGTAAATCTTTCGCCATATTATGACGAATAGCACTCTTCGCAATGGCCAATGTTTTAATTACCGAATTTCGATCATTCACAATACCATACACGTCGTCAACCAGTTCTTTAGTTGCAATTTTCGGATCGTAAAATACTTCACGCGTTTTTTGCTCGATATATTCATAATTTCCACGTTTTGGGAAACTATCACCCATCGATTTCTCATACAATCCGGAACTTCCTGTTAATACTAAAGCTTCAACTTTTTCTGGAAAATGTTTGGTAAAATACAAAGCAATATGCCCGCCTAAAGAATTACCCAAAAGGATTGCTTTATCTAATTCTTTGAAATCCATGAATTCCTTCAAAAACTTCGCTAAGTTTTTAACGTTGGTATTCAGCAAAGGAAGGGTATATAGGGGTAATTCTGGGATTAATACCCGATATCCTTTTTTGGAGAAATAATCAAAGGTTTCTTTAAAATTACTCAAGGCTCCCATCAATCCGTGTAACACGATAATTGCTGGTCCTTCCCCCGCTTCTGCATAGGTGAATTTTCCTTCCTTTTTTAAACTGTTTTCTATCAAACCTTAAAAGTATTTCTAGAGCAAATGTATGCTTTTTTTTAGAATATGATACTTCTGATTTTGAATCATGATTCGTTTCAAAAATGGGTAGAAAAATATTAAAAAGTTACTTCAGTCTTAGAACTTATTAACAATGTGGTAAAAAGTGGTAAAAAGTGGTAAAATTTATATATTTTTGAGTTCATCAAGTTAACCATGAACCATTTAGTAGGAACATATAATTGTAAAGCAGACGCCAAGGGTAGGGTTTTAATGCCTACTGCTTTTAAAAAGCAATTGGCTTCTGAGATTCCTAACGGTTTCGTGATTAAAAGAGCTGTGTTTCAGCCTTGTTTAGAATTGTATCCAATGTCTGAGTGGGAAAATATGATGAGCAAAATCAACAAGTTAAACCGCTTTGTCAAAAAGAACAATGACTTCATCCGACGATTCACTGCTGGGGTAAAGCAATTAGAACTGGATGCTTCTGGTCGATTTCTAATTCCGAAAAACCTCTGTGATTTCGCTGGAATTCAAAACGAGGTGGTCATGTCTTCATCGATTAACATCATTGAAATTTGGGATAAGGCGAACTACGAAAAGGCAATTGATGATGCGGCTCTCGACTTTGCGCAATTAGCTGAAGAAGTAATGGGAAATACCGATGCAGATGAGTTATCATAACCCTGTCTTGCTTAACGAGTGTATTCAAGGTCTGAATATTAAGGAGAACGGTGTTTATGTGGATGTAACTTTCGGAGGTGGAGGTCATTCCAAAGAGATTTTAAATCAGCTTGGTCCGGATGGCAAACTCTTCGGATTCGATCAGGATAAAGATGCGCAACAGAATAGTATCAATGATAATCGTTTCGTACTTATTCCAGAAAATTTTAGATACATCAGCCGGTTTTTACGATTCCATCAGGTGAAAAAAGTGGATGGGATTTTAGCTGATTTAGGAGTTTCTTCGTTTCAGTTCGATAGCCCGGAGAGAGGTTTTTCAACGCGCTTTGATGCGGAATTGGATATGCGAATGAATCAGAGTGATCAATTATCTGCTAAAGATATTCTGAATACCTATCCAGAGGAGCAATTAGCGAATCTATTTTATGCCTATGGCGAACTGAGAAGTTCTCGCGGCATTGCAAGTGCTATTGTAAATGCCAGAAAAAATCAACTCATCCATTCGAGTTTTGAATTGACAGGAGTGTTGCAAAAGTTCTTACCTGCAAAACGAAAAAATAAAATTCTTGCCCAAATTTTTCAGGCGCTTCGCATTGAAGTGAATCAAGAAATGGAAGTGTTAAAAGAGTTTTTAAATCAGATTCCAGATCTACTAAATCC
>Ga0213864_10000824_pt1 | contig 14138 bp, 11 predicted proteins | sample PICome_5_FD_160078 | JGI IMG/M metagenome (GOLD analysis project Ga0213864, IMG submission 160078) | Coastal seawater microbial communities near Pivers Island, North Carolina, United States - PICO247 | ecosystem: Environmental > Aquatic > Marine > Coastal | place: USA: North Carolina... | reverse complement strand
GACTTATAAGCAGAAGGAACCCAAGCCATCTCAGTGTTGCGGACCAGAGCACCAGCAGTAACAGTAGTGCTACCGTTGAACACAGGGAACTGGTAGTACAGACGGTCGATAACTACATTGTTACCAGCATCACTGGAAGTGTTATCTGCTTTATCAAGTTTGAACAGAGAAGAACTGGAACCGAAAGGATTGCTGCTGAAGTTAGCAGAACGCAGACGAGTACGGAGCAAATCCTTACCAGTGAATGAAGTATCAAGACTCAAACGCAGATCGTAGTTAAATGCGGCACGAGTTTGATCACCATCTTTGGTTTTGTAATCATCAACATTACCAATCACAAAGTTTGCTTCACCTTTCAGTTTGGTTGTGGTGGAGAACTGAGTTGCTTCAAGTTGACCAACTTGTGCTTCCAGTCCATCTACACGACCTTTGAGAACTGCAAGTTCTGCTTCAAATTCTTTTAGCAAACTCTTAAGTTCGTCGGTAACTTCAGTTACACGATCGAGGCAAGCATTCAGAAGTGCTGCGGCCTCATAACGAGTCATTGCACGACCACCACGGAAAGTGCCGTTAGGATAACCAGCAACGCAACCATAACGCTCTACGAGGTTGCTAAGTGCAGAGTATGCCCAATCAGTTGGTTGGACATCAGAAAATTGAGTAACGCTTGTAACCTGCTCTGCAGAAGCATATTGATTGACTGCTGCCATGTTAAGGTCTGCGGCATTCGCAGCAACAGGAGCAACCATTCCCAGAGCAACAGGTGCAAGCATCAGTTGTTTGAGTTTCATAAAAATGTTTTAGTACTAAACGACATTTAAATGTTAAGAATTACAACAGAATTCCTAACGACTTATTTAGAGTAGCACGGATGTCAAATAGTGTCAATGGTCATGGATTTAAAACAATCCTATTGGAAGTTGGCTTAAACCTCTTCCTCCTGGAGGTTGTGGTCTTAATGACTCTAAAGATTTTTTTTCTTTTTGGGCTGCTTTTAATTCCAATTCATATATTCTTTCCTCCATAACTTCAATAGAAGCATGAAGATTACAAAGATACTCGACAAGATCTTCTTTATTTTCAACAACTTGAATAATATCTTCTCTAAGTTCTTTTTCTTTTTTCTCTACTTCTAATTGATCAGCATCAATTTGACCATTTTTTATCAAATAATATTCAGCAATATCTTGAGTATTATCTACATCAACCCCTTCAAGTTTAGGTGAAGTAGATTCTTCTAAATCAGATTTATCAGATTCTGCATAACTTATACTGTGAATAACCTCGGTAGTTCTTGGTTCTTCCTTCATATTTCTGGATAATCGAATAACATCTCTGAAATATATTTATCAGCAAACTGTTCATCAAAAATAGATTCTAATACTCTTCGAGTCTTATTATTTTCTCTCTGCTTTTCGCAATAATATTTGTGCCCATTATAATTTTCTTGAATATTATTACTTGGTTTAGTAATATTTGAAATAGCACAGTGATAATTTAAATAAGTAAAGGCAATATTACTAAATTTAGTATATTCTTTTTCAGATGGACTTACAAAGACACAGTATTCTGAGAATACATCACCCCATTCAGGCATTTTTTTATCTTTTTCAAATTGACGATCTTCTATAATATCAAGAATTTTATAAGAATCAGGAAGTGATCTATCTTCTCTAATAGAACTTATATCTACAATAGCAGCACCAACTGACTTAGATGAAGCAACAATATCAGCACCAAAAATAGGAAGATCGTATTCATATCTTGGATACATGTTTGTATGAAGAATATCCAATCCAGATTTCATCTGAGCAACTTCTAAATGAATTTTTCGAAACTTTTCAGTTTCCCATACATAATTTTCAATATAAACTTCTTCTTCATCTCCAGATGATTTTTCAATTCTACCAAATTCTTCTGGGATATCTATCTCTTTCATATCAAAGTGCTCACCCCAACTATCCAAAATGGATTCAGCAAGACTTTGGATTAATGGATGCAAATCTCTCATTTTTACCTCTATTTTGGTGTATTCAAAACATACGTTTCTCTTTTTCTTTCATTGTCTTCTGGGAGTTCTATACCATTATCCCAGACATAACCTTTTAAAAACATAATCCAATTTAGTGATTCTTCAAATTCATTAGTATAAACATCTCCATAAACATAATCATCGTGATATTCTTCGACATGTATATAAACAGATCCACTCGTAGCATGTCTAAGATAATATTGTAATTTATCTTTTGCTTGCTGCCAATATTCTTTTTCATTCTCATTATTTATGGGAGAGATTATCCCCTTCAAAAATATTTTTTTCTTGAGATAAACTCCCATACCCAAATCAATTATTCCCTCAAATGATGCTCCGTCAAATACCTCAAGAACTCTGCTTATTTGGTATTTGTCCATACATTTTTATCAATCTATAAACATATATTTAACAATATTAACAATTTCATCATTAGTTTTAAATTTATCGACAAATCTATTGTCAATTACAGATGGATTATACCACCAATCTTCACATGAATTAATTCCATCAGAAGAAACATCAGAAACAATCAGTTTATATCCACACATTTTAAGATATTTACGAGACTTATCTCTATAAGAATTTGTCATATCCATATAGTAATCATGCTTAAATGTGATAAGTCTGAACTTATAATCATCAAATGGAATTGAAAGTAATGTTTCAAATGATTTCTTACTATTTCCAGTATCTATCTGTAAGTAATCTATTGTGTCACCCTTGTTCATATCTTTAAGAACATCTGAATAATTGATTAATTCTACTTCACCACAATGATATGAATTTCTTCTTTCTTGAGAGAATCTAGTATTCAATTCATCATTTTCACAAATAGATACTCCACACCAATTATATTTTGTTTCTAATAAAGTTGTATTATTTTTATTAATTGGATCATTGTATCCAATCTGCAAATATGTTCCATTTTCTTTTCCATTTAAAACAGAAAGAATGAACATATCTTGGAACAGTTGAGAATAATTTAATTCAATTCGATCCATATTTTCGAACTGATATTTAAAAATTGATTTCTTATTTTGATCATATACACAATCTTCTTCAAGAATATCACCTGAACCAACTTTAATTAAATTATTACGAACAAGTATACGATGATTGCTATCTAATTCATAATTATTTTTGAGATCAATTAGTAATTCTCTAGTTTCATTTCCTTTACCCCAAGACCATGAGGCAAGAGATTTTTGAAATAAAAATCCATATTCTCCAGGATATTCAACATCAGTACGTAATGGAGCACAATCAAAATCACAAAATTCTAATGCCCATTGACACATAATATAACATTCTTGCCACCATTCTTTCTTTTCGGCAAATCGTGCCAATAGATAATATGCTTCTGGTCTCTTAGGACGAATGCAAAGTGCTTGTTGAAGAAGACCTTTTGCAGTTTGATCTCTAGTTCCTTGGCGATCGTAAGCATTAGAAGCGTGAATCAATGCTTCATATGCAAGATCAAGATCATCTGTCCTCTCGGCGCATCTCAAAAAGAATGATAGTGCTGGAGCATTATGTCTGTGGTGTTCATACCACATACCAATATTAAAGTTCTTGATTGGATTTTCAGTATCTAATGCATAATCTAAAAGCAAATCATTTAGATTAGCAGTAGATGCATCAACTAAAAGTTCTATCTTATTTTCTACAACCGGTTCTTCAACAAGTTTAATTTCAAATGTTCTTCCCATAAGTTCCTCAATAGTTTTGTTCTCCCCATTATCTTTCCACCAGTTAATAATATAATCATGGGCATAATAATGATTTCTTTTTTGCCCTTCTTTTACATCACCATCATCACCTTCAAATGTAGAAGTAAATCCAACATCTTCAACAAACATTGGAATTGTATAAACTTTTCCGACACTAGTATAAAGAATGTTTTCGATGAGAGGTTGAACCTCAGCATCTTTTAATTCGAGGTGATAAGTACCATCAACGATATAATTATCTATAATGTATTTGGCATGATCTCTTTTTATAATATAGGCAGTAACTGACCAATCGTCCCAATATCTTTCACGGATTTTAATGTCAGAATACTCACCTCTAATTGGAAGCATCTGAATACAACCCCAATCCTCGGGAAGATTATCTACAAATTCTTTCCAAGTGAAGTTCCAGTAGTCAACAGTATCGAGACTTAAATCATCTTCACAGAAGAATCCATACTCTTCATTAGTAGTATCATACCATTCTTTGATTGCCTTTAAGTGAGATACACAACAACCCTTTGTTCCATCATTAAGACTATCAACATACTTACCTGTGACAACATCATCACACTCAGAAAACCTTTTTGAGATTATGGATTTAATATTTGTTGCCCCATGTTCTATTAAAGATTCTTCAAGTTTATTTCTTCTACCAACACTCTCTTCCAAACTGACATAATAAACTGTACTCAATTGAGATAATTTTTTTACCTTCTCTTTTCGTGTGGCAATATAATTTTGATCGTCAATATTCATCACTTCCCAATCATAAATTCTAGAGATATAATAATCATCAAGATCTGAAAATAACCTTTCATTTTCTTCAACATTCATCTTTGCCAAAAGATATTCAAAATTCCAACGATCAGAATCTGAAGTATTAGGATCAGCAATTTTTCTTTTTACATTCTCAATATTAGATCCTCCCTCTTCACCATAACCTTCAAAGTTCTCATATCTTTTTTTATCTGGATGGGGAATATGGATCACATTATAATCCTGATTTAATTTCTTGCATTCCAATCCCATCATAGACAATCTTTTGGTCATTTGATCATCCTCATAGGCATAATACTTACCCATGCGCTCATCATAACCACCAACTTTCCAATAGTTTTGTCTTGATACAAAACAAAGACCAGTAAGATATTTAAATAAGGGACTATAACTATGAGAATATTTCATCAATTCTCCAACATCCATATTATGGAAATTGATAGCATACCCCTGTAAGTTTTCATCCCAATATTCATGTTTGCATTCATATGAATCTTGACCACAGACAAATGAATTTTGATCTATGGCATATGCTTCGAAAAATGAAAAGTAGGGATTTATAATATAGTCACAATCTAATTTAAGAATATAATCTCCAGTAGCAATACTTGCTGCTAGATTTAGAGGTTGTGGTTGATTAAAATATTTTTCATCATTAACTCGGACAACCTTAATTCTTTTATCTAGTTTTGTAAGACTATTGATTGGTGTATCAGAACTCCAGTCAACAATAATAATTTCTTTAATTTCATTAAATGCTAACCAAGAGTTAAGTGAAACTCTTAAGGCATCATAGCGATTTTTGCAAGCACAAATTACGGAAACATTCATATTGAAATCCAATTGGGTAATCTTAATTCATCAGAATCCAAAAAATTATAGTCAGATAAAAACCATTTCTTTGGGCATATTGTTTTTTTACTTTTTGCCAACCATGATCCCCACCAACTGAAAGAACTATTTGCAATGATGTGATAATCGCATTTAGACATTAGACAAAAATCAACATAAGTATTATCTGTTCTTATAATCTTGAATCTATCTTCTTTAAATATAGTTTGTTCTATGCACCATTCTGGATCATCAGAAAAAACTAAGACTATTAATGATTTGTCAAAGTGTGATAGAGCATCTTCATAATATTTTAAATTTAAGTTATTCAATACAGAAGACTTTAAATAATCAGTTCTTCTTACATGAAGCGATAATATCTGCTCATTTTTATATAGACTATCAATGTAAAGATTGCAGACATCTAGATATTTTTTTTTAAATTGAAAATGTATTCTTAACTGATCTTCTACATTTTGAAAATATTTATAACTCTGAAAAAACCCTGTGATACTTTTATTCTTAAAATCTTTTTTTAAAAATTCTTGGTCAGTTTTAGTTGAAAATAATTGCTCATATTGATTAAGATCTGCTTGTATTCCAAAAATAGAACCATTATCACAATTAAAATTATTAGGAGATATTGTTTTATAATTAAAGTAAGATGATATTCTTGTTGGAATATTAAAGCATTTATAAAGTTCTAAATTAGAACTCAATAAAGAACATTCATCATTAGATATTTTTGATGCAGAAATTAGAGCGGCATATTGAAACATTTGATTTCCCAACCTTCCAATATATCCAATATTAGGGAATGTAATCATTTTCCTAAAAATTCATATAAACATAAACCAACAGAATCTGAACTATTGACACCCTCCAGTATTTCAATAGGTTTCCAGACATAGCAATTACTTTCCATATATTTTCTAATTTTTTTGGACTTAGTAGATATCTGACCATCATATTTTCTAGTTGTAACCTCCCAATCATGCATAGAAAAATAACAACCTGGTTGTACACAATTTTCTATTGCAATAATATCTTTCATTGCAAAATCTGGATCTTCTGGTCCATCGAAAAAAATAAAATCAATTTCAATTTTATTTTCAGATAGAAATGAAATCAATTCTTGAGAACCGATTGGATGATAATCAACATTGGTATGGAGTTTTAAAAATTCTTGAGAAGGTTCTCTATCAGGATCACAAGAATAAACCTTACCATAAGAATTAACTTTTTTCAATGCTTCCGATAGATAATATGTTGCTCCACCTATTCCACACCCAATATCTAAAATGTTTTTAGGATTTATCTTCTTTACCCAAGAGTAAAGTTTATATCTTTCATATGGCAACATTTCAGATCCAGGATAAACTTTCTCAATATTTAAATCAACTTCTGCATTTATATGATAGGTAAATCTTTCAGTATTTTTTGAATGTATGTGCAAATTAAGTATTGGATATCTTTTCCCTTCCTTTTCAACATAAGGTTTATTATCAATGATAATTGGATTTAACTCACCATTTCCAATTTGTTTTCCAATGACATGATGATTTCCATACCAACCAGAAGGTTCTCCATTTGGAGTCCCTCCAAAATATTGACCATACGAAGATGGATCAAAAACAATACCATTTTCATTTGGCAAAACATCTAATCGTTTAATAAGATCGGGTCTTCTCTTATAAATCCCACCAAGAAGTTGCATTTCATTTGGCATTCCAACGGAATACTCAGTTTGCTTTTGTTCATCAAAAATTACTTCAAATAAAATATCACATATCTCATCTATTTTATTAATATCACCAAAATTAGAAAATCCAAATACCATTTCATCTTCAGTATGGTATGTCATTGTCAATCCATCAGAATCATTAATTAAATGACTAAATTTTGATGGATGTTCATAAAGTAATACATCGGAATCAAAGTGATAACAATTTTTCAAATTTAAATACTTAATACAATCCCTAACTAAAAATATTCTAAACAACGAAGTTCTCCAAAGAGAATTATCATTATCACTAAAAAGTTTCATATTTAAAACTTCCAGTGTCTGAGTTGATGCTATATCATTAGACATCAATACTTCAACACCGTCAATTAATACTTTTTGATCAGTGACTAAAATTAATCTAGAATCTGGATTCACATAATCAACACTTCTAAAAGAATCTATTAAATGTGAGGGAATATTACCTAGATGGCAGTAAACATAATTTATCATATTTTTTTCTCGTAACCATGAATGACATGAAATAAAATCATAAGTCAATTTAATCTGATCTAACTGACTTTCGCTGGGTATAAAATCTATATCTTTCCATTTTAATTGCCTTTGCTCACATATTTCTGGATGATTAATAATCATATAATTTGAATATAAATCCCACTCACTTAATGAAGAAGGTTCTTTAGTATCAATACATTTAAATATACAATCAACCAAATTTAATTCAAATTTTTTTTCTATATTATCAACCATTTCATTCAAATATTTCTTATTGAATATAGTATGATGAGAAATTGTAGAAAATCCTATTGTTTCTTCAATACCAAGTAATTTTTTAATCGTATTCAAATACGGTATATGATATTCATCTGTTATAGAATAATAAAATTTTTCAGTATTAAATTCTATATCTCTTAAAAATAAAGTATCCGAGTCAATTACAATATAAGAATCAGTAAGTTCTGGAATAAATTTATAAGATAATAATTTTAAAAATTGCTGATATATCCACCCAGATCGATATAAAAGATTTGGATTAGTTTCTCTATAAAATTTTTTAATTGTTTCTGTACTAACACATGAAGAATATCGATCTTCAGAAATATAAATTGTTTGATCTATATTAGGATCTTTATTCGATACAATAAAAATATTATTTAATTTTGAAATATTTTTTTTAACTTGATCTACACAAATACTTAATGTATTGAAATCTTTTTCATGGCAAATAATTAAAATATCAAATTTCATATATCCAAATGTGACCACAATTTCTCTTTTCCAGAAACTAATATCTCTTTATATCCAAACTGACTCAAATAATTTTCAATATCATCCAACGTTGGAATATCATCATCTACTAGTCCATATTCAAATTGTATAAAAAGAATATTTTTTTGTTCTAAAAGATTTTTTGCACCTTGTAATATTTTATACTCTGCACCTTCAACATCTAATTTTAAATAATCAATAATAGATACGTTAAATTCATCACATAAACTATCAAGAGTTTTACTATCAACTTCTTTTAGATTTAATTTTTGACTTTTAAAATCTTCTCTAATATAAAAACTAGAAAGAACATGTCTTTCTCCTGGGAAAAACATAAATTCAGTTCCATTCTTATCTGATAATGCAAGTTTTAAAAGATTAACTCTTTCATCATTTCCCCATTTTTCCTCAAAAAATTGCCAATGCAATGGTTCAATTGCAATACATTTTGATTGTGGAAATTTTTCTAAAAAGAAACTGGTAAAATCATCATTCCAATTCTGAATCCATTCAGCATTATTCATCTCAACTATTGGATTGATATTACATCCAACATCAAATGTTAAAATATTTTCTTTTTTATTTAAAACTACTGATGCTGCTTCTATACAATTCTTATAATCAATACTCATAAGATTCATTCACTTCCTCACGTTCAATTACAGATATTTCTTTATCACCATAATTTAGTATTTTTTTTATATTATATTTCTTTAATGGATAATAATTACATGAAAGAGGTCTACCACCCATTCTACTGTTAAGTTCTTCCCAATCTTCCTTCTGAGAAGAACTATTATTGATAATAATAAATTTAAAATTATCAATAACCTTATCTAAGAAAAATACTATCTCTTCATTATTCCAATGCTGTAGTACATCTTTTAGTATTAAAAGATCTGCTTTTTTTGTATAAAAATTTTTAGAGTTTTTTTCAGTTATATGAAAAAACTTTATATTTGTTTTTTTATATTCAATATTTAATTGATCAACTAATTTTTTTACGACTTCAATGCCAGTATATTGTACTTTACCCCAATCAATCAATTTACTAAACGTCCAATCTCCACACCCATAATCCCATACTGTTTTTATCTTATTTTCATTTATAAATTTAATTAAAAATTTTCTATACTCAACAGTATTTTCTGGCGATGAACCTCCACCACTAGAGACTGGACCCCATCCACCAGAAGCATATAAATTAGAAAAAAATTCATCATGCTCTTCAAACTTGGCAGGGAGATTTTTATTTTTCATTGTTACCAGATCAGTTTTCATTTAAAATTTAAAATTCTTCTCTATTTATTTTACTTATTTTACTTGAAGAACAATAAATTTTCAACTACTAAAAAGTCTAATTCAGTAGTTTCTAGTACATAAAAAGCATCTTTAACTTCAGTTAAAATTGGATTGCCCCTAATATTAAAAGAAGTATTCAAAATGATTGGAATTTTATTAGACGAATCCATAAAAGTTAAAATATCATAAAATAATGAATGTTGATTTTTATCAACGGTCTGAAGTCTAGAAGTACCATCTTCATGAACAATAGAAGGTATTTTATCTTTATATTCGTTTCTTACAGAAGGAGCAAAAGACATATAAGGAGATTCAAAAGCATTGTAAAAATATTTTTCTTTGTCTTCATTTCTACATACTGGAGCAAACGGTCTAAACCATTCCCTAAACTTAACTTTACTATTAAGAACATCTTTCATATTTGTAAAGGAAGGATCGCAAATTATACTACGATTTCCTAATGCTCTTGGACCAACTTCAGAATATCCATTAATAATTCCACCAATTTTACCATCAAAAATTAATCTGCATATTTTTTCAACCGATGAAAGTTCAACTTTATTTTTATATTTTTCATAGTATTGGGGAATGAGATCTCTATCCAAAATATCTAATCCACAATAAGCATTTAAACTTGTTTTAGTTTCGGTGAAAAAAGTATAGTGTCCAAATGATAATCCACAATCATTTGGATGAGGAGAAATATAAAGATCCAATTCTTTCAATAAAAGGTACTCTTTTAATTTTTGATTAAATAAAACATTTAAAGCACATCCACCAGAAAAAACAACATTTAAATTATACTTCTCAACATAAGGTTTAATATAATCAAAACAAACTTGCTCGAAAGCATACTGATTTGTTGCTGCTAAATCATAACTATCTTTACCTGAAAAAAAGTCTTTTCGATTATTAATATCAATTCCAAGATAAGATTCTAATATGTAGAAAGTATTATCATCGCAATGTTGATATGCATGATTATTATAAAAATCTTTTAATGGTTGCACCCATTCTTCTCTGATACTTCCATAAGCACATAGTCCCATCAACTTCCCAGCAAAAGAAAGTGCAAATTTATCAGATGAACTAAGAATCAAATCATTTCCAGTTTTTGATATTTCTGAAATATAATATCCAATTGTACCATAAGCTCCTGGATTAAAATTTATACCCGAGCAAAGATGTTCAATTTTACCATCTTCATACTTAATAATATTGGTAGATCTTACATCTAGATAATTTTCACTAACATAATCCTGACCACCACCATCTAAAGAAAATATAAGTGCAGAATCAAAATTACTTTGATAGAAAGAACCCATACAATGTGATATATGATGCCCCATGTTAAACACAGTAGCATTAGGAAAACATTGATTTATAAGATATAAATCACTCTCCGAAAGTTCGCTCTGTAAAATATATTTTGGATATTCTTTTAAATTTGACTTAATGTAATCTAAAAATTTTAATCTTTGCTCATCTGTTGTACCAAGAGTTCCAACATCAGAATATTCTTTTGTAAACATTGCATATCTTTTTTTAACAAATCTTTCATATTCAAATATTCTAATATTATCATTCTTATCAATAAAAGTCACAGAGCAATCATGACTTCCATTTATTGCTAATACATCTGATCTCATTTTTACTCCATTTATTGAACAATAAATTTCCAAACAAAATTTTTATTTACTTTTAATAAATAAGAAGCATTATCCTGAAAACCAAAAGTAATCAAATAGTCATCACCATACTCACACATACCTACAGCAAATTCAATCTCTGCTTCCATAAAAGAAAACTGAGGAGATACTTGAACAATGTCCCAGTTCTTATCCCAAACTACAAACCGATGACGATAGATACCATCTTTACGATCTTGTTCACTTCTGGTTAAATATGTTTCATGACATAAAGTAATATGCCCTTCACCAAAAGGAAGAACCTGAGATCCTCCTCTTAAATCAATACATCCAATATCTTTCCAACTTTTTAACACTACAGTCTCTGTAGTATTTGATTCAATATCATATTTTACTACTTCTGTTCCATTAGTCCACTTCACAAAATGCCATGGCATATCAATGATAGGCATCCAGTTCTTTTCACAATAAGATTCTCTATCTCCTGGAGTAGGAATACGATACTGTGCAATCTCTTTTACATATCCATCACCAATTTCAATCTCTGATAGTTCCATTCTACCAGTACCAATAGTGTCTAGATCTCTTCTGACACCACACATAAAGAGTCTTCCATCCCATCGGAAAATCCTAGAATCCTCAAGACCTACAAAGTCCCAAAGCTCTTTATCAGGAAAATCTGATGTATCAATGTGTCTTTGCCATACTGGATTCATATTAGAATCATACTCACACAGAATATTCTTTGTGCGAAGTTTCCAATCATTCTCTGGATGAATGTATACAAGTGGGCCCCAAGGGTGCTCATACTTTTTCTTTTCAGAGTGATATAAAGTATAATTAATATTTCTAAGATTAACTAAAATTTTATCTCCATCTAAGTAAATTGATGGATTTGTTAATGATGGCCCTTTAAGTATTGATGAATCTGTTACTAATGGATGAATGCTTCCACCATTTTCAATACAATCTTTAACGAAATTCATACTTTCTAGTGATTTATGTAATGGTCTCATTTATAATTACTTAATTAATGTTTTTTCAAACGCAACAATGCTATTTTAGCAGTTGTGCTTAGGTGTGTCAAATTTATGGATTCTCTAAATCAACAATATCATTGGGATCTATAAACTTAATTACTCCCAATGACTCTTTATACTCACATCCTTTAATTTGTTGTTGAATTATTTTTTCAAATTCTTGTTGATTAACCTCACCATTTTCATCATAAGGTATATTGATATATCTTTGATGTATATTTCCGTGTTCGTTTGTAAACGTTACTTGAACCCTATTGTCAGATGAATTAAAATCGTCTATAATGTGCGTTGTAATCATGATTCTTCTTTACGATTAATTATTAGTTTTAAGTTATCGATTTCTTTTGATAACTTATTTATGTGCTTCTGTTGATCTTTAATTGCTTCAATTAATAATCCAGTAATGTTTCCATAAGAAACATTTTTAATAACTTCTTTATCAATTATATTATTATTTTCATCAAAAATATCTTTTTCAATATCACTTACCAATTCGGGAACAATTTCTTCAACTTCTTGAGCAATGAGTCCAATATTTCTATCAGATCCCATTTCTTCTCTCTTCCAGTTAAAATATACACCACGTAATTTCAAAACTTTATCTAATGCATTATCAATAGTTTCAATATTTTTCTTTAGATTTATATCAGATGTAGAATTGACATCTCCTGTTACAGTAATTCCAGTATTAGTAGTGTCTAATTTAGCAAGATTATTATACCTTAATTGTACATATTGGTTTAATACTCCATAAATTAACCATTCATTGTTAACATCATTATAAATTCCCCATCCATTAGAACTATCGTGCATGAATACAACACGTCCACCAATTGAATATCCTTGCCAACTACCTTTACCAGCGCCTTTAATTTCAACTGTTCCATAATTACCAGTAACACCACCTACACCTACTGACAACATTATTTCATTATTATCTAAGAAATCTGTGCGATTATCTCTAGTATGTCTAATTGCCCAGTTACCATCAGAATCTAAAAATCCAATTTGATTTGAATTATCAGCGTAAACAGATCCTCTTAGTGTAGTACCATTTGTCCTTAAATTAATTCCAATAGCATTAGCTGCATCTCTTGCACACCAGCGAGCATCTCCATCAGAGTGCCAATGTACACCAGTTGCTTCATTATAAAGACCTTCACCATCATTATAATTACGGAACCAATTATCAGCATAAAATTCTGTAGCACGAACATTTTTACCAGAAGAATCCCATGTATATCCATCAAGATTATCCGCATCTAGTCCAGAACTTGCACCATCATTACCAGCGTGCCAAATCTTGTAGTAAGTAGCACCCATAGACCATCCACCAACGGCAAAGTCATTGATATCTCCCTTCAATCCAAAGTATGCTGCATAATCTCCAGCAACATGGAATGCCATAAATGCATCTGCGCCAGTAGTATCTTGATATATCTCTATACTACCTAAACTACCTGTTACAGTTTCTAAAACATCATTATTAGCAGTAAATTGAATTCTTCCTGAAGCAGTGTCGGCAGCATCAGATCTTAAGAAACTTCCACTATCAATACCATCAAGAGTCCCTGCATCGGTAGCAGTAGCAGCATTACCACTGATACTAATACCCCAAGTTCCTGAAGCATTACCACCAGTTCTTGTAGGAACATTTAAGAAAGTTCTAATTGCTCCAGTATCATTACATACTCTCAAGTAATTGTCTGCTGAGTTGTTAACTCTAAAGACCAGACCACCAGAAATTGTAGATTGGTT
>Ga0213864_10000820_pt1 | contig 14157 bp, 11 predicted proteins | sample PICome_5_FD_160078 | JGI IMG/M metagenome (GOLD analysis project Ga0213864, IMG submission 160078) | Coastal seawater microbial communities near Pivers Island, North Carolina, United States - PICO247 | ecosystem: Environmental > Aquatic > Marine > Coastal | place: USA: North Carolina... | reverse complement strand
AGCAAAATCCTGATGGACAGAAGCTTATGAGTGGAGACATTATCATTATTGAAAGCCTCTACAAACTAAAGAGAAAGCATTATCTACGAACGGAATTCCAACATTTAAACACGCAAGATGATAGGGGATCTATGGCTATGGCCTTGGCTGAGTACAGTATTGCCCCTCACTGGTTCTTTAGTGTCCAGGATATTTATAATTATGGAAATCCAAATGCAGACCAAAAGTTGCATTATCCGCTTGCTTCAGTCGTCTATACAGCGGGTACTAGCAGGTTTCAACTTTCCTACGGACGCCAACAGCGCGGTATTTTCTGTGTAGGAGGCGTATGTCGTGTTGTACCACCATCTAACGGTGTTAGTTTCTCACTCACCACTAGCTTCTAAAAATGAAAAAGTCGATTCAATTTTTGTTATTCGTTCTGTTCATTACTGCTTTAACTACGCAATGTGACGTTATTGATCAGCCCTTCAAAAATGGCGGACCGCAAGACACCACTTCCACTGCGCAGCTGCGGAACGTTTTAATAGAGGACTTTACGGGGCATCGTTGTAAAAATTGCCCTAAAGCTTCCAAAAAAATTGAAGAACTCGTTAATGCTTTTGGCGCGGATCGGATTATAGGTCTAGCAATTCATGCGGGGCCTGGAAACTTTACCGGAACCAATACGGATTATCCTACAGATTTTACAACAACTGAAGGAAAGCAAATTCAAAACTTTTTTGGGACTAATTTTCTACCTGTTGGTATGGTAAATCGAGAGAACTACACGCCTTCTGGAAATTCGCATTGGTCAAGTTTTGACGAATGGCCTACGTTAAGTGCAGAGGCCATGGACAGTACGCTCAGAGTTGAATTAGAAGTTGAAGCAACCGTTGATTATAGTGATACGACTATTGAGGTAAATGTAAAAGCAATCCCTCAAGTTGCAATTCTTCACGATTTAGATGTCGTGGTGATGATTAAAGAAAGTGGAATTGTAAGCCCACAGTTACTCGAAGACGACACGCGAGACCCCAACTATGTCCATAATAATGTACTCCGAGAATTTATCACCCCTACCTGGGGTGAGGAAATTGGAAACAGCCCAATGGTACCTGGTGATGAGTATTTATCGAGTCACAGTATGAGTTGGAATACAAGCTGGGTAAGGACAAATAGCGCGGTTGTTGTTTACGTGTATAATCCAACAAATTATCGCATCCTCCAAGTCGTTGAAGCGAGTATTGATTAAGGCTTCTTTATAAAGCCTAGGTTTCTCTTGAACCCGTCAAATCCTACTCTCCGCATGGCAGAACCTTTGGTGATTTCTTCCCATAATTCATGAGTGATTTCTTCCCAAGTTTCCCAGTCGTTATTTTGAATGGAATCGCGGATGTTGAAATCACCCTCACTATGCGGTGTGGAAAAACGATTCCAAGGGCAAACGTCCTGACAAATATCACAACCGTATACCCAATCCTCCATTTTTTCTTGATATTCACTTGGAAGAGCGCCTTTATATTCTATGGTTAAATAACTGATGCATTTATTGCTATCAACAACAGTTGGTGCCACGATTGCTGATGTGGGGCAGGCATCTATACAAGCTGTGCATGAACCACAATGATCAGTGGTTGGTCCATCGGGTTCCAGCTCAATATCCACAATTAGCGCACCAATGAAAAAAAAGCTACCTGAACCTTTACTAAGCAATAGACTGTGCTTACCTACCCAACCCAATCCACTTTTTCTAGCCCAAGCCCTATCCATTACTGGTGCACTATCAACAAATCCACGGCCACCTACCTCGCCTATTTCATCTTGAATGCACAATAACATTCGTTTCAGCTTTCCACGGATTACTTTATGGTAATCACGCCCATAGGCATATTTTGAAATCTTTGGCGCATCAGCTCTCTGCTCCTGATCCGGAAAATAATTTAATACCACACTAATGACAGATTTAGCGCCGGGCACGAGTTTCCTTGGATCTAAGCGCTCGTCAAAATGACGTTCCATCCAAGACATGGTTCCATGAAAGCCTGCATTGAGCCAATTTTCTAATCCGGTAGCTTCTTCCTCTAAAAATCCAGCGGCAGAAATTCCACAAGCGTCAAAACCTTGTTCTCTTGCAAGACGCTTAACAAGCTTAGAAGCCTCCGCCCTATTCATTAAAATAAAGTACCTGAAGTGCCTTTGTTCGGCCGGTTTAAACCTAAATGTGTATATGCTTTTTCAGTAACCATACGTCCACGAGGGGTGCGCAAAAGAAAGCCTTCTTTTATCAAATATGGCTCATAAACTTCTTCAATGGTTTCAGCCTGTTCGCCTATTGCCGTGCTCAACGTATTTAGACCAACTGGACCGCCTGCAAAATTGTCCACCAAAATGGTTAAAATTTTATTGTCCATTTCATCCAGCCCTTTGCTATCAACATTCAATGCATTTAATCCAAATTCTGCGATTTCTACATCTATGGTTCCATTACCTTTCACCATTGCAAAATCCCGAACTCTTCGCAATAAGGCGTTTGCTATTCTTGGCGTGCCCCTTGAACGACTAGCTACTCTGATACAAGCTTCATATTCGGCTGGAACCTGTAAAATTTCTGCGCTTCTCTCCACAATCGTTGTAAGTAACTCAACGTCGTAATATTCGAGTCTAGCATTTATTCCAAATCTCGCTCTTAAAGGCGCTGTCAATAATCCCGAACGGGTTGTAGCGCCAATAAGTGTAAATGGATTTAGACTAATTTGTACGCTTCTGGCACTGGGTCCAGAATCAATCATAATATCAATCTTGAAATCCTCCATGGCACTATACAAGTACTCTTCTATGACGGGCGAGAGTCTATGAATTTCATCTATAAAGAGTACATCATTCGCTTCTAGATTCGTAAGTAACCCTGCTAAATCTGATGGTTTATCCAACACTGGACCAGAGGTTACTTTTATACCCACCGCCAACTCATTGGCAAGTATATGACTTAATGTAGTCTTTCCTAAACCCGGAGGACCGTGAAGCAAAACATGATCCATGGCTTCATCTCGCATCTTTGCTGCTTCTACAAAGATTTTAAGATTCTCTAAAACGGCCGCTTGGCCCGTGAAGTCATCAAAACTTAAGGGCCTTAACTTCTTTTCAATCTCGCGCTCCGTATTGGTGAAGTGTTCGCTTGTAGGATCTAAGTGTTCGTTCATAATGCTACAAAATACCACAAAAAATCCCCTTACCTCACGGTAAGGGGATTTGAATTTTCCAATTAAATCGGTTTAGTGTCCACTCTCCTCTCCTTCTGCCAAAGGAACGTTTTGCGGAACAAAATCTTCTTCAGCACCTGGCTTGGAATAATCGTAAGCCCAACGGTGTACCACTGGGATATCACCTGGCCAGTTTCCGTGCATGTGTTCTACAGGAGTAGTCCATTCTAATGAATTCCCTCTCCAAGGATTCTGCTTTGCTTTAGGACCTCTCCAAATACTGTAGAAGAAGTTAAATATGAATATTAGTTGCGCGGCACCACCAATAATGGCAAAGTAGGTAATAAGCACATTGATATCTGCTAAATTATCAAACATTGGGAAGGCAGTATTACTATAATAACGTCGTGGTAGCCCTGCCATACCTAAAAAGTGCATTGGAAAGAAAACGCCGTACGCCGTGATGAACGTCAACCAAAAGTGAGCATAACCCATGGATTTATTCATCATTCTACCATACATTTTAGGGAACCAATGATAGACACCGGCAAACATTCCGTAAATCGCACTCAGACCCATCACAATATGGAAGTGAGCAACGACAAAGTAAGTGTCGTGCACATTGATGTCTAGAGCAGAATCACCAAGAATGACACCAGTTAAACCACCGGTTACGAAGGTACTAACTAGGGCAATTGAGAATAACATTGCTGGAGTGAATTGAATGTTACCCTTCCAAAGAGTGGTAATATAGTTGAATGCTTTTACCGCTGACGGAATAGCAATCAATAATGTCGTGAAAGTAAATACAGATCCTAAGAAAGGATTCATACCTGTAACAAACATGTGGTGTCCCCAAACAATAAAACTCAGAAATGCAATAGCCAAAATTGAACCGACCATTGCCCTGTAACCGAAAATAGGCTTGCGGGAATTTGTTGCAATTACTTCAGATGAAATTCCAAGAGCTGGTAAAAGGATAATGTAAACTTCAGGGTGACCTAAGAACCAAAATAAGTGCTGGTACAATACTGGTGAACCCCCACTGTAGCTGAGGACTTCACCTCCAATAAATATATCACTCAGGTAGAAGGATGTCCCTAACAAACGGTCAAACATCAATAACAGTGCTGCACTCAATAGAACAGGGAATGATAATACTCCTAATATAGCGGTTACCAAGAATGCCCAGATAGTTAAAGGAAGACGAGTCATGCTCATGCCCTTTGTACGCATATTAATCACCGTAACTATGTAGTTCAAAGAACCAAGTAGAGACCCGACTATAAATAAAGTCATAGATATTAACCATAATGTCATACCTGCGCCTGAACCAGGCATAGCTTGAGGCAATGCTGATAATGGAGGGTAAACCGTCCAACCTGAGGCTGCTGGCCCAGCTTCCACAAATAAGGAAGCCACCATAATCACAGAACTCAAAAAGAAGAACCAATATGACAAGGCATTCATGAAACCTGATGCCATATCACGCGCTCCAATTTGCAATGGAATTAGAAGGTTTGAAAATGTACCCGATAAACCAGCCGTCAATACAAAGAAAACCATAATGGTTCCGTGTATGGTTACGAGTGCCAAATACATATTTGGATCCATAACACCGTCCGGTGCCCACTTTCCTAAGAAAAATTCAAGGATAGGAAAGCTCTGTTCCGGATATGCAATTTCCAAACGGAAAAGCATGGACATCATCACACCGATGATTCCCATGAACATACCCGTAATTAAAAACTGTTTACCAATCATCTTGTGGTCCATCGTAAAGATGTACTTCGTGAAGAAGTTCTCCTCATGATGATGTTCCATCAAATGATCTTGGAAGTGATTGTTTTTTTCTGTCGTTGTAGTTGACATAGCTTAATCTTTATTACCTCTATTTACAAAGTTTCGGCGACGGTTTTTTGTTCTTTCAACCAAGCGTCAAATTCGTCTTGGGTTTCCACTATGATGTCCATTTGCATATTGTAGTGTGCTGCACCGCAAATTTTATTACACAATAGCACGTAATTAAATTCCCAAATGTCTTCACCTTTGGCTTTTCTAATCTCATTTACCTCCTCTACATGTGCCTTGACATCCTTATTCTGGCGAATTTCCGCAGTTGTAATGGTTGGTGTAAACTGAAAATTAGTTACCGAACCAGGAACACAATTCATTTGTGCACGGAAGTGAGGGAAATATGCTGAGTGTATAACGTCTTGAGCACGGAATACAAATTGTATTGGCTTTCCAACAGGCAAGTGTAACTCTTTAGCTACTATATCATCTGCAGAAGCTGGATCCTGTGTGTCAACACCCAAAATATTTGCTCCGGCAATTTCATGCACAGTTGCATAGCCTAATTCGTTATCACCACCACTGTAGCGAACGGTCCAATTAAATTGTTGGGCATAGACCTCAACTAAAATGGGCTCCTCTTCGTTTTCTGGCATCATTAAGGTGCTCCAAACATTTAGACCCCAAATAATAAGTACTGCCAAAGCCAGTGCGGGAACTACTGTCCAGAACAATTCTAAGCGATTGTTGTGCTCGAAATACGTTGCCTTTGTGCCTTTCTTGCCTCTGTATTTGTACGCAAAATAGAATAGAATTGGCTGGACAATAAAGAATACGATATTGATAATCAGCATACTTAAATTCCATAAACTATCTATTTCTGCACCATGAGCAGATGAAGGTTCAGGTAAAGAAAGTCTACCCCAAGCCACATACATAACCAGAACACTAATAACAAAACCAAATCCGACTAATAACATCAATCGTCCTTGTGTATTATTATCCTTTGGGCCTACTTCGTTATCCTTACCCTTCTGAATCTCGGAAGAGATTTCAGAAATTCTCATAACCTGAACTAGTGTTAGAATTACTAGAACAATTAAAACTATGATGGAAATTGCACTCATTATCTAGTGTCTTTTCTAATTATTGATGGAAGTTTTTAGACTCCGTAAGCATTGGGTGATTCTTGTGCATTAATGGCGCTTTAGCCACAGAAGACAGAACTACATATATGTACAGACCCGCAAAAAATAAAATTGGACCTAACTCCAATAATCCAAAACCGTAATGGTCTCCAACAGTACCAGGCATAATCATCACATAGTGATCCATGTAATGCCCTACTAGAACGAATATAGCGGCCATTACTACTGTCCCTGGTACTCGCTTTGCAGGTCTACTGAGAACTGCCAATACCGGAAGTATAAAATTCAATGAAAGCATTGTAAAGAAAGGCACTTTGTATTGTTCAAACCTTTGCATGTAGTAGGTCACTTCTTCTGGAATATTTGCATACCAAATTAGAACGAATTGAGAGAACCACAGATAAGTCCAGAATACCGAGAACGCAAACATAAACTTCCCTAAATCATGCAAGTGATTTTCATTAATCCACTCCATGTGACCTTGACCTTTCAAGTACAGAGTTAATAAAATGAGTGCTGCAAAAGAACTCACGAACATACCTGCGAACGTGTACCATCCAAATAAGGTAGAGAACCAGTGCGTATCAATAGACATGATTAAATCCCAGGCGCTCGTTGAAGAAGTTACTGCATAAAAAACTGTAAAGGCTGCAGCTATTCCTCTGTTCTTTTTCCACATTGCTGCTCCATCACCTGAATCAGACAATAAGGAATATTTACGGAGCATCTTAGCCGCCCATATCCATCCTCCTATGTAAACAAGAATCCGAATCGTAAAGAAAGTCGGGTTTAAGAAACCACGTTTTCCAGCGATGATAGCATCGTAATTCTCGTGCCCTTTGATATGAATACCTTCAACCATCCAGTGGAACATGTGGTGAACATGACCAAAACCTAGGAAGGCTATAATTGCAATAACAATTAACGGAACCACTATAGCAAAAGATTGAGCCTCCATAAGTCTTAATAGACCTGCGGACCATCCTGCTTGAGCAACATATTGAATACCTAAAAAGAATAATTGGCCCAAACCTAATCCGAGGAAAAATATTGCCGCTACGTAAATAGCAGACCATGGTCTATTTGCAATTTGATGTGCTGCATGTTCTGCATGCGCATCATGACCATGCTCAGCATGTGTATCGTGACCGTGCTCAGCATGCGCATCATGTGTGTGCTCAGCATCTACATTATCTGACTCATGGGTCGATTCTATCATGGCAGCATGTGCCTCACCAGGATAATCATGTGTCTCATCAGCGTGATCATCATGGGCGTGATTATCATGATCTGCAGATTGGTGTGAAGACTCGATCATGTCGGCATGCGCCTCTCCTGGATACGCGTCGTGCGATTCTTCAGCATGAGCTTCTTCATGTCCGTGTCCCGCATCGTGTGATGACGAGCCATTTAAGGCAAATCCTACAACCCAAAGGATAACACCAACTACCGTTAGTGCGATTGCCAATTGCTTTGTTTTTGTTTTAAACTCAAACATTCTACTTTGCGGTTTTATTCTTGATCAGCTCTTAATTTCACAACGTATCGAACAATTTTCCATCGTTCATCATAAGTAAGTTGTGAGGCATGTGAACCCATTATTCCTTTACCGTGCATGATGACATGGTACATGGAACCAGGCGTAATATCTGGTAATCTTGAAGCAGCGTAAGAAGGTACTCCTAAGATTTTCTCTTGCATTACCAAGGGGCCGTTTCCGTCTCCCTTCTCACCATGGCAGTGATCACAAAAAATATTGTACAACTCCTTACCCTCAGCGAGCATTGCCTCAGAGTCAAATTCAGCAGGCATTGCTAACATAGTACGTGCCGCTTCATAACCTTCGTTACTATTAGCATATTCGTAAGGATGGTATCCTCTAGGCACAGTTCCTTCAACGGGAAGTTGTGCACTCAGACCATTTGCAAAAAGTGCAGAGGGCTCATACGTTTCAAATGAGGGACTTTGATACATGTCATCCATGTATGTATATCCTGGAGTGGATTTATCGAAGTTACAGCTCGCAACTACTGCGGAAACTATAAGCACTATGATGGTAGTCGTTCTTTTCATCTTATGCTTCGACTTTTGAAATTTCAAGAGCACCCAATTCTTGGAGCTTCTTAGTTAAATCTGTCTCTTTTCCTTCTAACTCAACCTCCATTAAAAAGTGGTCGTCGGTTGTACGCGGATCAGGATTCTGAGCTTTAGCGCCTGGATATAACTTGTTAACCGCGAAGTATGACCAACACATTAAGTGAGCTGCAAAGAATACCGTTAATTCAAACATTACCGGAACAAACGCAGGCATGTTTAAAAACCAATATGCATTCGGCTTTCCTCCAATGTTCTGAGGCCAATCTGCAGTCATTGTATAATATGTCAACCATGAAGCAAAAAACAATCCAGCCAAACCATAGAAGAATGCTGCAGTACTTAGGCGCGTTCTTTCTAGACCCATAGCTTCATCTAAACCATGAATGGGAAATGGAGAGTATACTTCACTAACGTGATATCCGCTTGAACGGAGGTCTTTAACCGCATCTAAAACAACGTCATCGTCGTTGAATAGCGCGCGTACGATTGGATTATGTTTAGTGTGCCCCATGATCGTCGTGATGTTTTTTGAAGTTTTCGCCAGAAGACTTCAGAATGGTTTTCAATTCTGCTTGTGCAATTACTGGGAAGGTTCTTGCGTACAACAGGAAGAGTACGAAGAAGAACCCAATAGTTCCAATGTAAATACCTATGTCAACAAAAGTTGGAGAGAACATAGACCATGAAGATGGCAAGTAATCTCTGTGTATGGAGGTTACAATAATTACAAATCGTTCGAACCACATACCAATATTTACAACAATGGAAATGACAAACGTAAAAATCAAGTTAGTACGTAATTTTTTCGACCACATGAATTGTGGAGAGAATACATTACAAGTCATCATTGCCCAATATGCCCACCAGTAAGGCCCTGTGGCCCTATTTAAGAAGGCATATTGCTCGTATTCTACTCCAGAATACCATGCAATAAATAGCTCAGTGATGTAGGCAACACCAACAATTGAGCCTGTAACCATAATTACAATATTCATCATCTCAATATGTTCGATGTTAATGTAATCTTCCATTTTGAAGATTTTGCGAACAATTAAGAGAAGGGTTTGAACCATAGCAAAACCCGAAAAGATTGCACCTGCAACAAAGTAAGGCGGAAATATCGTAGTATGCCATCCAGGGATTACGGATGTAGCAAAGTCAAAGGATACAATAGTATGCACAGATAATACAAGTGGTGTAGCAAGACCTGCTAGGACTAATGAAACTTCTTCAAAACGCTGCCAGTGCTTCGCCTTACCGCCCCAGCCAAATGATAATATTTTATAGATATGCTTCTGCACTGGGTTAATTGCTCGGTCACGTATCATGGCGAAATCCGGAATCAAACCAACGTACCAGAAAACGGTACTTACAGTTAGATACGTAGAAATTGCGAACACATCCCAAAGTAGAGGGGAATTAAAGTTTACCCAAAGGGAACCAAATTGATTAGGAATAGGCATTACCCAATAAGCCATCCAGATACGCCCCATGTGTATGAGCGGGAATAAACCGGCTTGGATTACAGAGAAAATAGTCATTGCCTCCGCAGAGCGATTTATTGCCATTCTCCACTTTTGACGAAAGAGAAGAAGTACCGCTGAAATTAGGGTACCCGCATGACCAATACCTACCCACCAAACAAAGTTGGTAATGTCCCAAGCCCAATCAACCGTTTTATTAAGTCCCCAGACACCGATACCGGTACCTATAGTATATAGAATACATCCTATTCCCCAAAGGAACATAACAAATGCTATAGAGAAGGCTATCCACCACGCACGTGGTGCTTTTGACTCTACTGGTTTCGCTATATCATTGGTAATGTCTTTGTAAGACTTATCTCCAAGAATGAGCGGATTTCTAACAGGCGATTCGTAATGCATGTCGCTTTCTTATTTATTAGGCTCTGTTTCTAACTTTCGTCTGGTAGAATACACTAGGTTGTGTACCTACTTCCTCCAACAAGTGGTATGCTCTTCCTTCTTGCTTAAGGTGGCTTACTTCACTTTCAGGGTTGTTGACATCTCCAAATACAATTGCATTCGAACCACAAGCCTGAGCACAAGCTGTGGTGAATTCTCCATCTGTCAACATTCTACCGTCTTTCTTCGCTTCTAGTTTACCCAACTGAATACGTTGGATACACAAAGAACATTTCTCTATCACACCACGTGCTCTAACAGTCACGTCTGGGTTTAGTACCATTCTACCGTAATCATCTTGTGATGGATTTACATCTGCAAACTTTTCGTTGCCTTTGTAATTGAACCAGTTGAATCTACGCACTTTGTATGGACAGTTGTTCGCACAGTATCTAGTACCTATACATCTGTTATACGCCATGTGATTTAGACCTTCTCTTGAGTGTACTGTAGCTCCAACAGGACAAACAGTTTCACAAGGAGCATGGTTACAGTGTTGACACATTACAGGTTGGAAGACTACGTCAGGACTTTCAGAAGGAATCTCCATCTTCGCATATTTCTCAATAGCGCCAATGCCGTTTTCATCTGCAAGTTCTGGTGTCATTTCTGATGAGTAATAGCGATCTATTCTCAACCAGTGCATATCTCTATGACGTCGAACTTCATCTTTACCAACAACAGGCACATTGTTTTCTAGTGAACAAGCCACAACACAAGCACCACAACCAGTACATGAATTCAAATCAATGGACATGTTCCACATGTGCGAAGTTTCGTGATCGTGGTCATCCCAAAGATTAGCGTCAAATGAGCTCAGAGGACCTTTGTAGGATTCAAAAGTTGGTTTCTCATTCCACTCTTCATGGCTAACGTTCATGAACGTTGGAAGAGAAATCTCATTAACAATCTTGCGTCCCATCATGGTGTGAGCCAATTGAACGGAAGCAAATCCGTGCTCGACTTCTGAAGCAGCAGCTGTCACTTGACCACTGATTGCCTGAGTAGAAGGAAGTAATTCAAATGCATTTACACCTACGTTATTTCCTACCTTACCTACTGCAGTGCGACCAAACCCAACAGCTAAACCAAGCGTTCCCTTTGTCTGACCAGGCTGAATCCAAACGGGTACATTTTCCAAAGGATTGCCATCTACGGTAATGTTCAATGTATTACCGGTCATAGCTCCGTTAGATTCAGGAGCAACTTCAATACCTAATTCTACAGCATCAGCAGCAGACATTACAATATAGTTGTCCCAAGAAAGACGAGAAATTGGATCCGGCAATTCGTAAGTCCAAGGGTTATTTGCATTTTCACCTGCCCCCATACCTGTCTTTGTGTAGGTATAGAATTCTAATCCAGACTGTGGCTTCATTACATTGATTCCGCTAACGTCTATCATACCGGCATCCATGGAACCATTCATACTTACCTCAGCAACTGCTGTTGAAGAATATCCATCGTGAAGTAAACCATTCCATGATATTGAACCTGCATGTAATGCTGCGCTTTCTTGGATCAGCGTCTTAGCACTTTCTGAACCTCCTGCTAGAGCATTGACTATTTCCACAGCACTTTTGCTGTCAAATAGGGGACTTATTGTTGGTTGTCCGACTGCATAATGACCATCAACTGCACTGAAGTCAGACCAAGATTCTAAATAGTGACTTACCGGTAAGGCTACCTTAGCCGAAGAAGCCGTTTCATCTTCACGATCAGCAATTGCAACAATACTAAGGCCGCTGAAGTCTGTACTTGGCATTTGATAAGAAGGATTCACTCCTAAAGTAACCACAGTATCTACATTACCTATTTTCACATCAGCCAAAAAAGCTGAAACAGACTCATCATTACCGTTTGAAGTATAAACAAACTTAGATGTATTGAATGCCTTGGAGTTTAGCGCTAAATTGATTGCTAACGTCAGGCGTTCTGCGTTTTTCGTGTTCAGACCGTTTAAAACAACTGCACTCGAACCTGCTGCCAATAATTCACTCGCCGCCATATCCACATTTGTTAGGATATCGTCGCGAAGAGCAGGCGCATTTACAGCAATCAAACCAGCAGAAGAGGCTACCTTATTGTAGATGTGGGCCAAAATAGACTCGTATTCGCTGACGCGTGCCTTAATTCTAACATCCGCGTTAGAACCTGAAAGCGTTAATCCAGCTTCAGCCTGTATATGCTTCAACATACCTTCACTTGGCTTTCTGCGATCCGCATAGGCTGCCATTAAATTTTGTCCACCCCAATCACCTAAAAAATCTGCACCTATTGCGAAAACAGTTGACGCATTTTCAAGATCTATAGTTGGTAAACCGCGCTTTCCTGTGAAGCCTTCGTAAACATCTAATCGATTACTAACACTAACAGGGTCCACACAAATATGACGAATTCCCAGTTTTGCTATAGCCGTTTTCAATGCTGGACTAATCACAGAAGATGTAAGCAATACTGACTTATCTGTAAGTAGCGTTTTAGCAGTGGCCATAGCATCGCTCCACGAAGCATCTGCACCGCTCACTTTGGGACCTCTCAATCGTGCGCCATCGTAAAGACTTAAAACTGATGCCTGCGTACGAGCATTGGTTACGTTGTTAAAAGGAGCTTCTAAATTTGGTTCAACTTTGATTGGACGACCCTCTCTTGTTTTAACCAAAATGGAGGCATAATCCATTCCGTCATACATTGACGTCGCATAATAAGAAGGTAAACCTGGCGTAAGACTATCTGGCTTAACAACATATGGTATGCTTTCTACTATAGGTGCTTCACACGCAGCAAGAGTTGCTGCTGCTGTTGAGAAGCCCATGAACTTTAAAAAATCTCTGCGCGATGTTTCACTTTCAGCTACCTCTTCATTACCAAGAAATTCTGCGCTTGAAATGTCATTTGCAAATTCATTTTGCGCAAGCTTTTCTGTGAGTTCTGGATTGGACTGTTCTTCAATCCCTCTCCAATATTTATTGTTCTCAGTCATTCTTACTTCTCAAATTAGTAGTGACACTTTCCACACTCCAAACCACCAATCTTTTCAGCTGTGATTTTTTCTCCGTGGTACTTTTCAGTTAGTTCTTCGTGGAAGTCCTGGTAGTAACCGTTTTTCTCAAACTGAACCTCTGTTTCGCGGTGACAGTTAATACACCAACCCATGGTCAATTCAGAGTACTGATACATTTCCTCCATTGTTTCTACTGGACCATGGCATTCTTGACACTCCAGTTGACCAGCATTTACATGCTGACTGTGGTTAAAATAGGCCAAGTCTGGAAGGTTGTGAATACGCACCCATTTGATAGGTTGCTGCTCATAATCTTCAATATATTGTCTCTCTTCTGCATCCCAACCTATGGCGGCATAGATTTTGGAAATTTCAGGAGAACGCTCGCCGTCGTATTTTAAATTACCCGCGTCGTCTTTAATTTCTGTTCCGTCCACATACATGTGACAATTCATACACACATTGGCAGAAGGAATACCTGAATGCTTGGAATGACGTGCAGAACTGTGGCAATAATTACAATCAATTTGATTTTCTCCTGCGTGAAGTGCATGAGAGAAGGCTATTGGTTGTTCAGGCTGGTAATTCTGTTCTACACCTACACCCATCAAAAACCAATACAATTGATTCAAGAAGGCGACTGTCACTACAATTGTGGCAACTGTAACAAATCCTTTGTTGTTGATTAACCTTCCCCAAAACCATCCAGCTTCATCTAATATGGAAACGGGGTCTTCACCATTAACGAGACGAAGCGTATTCTTCATTCTTGCCAAAAGCGAGACCATCACAAACAGCAATAATCCTAAACCAATGGTTATTTGCATTGAATAATCTTTGCTTTCTGCCATCTGGCTTGGTCCATTCCTTCCTTGTTAATAACAGGTTTTGGATCACCATCAATAGTATACTGTAGGATATCAAAAATATCCTGATCACTTAGTGCTGGAAAAGCACTCATCACAGAACCATTGTACTCTTCAAATATGGCTATAGCATCTTCATCA
>Ga0213864_10000819_pt1 | contig 14177 bp, 30 predicted proteins | sample PICome_5_FD_160078 | JGI IMG/M metagenome (GOLD analysis project Ga0213864, IMG submission 160078) | Coastal seawater microbial communities near Pivers Island, North Carolina, United States - PICO247 | ecosystem: Environmental > Aquatic > Marine > Coastal | place: USA: North Carolina... | reverse complement strand
GAACAAGTCATCCAGAACTACGAACAGCTAATCGAGCGCGGCGACATCCGCGACTGGCGGGCCTTGTGCAAGAAAGTCACGTTTGACGACCAAGGGACATGATAGAGTTTCTTCTAGTCGTGTATATGGGTGCTGGCATCATCAGCCAGACCCAGACATTCGCTGACGTTGACCGTTGCCTATACATAGCAAATCGCCTTAATCATCAGCCACCCATATCGTCACTGGACGGCAAACGTGTTAAAATGGTAGCCATCTGCAAACCCGTGCCGAGGTGAGGCTATGGAACCAATAAGCACCGCGCTGGCCGGTATCGCGCTCGTTAAGTCGAGCGTTGAATTTATCAAATCGAACATATCGACGGCCAAGGACATAGGCGAGATCGCCAGCCAGATCGACGCGCTATTCACCGGCGAGAAGCAGGTGCAAGAGGCGCGCAACAAAAAGGCCAAGGGCGGGCTGGCGGATCAGTTTGGCGTGCAGACTGTGGCAAAGGAAATCATCGACGCCAAGCTCGCCGCCGAGAAGATGCAGGAAGTCGCCACAATGGTCGACATGCGCTTCGGACACGGCACTTGGGCGGGTATACTGGCCGAGCGCCAGAAGCGTCTACAAGAGGCGCGAGAGGCCGCCAGAGAGCGAGCGCGTGCCGCGGCTAACCGGCAGGCCGAAATAGAGGAAATGCTGAAGGTCGGCGCCCTAGTTGTGGGCGCAATCATTGCGGCGATTATTATGATAATTGCGGCGGTGCAGTCGGCTTGGTAAGTGGTATTGCGCGATTGATTTGTTTGGCTAATATGGTGGCATGAGCGAGACAGCTACTGGCCTGATGGGCGAGTATATTGCGGCGGCAACGGTGTTGCAGTTTGGGTTTAGGGTGAGCCTAGCCCAGCAGGATAAAGTTGACGCCGTGTTTTGGGATGACGCTAATGAATTTTACAGGGTGCAAGTTAAGACTGCGAGTTTATCTGCGGAACGCGGCAACCGCGCTCCGGTGTACCACTTCCAGATTGGCCACGGATGCAAGACTAAACATTTACCGACTGAGGAAGACTATGACTTACTATGCCTTGTCGGCGCTGAACATCGGCGCACGCTGTGGATGCCAATCTGGTCGGTGCGCCAATATACGAAGCGCGTGCAAGCCAAGCTATTTGATGAGACTGAGGCGGAGCGCGCGTCGTTTTTTAAGGCGATTGAAACGGTAAGGCAGGTTAGAGATGGACGTCGACAAGCTCAGAGAAGAACTAATTTACGATGAGGGCGTGCGGCTCGACGTGTATCGTTGCACCGAGGGCTACCTGACCGTCGGCATCGGCCACAAGGTAATCGACGGCGACGCCGAGTACGGCAAGCCAGAGGGCTACACGATCACCGAGAAGCGCATGAAGCAACTGTTCGACCTCGACGTTGCCGTGGTGCGTGAGGACTGCCACCGGCTCTATGACGACTTTGACGACCTGCCCGAAGAGGCGCAACGCATCATAGCGAATATGATGTTTAACCTCGGTTTGCCAACGATGAAGAAGTTTCGGGGCATGAAGCGTTGCGTCGACGAGCGCAACTGGTCAGGTGCCGCAGACGAGATGGTCGATAGCCGCTGGTATGAGCAAGTCACAAACCGGGCTAACCGGCTGGTCAAGCGCATGAGGGCGTTGGCTGATGGCTGAGATTACGATGGAACGGTTTTTGCGCTGGAAGCTGTTGCCGCGTGGCATGATGCTTTTGAGCAGTCTGCTCGTATGGGAAGCGGCGAGCTGGTTTATGTATGACCTTGGCGCTGAGGCGACGACACAGCAGACCGCATTTGTCAGCACAATTTGCGGATGCTTCAGCGGCATGTTCGCAGTTTGGTTAAATCACGAGACGGTGAAAAAATGATTACAGCACTGATACCGGCCGTTAGCGGCATCCTCGACAAGTTTATTCCCGACGCGGATACAAAGAACAAGCTGGCACACGATCTCGCCACAATGGCCGAGAAACACGCGCAGGAGCTTGCTCTGGCGCAGATAGAGGTTCTCAAGGCGGATGCTAAGGGTAACTGGTTCCAAGCGAGCTGGCGCCCCCTTATAGGCTGGATATGCGGCCTGTCGCTTGGCATCAATTATATGGTGTCGCCGATTGCGGCTGGGTTTGGCGTCACAATACCGCAGGCGGACATGTCGGTGATGATGCCGCTAATGTTTGGCATGTTGGGTATCGGCGGCATGCGGTCATTCGACAAGGCGAAGAAAACCGACACAAAGTAAAACCCCCCGCCGAAGCGAGGGGTCAGGGAGAAACTATTTTATAGGGCTTTTTTCTCTGATCTTGAGCATCATACTTTTGCTCGTAGTTGGCCTGTTCGTCCGACCCAGCCGATCAACCGGTGGCTTTACGACCGGTATGGCGAGCGCCTTTTTCAATTCGTCAACTGTCGGTGTCTTCATTTTAATATTCTCCGGTGCGTCGCTTAGCGTAAAAATTATCAACGTGAAGCTGGCGCGTCATGTCGCATCGAATTTTACGACCCTTAGACCCGTTGAGTATTTTCTTTAATTCTGAAACCTCGCGACCGGATATTTTGGCAATCTCAGATATGGTGATTTCCAAGTCATTGTCGTAAAGGTCAATGATCTGTTGGTTGTCCATTATTTTCCCCTGTTCTATAGCGACGGCGGTATGTGTCGCCGGTCTGCATATTTTCAAACGTGACGGTGTAGCCGTCGTCCAGCTCTTCGACGTATCTGACCAGCACGCTGATCTGACGGCCTCGGTCGTCGACCAGCCACGCCCACTGGCCGACAGTGTACGGGACGGCGCTCACTGCGCCGCCTCTTTTGACGATTTAATTTTTGCGTCAAAGTCGTCTGACAGTTTACCTAAACCAGCGGCCAGCTCTTTTTGTTTTTCAGTCAAACAGCCAATTTTCGATATAGCTAGTTTCAACTCTATCGCCACACGAATTTGATTTGCAATCTTTTCGCTTCGTGCGTAACGACCTGTTTCTGGGTTGAGGAAAGCACGACCACGATGCGGGTCATCAGTTTGAAAAAAGCCGCGCAATTCGCGCTTTGCTACACCGTCAACGCCTTGGCTGACTGTCACAGACGCCCAATAGTATGTACTGCGACCATTTTCATCTGTGTGCCTGTTCCTATAGACATCTTGAATTGTGCGAGTATCGCGGATTTCATTTACATAAACATTCATTTTAGTCTCCCTTGATAAGTGGGGCCGTTAGGCCGCCACCACATATCTGCCAGTGTCTGCAACTTCTAAATCACGAAGCTCGGCTTCGGCAAACTCGTGATCTTCTACATATGCTTTGCGGCAATCTGCCAAAACGTCAGCAATTACGTCACCGCGAAATGTGTATTCTTCGCCAATGCGTGTCTCGACAGTCGCGACAACACCCTCGCCGTCAAAGGCTGTCAACACGCCAATCTCAGAACCAGCCTCAAACAAACCCCAAGCTGGAACGCCTGCCTCAACCCGTTTTGCTACAAAATCAAACATATTTAACTCCCTTGTTTTGACTACCCTACTTATATGGCATGCTATCACAATAATATCAACCCCTATTAACACACAAAAAAGACCCCGGTCGAAACCGGGGCCAGTCGCTCAATTTATCGGGTGGGAGGAAACCCCGACGGCGACTATAGTAGCCGAAAGCCACGCGCGATGCCAGCCGTCTTTTCTGCGGCGCCACGCTTGACCAGCGCGTTCATGTAGCGCGCGCACTGGGTCATCGACTTGCCGGTCTTCTCGGCCAGCTCGCGGATCGACGGGTAGTAGCCGTACTTGCGGTGAAACCGCGCTATGACCAGCCGCATGTTGTGTTGCTTCGGTGTCAGCGGCACGTCAATCATCACGCACCTCTTTTACTGTCAGCGTGTTCTGGCGCACTGTGCGGGCTGGCTTGCCGGGTGTGGCGGGCTTGGGCGGCTGTGCCTTGAACTGCCGCATAGGCCAGCGCACCGAATATTTGGTGTTGCCGACGATGCCTGTGGCATGCTCGTGACTGCCCATAAACTCTTTCAGAGCCGCCTCAGCCTCGTCGATGTCCGCCTCGGCCGCACGCTTGGCGTCCTTGGCGTTGACGAGCTGGGCGAGCCACTCAGCCTCGGTGGCGGGCAAGTCCAGCGGCTCGGCGCCGTCATCGACCCGCGGGTAGGCGGTGTTGCCGTCCGAGCTGGACAGCACCGGATACCACTCTACGTCGAACTTGCGGCGCTCAAAATCCTCGACCGCGTCGATGATCTTCGACTGCACGGCCGCGTCAGCTTGATAGAGGAAGATGCGTAGCTCTACGCCGCCGTATAAGACGCACACAGCACCCCAAGTACACTTGCTGACCATCAACTGCCCTTGAAGCTGTAGCGGGCCTCTGTGGGGCGCTGGGGCGTCCTCTGGCTTGGCGCTGGTGAGCTTGCTCTCCAGCACGCCGGTGCCGGTTACGAACACTCGCCCGTTGGGGCAGTAGATGCCCTTGTCGTAGTTTGTGTCGACCCAGCCGCCGACGCCGGCATCTGCGGTGCCGTCGAGAGACGCGGCGAACGGTATCTTGTCGTGGAACAGCGCGTCGTGTTCCAGCTTCAAGTCGTCGAGGCCAAGGCGCTCGGTTGCGGTCAGCAGTATGACCGGCTCAAGCGTGTCGCCCCAACTGGTCGCCTCATTGCCGTTGAATGGCTTGGGGTCGGGCTTGCCCTCGATGTCTGCCAGCACTGAGGCCAGCAGATCATTCTGTGTGTCATACGGCGACGCGTTCATCAGAGCCGGTATGCGGCTCGCGGTGATGATGTCATTGGGTGTTTTCTTTCCTACCATTTTAGTTTCTCCCTGCGGTTATTTTTGCACTGTATGCGGCAGAACGACGGTCAAACTCTTGACGAGACACAGGACGGCAGAGCGTGTAGCTGTAGCCAGCGGCCGGCGTGCCGCCAATCCGATTAACCAGCCCCATATTCCAGTAGCGGGTAAGGTGTGCCGACACGGCGTTGTCGCTACATTCCCTGCCCCAAGCGCGCCACTGCTCAAGTAGGTCGGTCGCCTTAAACACCTTCTGCGGGTGATACAGCTCAAGCGCAAACTTGTACAGCTCCCAGCCGTCGACCTGACGCACGACAACTTTCTTGCGCGGCATCTGCACCACATGCGGCTGATCTGGCTCAGCTCGCGGCTGTAGCGTCGCACTCGGTATTTGCTTGCTCTCGATGTTGACTAGCTTCGCGTCGTCGACGCTCTGCTTAATGATGTTTGCCAGCGTCGCTGGGTTGGTACATTCGATTGTTACGATAAACTTGTCCATTGGCTATCCCTTTCCTAAATGAACGAGTTGCAATTTGACGCCCTACTGGGCGCCGCCCACCTTGACCATTAAGGCCCAGATATTCCATTCAGTCGTCACGATGTTGGTACACATGACAATCGCGAATGACATCAAAAACAAAAATCCAAAAAACTCTTTAATCATTGTGATCTCCAGTTACTTAATCTTCCTAAAGTAGCCACCCTGCACGACCAGATGCCCAGACCCGTCGCAGGTGTTGTAAAAATCCACATACCTGTAGTTGCCGTGGACGCCAGACCGGCCGCCCTTGTAGAGCTTCTTGATCTGGACGTACTGAACTGGGTCGATGCCATTCGCGTGCAGATATCTCGCCGCCTCGTTTTGCGCCTCTTTGATTGATGGGTGCATCACGCCAAGCACCTTGCTGGTGCCGTCGGCTAAAAATATTTCGCTGAAATATTCCATATCAATTCCCTTTCTGGGCGGGGCCGTTAGGCCGCCGCCTTTCTCAAGTTGTACTTGTCGACAAACTCGACGATCTCGATCATGCGATCCTCGACCTCGTCCCAGCTATAACAGCACCGGCCGTCGTTGACCTCAAACGCGTCCTCGCGCGCTGGGCTGTCCTCGTCTTTGACGGCGCCGTATATGAAGTCCTCGACGCTGTTGCAGACATGCACCCAGTATTGAGTGTCGCCGTGCGTCCACGCGCTTTCTATATCGTAGCCGAGGCCAATGTCGGCGTTCTGTGCGATGAGCTTACGCACGCGGCTGTACGCTGAGTGCGACTTGCGGCACTTCGGCGTCTCGATTACCGGCACGCGGATTTTGCCGTCCTCGGCAATCGGCGTCAGCTCGTACACGTCACTGACGCGGGCGCGGCGCTTGACACGCTTGTCGCGCACGCTGACCAGCTCCTTGACGATGCCGCAGATGTACCGGCGACCGGTAATGATCTGCCAGTGGTTGCCAGCGGCGACCAGAAACACGCGACCGGCTGTGCGCTCGTCGACTGTGCCTTTGAGCCAGCCAGCCAGCGTCGGCTTCTTGCTGTCGGTGATGCCGTATGACACGCGGCTCATTCTGATGCCCAGCTCTTTGAAGGCGAGCTGGATTTGGTAGTCGCTGGTGCCGCGAACCGCATGCACATGTGGAAACAGCGACCGGATGAGGCGAGACGCGTCGCCGGTGGTGATGCCCGACATGATCGACAGCACGGCCGGGCCGCAGTAGCGGTTCTTGTCGCGCTTGGCGGTGCCGTGGTTAACGGGGCGGACTTTGAAGGCGGCGATTTTTTTAGCGATGATTGTCATATTACTTAACCCCCCAATGTTCGTTGTTTGCTATTGCTGTTGCGATCTCTTGCGCCGCCTCTTTCAAATTGGCAACCCAGCAATAATATGTGCCGCTAGTGTTTCCGATCCGGTCAACGATGTAACCGTCCGGTGTTCTCTTCCAACCGGGCGCGTATGCCCGTTCAACCTTGAAGCCGAATTGCTCTGCGATGATGTTTAGATTTTCCATTTCATTCTCCCTTGTAGGGCGGGGCCGTTAGGCCGCCGCCTTTTGCTTTGTTTCCCAATAGCGATCAGCGGCTTCGCGTTCATGTGGCGCAACGTCCAGCCCGAGCTTTTCGCGGTGACGAACATACATCCAAACATGCCCGTCATACTCCTCGGTCACGCCATTGGCTTCCAGCTCTTTGCTTGCCATTGCGTAATAGATAGCAACCATCTCAATATAGTTTTTTTGATCGTCGGTAAGTTTAACCATTTTAGTCTCCCTTGTAATTTACCTGTTTTGTGCCTCTCGACTATTTGAATATGGGCTTTATATTAGTGTACGTCAAGTACTGTATTTAACGAATATTAAGAAAATATCAAAAAAATAGCAGTATGCCTTTAATCGCTCATAGAAGCTCACTGACGGGCTTTGGGTGTTTTGGGGCATGACAGTACCAAAAAGTTGCTAGAGGCGTTTTTAGCTTCCAGCTTGGATCACAGAAGGGGTCACAAAATGTCAGAAATTAAGCCAGTATTGCTGAGGCTCAGAACCTCGACCATCGAGGCGCTAAAAAGAGAGCTGGAATTATCGGCTCACCGCAGTCAGTCGTCGCTTGCCGACGAGATGCTTGCCGCACAGATTGCCAGCAAAATTCGTCAGCGCAGTGTGCAGTCGTCTCTCGACGGTCAGGCAGGTCGGCACGGCTTGGAGAACTTGGGCTAATGCGTGCCGGTGGTGGACGTGCCAAGGGGGCCGCATTTGAACGCGAAGTCTGCAAGCTGATCGAGCTGGCGACTGGCCGCAAGTTGCGGCGCCGGTTGTCGCAATATCAGGAAAAGGATTTGAGCGACCTTGAGCCTGCGGACGGCAAGCCGTTTCCAATGCTGATCGAATGTAAAAGGTACGCCAAGGGTGTGTCGCCGGCGTGGTGGGATCAAATCACGCGTTGCCGTGCTTGATATATAAGCTCGACTTCCAGCCGGTGCAGGTGCGTCTGCCGGTACAGGCACTAGTCATGCTCGGTAACGCTGGGCTGGCCGGTGACATAGCCGAGCAGTATGACTGGCGGTACACGGTGACAATGGACTGGGAAACTTTCGAGATGGTGTTGCGCGAACACTTGGCGGTGATGAAATGAAAAAGAAAAAGATAATGGGCCACAACGTATTTGTGCCACTGGATGACCAGCTTGAGGTTACGGTGACGCCAAATTTTTACACGCATGTTTGCGGCTGGTGCAATCGAGAGTTTGCGTCGTGGCGCGAAGACGCGCAGTATTGCACGCCGTCACACAAGGCGATGGCCGGGCGTAAAAGGTCGGTCGCAAAGTATGAAGATACAATCGTAGAGCTGAAAAAACAAATCGCAGAGCTGGAGCAAAAGCATGAAGTATTGGTTAAAACTGGTCACGATGAACAGCACTGAGAACGGCGTGGATTGGAAGGTGGAATGATGGAACAGCTTTTTGAATTAGACTGGCAATCGGAATGGCAGGGCATGCCAGAGTTTGTCCAGAACAAAGAAGAGCCGTTTGCGATGGTGCGCGTGCGCTTTGAGACACAAGAGGATTTGGAAGAGTTTGCCCGTCTGATTGGTCAAAAGTTGACGCCGAAAACCAAAAGCATTTGGCATCCAGAAAAACAAAAAGTGAGCAAGCAAAGATTGAGGTGGCGAGATGCAACCTAGATACCCCGTTTATATTGTAAGCAAGGGCCGGTGGAAGAACCGCCTGACAAGCCGCGCATTGGACACGATGGGCGTGCCATACAAAATGATTGTTGAGGAAAGTCAGCTCTTCAATTATCAGGCTGAAGTTGGTCGAGAGCGTTGCCTCGTGTTGCCGCAAAAATATCTTGATGAGTACGACACATGCGACGACTTGGGTGACAGCAAAAGTAAGGGCCCGGGGGCCGCTAGAAACTTTGCGTGGGATCACGCAATCGAAAGTGGCGCAGAAAAGCATTGGGTGATGGACGATAACCTTGACGCGTTTCACCGGCTAAATCGAAACATGAAGCGTGAGAGCGACACACCAGCGGTGTTTGCGGCGATGGAAGATTTCGTTGATCGTTACGAAAATGTGCCGATTGCTGGGCCAAATTATTATAATTTCGTCAAGGCAACCGACGGTGTGCCACCGTTCATAACGAACACGCGCATATACTCATGCCTGTTAATTCAGAACGATGCGCCGTATCGCTGGCGCGGACGCTACAACGAGGACACAGACCTGAGCCTGCGGGTGCTGAAGGATGGTCTCTGCACGATCCAGTTTAACGCGTTCTTGCAGGGTAAGGTAACGACACAGCGGATGACCGGCGGTAACACTGAAGAGTTTTACGCTGAAGAGGGTACAAAAGCAAAGTCCGAAATGCTGGCCGACCTGCACCCTGACGTCGCCAGCGTCGTGTGGCGCTTTAACCGGTGGCATCACCACGTCGATTACAAGCCGTTCAAAAAGAACCGGCTGAAGCGTAAGGCAAACATCGACATACCGCAGGGTATAAACAATTATGGTATGGAGCTGATTGATGTCGCGTCCTAAGTACGAGCGCGCCATCGACCTGCAAAACGAGCTGTCGGTCGCTAATCTTTTGAAGCGACACAATTATTCTTTGCACAAACTGCCCGTGCAGTATGGCATCGATTGCGCTATCCACTGCGATCAGGATGACTGCATTGTGGGGTTTGGCGAGATCAAGACGCGCACGTTTGAAATGAAAAAATATCCGACGGCAATGGTTAACCTGCACAAGGTCATACGAGCAAGGCACTTGACAGAGACCACCGGCTTGCCGTCATATCTCATAGTTTTGTGGACTGACGCGCTGGCACGCATATCGTTTGCCAGCGATTTCAGCTTGCAAATGGGTGGTCGGACAGACCGAGGCGATCCGCAGGACGTCGACGTCTGCGCCTACTACCCGATCGAGAGCTTCAAAGTTTTGGAGCAAATTTGAACTAATGTTGACGTTTAGGAGTTTATTGTTATGGCATTAGGTTTTTCTACAGAAGCCCGTTCAAGCGGGGACATTTTACCGATCATCAAGTTTGACGCCAAAGGTGGTGACTGGATCAAGCAAGACCGCGTCCAAGGGGCCGACGGTACTTGGCAAAAACAGGAAGAGGATATCACGCCGGGCTTTAAATTCGCCGCGGATTTAGACAATATGGAAGTGGGTTGGCTCAGCTTTGCGTCAGGCGCCCCAGATTTTCATATGGTGCGTATTGGCGACGCAATGGTTGCGAAACCGAGCGAAGAGCATAAGCAGGCGTTTCGCATGCGTATCGTTATCAGCGGCGAGAGTGGCCCGCGGGAGTTTAGCCACAGCGCCAAGACGGTGTTGCGGGTAGTCGACAAACTGCACGACCAGTTTATGGCCGAGCGCAATGCCAATGCGGGCAAGATACCGGTCATCGAGGCTGGCACGCCTGAAACGATTAAGATGCAGTCGCCGCAGGGTGAGTTGCGTTTTAAGGCGCCGGTACTGTCCATCGTGAACTGGGTGGATCGCCCAGCGGCTATGGATGCGGCGGGTAGCGCACCCGCGCCACAAGAACACGCGTCAGCGCCGGTCGCGCCGCCTATGGCGGCAACACCACCGGCCGCCGTCAGCGCAGGCGGCGACCTGTTCTGAGTGCGTGGGCGGGCGGCGGTTTTCCCTTGGCCGTCGCCCGCCGCTTTCAAGGGAACAGGGGCCGAGGGTTTTTAGATGAGCAATATCGCGAGTTACATAGAGACAGTGGCAAAAGCCTACTGGGGCGAGCCAAGCCAGAAGCGCGGGCATACACTGCGCTGGGGTACGCACGGGTCACGGGAAGTCGACCTGCGTAAAGGCACTTGGTTTGACTTTGAGGCCAACGAGGGCGGCGGTGTCGTCGACTTAGTGCGCGCCAATGAGGGCGCCACGATTATGGGTAGCATACCCGACATCTTGGAAAAGAAGTTTGGCATCCAAAAGCAGGCGCAGGTCAAACTGCAACCGGCGCGGTTTATGAGCGCGGTGTATGATTACACCGACGCTGACGGCGTCGTGCAGTATCAGGTGAGGCGTTACGAGCCGAAGACGTTTAGGGCTGTCAGGCCGGACGGTAACGGCGGCTGGTTGCACAACCTAGACGGCGTGACGCCGGTGCCGTACAGACTGCACGAGATGCTGGCGCGGCCCAATGAGCCGGTATTCGTGGTCGAGGGCGAGAAGGCGGCTGACCGGCTGGCGAAGCTGGGCATATTAGCCACAACAAATAACGGCGGGTCTAAGAACTGGAAGCCGGAGCTGAACCAGTGGTTCGCCGGCCGTAATGTCGTGATCCTGCCGGACAACGACGAGGCGGGGCGCGCGCACGCGGACACGGTGGTCGCCAATATTTTCGACGGTGCGGCCGCGGTCAAGGTCGTCGAGCTGTCGGGGCTGAACGACAAGGGCGACGTGGTCGACTACCTCGCCGGCGGTCGGAATATCGACGACCTGCTGGACGAGGTTAAGGCGGCACCGGTGCTGGGCGAGGCGCCAGTCGTCGAGCCAGTGGCGGACAACGACAACGCGGGCGAGCCGGACGGCGATTACTTCGATTTCGTTGGCGCCAGTTACATACGCAACATGCCGCCCATCGACTGGGTCATTGGCGATGGCGATAGCGGCATCATCACGCAACACGGCCTCAGCGTCATGTATGGTGCGCCGGGTGCGGGTAAGTCGTTTATCGCGCTCGATATGGCGCTGTCTATCGCCGAGGGCATCGAGTGGCAGGGTATGCAAACGCGGCAGGGTAAGGTGCTGTATATCGCCGGCGAGGGCGTTGGCGGGCTTGGTAAGCGCCTCAAGGCGTGGGAAGCGCACAACGGCCGTCAGGTGGGCGACAATCTTCACGTCTTGCAGGTGGCTGTGAATTTTCGTGAACAGAGCGACGTCGAGAAGCTGATGCGCTCAATCGACCGTGCCGGTGACGGCTGGACGTGCGTGTTTGTCGACACAGTGGCAAGGTCGCTGGTCGGGGCCGACGAGAACAGCGCGACCGAGCTGGGGCTGTGGGTGGCCGCGGCGGATAGCCTCAAGGCACACTGCAAGTGTGCGCTGGTGGGTATTCACCACTCCGGAAAAGATAGTACGCGCGGCATGCGCGGCTCTAGCGCGCTTCTAGGGGCCGTAGACACGTCGCTGGTGGTCGCAAAGGACGAAAACCTCGTATATATGCGTTGCGAGAAGCAAAAGGACGCCGAGCCTGCTGATGAGCAGGTGTTTGAGATGACCGAGGTGGCGTTGATCGACGGGTCGTCCATTGTGCTGACGCGTGTGGACGGCGACGAGGCGCCCAAGAAGCGCAAGTCGGGCGGCCTGACGGTCAACCAGCGGCTGGCTCTTGAGGCGCTACAAAACGCGATTATCGAGACGGGCAATAGCACGGTTTCGTCGACGTTGTGGCACGAGAAACATCGTGAAAAATGCCCCGATTTAGACCGCAGAAGGGCTGGTGATGCGCGTCACAAGCTAATTGAGCTTGGAATTGTCGCGGCGGACAGTAAAAAGGTTTGGCTTGTTAATGAAAACAATTAGTTATCAAAAAATGTCCGGTGTCCGCCGGACAGTGTCCGGTAAAAGCGGACGTTGTCCGTCCTGTCCGGTTTTCCTTAGGAACCGGACGGACAACCGGACGGACGGACGGACTGAAGAAAAAAGGGGTTAATTATGGTGGCTAAGAAGCGTGTGGCGAGAGGTAAGCCGAAGACGAACAAGGTGTACTATCAACCGAGCCAAGGGGCGTTGAAGCGTCAGCAGGCGGCGTTGCATAAATACGACGACGAGGTGAACCGGTTAGAGCGTAAGTGGGGTATCGACAGATTGCCTTGGCTTGTGCCGGTGGAATTGCGTGACCGGTTCTACGAACAGCTCGACAAGCTAAACGCGGCTATCGATAAATGCGATGGGGTTGAGCATGAGGTCGAGGTGACGCTCAGGGGTTGCGCCGCTATCGAGCGTGCGGCGATAGAGGGTGGCGCCGAGCCGCTGACCGGCGACTACATCGAGGGCAGGATGCCGGACGGCACGGTGCTGGCGATTACGGCTAATGGGTATGAGGCGGGCAAGGTAAAGCAGGACAACCGCGAGATGACGGTTTATACTGTTGACGAGGTTGGTGTGATCTTGGAACAGTGGCTAAAGGAAAAGCAGGCCAAGGCGTTTGTGGATGAGGCGAAGAGCGTATTCCCCGGCGCCGTGGTCGAGAGCGTGACGAAGACGGCAAAACTGATAGACGACGAGATACCGTTTTAATGGATTACGAAACAGAGCGTGATGATGTTGTAAAGGATCGCGAGTATATGTTGCTCGGCAAGTCGACGTGGATAGACGTCAGGAACCTGACGGTCAACGTACAGCGGTCTGAGACGGGCATCACGGTCGACGTGTGGCCTAGAGAGCTGATGCGGGGCTACGCGCCCATAGCGACGCTCTCGGTGCCGTTTAGCGAGGGTAGCGATGTCGAAGATTGAACGTGGCGATGGATCAATGGCGCGGCTGTTATCGCAACAGCGTTGCCCGCGTTGTCATTCGCTTATGCTTATCAGGAGCGACGACGGGTATAAAAAGAAATACGATTGCATCGTGTGCGGTTTGAGAGTGATAGACGTAAAGGAAAATGCAGAATGAAGCGTGCAGAGTGTTTGGATACGGCTAAGGAATATGTGACTAAGGATCGAGCCAACGATCACGGGAATATGGAAGATAATTTTGCGACCATTGCGACGTACTGGTCGACGCATCTGGGGCATAAGGTTGAGCCGCACGATGTCGGCGTGATGATGGCGTTGCTCAAGCTGGCTCGCGTTAAAAGTAACCCGTATCACGAAGACAACTATGTTGACGGTGCCGGTTATCTGGCGTGTGCGGCAGAATGTGTTGACGTGAATGGCTGAGATAATCAAATTCGGCGAACGTCATGTAGTCCATTTCTTCACAAATCCAGTGGATTGCGATTGGTGCGGCGAAGAGACTAAGGGCTTTGTGTATGAGGGTATGCAGTCAATCGTGTGTAGTTTGTGCAAGCAACCGCTACTGATTATCGAAGACAAGCCGACACTGATTGTGACTTTGGAAGATGACGACGAGGACGACGATGTCTCATAAAATCACCGAAGAGGTCTGGGCAGAGTTTTTAGAACGCGTCACGTCAGGCCGATCTGGGCAGTCAGTGTGCAAGGACAAGGACATGCCAGCTTGGGGTACAGCTTGGAACAAGATTTACAACGACAAGGACTTTGAGCGCAAATACATGAACGCGCTATCGTCGCGCGGCATGATATACGCTGACCAGCTCGATGAGATAAACAGACGCGTGCTTAACGGCGAGATAGACCCGCAAGCGGCTAGGCTTGTCGCTGACAACTACAAGTGGACGG
>Ga0213864_10000817_pt1 | contig 14193 bp, 16 predicted proteins | sample PICome_5_FD_160078 | JGI IMG/M metagenome (GOLD analysis project Ga0213864, IMG submission 160078) | Coastal seawater microbial communities near Pivers Island, North Carolina, United States - PICO247 | ecosystem: Environmental > Aquatic > Marine > Coastal | place: USA: North Carolina... | reverse complement strand
ATCTTCTCGGCACTAACCGTTGATAATGGCACTAAAATAGCATTTTCTAAATGAGCCTGATCGAACTCATCTTGCTCTCGTACGTCAATAATAATTGAGCCATTTTTTATAGATTGTGCCGCATCCTTAACGCTTAAAGATTTAAATCCCATCAGTGATGATCTTTCTTCTCAATGGGATTGCCTTGTGCTGACCAGTTTTTAATACCACCCATTAAATGATAACAATTTTTATAGTCATAGGATTTTGAAACCTGCACTGCTAAGGTAGATCGATGCCCTACCGCGCAATACATTAAAACTTTTTTTCCTTGAAGGTTTTCTTTTTCTTTAATCAAGTAGTCAGATATAAGATCAAACGGCACATGAATAGAGTTTTTAATTTTGCCGTCATGATAGATTTCACTATCCTCTCTTAAATCTAAAAGAACGTGGTCATCATTAGTTGTAACATTTTGGAATTCTTCAACGGTAAGACCATTTGTATTTTTTTGTCTTTTTAAATCAATCCCGAGTTTTAGATTTCCAGGCACTGCAATATCCATCATTTTAGGATCAGGAAGATTTAAATTATTCATAATATTTGCGTATTCCTCTGCAGAAGTTACTTGTAAACGTGGATTGAATTTCTTTTCTTCACCAATCGTACTTACAGTATCCCCTTTATAATCATGTGCCGGATATAAAAGTGTTTCCTCAGGTAATTTAAGTATTCTTTCAAAAATAGAATTATATGCATCATAAGGGTCTCCATTTTGAAAATCTGTTCTTCCAGTGCCTCGTATGAGCAAAGTGTCCCCTGAAAAAATTCTATCATTCATTAAATAACTAAATGAGTCGTTTGTATGACCGGGAGTGTGAAGAGCTTTTAATTTTATACCCTCAATAGAAACTTCATCATTATCTTTAACTTGCATCGAAACAACATCACTTGGAGTGGCGTCTCCCATGATAGTAATGCAATTCGTTCTATCTCTTAATTCTGCCATTCCAGAAATATGATCGGCATGAATATGTGTGTCGATTACTTTAACTAATTTTAAATCGAGCTCTTCCATTAACTTTATATATCGCTCAACATTTTCTAATACAGGATCAATAACTAGGGCCTCGCCGCCCTTTCTACTTGCCACAACATATGTGTAAGTAGAGGAAGTGTGGTCAAACAATTGTCTAAATATCATAATAAGATTTATATAGTCAAAAGTTGTTTATTTTCAATCCATTTCTTCCCAAGGGCGTAATTGTAACACATGGGCTTGCTTGTAAATGGTGTTTGGCACGATCAGTGGTACGACACAAAAAAATCTGGCGGAAAATTTATCAGAACAGAAGCTCAATTTAGAAATTTTATTGATCTTGATACTGAATTTACACCTGATAGTGGTCGGTATCACCTATACGTTTCTTTAGCCTGTCCGTGGGCTCACCGTACGCTTATTTATCGAAGTTTGAAAGATTTAGATAATCATATTTCTGTCAGTGTCGTTAATCCATATATGCTAGAAAATGGATGGACTTTTGAGGAAAGTTTTCCTGGTACAACTGCTGATCATTTATTTTCACAACAGTACCTTTATCAAATATATCTTAAAGCCAATCCAACCTACTCTGGCCGTGTAACGGTGCCTGTTCTATGGGATAAAAGAAAGCAAACAATTGTCAGTAACGAGTCCTCTGAGATTATCAGAATGTTCAATTATTCTTTTAATAAGCTTACTAATAATAATTTAGATTTTTATCCAGAAAAATTTCAAAAAAAAATTGATGAGATAAATGACTTTACTTATCACAATATTAATAATGGCGTCTACAAAGTAGGTTTTGCAACAAAGCAATCTGTTTACGAAGAGGAACTAGACAAATTGTTCACAGCACTTGATCAAATTGAAGAAATGCTTAAACAAAATTCTTATTTGCTTGGAGATGAAATGTTAGAATGTGATCTTCGTTTATTTCCAACTTTATTAAGATTTGATCCCGTTTATGTTGGACATTTTAAATGTAATAAAAAAAGAATAATTGATTATCCCAACATCAATCGGTATTTACAATCGATCAAATCAAATGCAAAAATTAAACCTACTATCAATATTGATCATATCAAGACTCACTATTATGGAAGTCATCCCACTATCAATCCCAATGGGATTATTCCAACAGGACCAGATTTATACTGATTAATTTTTAAAACGAGAGTGACAGCTTTTACAGCTACCAAAAAGATTTTGATGGTGTTGCTGTATAGCCTCTAAATCGTTGTTGCTTGCTGCGATCTTCGCTAGAGCGGCCAGTTCACTTGTATCTTGAGCAATGCTAACAAATGTATCTCTATCTTCGATAATATTTTGACTAGCTTTGGTTTTGCCTTCAAAGCTATCATTTGGGAAAAGATTAGGATATTCAATCATTATAGACTCTATCTTTGAATATATATCTTCTAACCCTTGGGTTTCACTATCTTTTAAAATTTGGGTAGCAGATCTCATCAATTTGTTGAAATCTTGCATTGACTCCTGTCTTTGATGAACTACATCGTTTGCTAGCAGAGCGCTAAAAGCAAACACAAAGATGATTATTAGCTTATTCATACTATTTTTTTTTACGATCAGTCCATCTTATAGATTAACATGAACTAAGAGGAAAAATGATTAAAAAATTGTTGACTGCTATTCTGTACTAAAATTTTACCATTTTCTAAATATATAAAATTATCTCCTATTTTTTTAGCTATCTCAAAATCATGTAATGTGAGAACAATTGTTTTATTTTTTTTTTCATGAAGCAATAAGCTTGTTAACAATTTTTCACTTTCTAAGTCTAAGCTTTGATTAGGCTCATCCAAGAATATGGTTGACTGATCAAAGCTCATTAAACGCGCAAGGAATAATTTTTGTTTTTCTCCTCCAGAAAGAGAGTTCATTTTCTGGTCCTCAAGTGCTGATAATTTAAACTCATCAAACCACGATGTATTTATTTGAAATTTTTTTATTTTATGAAGTATTTGATAATTGTATTTTACAGTATTTTTTAAAATTAAAGGTTTTTGAAACAACATAGGAATTGGGTGTTTTAAAGAAGACTGAAAAAGACCAGATGTTGGTTGAATAATTTGATTGAGTATTTTTAGTAAAGTCGATTTGCCCGAACCATTTTTTCCCATTATGACAGTTGTGCTGCCTTGCTCTATGTTTAAATTGATGCCCTGAAGTATTAATTTTTGATTTATTTGATAATTAATATTTTCTAATTTAATCATTTTTTTTAAAATAATTTATTCCAAAAGAAATAAGCAAAGATAAAGAAATTAAAATTGCTCCTAAAATTACCCCAACCATAATATTTCCTTTGGCTGTTTCTAACGCAATCATAGCTGTCATATTACGAGTCACATGATCAATAGAGCCCCCTACTATTGCTGCCGCACCATACTCACTTATAGCTCTGCCAAATCCTATTAATACGATAGTAAGGTAAATGCCTTTTTGATTTGTAATCATTAGCAATAGAATATCTCTTTGTGATGCGCCATACGAAAGGAGCTCCTCTTTTAACGGAGGGTATTCTTGCTCTATGTAATTAATAATCAAGGTAGTCATAATGGGGAAAATTATAATAAATTGAGCGATTATCATCGCTGATGGGGTATACAAAAGCTCCATCCAGCCGAGAGGGCCAGAGCGACTTATAATTAAATATACAACAAGCCCAGCACAAACAGGAGGAATAGAGGTTAAAGATCCCAAAATGCTAACAATATATTTTTTAAAAAGAAATTCTTGAGTTGCAAGTAAATAACCAAAAAATAGAGAAAGAAAGAAGCCAAATAAAGTTGATACAAAACTTACATGCAAAGAGATACTAATAGCTTCTAGGACTTTTGATAATTCGATCATTTTTAGTAGAGCCCCCTAAGAGGACTCTTTAATAATAGATTACTTTAACTCAAATTCATTCTAGTTGTAGGTAAAAAATAATTGCTGACCATCAATCTTATAGTTTTTAATCAGATCATTTCCCGTTCCTGTCAATAACCAGTCAATAAATTCTTGAGACTTTTCATGCTCTACATGAGGAAATTTTTTAGGATTGACGGCAATAATTCCATATGGGTTAAATAAAGTGCTATCTCCTTCAAATAATATTGTTAAATCATTTTTATTTGTAAATGAAATCCACGTTCCTCGATCAGTTAAGACATAACCCTGCATTTCCGCAGCAACATTGATGGTATTTGCCATCCCGCTTCCTGTTTTAATATAAGAGCTATGATCGGGTGACTGTATGCCAATTATTTTCCATAATGATAATTCTTTTTTATGGGTTCCTGAATTATCATCGCGAGAGATAAACTTAAAGCTCGGGGAAGATAGTTTTTTCATCACGCCGCTAATTTCAGTTTCGTTTTTAATATTTGCAGGATCATTGTTTGGACCAACAATCACGAAGTCGTTGTACATCAGATCAAATCTTTCAACTCCGAACTCCTCTTCGACAAATTTAAGTTCATCTTGCTTTGCATGAACCATTAACACATCACCATCGCCTTTTTTAGCATTCGCAATAGCTGTTCCTGTGCCTACGGCAACAGCGCGGACCTCAATTCCTTTTTCTTCTAAAAACTTTTCACTTAAAAGGTCTAACAGACCCGTATTGGCGGTACTTGTTGTAGATTGAACGATGATATAATCTCTTGCCTCTAAAGTGCTGACCAAAAAGATAAAAAAGATAAAAAAGCTCTTAACTAATCTCATTATTTATATTTCCTTGAAAAATTTCATTGATAATTAAATATTATCAATTCATTCTTTTCTAATAATAATTCATAATTAATAAATATTCATAATTTATTAATTCTTTTATTATATTATTTTATCGGTCATGCCTGTTTTAAATAAAAATTATACTTACGGTTTTGTTAGTATCTTATTTCATTGGCTAATGGCAATTATCCTAATTGTTACTTTTGTCTTAGGTCTGAATTTAGAACATAACTTCCAATACTATTATGAAGTGTTAATGCTGCACAACAGTTTGGGCATTTTAATTTTTTTATTAGCAATAATTCGAGTCTGTTGGAAGTGGGTAAATATAAAGCCCGATCCATTACCATCAAAAAGGATTTTTATGAAACTCGCAACTCTTATTCATGTTTTTTTTTATATCTTATTTTTTTTAATTCCAATTACAGGATACTTGTTAACAAATCTACAAGGAGATACAGTGTCTTTCTTTGGAAACTTCTTTCCAGATATTTTGAGCAAAAATATTGATCTCAAATATTATATTCATATTATCCATGAGGCATTGGGTAAAATTATTTTAATAATGTTTATTCTGCACGTTATTGGCGCTTTATATCATCATTATTATTTGAAGGATAATACCCTAAAGAGAATAATGTTTTTTAATAAAATTAAAGCCAATCAGGAATAGGTAGATTTTTTGATTGTAAAAAATCTTTATTAAACATCTTACTAAAATATTTATAAGCATCATCACACAAGATCGTGACAATATTTTTTCCAGGACCCATTTCTTTTGCCATTTGCATGGCCCCAGCAATATTAACTCCACAGCTTGTTCCTAAAAATAAGCCTTCGGTTTTAATTAATTTATATAAAAGCTCGAATGCCTCTTTATCAGAAACGTGGTAAGCCATATCAATTAAACATGCTTCGACGTTTTTAGTAACCCTTGCCTGACCTATGCCTTCTGTCTCAGAGGGATCGCCAGTCACCTCTAAAACTGAGTCTTTAAAATAACGGTACATAGTAGCGCCTTGAGGGTCTGTGCAAGCAATTTTTATATCAGGGTTTAATTCTTTTAATCCCACTGATGTTCCAGCCAAGGTTCCGCCCGTACCAATAGCACAAGTAAAGCCATCAACTTTTCCATCTAATTGATTATAAATTTCTCTAGCAGTCGTTTTTGCATGGAATTGATAATTTGCCGTATTATCAAACTGATTGGCCCAGATCACTGATCCCTCGCCTTTTTACTGTAATTCTTCTGCCAATCGTCTGGAAATATGCTGATAATTACCTGGGTCTTTGTATGGTTTAACTTCTACTATTCTAAGTTCTGCGCCTAAATTTCTTAATATATCGCGCTTTTCTAGAGACGCTGCTTCGGGCATGACGATGATTGTTTTATAACCTCGAGCATTATTAATCATTGTTAGGGCAATACCAGTATTTCCAAAAGTGCCCTCTACAACAGTACCGCCAGGTTCAATTAATTTTTTATCTTCAGCATTTTGAATAATACCCAATGCGGCTCGATCTTTCACTGAACCGCCAGGATTCATAAATTCAGCTTTGCCATAAATATTACAACCCGTCAGTTCAGAAGGATATTTCAATTTGATTAGGGGAGTATTGCCAATTAAATCAATCATCGAATTATTCATAATATTAAATAGTATCTAAAGCTTGATTTAGATCATCAATAATATCTTCGACGTCTTCAATACCAACTGATAAACGTAAAAGACTATCTGAAATACCCAAGCTATCTCGAATTTTTTTGTCAATTGATGCATGGGTCATAATTGCAGGATGTTCAATCAAACTCTCAACACCACCTAAACTTTCTGCAAGTGTAAAAATTTTTAAATGAGAAAGAAATGTATTAACTCCCTCTAAATTAGTATCAAGAACAATTGACATCATCCCACCAAATCCGCTCATTTGCTTTGAAGCAATTGATTTATATTTTTGATCTGTTCCAGGGTAATGAATTTTAATAACCTTTGGATGTGACTCTAAAAAATTAGCTACCTTCTCTCCATTTTCATTATGCTTTTGCATTCGCACAGAAAGTGTTTTTATACTGCGAGTAAGTAAATAACAGTCAAAAGGCGATGGGATAGCCCCTACAGCATTTTGAAGGTACGAGATTTTTTCTGCGTATAGATCTTGATCTTTAATTACTATCGATCCCCCAACGATATCTGAGTGACCACCCAAATATTTTGTAGAAGAACTAACAACCAAATCTGCCCCAAGCTCTAAAGGTCGTTGGTTATAAGGAGAAGCAAAAGTGTTATCGCAAATAACCGGTAAATTAAAACCATGTGCAATTTCGGCTGTATTTTTAATATCTATAATTTTCATTAAGGGATTAGATGGGGTTTCGGCCCAAACAAACTTGGTACGTTCTGTTACAATATCATCCCAATTAACATTGGTGTCAAAATCAACATAAGTAACATCAATATTCATTTTAACTTTATCGAATAATCTTCTGGTGCCCCCATAAACATCATCAGAGCAAATCACATGATAATTTTCACCAAATAAATCACAAACTGTATTAATGGCAGCCATTCCAGAAGAAAAAGCAAAAGCCTGTTTTCCAGATTCAATTGAGGCTAATAATTTTTCTAAAATATCACGACTTGGATTTTTTGTTCGGGCATACTCATATTGAAAGTCTCCAGGTTTGTTTTGTTTGAAAGTGGATGATAAATGAATGGGAGGCATCACCGCTCCAGTTTCATTATCAGAACCATGGCCCGAGTGAATAACTTTTGTGTTAAACTTTTTTTTCACACTACTCTTATAGACTATTCCGAAACCAATAAAACATTAAAAGAAATTTATTAAAATAACGGCACTCATAAAAAGAAGCATAATATAGAAAAACTTTTGAAATAAAGCTTCTGATATTTGATATCTTATTTTTTGACCAATAAAGAGTCCGCAAAAAATAGGTATTAAAATAATTAAAGAATTAATAACAATTTCTTTATTAATTAAATCAAAATTAGAAAAAGAGATAATTTGCCCAAGAGGATAAAGAAAAAAAGCAATTCCTAGAAACTGAATAGTTGTATTTTTATTATAATTAAGAGACTGTAATAAAAATACTAATGGCATTGTGTATATGCTTGTCATACCAATAATAACCCCATTTATTGATCCAACTAAAATTTGAGAAAAAGGCTTATCATGGAAAGGTAATTTAAATTTTATTTTTAAAAGAAATAAAACAGAATTGGTTATTAAAATTATAGCTATAAATAAAATTATAAAATTTGAATTAATTATCTTTAATAAGTAAGCCCCAGGAAAAATAAAAATAGTAGAAAATAATAAAAAATATTTTGTTTCACTGATAATTTTTTTAAAATTTCCACCTCTGCTTAATTGATAAATATTGACAACAAGTGTGGGGATTAAAATAAGCGCGATGATAATTTTTACATCTAAAACAAAAGACAAAAGAGAAATTGAAACGGTTGGCATTCCAAAGCCAATACTTCCTTTAATGACACCACAAAGTACATATACAAAAAATATGTATACCAGAATGGTCATAGAATAAGATGAAACTAGCATAAACATTGAATTTACAATGATTTTTTAAATAAAATATATATTTCCCAATTGGATAAATTCGAATAGTATGTGTATTCCCTTGGCCGCTTGGGTTTAGACTTTGTCGAGGAGGAGGTGGCTAGGGGCTTGCGCTGACAAATAATTAGTTAGCAATCTTTTTTATAAAAAATAAATCTTTTTAAAATATCAACTCAAGCATCATCATATATAAGTTTATTGAGCCGGTCCATTTTCATGTGCAAAGTTACATCATTGGGCATTAGGCTCATCATTTCTTCATAAACTTGAAAAGCCTGTTCATATTTTTTATAAGTGATTAAAATTCTACTCATACCGTCTAAGGCACCGAAGTGACGAGGTTCTAAGGCCAAAGTGGCCTCAATATCTTTCATTGAATTTTCAAAATCACCCATCATAAAATAAAATGTTGCTCTTTTATTATATGCTTCGGAAAAGTTAGGCTCTTGTTCAATAACATAGGAAAGTGCTTCAATGGCCTCATCATAATTTCTTGTTTGAAAGAAATATGGGACCATATCCATGATTTTTTGTGACTCAGGGTTATCAATTTTCATCCATTCGGACCAAATGTTAGAAACGATCTTGTTCTGCTGAGTAATGTCTTGAACATTATATAAATCCTCAAATAAAATATCTAGTTCGGGACTATTCTGATCAGAATAAGAGATCGTTGAAAAGGACAAAAAAATCAGCGTTAATATTGTTTTCATCATCTAAGATTTAAAATCTTTCATATAATTAAGTATGCATCTTAAAAAAAAGATACTTATTTTTATTACGTTTTTGAGTATATCTAGTTTAGCAAAATCAGAAATTTCTTATGAAAAAGAATTCGATGAAACACAATTTATAATTGAAAGCCAAATTCAAGCGTTTTTAGATGAAAACGCCGAACTAGCGTATTCTTATGCCGCCCCATTGATAAAGATGAAGTTTAATAATCCACTAGAATTTATGTCGATGGTAAAAAACTATTATGAACCTGTTTATAATCCTAAACAATTTTACTTTATAGATGCTAGGTATTTTGAAGGAGCCATTTATCATCAACTCCAAGTAATTTCACAGCAAGATGAGTCTTTTTTAGCTACTTATTCCTTAATACAAGATGAGGGTAAATGGAAAATTTCAGGGTGTGCCGTTTATCCCATGCAAAAACAATCAATTTAATTTTTTTAACTTCGCGTAAATTAAATAACCAGAAACAATAATCATTGCTGCACCTAAAAGCTCAATAGATGATGGATAGTGATTAAAAATAAAAATACTAATAATGATACCAAATATAATTTGAGAATAATGGGTTATGCTGAAGAAAGATGCCTCTATTCTTCTTAAAGAATAAATTAATATCATCATTGCAACTCCATCAAGCAATCCTGCACTGACCATAATTAAAAAATCTTTAAAAAGGATATTGTGAAAGTTATTTATAGAAAAAATAAAAAAAATAGTGCCAGTAAAAATCATACTATAAAAAGTCAAAGCTACGGTTCTTTCATTTTTTCCATAAACCCTTACTGAAAAATCTAGGCATGCAAGCGCAACTACTCCTAAAATTAAAAATAGAACACCCTGTGCATTAAAACCTTCTGATAAACTGAATCCCGAAACTAAAAAAACTGCAGACATAGCGAGTATTAAAGAAATTATCTTTGATAAATACAATGACTCTTTTAAGACTAAAATACCTAAAACTGATAATAGCACAGGTGCGGATAAAATAATTGGGTAGGCAATTGACAAAGGTAAAAGAATAATGCCTTTGACAATGAAATAATAAGTAAGTGTCATTAAAATGCCTCGTATAATATGAAGCTTGTAATTTTTGGTTTTTATTTCATCTAAACTTCTTCTATATAAAAGATAAATACAAACTGGAATAATTGCTGAAAAGCTAGCAATTGAAAAAATAACCGTATCTTTATAAAAATCGCTGATTAATTTAATGATGGTATCTGCAATAGTGAAAAGAAAAAAAGCAAAAGTACCTAGAATATAAATTAAATGTTTTTTACTCTCTATTTGAGACATGGAATTTACTTCTATATCTCATAACTAGTAGTAATACGATCACTTTAATTGTGATGGGAATAAAAAAATAAAAAATCATAATATTTGATAATCCTTGATAAATAACAATATTATTGCTTTCTAAATAACCATATCCTGTTAATGCAATACCTCCTGCTAAACCAATAGCTGCTTTACGGATCATAGAAAATAATGCTGTAAAGATTTGAGATAATCGATTTTGAGTATTCTGATCAAGAATTTCCGCTAATTCTGTTTGAGGAACAATTAAGTCTATACCAACACCAAAGCCCGTAATCAAAACCACAATTAAATATAAATACCAATAGTTATTATTGGTAACCAATACAAAGAAAAATCCAACAATAGTAATTATTGTTCCAACTTGGAGGAGAAACATATTCGAGAAAGTTTTACCAAAATGATACCAAACAGGAGTAGAAATTAGAGTAATAAAAAAATATAAAATTAGCAAAGGGCCCGCATAATTTGATAAGCCTAAATAACTAGATACAAAAATAATAAATAAGTTTGCAGTAAAATTGTTTGCGAGTAGGTTTAAAAATGTTATTACAGCAAAAGGTAATATCTTTTTATTTTGACTTAAATAAAATTTAATTTCTTTAAAAGAAATAAATTTTGAGTGAAATTGATTATCTTCCTCAAAAAAAAGATAAAATAGTAATGATCCTATTATTGCTAAAATAATAATAATTAGGCCTGTAATTTTAATTACTTCTTGATTTAATAATTCAACAGATAAAATTTTAGATAGAACTGTTGGGATAATTAATGCAGCTAAAACTCCAAGAATAGTAAATATCTCTTTTATTGCAGCAATATAAAATCTTCGATGTTGTATTTTCTTTTGATCTATAACAATTGAGTCATATGGAATAATTGCTATGGAGTAACTAATAAGTGCTAAATTGTAATAAAAGACAAACCAGTAATAGTTATTTGGTTGAATAACATAAAGACCAATAATTGAAAAAATAAAAACAAAAATACCTAGTAAGATTTGATTTTTTTTTGGTAAGCCATTGATAAATCTTCGTTCAGTTAGGTAGCCAATAATAAAATCTGAAAATACGTCAAATACTCTTGAAATTAAAATAATCATCCCAACCGTACTCAACGCAAAACCAACCGATAAATTGTAAAAACTTGGTAAAAATATAAATAAAAGTAAAAAACTGCCCGCTAGGTAAAAAGACTGAAAACTATAGGCAAATAAGGATTTTAATGGCATTTGGCAATTTTAAGAGATAGGGCTAACTTTGACTAACTTAAATTAAGTATTAATGTTCAGGTAGCATTCATGCGGGGGCTGATTCGGTGTTTCACTTTCCTCCTCTATATGTCGAGTCAGCCATTCCACCAACCTCAATATCTAGTAGTTTAGCCTTCATCTTAATACCCCAGGCATATCCACCAAGACTTCCATCTTTAGCTATTACTCGATGGCATGGAATGATAATTCCAATGGGATTTTTCCCTACCGCTGTTGCAACGGCCCTAATGGCTTTTTGATAAGATGTTTTTAACGCCAAATCTGAATAAGAAATGGTTTTGCCATAGGAAATTTTTTTTAATTGAGCCCAAACTTGTTTTTGTAATTGAGAACCACTCAGAAAATTAATTTTACATGAGAATTTTTTTAACTCTCCTTTGACATATTTAGTTATTTGTATTTTTAAATCTGAATTAAATAAGTTTTTAATTGGAGAATATTGATTTTTTATTTTATTAACTCTGGGATCATTGTTTTTTAATAAAAAATGAAGGCCTTTTGAGCTATCTAAAATGAAAAATTTACCAAAAATTGTATCTACAATATCATAGTGATATTGCATTAATTAAACATCTTTTTTACTTTATCAAAAAAGCCTTCGGTCATTGTAGAATTTTTTTTAGTTAGGCTATCGTTAAATTGATTCAAAAGCTTTTCTTGTTCTGCAGATAAATTCACCGGGGTTTCGGCATGCACTCTTACTATCATATCCCCTCTTCGTTGTGTTCGTAGAATACTCATACCTTTTTCTTTTATTCTAAGTTTATGACCAGATTGCATTCCTTTAGGTATAGATACGTTCACCATTTTTTTTTCAATAGTAGGTACTTCGATTTTCCCTCCAAGAGCGGCAGTTGTAAAAGGAATTGCAACATCACAAATTATATTATCTCTTTCTCTTTGAAATAGTTTGTGATTATTAATATTGATAAAAACATATAGATCCCCGTAAGATCCTCCACGGTCACCCGCCTCTCCTTCGCCACTCATTCGAATTCGATTACCAGTTTCAACACCTGCTGGAATTTTTATTTGTAATTTTTTATTTTGTTTAACTCGACCAGTGTTGCTGCATTTAGAGCAACGACCTTTCATTTCTTGGCCTGTTCCACCACAACGACCGCAAGTTCTTTCCATGGAAAAAAAACCGCTTTGGGTGCGAACTTTTCCATATCCATCACAAGTTGAACAACTTTTATAGCTATGTTGTTCGGGACAATTCACCATTTTAGGAATGGTTACGTCTAGAGTTTTACCATGAAAAGCTTCTTCTAAGTCAATCGTAACATCATAGCGTAAATCATCTCCACGACTTTCTCTTTGCCCGCCTTCGCCAAAAGCTCCAAATATGTCTTCAAATATATCAGAAAAACCTCCAAAACCTTGTTGTCCAAAACCACCCGCGCCGCCACCTCCTTGTTCAAAGGCTGCATGGCCAAATTGATCGTAGGTTTGTCTTTTTTTTGGGTCTTTTAAAATTTCATATGCCTGGCTGACATCTTTAAATTTTTGTTCTGAAGCCGCATCACCCTGATTTCGATCAGGGTGATACTTCATTGCTAATTTTCGGTAGGCACTTTTGATGTCTGCATCACTGGCATCACGAGAGACGCCTAGGGTATCATAAAAATCATCAGCCATCGTTTTTTATACGAGCTTAGTTTTTATTGCCCGCTTGCTTTTTTATCTTCATCAACCTCTTCATAGTCAGCATCAATGACATCATCATCTTTTGGTGCTTCTTGTTGATTATCTGACTGAGGTTGTTCGGCGCCAGCAGCTCCACCTGCTGCCTGTTGATCTTTGTACATTGCTTCACCCATTTTCATAGATGATTGTGTCAGGTCTTGGGTTTTTTGTTTCATTGCCTCAAGATCATTCTTTTCAATAGCATCTTTAAGATCTTTTAAGTCGGATTCAATTTTGCTTTTATCTTCAGCAGCAATTTTATCTCCGTGTTCTTTTAAATTTTTCTCGACTTGAAAAACTAAACTATCAGCTTGGTTTTTGACGTCTACTTCTTCTCGTTTCTTTTTATCTGCTTCTGCATTTGCTTCGGCATCTTTAACCATTTTATCAATTTCTTCATCTGATAAGCCGCCAGATGCTTGGATTTTAATCTGTTGCTCTTTGCCTGTAGATTTATCTTTAGCAGAAACGTTTACAATACCATTAGCATCAATATCAAAGGTAACTTCAATTTGAGGTGTGCCTCTTGGAGCTGGTGGGATGCCCACCAAATCAAATTGACCAAGTAATTTATTATCTTGGGCCATTTCACGCTCACCTTGGAACACTCTAATAGTTACAGCATTTTGATTATCTTCTGCTGTAGAAAATACCTGGCTTTTTTTGGTAGGTACGGTGGTATTTCTTTCAATAAGCTTAGTAAACACGCCGCCTAAAGTCTCAATTCCAAGAGATAATGGCGTAACGTCTAATAAAAGAACGTCTTTGACGTCTCCTTGAAGAACGCCCGCTTGGATAGCTGCGCCCATTG
>Ga0213864_10000816_pt1 | contig 14201 bp, 12 predicted proteins | sample PICome_5_FD_160078 | JGI IMG/M metagenome (GOLD analysis project Ga0213864, IMG submission 160078) | Coastal seawater microbial communities near Pivers Island, North Carolina, United States - PICO247 | ecosystem: Environmental > Aquatic > Marine > Coastal | place: USA: North Carolina... | reverse complement strand
ATATCTATCCCAAATCCAATCTGCATTTTCTTGAGTATCATTAACACGAACACCAATAACAAAATCTGCAAGATCAGAGAAGCTAGCAGGTTGAATTAAGAATTCACCATTACTACCACGATCTGTTACACGTAGCTTAGAGGATGCTAAAGTTAATTCATCAATCCACTTTTCAGCAGTCGCTTCATTTGCTAATGTTGTACCGTTAGTTGTACCAGTATGATCTTCAAAGTTGTAATCCCCAGTATCCCCAGCTTGTACAATAATAAGCTCAGAGCCTCCGGGTTGATCTTCCGCACGTACTTGTACTGCAAGATATGTTGGTGTAGATCTTAAAGTATACTCCCCACGATAATCATTACTGTCTGATTTTACTATGCCGTGTACACTTGCTGTGTTAACACTATCTTGGAAATCTACAGCAAAGCCATCACCACTAAAAGTATTACCTTCATTAGTAACTGTAACTGTAAATGGGATAGTGTCTGCTACTTTACGTAAACCTAATATATCTATACCATCAACAGTACTAACTAAACGATTAGTTCCTGTTAATTGAGAATAACCTGCAGGTAATGTGCTTAATGACCAACCATTAACTGCTTCAATCTTAGCTTCAATTTGAGATATAACATCATCACCTGTAGCATTATCATACTGATTACTATTTGGATTTGTTAATGCAAATGTTTCATTAATCCCTTCTGGTCCAGTTAGTTGTAATGTAGGGTAGATTGTGTCTTCATAGAAATCTCTAACACCATTTGTGAGCACTCTTGTGCTATCTCCATTACGCCCTGTACCATAAATTAGGTCTGTATCTCCACCAGTATAGAATGACTTGTTACCATTATATGTAATAGTATTATCTACACCAATAGTTCTTACTTCGTATGCACCAACATTAATAACACCATTGCTACCAGAATTACCACTGATAGTAACACTAGTGGATGGTAATCCTCCTCCGGGGATCGGTCCGATATTTCCCGATATAACACCCCTAAGATCTCTACGAGTCCATACATTGTTACGATAGTTCCATATTAATGCCCTATCACAATCACCTGAAGTTGATTCTAGTGTAGGATAACAAATCCAGAATTCATCTCGTTGAGAATACTTAATAACAAACATACGGTTTGCGTTAAGAGGGTTTAAGTTTTGGAAAAAGAATCTACGTACACGATTATCACTAATGGATTGTATAGATCCTGGGTGTCCACCAAAGATGTAGATATCTTGAGATCCTACAACAAAGTGTTTACCTTCGTACTCTAGTACTGCGTTAGTTGTTTGGCAACCATAGTTATCTGTTAACGGTGTAACGGATAAAGGCACAGATGCGTTACCAGTAAGCCTCATGACACTAATACTGTTGTTAGCATAGATGTACAAGTTACCTTGCATTTCTACCATATCCTGAACAACACCAGTATCTGCTACAACAAATTCATCTGCTGTAGATACTCCTGCTGCAAAAGGATTCCAGTTATTAGGCACAGCCCCCGGAGCTGCAGCATCAGATGTTCTTACAACACCATTAAGGTTACGAATAATAGGGCTATCTAAATCAGCTAGTGTTCTTTCTACAAGGTTACCAGCAACTAAGAAATCACCAAAGGCTCTAATCACACCACAACGTACAATTGCTTCATCACGAGAACGAATACTAACAGTTAGTTTATCTGTGTGAGAACCATGATCTAAATTAGAAGGTAAGAATACAATGTGACTGTTTGTGGTATCATCATAGTAAATTTGATATTGATCGTTAGTTCCAAAACCTACTGTGGAATCACCTGTAAATGTGCTAAATAAAGGAGCATCATAGTCTGCACTATTAGCTGCATCACCATCACTATCTACACCAGCTGCTGTAAATGTTGTATACGCATCATTTTGAGCATCGTAGTCTATTATTTCAATATATTCTAAAGCAAAATTTACTTTCTTTCCTAAATCAAAAATAAAAGAATCTGTATCAGGATCAAATGTGTCTTGCAAATATATTTGGTTTACTTCATAAGAATCCCATCCGGGAAGTTCTGCAAAGTTAGGTACAATATTGATATCAGTGTTGTTGTTTTCATCAAGAATATAATGAGGTTTATCTAACCCATTATTAATAATTAAGCAAAAACCACCTTGAAAAAATGTATGTTGCCAATATCCCAAAGGGCTATCTTCAAACACACCTTTTTGTACTTTACTAGACCCATCAACATTAACAATATACGCAATATCTCTTTGATGTGTAGGGCTAGTATTGCCAACAGGGGGAATAGAGTTATCTGATTGTAATCTAGTTTCTTCAGCAATTACCAGATAATATCCCTTGTTTAATGTAATCAGATTAGGGTTAGGCCACCATACCACATACTTGAGAATAGAACCATCAAAGTTAGCTTCTAACCCACCAATTAAGTTATTACTGTCATCAAATAGATTAGGAAAGATATTAACTTCCCCTTCCATTTTTTTAACAGCACCATCTTTAAATCTAACATTACGTACATCAGAAAAAGCATTAGGTGGCAATGCAGCTTCAGGAGTATCCAAGATAACTCCAATCTGGTCTAATTGGGTAATAGGTAATACTTGATTAGCCATTCCCTACTCCTTTATAATTATTATCCAAGTGCAATAGATAATGCCAAAGCTTCATCTGTTGTACCATATCCTGCTGTTGCATGATTACCCCAGCTATATGCTGTGTTCCAATTTGTAATATTAGTTGTAGTGATATTATATGCAGGTGAGTTTAAAAAAGCTGTTGCATATGTTTGTGCATTCGTTTCACTTGTAGCTGCATTCGTTGCAGAAGTGCTTGCATTCGTTTCACTTGTCGCTGCACTACTAGCACTAGACGCTGCATTATTTGAGTAGGTTAATGCATTGCTTGCGTATGTTTGAGCAGAGTTTTCACTAGTTAATGCATTAGATGCACTAGTAGCTGATGAAGTGGCACTTTGAGAAGCTGATGTCGCACTATTCGCTGCGTTAGTTGCGCTAGTCCCCGCATTAGTTTCACTTGTAGCTGCGTTACTTGCACTTGTACTAGCATCAGATGCACTAGTAGCCGCATTAGTCGCAGAAGTTGAAGCATCACTTGCGCTTGTACTAGCACTACTCGCACTAGATGACGCATCACTAGCACTAGTTGCTGCATTAGTTTCACTAGTTGCTGCAGCAGTTGCACTTTGAGAAGATGCAGTCGAAAATGTACTTGCTTCATTTCTATAAGTTAATGCGTTTGACTCACTAGAATTTGCACTTGTAGCAGATGAAGCAGCAGAAGTTGCTGAAGATGCTGCATTTGTTTCTGATGTAGCTGCATTCGTTTCTGATGTAGCTGCATTACTTTCGCTAGTTGCTGCATTAGACTCAGAGGTTGCCGCATTTGTTTCTGATGTAGCCGCATTAGTTGCTGAAGTAGATGCTGATGTAGCACTATTACTAGCACTAGTTGCACTACTTGCTGCATTTGTTTCTGATGTTTGTGCATTAGTCGCTGCTGTAGTGGCAATAGTTTCTGGAGCTACCCACGCAGACCCATTGTAAAATCGTAATGTGCTATTTGTTGTATTCCAATAAATATCACCAGAATCTAAAGTGTACCCTTCAGCAGTTACATAAGAAGCAGCGGCACTATCACTTGCGTGAGATCCTAAGTATTGATCTCCAAACTGATCAAAGATATTTTGTGTAGCAGTTTGAGCAGACTCAGCACCAGTCTTTGCAGTTTCTGCAGCTGTCTGAGCAGTTTGTGCGGCTGTTGCACTTGTAGATGCATTAGATGCGCTAGTAGATGCAGATGACGCACTACTTGAAGCAGATGTTGCACTAGCGGCAGCATTGCTTGCACTAATAGAGGCAGCAGTTTCACTATTACTTGCATTGGTTGCAGCGGTAGAAGCAGTTGTCGCATACCCCGATGCTAAATCTCTACTAATACCAGCATTGGTTTCACTTGTGCTTGCATCAGAAGCATACCCAGCCGCTAGAGTAGCACTCGCACTTGCATTACTCGCACCTGTTGATGCAGTACTCGCATTAGTTGCTGTAGCACTTACATATCCGGAAGCTTCCTCTGCTGCTGTAACTGCATTGTCTGCAGCGGTTGTTGCTAAGGTAGCTTTAGTGTCTGCTAAATCAGCACTTGCACTAGCAGCATTCTTACTACTGTTTGCGCTAATTGCACTAGTGTTTGCTTCACTTGCTTTAGTTGTCGCAGTACTTGCCGCTGTTTGTGCAGAGGTGACTAGATCACTAACATCTTGTAAGGAATCTTGAATTTCTGACTCTACACTTGTAGATGCTCCTCCTGCAAACAGCCCTCCACTAGTACTATCATCAGAAGTACCAGTAGTGACATTTGAGGATGCACTACTAAAAGCCCCACCTGATGAAGATGAAACTGTAGGATTTGCTGGAGTTGACATTTAGATCTCCTAAATCAAACCATTACCATTAAAGTTAAATTGGATGTTACCACCAGAAGCCCTACGTTGAGCCTCTTCATTATTCAATTCTTGTATTTCTTGTGAAAATAAGTTCGCATACATAGAGGCTGTTTCAGGTTCATTTAAATAAATAAACACTTCAGCAAGAGCACCATTCAAAAGAATACGCTCATTTTCATCTCGTAACCAGTTAGGAACTTCTGATCCATAGTAGGTTGAAGTTGTAATTGTTCTTGTTTGACCTGCAGGTGCAGATGGTATATCCGCATCTTCTACAGTTGTTTCATAGTACACAGTTGATACGACAGAACTATCAGCGGTGTTTGTGTAAACTGCTTTCTTTAGTTGAGCTGTAGCGACTGCTGTATTTGTTTTGTAATCTGTAGGTGCAGGATTAGCTTCTGTTACTTGAACAACTAAAGTATTACTTAGATTAGCATTAGCTGCTGTTACATCGAAACGAGCATTCAAAGCAGGTAAACGTCTATAGTAAAATAGCTCGACCTGATCTTCTGTTGCACTAAACCTTGCATCACGAAATCCGGGGGATAAAAGAATGTTATCACCCTTACGTGTCCAATACCCAATACTACTATATTTCTCAGCATACTGATCAAAGAAGGTACGCACATCTGCCTTTTCATTAAAAACACGAGTTGTAGCACCTGTACTTGTCATAGCACGTATTTGAATAAACTCAATTAGATTACTTGGGATTAATAACTCTGTTATGCTAGCAGCACCATTATTAGCATCTGATGTAGCTGCAATAAGTTCATCTGAACTATAAACTACGGTTTGCTCTAATGGTGGTATCCTAAGTGTGCGATAAGCTTTATCAGCAGCATATGTCAAACAATCAGCAATAATACTATTACCAACTACTTCTTCATCTCTATTAGACCAATTACGAACTAGACTAATAAATTCATTATAAGTTTTCATTATGGCCTCTTAGTAAGAGAGAAGGTATGTATACTCACTTTTAATGATTTGTTTAAAACGATTCATTTTATCTTGATCCCTCATCGTATTAGGATCGTGAATATCAATACCATATTTATTAAGGATGTCAATGGCTACAATATCTGGGATTGTAGCAAACTTTTTGTAACCTGCTTTAGAGTTGTTACCTAACTCTCGATCACGTTTAGCTTGTTCAATAAAAGGCTTTTCATCTTGTTTAACTGTCCAAATAGATTCTCCCGTAGCAGAACCCGCCTCATATTCAAACGTACCTTGTAGTGATCCGGGATTCGTCTTATCCCCTACTTTCCACTTAGCCATACTTATCCTTAATCTGAAATTTTAACAAATCGACCTGACTTGCCAATAACGCCTAATACAGGGTTTGCAATAGTTACTGCTGCTCCTGTACCATAAAAATTCGCTGTGTTAATTGTATAACCATGCCCACTTGTTGAAGCGGCTTGTTTCCAAGTACAATTATCTGCAGGGTAAATCACACCTGTAGAATCACTTTTAATTACTAACATAAATTATTACTCCCAAATAATTTAAAATAAAAAAGAAAGGGGGACCAATTTCCCCCTCCCTTTAGATAGTCTTACTCAAGACCGTAGATAGCACCACAACCTTTAGGGTTACGTACTTCAAGAGTTGTCTCTTCAACCATCATACCGACAGTAGAGTCACCCTTTTGGCCTACGTCTACTTCTGTGAGTGGACGAAGAGTAGCGATGTTGAACCACATTGGATCATAGATCAATGCAGCAAAGTCAGCTACGTCTGTTACACCAGCACCTGAGTGAGCAACGTTGTTGTCACCAGTAAATGCTACATCGTTAGATAGACCCATGATGTAGTTAGGAACTACCATAAGATCACCAAAGTCTGACATGTATACATCTACAGACTGACGAAGCTTACCAGACTCATCAACGTTACGACGAACGTTAGACTCTGCTTGGATCAAGTCAGAGAAGTCACGACGAAGTTTTGGTGACAACATAATACGTGTTGCCTTACCACCTTCTTCATAGATCTTCTGCATAACAGCATCGATATCTGACAGTGCAAGAGCAGCACGATCAGGAGCTGTTGTTGAACCATTGATAGATGAACGAGGAACTGCAGAACCTGCGTTATCAACACCAGCACCAGTAGTAGCTGCTGAAGGAGCTTCAAACTCACCTACGTAGTTAACAGTGTCTGTTGAGTTAACAAACGCTTGATAACCACCCATAGTACGAGTGCCTGATCCAGAAGCAACGTTGTAACCATGTACAACATCAAACTCTACATCACGACGAAGTTCAGTACCACGCTTCTTGAGCTGATACGCATATTCGTCAGCAACACCTGCCTGATCTACAGCACGACGAGTGCCTGATACTGCGAGCTGCTTACCGTTGATCTGAGTGTAGTTACCCAGACGAGTACGGTGAGGACCAACAGTAACACTGCCTGAATCGAAATCTGTACCTTCTGCAAGGCGAGAGTTTCCGGGAGCAGCTAGTTCATCTGTCTGCCATTCATGGAAGATAGCTGTAGCTTTAGCTTTGCCAATAGAAGAGATAAAAGGAGTCTCTTCACGAGTAATCATAGTAATGAAGTTTGCCAAGTCTTCACGCTGAGATACGTCTGCGTTATTACGACCTGAAGTTACGTCTGCCTGAGCACGACCTGTGGATACACCACGACCTGCAACAATTGCCATTATAGCCTCCGAAAATTATTGTTGTTATTTAGATTTATAATGTGAATCTTATTCACCGAGAGATCGGGAAGCAAGTTGTTTTAGGAAAGCCATTTGATCATCTGAGGATGCATCTTGTTTAAAAGCTCTTGCTTTAATCATAGCATCTTGATCTGCTTTCTTTTTAGTTGGACTTTTAGCTTTTTTAGTTGGGATCTTTTTAGATGGGGCTACTTTCCGTTTAGCCTCTCCCTTTGTGACACCCTGTTTAAGAATTCGATAATCATTGACAAATTTAACTAATACTGGATCTACAATGGTATCCACAACTTCTTCAGAAATTCCCTCTTCCAAAGCAAAGGTTCTAATTTCAGATGCAACATCTTCATTAAAATCTGGGATAAAACTGTTAATCGTATTGTTAAAATAATCTAAAGACTCAACCCACTGTTGTTCATAAATAGCAGATTGTTGTTCTTCCATTTGATTAATAATAGCTTCACGTTTACGACGAGCATTCCAGTAGTTCTGTTGTGCTAGTTCACGCTTATCCTTTAACTCAGAGAGTTCATAGGTATCGCCATTATCACGAGCTTCTTTAACTTTAGCTTCAAGATCATGGTACTCTTTTGCATAGTTCTGCTCATCTGATAATAAGACAGCAGCACTAGCTTGACCAATTTTGTTGATCTCAGCTATTTGGGCTTCACGTTCAGCTTCTAGTTCTTTACGTGCTTCACCTAGTTCACGACCCTTTGCTGATAAAGATTGTTCAGTAGAGTAACCTTTAATAAGATCACTAAAGGAGACAGGTACTTCTTCACCGTCTATCTTGACGATGACCTGTGCATCCAAGTCTAAGTCATCCAAAGCGTACACTGTAGTTTCTTGGGTAGCGTCTTCCGAGGCATCCTCATCTTCAGTTTCTTCTTCTTCATACTCAACTTCTTCACTATCTTCATTAACGACTTCATCAGATTCTTCTGGGTCTTCTTCATCTGATTCAGACGGGCCAACTTCTGGGATCTCTTCATCGGGTAGCGATTCTTCAATAAAGCTCGATTGAGCTAGAACAGCATCCAAGAGTTCTTGTTCGGTTGGGCCATTAACTTCTGCAGGAATGTCATCCGTGGGTAGAGATTCGTTTGCTTCAGTGTTCATTCTTTAATTCCTCAATTAAACCTTGTCAACAGATTTTACTGTTGTTTTCTTTGCAGGAGCTTCTACTACTGCTTTCTTTGCGGTAGGAGCTACCACTGCTTTAGATTCATAGCGATCTTTTAGGTTATACATATTGACCAATGTATCAGCATTAATCTTTGCTTTTCCTGGGCTACGCATAGAATCATATTCTAAAGTGTTAATCATGTGATTGATATTTTCTAGAACTTGTTCGTAATTAATATCACGCATTGCTGTCCTCCATAAATTTGACATTCTTTCCTAATGTTTCATACTCTACTAGTTTCTGACGTACATCCCCAAGAGCTAATGCAGAGTTATAAATAAACTCTCTTGTTTTAGTCTCATGAGGATCAGTCTTTAACCAATGCATAAAATATGTAACAAGTAGTTCACCATAAGCATCATCAAAGAAAGCATCACGTTCTTTGGAGGAAAACTCCGCTTTAACTAATGCTTCCTTTGCTAGCATATCGGGATGAACTTTATTTCCCAGACTCTTCTCGCCTGCCTTCCGATATTTTTCCATTATTGTCCTTGACTCATAATTTGTTTAACGATTCCTAAAATAGAATCGAATGATGGATGTTCTTCTAACTGAGCACCTTCCTTAACAGACTTGATATTTAGATCAGCCCATTCTTGGAAATGTTTGTCAATAGCCACAGCCATTTGTCTAGCATTATCATCTGCAGTGTTACGAGCTTGTGCTTGTGTGTACATCACATTAGCTTCTTGTAAACCGATATCTGCTTGTGCCTTAGCTAGCTCCATTTGTTTAGCTTGTTGAGCTTGTTCGTTTTGCTTCTGCATAACTTCAAGAGCTTTTTGCTTAAACTCATCTGTAGTATAATCTACAAAGAAATCATTAGAGTCTAAACCCATTGCCTCAACTAATTGTGTTGCTAAAGTAGCAGGAGCTTCAGGTTTAATCATTACCTCAATACCTTGAGCTTTTAATGCTGGTAGTACTTCTTGCCCAATAGACTTTAACTTTTGAATCTTATTGAGGTTAGAGTTCTCACCAATATCAACAAACACTTCACACTCTAAGTTGTAAGGTAGTTCTGAAGGATTAATGTCTGAAAATGAGTGAGCAACCTTGCATGATACTTTTTGGTTCATACACTTACGCATTGTATGGTAAACACCAAGACAGAGACGTTTAAACCCTGTTTCAGCAAACCTACGAGCGATATGTTGAATACGCTTTTGAGATGCAGACTGTACAGCTGCTAGCTTTTGCTCAGAGTTACCAGATACATATAGTGTATCGTTTAACCCTTGAGCAGCTTTAGACATACCTGTTGCTTGCTCTTTAATCATCTGCAAGTGTTCAAGCAAAGGGACTGTACCAGTACTCATTGCTTCAGGGACCATAGCAGATACTGCAGCAGCAGGGTTACCATTCGTAGGAATGATTTGCTTAGGCTTCATGTTCTGTAATGCACTAAAGTCCACTACGTTAGGATCAGCTAGTTTTGGTGAGTAGTTAGTCAAGTATGTATTCTCAACAAATCCACGTAGGATAGCTGTAGATGCTAGTGTAGATGAACGTGTAAAGTCAGCAATAGACAAACCATAGAATTCAAATGGGATGTTAATTGGAGACAACGATGCAAGAGGAATCATATCAACATCTTCTTCAAGAAGGATATGTGTTCCTGCAATGATAAACCGTTTTAGTTCAGCAATGCCATCACCATCACGATCAACCTTTAACCAACACTCTGTAACTGTTACTTCCCTATTTGCTTCTAGGGGTGTCAGGTCTAAGTTAGTAGACCCCTGCCAGTATTCCTGCCCAGTAATTAATTTACGAGCAGCTACATCTTCTGAGTATCGAGTATTACCATTCCAATCATTAGAACCTAAATCATTCCAATCATCTTCAGATAATGTCTCTGACATTTCAGGCCACATCTTACGAATCTCTGAACGAGTGTATGTAGATTGTAGACCAACAAACTCAGCATCTTCTATTGAGGATGCTTCCCTAGAAATTCTAAAAGATTCTGGTGGAATGAGTTCTAGTTTAACTTTAGATTTGTTTATTTTTCTACGTAGACGTACATCAAGGTAGACAAGTTCAGTCTCCCCCTCTGGAGACACATCATTATCAAATTGTAGATCACCTACAATCTCTACATCATCATCAGAGAGAATCTCATCAAGTTTTGTTTGAGTAATCTTCTCATACTCTTCAAAGATGTATGTGTAGTCTTCTACGTAGTCCCAACGTATTACCCCATTCTTCCACAGCAATGCACACTTCATCCACGCTTCTAGAATAGACCAACCATCATTCTGTTTGAATAGACAGTAGTTTACTAAAAGGGATGCATCCTTAGCATGTTTAAATGCATTAGGAGAATCATTGTATGGTACAAAACGAGCAAGTCGTTGATTGTTTAAAAATAGATCAGACAAGATAGCAGCATACGCTTCTACCGTTTCTGTAGTTGATGTGTCCACAATACTAGACACACCTTGAGGTGATAAATGTCCTGTAGGTACACCTGCATATTCATATGTACTACGAATACGCTCATAAGCAAGATCAGAAGAGTTTAACCAATCACCAACAGAGTTCTGTACTCCAGACTCTACTAAGTTGATTAACTGTTCATCTGTTACTTTTTCTTTATAGCCATAATGTCTAGCCATTTATTGATAACCCCCTTTTGTTGGAATCTTTTGAGACCCCCTTAGGTTATCAGAGGTGTAGCTACCTGCTTTCGGTAGTTCCCTAGGTTTCTCCTGTTTACTCTTTTTAGGAGGTGTAGGGTGAATGAATCGTGACATACTATCTTCCTTTCAATCTATCTGTCATGTAATGTCTATCGACAAGTATAAAACTTTAAGTCCCATAAGAGTGCCTTGATATGGCAGCGTGAATATGTAATAACATACCTGTCTAGACATAACAATTTTTAGGCTGGTACGTCAAGACACTCTTATAAGACCTAGAATAAGTGGTATAGTTTCTTCCACTAGCTATACCAGACTAGTTGAGGACAACGGAAGACTGTACTACAACCAAGCAGTGTTATCTTGTTCCCATCCAGATGTCTTATCTCTCCAAGACACTCTGTTTAAAACAAGCTTGTCGTAGTGTGTTCTTAATACTTCACATCCCATAGCTAACGCCATAACTGTATCATCATGAGTTCCTGGGGCTGCCTCTGTTTTCCCAGTATCTGTTGAGATGTAATCTTTTAATTCTTGTATCATAATGTTTGATGGGATGTAGACATCTTCATCTTGAATGAGTTTCTTTAGGTTTCCTATAATCACAGGTTTAGTACTTTGTGTAGTTCTGAATCCTAATCGAACACCTTCCTCATTAGATACATTAGCAATCTTTGTTTGTTTATACATATTGACATAATTCATAGATTCTAACTTTTGTAAGGTAGCAATACCCATAGAGTTAGACTCTACACATAAGAAAGCATTGTTGTAATACCTTCCTAAATAAAATAATAGTTCTCCGTATGTACTCGGATCAATCCTATTATCTCTGTATAAAGCAATAACTTTATAATCTTGATCTAAGACAACTGCAGTACTGTAATCCTGACCTACTCCAAGAGAGACATCTGCTGCTAAGACATAAGGTTTATCAAACTTAGGGTAATCCCATATTTGTAGTTTACCTTCTCTAGCATCATCAAACATCTTAGAGTTAGCATCCCATGTACGTATTGATGCAGGTGATTGTGGTATTAGACTATTGAGTTTATCAACATCAAAGACATTACTACCGGAGACAACAAAAGCTTCATCCGCTGTTGATGGGTATTCTTGTTTAAACTTTAACTCCCCACTCTCAGCTATCTTTAACCTTCTCCAGTAGATTTGATCCTCATCAAGATCAAACTTCTCTTTAAGTGTACTTTCTTCATCAGTAAGCTCCATACCTTCAGGTGCTTTCCTACGGTACTCATTTGTCCAAAACCAAGGTAGAAAAATGGGGAGATACTCGTTTTCACCATTAACCGCACCTTTCCATAATCTGTAGAATTCTCCTTGAGCACCATTTGCTGTACTTTCAAGAATGACCTCAGTACCATCAGCTTGTGATATACCTTGGAATAACCCTGCCAAGATTTTCTCATCATGTTGCCAAAAGGCAATCTCTGAAAGGTGTGCGATGGTTGGTGTAGTTCCCCTTCCTGCTTCTGGGCTACCTGCCGTATATAGTCTATACGATCCCTTAGCTTCCTTATCACGATACGCTGGGGTTTTGATAATGATCTCTTTAGCATTAGATCTTTCCTCAGCAGGTTTAAGATCCCCTGTCATGTTCTGAATCAAATTCTTAGACATGGTAAACAAAGCATCACTAGTTGCACTATCATGAGCCATTACAACAGATCTTGTGTGTTGAGCAAAGTAAGTCTTCCAGAATACTCTACCAGCACAGTATGTACTAATACCTTGTTGTCTAGCCTTAAGGATAATCGCTCTAACCTTACCAGTAGTCTCTAGCTGCTCTGAGAGTTTATCTGTAATATATCTCTGTGCTTGATTTAACTTAAAAGGAACAAACCCCTGTGTAGCATCTTTAGTTACAATCTTAATCTGTTCTTCAGCAAACTTAGCAAAGTCATCTTGATACTCAGATAGTTTTAATCTTTTCTCTTTTTCTTTGATAAGTTTTGTAATTTCTTTTTTATTCATCTGTTGTCCTCAGATAATTTAGATACCCTCTTGGGATTTATATAAGAGTATCTTGAGGGTGTATGTATATAAACATATATATATGTACCCTCAAGATAATCTCATACCCCCCTTCTTGTAGATACCTTTAGATCCCATAAGAGTTACTCAAGAGTCCCTCTTTACTTAGGATATCTTTAAGATGACTGTTAGAATCCTGTGGATAACTATAGGGTTGTGTTGTGGATATCTATAGTTCTTCCTAGAAGGGCTACATAATAGGTTATAGCAGAGATGATAGGGGGAATTGTGGGGTTCTGTGGGAGAAGATTAAGTAACCTGTAGGGGATCTCCCCAAGATACTCTCTAAGTACTCTCTCAGAGCTTCCTATAACCTTTACGAGCCATGCAAGCATGTCTCTTTACTGTGGATATTCATCAACCAAGAGGACTTACGATGAAAGCATACGTTGTATATAATACTTATGTTGTAACCGCAACATCCTTCCATGAACTAGCAAAGAAACTAGCTCATGATATCAAGTACACACACATTGGAATGTCAGACTTTGAAGTTCCTAACATCCAGCGTACACACGATAATGATCCAAAGCAAAAGCTTTACGATTATGCCAAGAAACTTGTAGAGGCTAACCGTGAGCAAATGCTTAAAGCAGACTATGAAGATATCTTCTCTTCTGATGAGAAATCTTCTGCATACTTCAAGTTGTATTACAAATGCATTGATGCAGGTCTCGATAAAAATGAATACTGGCATAAAGCAGTAACTCACCTTGGATCAGAACTTCAGATCTAAATCAATAACTTACGAATATGTAGCCCTTCTAGGTACTAGAGGGTTATATATTCCTATACTCTAAGGAGACAATACAATGTCTAAAGAACTTCAAGAAGCTATTGGTGATGTACTAGCTACATTCCCTGAGATGGACTTTATAGAAGCTTATAACTTCTGTATTCATAACCTTCATCTAGATACTGAGGAGACAGAAGATGCATCCAACGTTTGATACTCTCTTCATACTTCTCTCAATCAGTGTGTTAGCATACTGGATAGTAATAGCTATAGATGACATAAGGAGATTCTAATGGATCTATTCTACACTCTTACAGTGATATCAACTGTAAGTATTCTCTTAGGTATCTGTGGATACATCGGAGAAAAATACTTTGAATAACATAAGTTGTTCTATCGAGTATTCTAGCAA
>Ga0213864_10000814_pt1 | contig 14213 bp, 20 predicted proteins | sample PICome_5_FD_160078 | JGI IMG/M metagenome (GOLD analysis project Ga0213864, IMG submission 160078) | Coastal seawater microbial communities near Pivers Island, North Carolina, United States - PICO247 | ecosystem: Environmental > Aquatic > Marine > Coastal | place: USA: North Carolina... | reverse complement strand
CATTGGGCTACGACTTGGACGTGAAAAAACTCGGGGAATGAACTCTTCCTCCCTCCCTGAGTAGAGGCCGATCAGTATAAGTTGTTCATGGAATTACTGGTCGGCCTCATCTTCCCAATCAATCATCTGTTCTATGTCTGCGTCACGCATTGCCGCCTCGAACAAAAGTTCGGACAAGAGTAACGTCGACTCCGCAGTCATGTGGATGTTGATGTCGTCAGTCAGAGATAGAAGGACGCCACCCTGTTTCAGTATCGTCGCAGTCGGCGTCAAAACTTGAGGCTCGTTTTCGCTGACCATGTGCACTCCCCATGTGCCTTGCGACTTGCTCGCAGATGGTGATGAATGTTGCGTCACTCCAAGTTCCTTTCATCATATTTACAGCAGTGCAAACTAGCTGAATGTTGCCATCGACATATCCTGCTCGTGGGTCAATGCGGTCGATGCTGATGTTGTAAGGATACTTGCGACCACTACCGTCCCTCGTCCATGTCAACTCTATGCCAGACAAAGCGCATCGCTTGCCTTGTGCATAGTACAATTCTACCAGATCGTCTGGACTAATCGTCCACTCAGTGTTGGGGTCTCGCTTCAATCGGGAATGCCTTAGCTGTGAACAGGCGCGGCGTATATACATGACAGGACTACCTTCACACTGCGCCTCACGAGCGTGTTGTCTACATTCCCTACAATCCCGTCTTATGTATGGCCGCTTGCCTGTCTTGATGATAGGTTCAAAGTTTTCTAGCGGTAACGTATTTTTACAGGAGCGACACTTCCTTGTGCCGCTCAATTTTTTATGAGCGTTTTACTTGCTGTGTTGTCTTTTTAGTCGCGCTCTTTACGGGCATCACGCGGCCAGCGTTCATGTTCGGCTTAGTCGCAGCGTTCACGCTGCTGCCTTGGCAGCCCCTAGTGCGACATGTATCTGGTGTTGAGCACCGATGACAATTCATAGCATTTCCCCTTCTTTCTCACACCTGTATAGACCTCGCAACGGTCTAGGTGTCTGTGCTTGTAACGCATCAACAAGCTCTTGGACTATTGCGCGTCCTTCCTGCTGACATTGTTCTTGTGTCTCGAACTCGACATGATATCTGCCATTGAACAAGACGTTCTCACTGAAGGGTGCCGCCAAGATTATTGCGTACAGCACCCACATGGTATCACCACTTCTTGCACGACCAATACTTGGCCGTCATCTTATTCTTGGCCCCGGCCTTGTCGCACCCGTGCCGGGCACGGAACGACTTACGTCGCTGGGGGTTCGACTTCTTGATAGTCATGTTGGCGTCGCCGAAGCGAATGATTTTTTCCTTGCCACCAACGCACGCCTTCACGACGAACTTCTTGCCGCCCTGAACTTGCCGCTTTGGCTTGTTGCAAGCCATCTTCGACTTGTTAATCGGTTTCTTCGCCATCACTATCTCCGTTCTTAGGAAATAATTGCACAACCTTTTGCTTCCTGTCGTCCTCGCGCGCTTTCCTTACGACTTCAAGTAATTTCTCGTCGGGCTCGAAGCTCCATTCGTCGGGCTCGTTTATGTCCCAGCCGCAGTCGCGAAGCCAACTTGCATACATTGCGGTGAAGTCGTTTAGGCGCAGGACGACCAGACTTTCTTCTGTCTTCATGCGATTGCGTCGGGTTATGACTACGGGGATTTCGTCGGACTTGGATGCGGCGATGCCGCGCTCGGCTTGTTCTATTGCGGCGTAAGGTTGGAAGCGTTCTGTGCGCTTGGCTTCGACCCATATTGTGGGTGTGCCGTTGATGTCGGCTTTACCGCCACCACCTAGATGGGCACCGCCCCCACTCAAGGGCATTCGTTGAATCTGGCCACTGCCCTCGAACAGCATCCAGTCTAACCACTTGGCTAGTTCGCGCTCGTAACCGTCGCCTTTTCGTTTCTGTTTACTCATCGTAACCTCCATCGTCGTCGTAGCCTGCTTCGAGAAAACTATCGGGAACACCGCTTGTGTCCTGTCTCGACTTGCAAACATCACAGAAATACTGCCACTTTGGGCGGGGGGTATCGTCCTTACACCTCATGCAGGGACGCTTCCACATTTCTGCGTGCGACTTATGAAGGGGAGAGATAGCGTATTTAGCGCCATCAAACTCGGCCAGACCTTCGCGAACAAGTATGCGTTTAAGGGTATCTGTGCAACAGTCAAATTCCTTTGCCATTGCACGGTAAGAGTAATCGTTATTCAGCATGTAGCGAAGTCTGTCCACCTTGGCTTTCGGCAGAGGACTTCGGGTTGTCATCGGTTCTCCTTTCTCTCACGACATAAAAGACACCCCCGTCAGGGGGGGTGTCTTCTGATTGTGTAATACAGTTCCTTGACAGGGGTGCTGGGCGCGTGTGTATAATCCACGCAGTGGCCCTAATAGCTAATGCCTTCAAACAGCTTTGTTCGCCGCCTAGCGGCGACAAAGATATGTCACTAGCTATATAGCTTATAGCCATCTGCTCACCTCATACACAGGCATAGACAACTTCCGACTGATGTCTTCCGCAGTCATTCCTTGTTGCTGATAGTACAGCGCTTTCTGTCTGGGCGACGCAGTGCTCACCACATATTGTGATCCGTCGAGAAGTCTCTCAGCCCACCCGATGTAATGCGTCTTGTGCATCTCGGTCTGCATCCGAACCTTGCAGAACGAAACTTGTGACACCATCTTCAGTCTTGAGTCTGGCTCCAGTAATTTTTCCAAATATCCAAACGGCGAATACTCTGCGCCATGAATGTCATGAACTGACAAGTCGGCATCAAGAAGCCCAGCTTTCGACTTGGCCTCATTCTTCTCGCGAAATACTTGGGTCACCATGATCTGCGTGTCGATGTCGGTGAGCTGCGCAGTTGACCCAGCCTCACGACCAAGCCCTGACTCCCCGGGTTTGTTGCGATGGTGAACCATCACGACTGACGATCCATACTTGGTGCGGATAGAGCGAGCGACATGATTGACCTTGAACCACTCAGACGCGGACGCCTCTTCCAAGCCGCCGAATGCGTTACGAACCGTGTCAATAACAACAATGTCTGGCTTGACCACATCTAGCCATTGACCAAGAAGGTTGAAGCCCTGCTCTGTCGCAAGGTTCATGTCACCGCCGTCCTCTGCACTAATCAGCGAAGGAGACCAGATGTTGAAGTTACCGTTGGTGTCTCCGAACATACTCATGAAACCCTTGAAGCGATGAAGGATAGTTCGCGCAGGGTTGTCGTAGTCCATGTAGAATATCTTGGCGGGCTTCTCTGTATTATATGGCCCGAAGTCTTGGCGACCCGCCGCCATGCTTGTCAACAAAGCAGTTAGGAAAAAAGACTTGCCGTGTCCGTTGTATCCCACGACCTGAGTGATGGTGCCAGAAGGGATCAATGGATCAGCCCAGTAGGTAACGTCTCCCAAGCTATCCAGCAGGCGGTCGACGTCTGACGACACGACAGGTCGCAACTTGCCAAGCGCTTTTTCCACAACAGGCTTCTTGACTATGCGATTTCCGTGCTCGTCGTAGTCACTTTTGTAGTTACGCTGATCCATCTCGATAGCGCTGCGAACTTTTTCCTTGAGCCAACGCTCCGTGTCTTGGCTTGTGTAACCAGAAGGGTCGAAGAACTCGTCGTGGTATTCGTTGATCGCTGCCCACAAGTCGGCACCAACAAGACCTTGCCGAACCTTCTGCCCACAGAAACGAACCATCAGGGCATCAGTGCCATCTCCACTCGTGAGCTTACGACCTAAGTGCGCGACACGCATCTTGGTCTGTTCCCAAATTGGGGCGCCCTCGTCTGGGTTGTGTATTTTTACATTGGCCAAGTCTAGGTTGCCGAAGCTGAACTCACCTTCAATAGGCAAGGCGGCATCAGTCGGTGCACCCTTCCAAGGGAAGTCGTCTAAGTCCATGAAATCTAGGCCTACACCTATCTCCCACTCGTACTCAGACGCAATCTCCCCATCTTTCAATTTAATACTTGGCGGCATCAAGACGTAACCACCGTCACCACGGAAGTCGAGACCGTCTATTGCAGGCCAGTCGCGCGGGTTGCTTCCGACTTTGTTGCCGAAGCGCAAACCGTTCCCGGGGTGTGCGAAGTAGTAGTGTCGCCCCCTAGTCGTGCGAACCGAAAACGGTGTCTTCAGTTCATCGTGGTTCATGGCGTACATAACAGCTTCTTCGTTGTCGCAGTCCAATACGACAACACCAGAAACTGCGCCTGTCACTAGCGCCAAATTAAAAGGGCGCACCCTTGTTCCGTCTTGGAGGGGTACGCCGTTTTCAAACCAGTCGCAGACCATCTCTTCCGTGACTGGTTTTGTCTGGTATTCGCCCCATTTTATTAGGGGCTTCTTGCTCGCAATAGATATGGGGATGATGTTCCACCCCCTGCCCACGGCCTCTAAAGCCGCGTCATATGCTCGCGTAAACCATTCATCCAGTTCTTTCTTTTGTGTGTCCATCTTCGCTCTCAAAGTAGTCGTTAAGGTTAAGGTAAGGGAAGACTTCGAGTAGCTGACCCAGTGTTGGGGAACCCATGTATCCAGTTCGCATCATTCTGTATGGTGCAGTTCTCGTCTTCCCCAATGCCTCGGCCACCTTGTGAACGCCACCACAGTCTTCTACCAATCGGGTTGCGTTAAATCGAAGTGCCAAAGTTTTCTCCTTTTGTTCAGTGAATGTCTTTGTTTGTACGGAAGATGATACACGTCTGCAACACAACTGTATCGTTTGTGTCACAAAGTTGGAGTCAATCTGGTTGTCTTAGATATGTCACTGGGCTAGTCTGGCGTAGTTAATTTAACGTAACGGAGACGCCAATGTCAGACTGGGACACACAACCTATCACGCAACCAAGCGACCCTGCTTTAGTTGCACAAGCAAAGGAATTTGCTGACCTTTCAAAGCGCAAAGAGGAGATCGACGCAAGACTCGAAGTCTTGTCCGACCAGATACTTACCGCATTCACCGAAGAAGCTGGTGAGCAAACAATCGCAGTAACAGATAATCTGCAAGTCAACGTGGTCAGAAGCGAGAGATGGACTTGGGATAGTGAGTTACTGGACGACATATTTGCCCAGAGCAACAACCTACCGCCACACGTCAAGAAGCGCATCACTGTCGACAAGAGAAAGTTTCAAGCGCTCGACGAAGACCAACGACGTGAGTTGCTGCCAGCCCTGACTCGCAAGCCCGGGCCTGCGAAAATTACTGTCAAGGAGGCAAGTAATGTTTAAGCCTATGAACACAAAAGATCACACAACTTCATACAGAAAGTGCTTGCTGTATGGACATCATGGGTGGGGTAAAACCACCCAGTTTATCCACTACCAGAAATACTATGGCCAAGGCTTTATCATTTCTGGTGAAAGTGGCCTGTCGTCTGTCCGCTCTGCGGGTATCGACTATCTGCCTTTCACTTCATGGAACGATGGAACAGACCCTGAAAAGGGCGAGTACTCGTTCGTCGATATCTTCAAGTGGATGCGGACAGACGACTTCAAGTCGAAAGATTATAAGTGGGTGGGCATCGACTCGCTCACCGAGCTGTCAAACTATTCTAAGTTGGCGGCAGAGAAGGCTTCAGAAGAAGAAGCCAAGAAGAAAGGTAAGCCTGTCAACAACTTCGAGGCATGGGCAAATCATGCGGCTCAGTTGATTGGCGCATGTAAAGCAATACGCGACATGCCAATGCACTTCCTTGTGACGGCTTTAGCCAAGGAAAATCAGGACGACAACGGCAACGTAGAATACTGGCCTATGATCGACGGGAAAGCATCAATGCAACAACTCCCCGGCATCTTCGACTGCGTATTCTGTGGTGTCCGACATACATCAGGCAACCAGAACGACGGACAAAGGGTGGTTCGGTATGTCGTCACGGAAGAAGTCCGTGGATGGAAGGGTAAGGTGCGCGATGAAAAGCGTCGACTTGCCCCAGTAGAACAGACTGGAAATATCGTTCAGCTATTCGAGAGAATGGATATGTCTGACGAAGAATACCAGTCGTGGGTAGACGCACAGCAAAAGGAGACACAATAGCATGGCGTTTTCATTCAATGACCTTAATCTCGGTTCCTACGACGTAGGTGGTGCTGGTCAAACCTTAAAGCCGGGGCGTTACGTTTGCGAAGTAAAAGACGTATCACTTCGTGACACACGCACAGGCGGCAAGCAAGTTGAAGTAACTCTTGCCGACGTAAGCTCAGGCCTGCAAATTCGACACTGGATCAATGTTCATGTCCCGTCGTCAGAGCAGGCAACACGAATTGGACGGGAGCAACTGAAGGCACTCCTCACTTTCGGCGGTCATAAAACTCCTGACAACCCGTCCGATATCGCCAGTCTCCGTGGGTTGCGCCCCGGTGTCTCCGTGGGGCAAGACTCATACGAGAAGGATGGCGAAACACGCACTGGTTCTGCCGTAAAAGGGTACTTCGACCCTGCTGAATTGGGCGACAAGTCGTCAGGTGGCAGCTCTGGCGACAAACCCAATAACGACATGGACGACAAAATCCCGTTCTAATCGTTATTGTTAGAGGGGGTTGCAAAGCCCCCTCTTTTTTTTATGTGAAGGCTACCAATGCGCGACATAACTTCGGCTATAGATACTGCCTACGAGCAAGGCAAAAAAGAAAAACCAAGACAGTACATAGGCGCATCAGGTATCGGGCAATCATGTGATGCCTCTATCGCATTCTCCTATCGTGGATACCCCGACACACCGCCAGACCCTAAGTTGGCACGAATATTTCGTGACGGTCATCGGATTGAATACGACGTAGTTCGTGACATGAAGAAGGCTGGCTTCCATGTGATGGAAAAGAACCCCATGTCTGGCAAGCAGTGGCGATACGAGGGCTACGGCGGTTTAGTGATGGGTAATGCCGACGGTCTTCTAGAGATGGATGGCGAAACAATCGGCGTTGAAATCAAATCCATGAACGACGCCAAGCACAAAGAGTTCGCCAAGAAGGGCGTCAAGTCTAGCCACTCACACTACTACGATCAGATGCAATTCATGATGGGCTTATCTGGCATCCGCCAATTTGTTCTGGTCGCATACAACAAAAACACTTCTCTCTATCACCACGAGTACATCGAGTATGACGAGTTCCGTTTCGCTTACCTGTGCACAAAGGTGGAGAGAGTATTAAAGAACGAGGCAAGGAAGGTTTCAGACGATGAGAGCGACTGGAGATGCAAGGGTTGCTTTAAGCGCGACGCTTGTTGGAACGGTGCCTTGCCCGAGGAAAGGAGTGTTCGCACTTGCGGCAACTCCTATGCAGACAATGATGGCCAGTTGCATTGCGACGTATGTGGTGGAAACACATGCTCACAATGGGAGCCATACAAACCACTACCTAAGCAGTGACGGGGAAGGCATGTCAGAAAAAAGAACGACGCTAAAAAAGCAACTCATCGACTTGGAGTATCAGGCAGAAAGCATCAAGGCACGAGTAAAAGACATCGAGTGGATGATCGAGATGGGTGAGGAAAATTCTGAGCAGAGCTTTAGCGACAGACGCAAAGCATTGGATAAATTAAAATTCATACACAGGGAAGTCGCCGAAATTAAGATGCGGCTATTAGACGAATGAAACTTGTAGGATTTTGTGGGCTAATGGGCAGCGGCAAGACTTTCGCTGCGGACTACTTAGTCGAAAAATACGGATATACTAAGGTGAAATTCGCCAAGCCTTTGAAGGATATGCTTCGGGCTATGGGCTTAACAGAGGAACATATCGAGGGCGATCTAAAGGAATTACCCTGCGACTTACTAGATGGAAGGACACCGCGATGGGCGATGCAGACTTTGGGAACGGAATGGGGTCGGGACTTAATAAGCGAAAACCTGTGGGGCAACCTTTGGGAACAAGAGGTTCGCAGTCTCCTGAGCAAAGGCAAGCGAGTAGTAGTCGACGACTGTCGCTTCGACAACGAGGCGCAGAGAATCCAGAAGATGTCGGGGTTTCTTATCAGGATGGTGGGTTCGACAGGAATCGAAGAAACAAGTAGCGACCACCCCAGCGAGAACATTCCGCAAAATCCAAATGCGACTTTGCTAAATCCAAAGGACGATCACGCGCCAATCACCATGGCTCTGGACTCCTTGATTGCAATAGACAATAAGAAGTCTGGCAGACCTTGGGTCTCTCAGGGGGGCTTTGCAGTGCAATGATTATTCAGGGCGATGGTTCATGGCAGGCGAGACTAGAGCAAGGCATATGCCCAAAGTGTGACTGCCAAACTCTGGAGCGCGTTGAAGGGGCAGATCACTGCAAGACGTGCAAGCTAACCATTCTTCGCTCGCCAGAGAAACCAGATGAAAACTCCGAGAGCGCCGACGCCGACGATCAACGCTACGCTCAGTGCGATAATCTCTAGTAACTCTTGGCGTTCCTTTTTGCGCTTCTTCTCTTCCTCTTTACGCTGACGTTTTATTTCAGCCCTGAGCCTTAATAGCTCTTGCCATGCGGAGATGCCGCGAGAGTAGATGATGATATTGCGTAGCTCTTCTTCTAAGTCTTTCGCTTTTTGTTTTGCGAGGAATGTTTCCATCGCCTCTTCTTCCACAGTGCGAAAGGGACTGTTCTTTTTCTTTGCGTGCTGCTCGTTTACCTGATCTATTGCACCCCAAAGTTGACCGACCTCCTTACCTAAAGAGCTTATGTCCTTGCCAAGTCGCACGCCAGTCTTGATGGCGGAGACTGCGGATATAGCTATGGTGATCGGTTCCATGATTTACTTCCAAGAAATCCTCTTGCTCGACTTCTTTTTCCTCGCTGCTGAATTGCATTGCGCCTTCGTCGGGCGACACGCGGGGTATCCTTTGCGCTTCTCGCCCTTCTGACGGCCACAAGGCTTGCCAGTTTTGCAGTCTATCCAGCCTTTCCCATTGTTTTGACTGAACCATTTCTTCAGGCTATTTCCGCTTGCCGCCTTTGCCTTTGGTTTTTTTGCCATAGCTCATTTCTTCTTTCCTTTACTCTTGTTTCCCCAGTTCTTTGCGCCAACCTTGCGGCATTTCACAAGTGCTCCACTGGCGTATGCGGAGGGCCAGACTTTGTATCTGGCCTTCACTTTCTTGTAACAAGCGTCACGCTTTGCGGCTGGTTTTTTTGCTGGTTTCTTTGCCATACTTCATTTCGCCTGTTATGCAGGGGCATGGCTGGACTAGCATTCTGTCCTTGAGGCCGCCCTTTGCGTACCTAGTAGGCCGCTCCGCTTTGCTTGCATTCCCTACTGTTCGGGTTCCAGTCACTACCTTCATCACTTGTCCCATACGTCGTTGAGTTCAAAGTGTGGCGCGTCGATAAAAGGTCTGCGACCTTGCGAACGCCTAAGATCAATATACTCCATCATGGCGTTCTCCATCGTCCCCGGGTACTCGCAAATACTTGGGATGTGCCAAGCCGCTCCCCAGCGCAGGCCTTTTACGCCCAAGTCGTCGGCGGACTTTTTGAACGCATCAGCCACGTCGTCGTAGACATTGCTTTCCCAGCAAACCTCGCCAGCAACATAGCAGACGACGTCGACCGCTAGGCCTTCGATGTGCTTTGACTTCATGGTCTGCGACTTGCCAGCGGCTACGAGCTTCTTCTGGGTTTCGATGTCGCGCAGCCCGCATGTTACTCCGAAGTCGATAGGCGTCAGCTCGATGGCTTTTTTTGTGATTTCGACGAGGCGCTCATCCACTCCCATCAGTCGGTCGAGTGATCGTTGCGATAACTTAAAGGCCATTACTCTGTTCCTTCTATGTCGAACCTTAGGTTCTGGTGGTCTGGGTATTGCACCACGACTGGCCCTTCAGGGCAGCCATAGTGGATGTAAGCGATAAGGGTTGCCTCCCCTTCGCTCACATTTTCTGGTTCATTGAATGTGAAGGTGTATGCAAACGTGTCGACTTTATGATTGGCTGGGCCCATGAATGTCGTGATCGAGGGCGTGGTTTGGTGAACCAGCAACTCACTGTCACGGACATCAAGTATGAAATTCTCAACAGTGCAGTCGTCGCGCAGCTTTTCTCGTGCGACTACAACCTTAAAAGTCCCATTCACTGGGCCATCGGTAATGCTGAAGTGTTCTGGAGCCCATTCAAGTATTGGTTGCTGCAACCACCCGAACTTGTCTGCTGCTTGGTAACCGCCAGCAGCAAGACCCACCGCTGCCGTAGCTATACCGATGTAAGTCTTGATGCCTTCGATCTCCATTACTTAGCCTTGCGTTTTTCCATGACACCCTCGAAGGCTCCTCCACCAAAGTAGAAGGCAACAATCGCGAACATAATTTCGCCGATATAGAAGTCGCCCATCACCGCTTTGACGCCCTCGATGTCACCCTGACCGTAGAGCGTCATGCTCATCACAATCACGAAGACGGTGAGGTATGTGAGGCCAAACATCAAAGCAAGGTAGCGTTGCGCTACCTTGAATGGGGCGTAACTTGCGAGCAAGTCTGTCTTCGCCTTTGTCTTTGCTGCTATCTCTTCTTCCGTCGACGTATGAAATGAGTCAATCAGGTCGATGCCTTTGCCAATGACCTTCTCTGACCCGAGTATTTTACCTAGAACTGCAAACATATTGCTTCTCCTTACTTCTTCGTTTCACTTCCCATCCAGATCGCGAACGCGCCTGTCATGGCCCCCATGACGGTGGCGCTGAATCCGGCTTGAACGGCAGTCGGGCTCTGCAACTGCATGAACCATTCTGCTACCCGCCACGACATGATCGAGAACATGATCGTCATTAGTCGTGGCAGGAACCTATGTCGCATAAACCAGTCACTCATCGACTAAATACTCCAGAACCAGAGAATGGGTTGTTCCCTCCTCCACTATTGCCGCCACTGTTTGGCTCGCCAGCCAAGTCTGCGGCTGCCTCACGGAATGAGTTGACACCTCCAGCCACCGGGACACGACTTGCTATCTGACGTAATGCTTGTCTGCGTGTTGCTGTCTTCTCACCGTCACCAATGATGAAGTCCGCGCCGCCAGCGGAGACATCGAATCCTGCCTCTAGCGCACTGACAGACGGGCCGAAGATACCAGACATTGCGCGGACAAAGCCGTACTTGCCGTTATCTAGCTGTGCTGACGTGTTGTATAGAAGTTCTGCGAACAGACCCAAACCACCCATAGCCATAAGGCCTTCTAGATACCAGCCAAGGCGTTCGTCGTAGTCGCCGCCTTCTTCGATTGGTATTAGGTTTGATGCAACTCTCTCACGGAATTCTCGGCTTTCTCCATCCTCGCCGCCGCGTGACTGCACTAAGTCCTTCAAGCCGATTGAGAACATGCCCAAACCGACCCCAGCCGTGGCCATATAGACCAGTGGCTTGACGTTGCCCTTACCAGCTTCGCGCAGAATGTCGGCGCTCAGACGTGACATCATCAACGGGAACGACTTTAGCTGGAACATGAGGCCGCCCCATGGGGTCTGCGCCCACATTGGGATATCGTTCGGGTTCGGTGTGAAGATCGACTCGTTAGTAAAACGAAGTATTGCCGCCTTCAGTTGGTCTTGAATTTCTAGATTGTTTGGCGGGATTGTGTCTAGAGAGAACGCGCCCTTAGCCAAGAAGTCGTAATCTGCTCCTTCACCAGTCAATCCATAACGCTCCAAGAAGCGGATAGCAGTCTTATAGGCATTGCTATTAACATTACCCTTTTGCTTCATACTTACCGCACGAGCCAGTTCAGACTTGAAGGCTTCATACCCAACCATGGCTGCAATCTCGCGGTTGAAGTTCGTCCATGGTGTAAGCAGGGTGAAGTTGAAGAACGCGTTGGAGAACTTTTGAGACCCTTCACCACCCATTTGCACCATGCGGTCATGGAGGAGGTTCTCAATTCCCACGCCGATGTTCTTCGCAGCTTGGCGATAGCTCGGGTCGGTAGAGTAGTTCTTCCATGCACGAGCAAACGCCGCCATGTTACCGCTGCGGATAAGTGGCAGAGCTAAGTCTGGAATAGACGTTAGTGTTGTGAAGCCCAGAAGCGATACAGAGTTAAACGCTTTCAAGTTGCGAGTGAACTTGTGTTTAGTTTCCGTACCAGAAGACCCGTCAATCGGGCGTTTGTTCAACACATTGGTAATGTTGTCGATGTGCTGAATGGTTTTTGAGTTTGCACCGCCGCCGGGGAAGTCCGCAAAGGCGTTTACGATTGCGTCGACACGAGCCAAGAACTGCTTATTCTCGCGGTTATGAGGCTCCATAGCGTTGATGAGAATCATCTTAGCTTTGGATTTCCCAGACGCACCATCCTGAGCATGGCGAGCCACGTCGCTCACGATGGCTTCGACATCTTTAGTCGTGCCAGATAGTCGCGGTATTGCGAGCTGCTCAACAGTGGCAATGCCTTGAAGCGTGTTGTTCACGATGTCCATCTTTTTGTCAGACATCAGAATTTTCACAGCAGCGGGTCGGCCCTCGCGAATCACAGACTTGTAAGCTGCCAGACCGTGGCCGCCAATGCCTAGCTTTTCAGTAAGTGCGCGCTTACGAACAGTACGGTCAAAATATTTCGCCAAGATGCCATTCAAGTCGTTGACCAAGAACTCGTCCATCTCTTTGATGTCGCCGGGCTTTAGTCGCAGCATACGACGCTGGAATGGCGAGCTAACAGAAGTACGCAAGACGTCGACTGTGTCAAGGACACCATCAGTGTCAGTCATCCGGTTGAACAACGTGTTAACCACACCTTCGATTTCTTTATTTGAACGCGCTTGGCCCTCAAAGTTCGGGTCGCGTTGCTCATTCATTAGGTAGCGGAACAGAGCTCGCTTGAACTTATTGGGGTTAGAGAGAATTGCCTCCTTGTCCCAGACCTGTGGCACATAGTAGTCAAGGCCGTAGTTGCGAGTATCGCCAACTGCGATACCCATTTCGCGCATTTTGTTAAGCTCAGCCTCAAAGGCCTTAGCTATCTTCAGGGCAATGCGACGCTCCTCGACATTCAGAGCTTGAACCGCCGAGCGACCCTCTCGTAGTGCTGAGATAATACGCTTGTGGGATGCGGGCTGTCTGATCTCACGAAGCAGGAGCCCCTCATTTCGACGCGCCCAACGGTTAAAGCCGCTGGTGTTGTCAGGCAATTTGAGCAAGTCGCTAAATATAGGCTGCAAGATGTTGTTGAGCTCTACGTCGTGCTTCTCAAAAATGCCAAAGCCCTTGCGTGGTTTGAGGATATCCCCCATCCAGTTTGCGCCAAGTGACCGGAAGAAGTTTGAGTTCTCAGTGAAGTAGTTTTTAACCGTAGAGAACACTCCAACTCGGTCAACATCCACCTCATTAAGGTTATCCTTACGCATGATTTTGCGAAGAGGCTTGGAGATGGTGTCAGGCATACCAAGCCTTTGAGCCTCAGCAATTACTCCGACGCCCATGCCGCGAGGAAGCTCGCCGTTGCTGAACGCCATCTCTTCTGCGACTTGCGCCACAGGCATTGGTTGGTCAGAGTTAACGTATGCCTGAATGTGACCTTTTGCAGAAGACTCAGTAAAGCCATCCTTGACGTGGCGAACTGCCCCTTCATGGAGAACCATGAATCCGTCATCTATTTCTAATGAGTCAAATCCCTCTTCGCTCAAGAACAAATTCAGGTTTTCACGCGCTTCTGACGCGCTCTCTGCTGAACCTCGCTTGTGCAAAATGCCCACATCTTCGTCGGTGAGTATTTTGTAGAGGTCTAGTCCTGTGAACTCATCCGTGAGAACGCCACGAAGGTATTGGATACCCTCTGGTCGGATCATTCCATTTGCGCCCATTCTATCAATGAGGTACGCAACATTATTGCGCTGATTGCCCACTATTGAGTAACGAGCGTTCTTGCTGAAGTCGAATGTATTACGCATGTCTGCGAATACAGGCATCACCTTGTTGTTGTAATAGCCAAATATCGGAGTGATATTCTCTAGTATCCGCCACTGACGGTCTTCCATGCGGAGCAAGTCTTGGACGACACGACGCTGAGCTGGGCCCGCCGCATTGCTTAGTCGAGACAGACGCTCGCGGATCGAGATCAGCATGTTGATCGCATCGTTTGCGCCAATTTTTGCTTGCCCGCTTACTCCAGTCTCATCGAGGAATGACAAAAGCTCTTTCTTGTACTCGGCTGGGTCGTAGCTCTTGTTTAGGTGCTCGGCTTTTTTCAGGTAAATACCTGTGCCGTAGTCGCCCTCTTCGACATGAACAGTTCCGTCGACA
>Ga0213864_10000810_pt1 | contig 14260 bp, 15 predicted proteins | sample PICome_5_FD_160078 | JGI IMG/M metagenome (GOLD analysis project Ga0213864, IMG submission 160078) | Coastal seawater microbial communities near Pivers Island, North Carolina, United States - PICO247 | ecosystem: Environmental > Aquatic > Marine > Coastal | place: USA: North Carolina... | reverse complement strand
CTGGCAGAGAAAATATGGGATGAGGTCAAGAGCTGGCATTGGTACGATGAAAAGCTCTTTACCGTCTATATGCAAACCGAGATGAGTATAAGGGACTTATCGAAGGAAACCAAAATATCCCTTAGTTCAATTTTTAACACTATCAAAAATGGAAAAGAAAGAATCCGTGAAAACTGCAAAGACTCCTACGAAGCGTACAAGGAAGCGGGCGAAAGGGCTTGGTGATACCATAGAGCAAATCACTACCGCAACGGGAATAAAAGCAGCCGTAGATTGGTTTGCTGAAAAGACGGGCATCGACTGTGGATGTGAGGCACGGAAGGAAAAGCTTAACAAGTTACTTCAGTATAGCCGTGTGGAATGCCTAAACAAGGAAGAGTACGACTGGTTAACGGGATACTATGCCACCGCCACCAACGAGCTTACCCCCGTAGCCCAAGACCAAATCGCTACTATCCACGCACGCATTTTTAACCACAAGCCTTACAAGCCTTGCACTTGCTCCCCAAAAAGATGGAAGCAACTCATTGACGAACTAAAAAAGGTTTGGCTAGAATACGAACCGCAGAACTAAGGTTATTTAGCCGTGAAGATTAAGGTAAACATACCCGATTCGCTAGAGGACATCACTCTAGGTCAGTACCAAAAGTGGCTGAGTATGGAGGGGGACGAGGAATTTCGCACACTCAAGCTTATTGAGATTATGTGCGGGGTTACCCTTAAAGAGGTGTCTATGCTAAAGGTGTCATCCATTGCAGAGATAGCCAACCACCTAGCATCTATAATCTCAGAGAATCAAAACTTCCAAAACCGCATTAAGCTTGACGGGGTGGAGTTCGGTTTTATACCCAACCTCGAAGATATCAGCTTAGGGGAGTATACAGACATCGAAGACAATATGGGGGACTGGCAGAATATGCACAAGGTTATGGCAGTTATGTACCGCCCCATCGAAGGCAAGTTTAAACACCTATACAACATCGAAGAGTACGGAGGCACGTCCAAGTATTCAGACAAAATGAAAGGGCTACCACTAAGCGTAGCCTTTGGTGCTATAAATTTTATTTACCGTTTAGGAACGGAATTGTGCAAGGCTACCCTAGCATCTATGGAGAGGGAAATGAGGACGGAAGCGACCTCACCTCGCTGGGGGGATTTTCTAAACGGTGGGGGTGGTACCACCTCTTCTACACACTTGCCAACGGAGATGCTACAAGGTTTGAAGAGATTAGCAAACTTAACCTCGCCTTTGCTTTCACACACGCATCATACGAAAAAGAAAAAGCAGATGTTGAACGTCAGCAATTAGAAAAAGCAACACGTAAGTAATGAGAAACCTATATCTAGTCCTTGAGAAAATAAACGACTACCTAAGCAACCACCAGCTCATTAGCTCGGTTACGTTTGGGGACATCTTTGACGTAGACCTAAAGAAGCAAAGCATCTTCCCACTAGCCCACGTCATTGTAAACGATGCCACCTTTCAAGGGTCAAGCCTTAACACCGTATCCTTTAGCCTAAGCATTTTGGTTATGGATGTGGTAGATGAATCAAAGGGGGATATTCAAAACGAGGCAGACCCCTTCTATGGCATTGACAATACACAAGATGTGCTAAACAGTACGCTGGTAGTTTTAAACGGACTAGCTCAAGAATTGGTAAAGGGTCAACTCAACACCGACCTCTATCAAATCCAAGATAGTAGCTCACTTACTTGCACCCCATTCCTAGACCGCTTTGAAAATAAGCTGGCTGGGTGGAATATGACCGTAGACATCCAAACGGCTAACACGGAAATTTCGGTATGCTAAAACTAGACAATATGAAGATGGCCTTAAATAAGGCTGCTCAAGAGATAGTGCGCCAAGCTAAACTAAACTTGGGGGCTACTCAGACTATTGTCCAAAATGACGGCAAGAGTGTGCGTAAGCGCATCGATGCCAGCGGTAACCTTAGAAACAGTCTAAAGACCTCCCCCTTGATGCAAGAAGGTGGTGAGCTTACGATAGGCATCCTTATGGATTACTACGGGGCTTTCATCGATAAGGGGGTAAGTGGTACAAGGCATAGCACTCCCGAACCCAGCCCCTACTCTTTTAAAAACGAGGGTGTGGGGATAGGTATGCAGTATTCCATTTTCGAGTGGATGCGTACTAAGCGTATCCGACTGCGAGACGTGGGGGGTCAATTTAAAAAGGGCAAGATTACAGAAAAGAGCTACGAAAGCTTGGCCTATGTGATTGCCCGTAGTGTGAAACGTAAGGGTATCAACCAAACGCACTTCATCACCAACCCGTTTAACCTTATGAATGAGCAGCTACCCGAACTGCTGCAAGAAGCCTTAACGCTAGACATAGAAAAATACCTTATATCGCTTAAAGAAGTGAAAGAATGAGTACACCAATTATTTCTCGCCCCGCCTCTTTGAAGATGGCACGCAGTCCCATTTTCTACACGGGTAAAAATAACACCCTAGCAAATGACACGCTAGATTCAATGACCCTCGACCTAAAGATTTATAGCGGAGCAACTGCACCCTCTGCTAACAACTATGAATTGAGCAAGTCGTATTCGGTCGATGAAGTCATAAACTTTGAGATATCTAACCTTATTCGTGGGGAGTTCCTCCACGATTTTGACATTTATAACGGTACTGGCTATGACCCAAGTCCCGAAAATGAGGTGCTATGGGTTTTAGGTACTGGGGAGTGGACGTACTCGGATAACGGTGCTGCACCTACTACTGCGCCACATAGCACTACCCAAAAGTTTTTAGCGGTGGACGGATGGAGTGGAAAGCATAACCCACAAAACACGGAACATACTACCGTAGATATGGCGGTAAGCCGTAGGCGTTATGTGCTAGCTTCTAATTATGAAATGCTAGCTATCTACAATGCAGACGATTTCACCTCTATTACCATCACTTGGAATAATGGCGATAGCGACACGTTCTATGAGACGGATGGTACTACCTCTACACCTCCCCTTTCAACGAGCGCAGATAGCAAGAATAGGGTTATTTATGCGGGTGTAGGCCCAGCCAACCTAGAGGCTAATGCTGGCCTAGATGGTCTCATTAAGCCAAGCTCACATAGCGATGGGGACTACTACGATGTGATTCTAAAAGACAGTCTAAATGCTACCCTCGCCACTATCCGTTACGAGCTGGTATGCGAGCCTAAGTATACGCCTTACCAAGTAGCCTTCGTGAACCGCTACGGGGTAGCTGACTTTATTACCTTCTTTAAGGTAAGCACCGAGCAAGGCAATTTCACCAATTCTACTTTTAACCGTAGCATATATCAAGATGGCTTCACGGCTGCCAACCTACAAACGGCAAAATACCAAGACTTTAATATCAACTCCCGCAATTCAATTACGATGAACACGGGATGGGTAGAGGAAGCATATGCTGATGTGATGGAGGACATCCTTATGAGTGAGCAAGTAGCCGTATTGCTTGACGGGGAGTGGGTAGCTGCCTCCCCACAACGGGGTAGCGTAAACTTCCAAAAAGAGGTGAACGAGAAAAACATAAACTACACCTTGACTTTTGATATTGCCTTTAACGAGCGTAGCCAAATACGATGAACCAAGTAGACATTTACATAGGCGATTACCGTCTAGACCTTTTTAATGACGAGGAAATAAGCATTAACCTATCGGTGCAGAATGTCCAAGACATTTCTAAGGTGTTTACTGATTTCACCCAAAGCTTTACCGTTCCAGCAAGTGGATGGAACAACGAGGTATTGCGCCACTACTACCGCACGGATGTAGATGCCGTAACCATAACTAAAAAACAAAAGGTCAGCGCACAAAGCCTTTTTGAATCTTACGAGGCAAGGGTGCTAACTGACTTAGGAGTGGTAGAGGCTAGAGATTGCTGTATTGATGCTTTAGAGGCTCTAGGAGACACTTACTCCGAAAAGACATACTCCAATACGTTTGACTTCCGTTTGCGCCCCTCAGCAAGAATTGAAATAAACTCCATTCCATTTCGTACGGGGGTTATGCAGATGGAGAACGTGCAGATACAAAATAACGAGCCATACGCCTACTCGCTTTCCTTCTTCGGGGACTTAGTTAGCCTTACTGATTTATTTGGTGAGGACTTTTTGTATGATTTAGACCTAAGCGACTACGACCACACCTACAATGGTGCTACTATCCAATCGGGGTTTGACCAAGAGGCTCTATTAGCTGGAGATGTTTTCTATCCCCTTATGTCCCCAATCCGAAATTGGGTGTACAACGTATCAAGTTCAAGCGACCCCCGCCACGAGGACGATATACAGTTTGTAACGGGCCACACGGGCCACAAGCACGGAGTAACTTATAACGAGCTAAAGCCAGCCATTAAGGTTGTGCGATTGTTTGAGGCTATTGAACGCAAATATGGTATCACCTTTACGGGGGATTTTATGACGGATTCCACGTTTGACAAATTGTTTTTGTGGGCGCACCGCTTCGAGGGATACCTCTACGATTCTACTACCGCTATTGACTGGCAGCTAATCAACTTCAACCGCAACACGGGAGGGGGTACTGAGTTTAACCTAACCACCGAAACGTGGACGGTAGTAGACACCGACATTTATGATTTGGACGTAACGGTACAAAACGCGGGGGCTGATTATGAGCTAGGTCTTTTTCAAAATGGTGAGCTTATAGGTACTGCCATCCAAGACACTCACCCCGCATCTAGTGTAACAAGTGTATTTGAGGGGTATGGCTTTTATGCTGGCGATGAGGTGCAACTAAAGATACGCCCCCAAAGTGCCGTAACATTTAACTACCAAGTAACGGATTACACGGCTTACGATGCTACTACCGTTACCCAACGATTTGAGGTAGACCAAACCAACTTTGCTACTTATTCGTTCCAGCTGGTTATGTCCCCCTTGATGCCCGAAATCAAAGTGAAGGACTTTGTAGCTGGCATCGTGAAAATGCACAATCTAGTAATTACTCCTAATAGTGCTACTAGCTTTAACCTACAAACGCTAGACGGTTGGTATGACGATGGCACGGACGTAGACCTTACCTCATTTATGGATGTAAACGAAGTAAGCGTTAACCGCCCTCCTTTATTCCGAGAGATAGATTTTAGATATCAAACCACGCAACAGATTCTAGGATACCAATACAAAAACACCAACACGCTAGGATACGGAGACCTCAACGCCACCTTTAACTGGGACGGCTCTGATTTTAAAATTGAGCTACCGTTTGAATGCCCATTGTTTGAACGCCTAACAGATATCGATGCTAGAACGCTAACCAACATTCTTGCATACAAATCACAAAAAGTTGAACCCGACACCAGCGCAAACAATCGTTTTCAGAAATACGTAGGCAAGCCCGTTTTGATTTATGGGGAGTTCTCACTTGACATAAGCGCAAACCCTATTTCATTTGTGGACGAAGCAGACAATGAAACGCAATGCAACGAAGTTTGGTATGCCAACACCTCTAGCACAAGCACGGGAACGGGCAACGCCTATACTCTTACGTGGGGCAGCGACATCGACCCATTCTATCTAACCTCTGTGGGTAGAAGTCTGTACCAAACCTATTGGAGTGATTACATTGAAGACCTATACAACTCTAAAAGGCGCATTGTAAACGTAGAGGGCGTATTGCCTTTAGGTAAGATTCTAAACTTCGACCTCAAAAACAAGGTCATTTGGAATAACCAAAAATGGATTGTCAATAGTGCCACCGTCAATATGACTACGGGTAAGACCACCTTCCAACTATTAAATGTTTTGTAATGAAAGGGAACTTATTGAGTTACATAATAGAGATGCTCCAAAACACGGAGTACCAAAATAACTGCGAAGAGATACAAACGGCATTGGGTAAATACCACTTGCCCACCAATTTTAAAGAGACATTTAAAAAGATTAAGCGAGAATGGCTACAATAAGAGAGTTTGAAGTAAAGGCAAACACGGACGAGGCTGTTGAATCCATAGAGAAACTTAAGCACGAGTTAGAGGATTCTAAAGAAAAAGCCAACGAGCTAGAGGAAGCCTTAGCGGATGCCAATAAGGAGGCAGACAGAGGCTCTAAGGAAGCTGCTGCCTCTGAAAGGGAAGCTGCCCGCGCAAAAGAGGAAACAGTCCGTATTATTGACCGTGCTACTGGTGGCTACCTTGAGATGGGTAAAAAGGCTGGTAAAGCCTATAAGGTCATAAAGACCGAATTAGTTAATGTCATTGCCAAGAGCAAAGCTTGGATTGCTTCTATTTCTTGGAGTGGCATTGTCAAGGGCGTTAAGTCTTTTGGTACTGCCCTTCAAGCATCTTTTAAAGCTGGCACTCTTGGAGCAAAGGCCCTCAAGGGCGCAATAGCAGCAACGGGTATTGGTCTTTTGGTCGTTGCTATTGGAGCGATAGCGGAAAACTGGGAATCTATTAAGAAATCTGCGTTTGGGTATAACAAGGCAGCAGACAAAGCCCTAGAATCAGCAACCAAAGCTAAGGAAGCCCAGCAAGCATCGCTAGAAGCTATTGATGCAAGTGAAAACATACTGCGTGAACAAGGGAAATCCGAAGAGGAAATACAAAAGCTCAAGGAGGCCCAAACGGAAGAGGTAATTAAAGCCTCAAAGGCTGAGCTTGCTGCCACGAAACTAAAAAGAAAGGCAGAGCTAGAATCCTATGAAAAGCAAAAGGCATTCGTTAAGGGGATGCTTGAGTTCTTACTCTTTGTTCCTAGAACAGTTCTAAGAGCCTTAGACCGTATGGTAAACGCCCTTCCTGGATGGGCGCGAGACCTTCTAGGAATTGGGCGTTCTAATATGGCTGGGGCCATTGACGATATGATTGAGGACGCTGCGGACTTCGTGGTAGGAACTGCGGAAGAGGCAACCGCAGAAACCGATGCCCTTATAGCCGAGCAAGAGGCTGGTATCCGTGAGCTAGAAAACAGAGCAGCGGGGTATCGTTTAGACCGTAGAGCAAAACAACAAGAGGCTTACAAGAAAGCCGAAGAAGATGCCAAGAAACACGCGGAGGCCCTAGCAAAGATTGAGCAAGAGGCTCAGAGCATTAGAGACAAAATGTGGGAAGACTCTGTTACGGATGCTACTGATAAAGAAAACCGCAGATATTTAAACCAAGTCAAGCGCATAGGCTTACAGCGCAAAGAGGAACTAGCAGCAGCTAAGGGCAACCGAGAGCTTATCAATGCTATTAAAGAAAAATATCAACTTATCCAAGAGCAGACCGATTTAGAACACAAAAACAACCTCAAGAAAATCGATGAGGATGCTATTGCTGCTGAACTTGACCGCCTAGATAAGCTTGAAGACCTACGCCTAGAGCTGATGGAAGACGGTGAGGCTAAGGAGCTGGAAGCCTTAGAACTCAAGTATGCCCGTTTGATGGAAGCAGAGAACGGAAACTATGAGGCGTTGCTGGCCCTCCAAGACCTCTATGAAAAAGAAAAGGCAGAGACTCAAAAGAAATATGACGATGAAGCCATCCAAAAGCGCAAGGACTACCAAAACCAAATCGCTGACATTGTTCTAGAATCTGCCAATGCCACCATTAAAAATTTGATGGACTTAAATCAGTTGTATGACGAGAATGATAAGGAAGCAGCAAAACGTGCCTTTGAGCGTAACAAGTCTTTGCAGATAGTCCAAGCCATTATCAACACGGCTGGGGGTATTATGGGGCAACTTAACGTGCCTCAAGACCAGCTCACGGGTGCTAACTGGGTAAAGGCTGCTTTGATTGCTACAACGGGAGCCACGCAAATTGCCACTATATCGGCTCAGCAGTTTAACGAAGGCAAGGCAGCTGGAGGCGCAGCCCCTAAAGCACCAACAGTACCTCAAGTAGCCCCCTCGTTTAACATTGTGGGACAGAGTAATACCAACCAACTATTGCAAGGCATTGCGGGTCAGTTTGCTAACCCCCTCCGTGCCTATGTAGTGGGAGGTGATATTACAAGCTCACAAGAAATGGAAAGAAAAAGAATCAAAACCGCAACCTTTGGTTAATTAGTTATGAAAATCATTGAACTCGTACTAGACGAAACGGCAATGCTTAACGGCATAGATGCCATTTCTATTGTAGAAAGCCCAGCTATTGAGGAAAACTTTGTAGCCCTCAAAAACCAACAGAAAATAGAGTTTGCCACGCAGAGCGAAGACAAACGCATTTTGATTGGGCCAGCACTTATTCCCAATAAGACCATCTACCGCCACCAAGACGGGGAAGAGTTTTACGTGTACTTTTCAAAGGGTACTATCCGTAGAGCCTCTGAACTGTTTTTGATGCGAGGCAACCAAAACAATAGCACCTTAGAACACGAAGCAGAGCTACACGGATTAAGCGTGGTAGAGAGCTGGATTATCGAGGATGCTGACAAAGACAAATCCCGCCTATACGGTTTGAATATGCCCGTAGGTACGTGGATGGTATCCGTTAAAGTCAACAACGAAGAGGTGTGGAACAGCTTCGTAAAGACGGGCGCAGTTAAAGGCTTTTCTATCGAAGGCTATTTTGCTGACAAAGTGAAGATGGCTAAGATGCAGCTAGAATCATACTCAGACTATCCCGATGGGGTGCGTAGCAACGCTAGAAATGTACTTGACTGGGTAGAGAAAAACGGCTGGGGTTCGTGTGGTACGGATGTTGGAAAGCAAAGAGCAAACCAACTAGCCAACGGTGAGGCCATAAGCCTTGACACTATCAAAAGAATGTACTCCTACCTATCACGCCACGAAGCAGATTTAGATGCTAGTTCGGGCTACTCGGATGGATGCGGAAAATTAATGTACGATGCTTGGGGTGGTAAGGCTGGTTTGCGCTGGTCAGAGTCCAAGCTCAAGTCGCTAGGAGAAATTGAAGCCTCCCAAAAGTTTGCAAACGAAGACTTGCTAGATGAGGTAGAGAATATGACCCACCAAGAGGCTATGGAATTTTTATACGAGGTAGCCAAAATGCTGAAGGACTATGAATGATAAAACGCCTAGTCGCACCAGCCCAAAAGGAAAGGGTCGGGGGTGCTACTGTAAAGACTCAAACACCTACTCTAGAAAGTGCTGCGATGGTAGCCTTTGGGCGCAAGGGATAGGTGTAATAGTAAAACTGCCCGACTAAAAATGTAACAAAACAAAAGAAATCAATTAATTAGTTATGAAAGCAAATATCCTTTTGAAAAACATCCTAGCTGAGTTGTCCGCAAAGCGTGTCAAGTTGGCTCAAGCCACTTTAGAAAACGGCACAGTCATCGAGGCTGAGGCGTTTGAAGCTGGCAACGAAGTATTTATCGTAACGGAAGAGGAACGCATCCCCTTGCCCGTTGGCGAGTACACAATGGAAGACGGTTCTATTCTCTATGTCGCTGAAGAGGGAGTTATCTCTGAAGTGAAGTCTGCTGGCGCAGAAGCTGAGGAAGAGGTAGCTGAGGTAGCTATCGAAGCTGAGGAAGAGATTGCCGTAGAAGTTCCCGAAGAAGTTGCTGCTCCTATGGAGGAAGTAGTTGCTGCTGTTGTTGAGGCCGTTGCTCCCGTGATTGAAGAAATCCAAGCGGAAGTGGAAGAGATGAAAAAAGAGATGGGTAAGTACAAAGAGAAAATGAGCAAGCAAGCTGCTGCTCGCCCTATCAAGCACAATCCAGCTAAAAAGGACGAAAAGGCTCCAGTTAGCTTGGCTGCTAACCGTGCATCTCGCACCATCGACCGCGTAATGGCTAAAATGAATAACTTTAAGTAAGATGACAAATACTAAAAAGGTTGTACTTGCTAAGCTTTTCGGTAAGCAAGCCAACACCAAGCTTTCTAAAGCTCGCAAGCTCAAATTGTCCGTAGTGGACGATATTGAATCAGAAGTTAACTCTCTTGAACAAGCTTACTCTGAAGCTTCTTATCTTGCCTATGAGCGTTTTGATGAGATTCTAGATGAGATTTCTGAGTTTCAAACCAATCTTTCAATAGAGGTAGATAATGCCGTTGTTAACGGTAATGCTACATACTTAGAAGAAGCTGGTGAGAATATGCTCAAGCTTATTGAAAAGCTAGAAACTGGTGCTGAAGACTTAGGTGTAGACCCTTCTGAATTGTTGTACAATTACGAGGACATTAAGCGTATGGCTGAGGGTGCAACCGAAGTCTATTCGGATTTTGTGCAGAAATACAAAGAGGTAGTTAAAGAAAGCTCTAATGGCTTGGCTACCTTCTTGTCTAAGACTCCTAAAAAGAAGTAATGAAAAAAAGCACTCAGCGCATTTACAATATGATGTTCAAAGCGGAGAACACCCGTGCTGGACGTAAAATTGCTTTGTCTCTTAGCGGAGACCTAGAGGACGTGCGCGAGCGACTGGATAGCCTTACTAGTGAGGCTTTAAATGTAGAGGCTGACCTTGACGATACCTTGAGTATCATTGAGAACGCTGCAAGCGTGCTAGAACAAGAGGTGCAGAACGCACAGAATATGCTAGACAAAATCGAAGAGACGGTAGACGAAGGCCTTAGAGTGCAAGCAGATTTTCAAAGTGCTGCCGAAGAGCTGGGAATCGATTACCAAGACAATCCTAACTGGGAAGCTGTAAGTAACGCTGCCCGTCAAGGCGAGAACATTCTAGCGAAACTTAATGACTTGCTCAATAGAGCTGAAAAATTTGTTTAATAAATAAGATAGAAAAAAAATGGCTACGACCACTTCTATTACTACTACTTACGCTGGCGAATTTGCGGGTAAGTACATCGCTGCTGCTCTTTTGAGTGGCACGACCCTTGACAATGGTTTGATTGAAATCAAGCCTAACGTAAAGTACAAAGAGGTAATCAAAAAATTGGCTACTGACGATATCGTTAAGGATGCCACTTGTGATTTCTCTGACACTTCTACGGTTACTTTGACCGAGCGTATCCTTCAGCCCGAAGAGTTTCAAGTGAACTTGGAGTTGTGTAAAAAGGATTTCCGTTCTGACTGGGAGGCCGTTCAGATGGGCTACTCTGTTTATGACAATTTGCCCCCTTCATTCTCTGACTTCTTGATGGCTCACGTTGCCGAGAAAGTAGCTCAGCGTATCGAGACTAACATTTGGCAAGGCACCAACGCTACTGCTGGTCAGTTCGATGGTTTCACCACTTTGTTTGCTGCTGATGGAGACGTTGTAGACGTAACTGCTACTACTGTTACTGCTGCCAACGTAATCGAAGAGATGGGTAAAGTAGCTGATGCTATTCCTTCTGCATTGTATGGCAAGGAAGACTTGACTATTTACGTTCCACAAAACGTAGCTAAGGCTTATGTCCGCGCTTTGGGTGGTTTCGGAACTAGCGGTCTTGGTGCCAACGGTGTTGACAATAAAGGCACTATGTGGTACGGTCAAGGCGATTTGTTCTTTGACGGTATCCGCATCGCTATGGTTAACGGTATGCCTTCTAACGAGATGGTAGCTACTCAATCTTCAAACTTGTATTTCGGTACTGGCTTGTTGAGCGACTCTAACGAAGTTAAGTTGCTTGATATGAGCGACCTTGACGGAAGTCAAAACGTACGTGTAATTATGCGATTTACCGCTGGCATCCAGTATGGTCTGGGTTCGGAGGTAGTTTACTATTCTTAATTTATCGTAATTGATTAACCTCAAGGGGGTGAGGGTTCTACCCCGCCCCCTTTTTTAATTCCTAGAAAAAATGGCGTGTGATTTAACTCAAGGTCGTAAGGTTCCGTGTAAAGATGTCGTTGGTGGCATTAACCGAGTTTGGTTTGTAGACTTCGGTGATTTGGGAACTTTGACCTTTGGAACTGATGATGAACTTACAGATGCTACTGGCACATTCTCTGCCTATCAGTATGATGTAAAAGGTGCAAACTCTTTGGAGCAAAACTTTAATGTTAGACGTGAGAACGGTACTACCTTCTTTGAGCAAGTGCTTAACCTTACCCTCACTAAGTTGAGCAAGGAGGATAACAAAGAATTGAAGTTGATTGCCTACGGCCGTCCTCACATCTTTGTAGAAGACTACAACGGAAACGTATTGTTGGTAGGTGCTGAACACGGAGCTGAGGTTACTGGCGGTACTGCCGTAACGGGTTCTGCTATGGGAGACCTTTCGGGCTACACTTTAAGCTTGACTGCTGGTGAAAAGCGTATGGCTAGCATCGTTGATGGTGCTACTGCTGCTGACCCATTTGCTGGCTTGACTTCTGCTACTGCAACTATCGTTGTAGGCACTAACGCTTAATAGAGCTTACATATCTTTTAGGGAGCCACCTTCGGGTGGCTTTCTTTTTTTAAAGAAATAACAAAAAGCAAAAAGGTAGTTATTTAGGCAGAATTTAAGATATGCACATTCTAAGACCTATTGGCACATCTCAAGACATCGTGGTAGTACCTCGTGCTTACGCTACGAGTGGTATTACCATAAGCTTTAGAGATGAGACCACAAACACCACCACTACCATTACCCCTACGGTTACAAATTCGGATGGGTATATGACCCTTTCTAGCATTTACGATGTAGAAGAGGGTACGTTTTATGTGTTTGAGGTGATTTTATCTAGCACTACAATCTATCGAGGTAGAGTATATTGCACTTCACAAACCGACCTAAAGCAGTACACGGTGAATGAAAATGAATATGTAACCGAAAACAGTTACAACAACGAATTTATTGTATTATGAGCAATATCCGAGTAGTTAATCTCAGCTCTTACACCGCACCCGTAGTCAAAGAGGTGCAAAACAAAGAATGGGTAGAGTATGGGGAGGATAATTCCTACTTCCAATACCTCATTGATAGGTACAACGGCTCTGCTACCAACAACGCTATTATTAACGGCATTGTAGAGCTTTTGTATGGTCGTGGTATTGATGCTACCGATAGCCACAGAAAGCCCGATGAGTACGCCCAAATGAAGGCTTTGTTTTCAAAGAACTGTTTGCGTAGGCTTTTGAGCGATTACAAGATGATGGGGCAATGCGCTATCCAAGTAATCTACTCCCAAGACCGTAGCACTATTGTACAAGTAGACCATTTACCTATTGAAAGCCTACGTGCTGAGAAATGCAACGATGAAGGTGAGGTAGAGGCTTACTACTACGCAAAGGATTGGAGCGAAGTAGCATCCCGCAAGGAAACGCCTATGCGTATTCCCGCTTTTGGATATAGCGAAGAGGCTATTGAGATTATTTACGTCAAACCTTACCGTGCTGGATACTACTACTACTCACCAGTTGATTATCAAGGAGGCTTGCAGTATGCCGAGCTAGAAGAAGAGGTAGCCAACTACCACATCAACAACATTCAAAACGGCCTCGCCCCGTCAATGCTCCTAAATATGAATAACGGAGTTCCAACGGAGGAAGAGCGAAACATCATTGAAGCCCGTATTGCTGAGAAATTTAGCGGTAGCTCAAACGCTGGTCGCTTTATCTTGGCATTTAACGATAGTAAGGAGCTTGCAGCTACTATTGAACCCGTTCAGCTTTCCGATGCCTCTGACCAATATCAGTTTTTGGCAGATGAGTCGATGCGTAAGCTAATGATTGCCCATCGTGTTACCTCCCCTATGCTTTTAGGTATTAAGGACAATAGCGGATTGGGCAACAATGATAACGAATTAGAGACCGCCTCAGCCCTTTTTGAGAACACGGTGATAGAACCTATGCAAGAGGTCATTATCGATGCTCTAAACGAGATTTTGGCATACAACGATATCACCCTAAACCTCTACTTTAAGACCCTCCGTCCGCTTGAATTTAGCAAGATGAAGGTGGGAGATGCCGAAGTCATTGAAGAAGAAACTGGAGTAAAGGTCAAAGACCAAAAGAAATTCAGCAAGCAAGAGGAAGAGCTTAAAATCCGCATTGCGGAAAAGCTAATTGCTATGGGTGAGGATATGGACGATGATTGGGAGCTTATAGATGAACGCCCCGTAGATTACGATAAGGAAGATGTCCATAACGCCCTCTGGAATTTCGCTAGCGTTATCTCTTCTAGCCCTAACGAGACCTCCGAGCAAGACACTAGCATCATCAAGGTGCGCTATAAGTACGCAAGTACGGGTCAAGCGAGTGGTAAGAGCCGTGATTTCTGTTCTATGATGGAGCGAGCAAATAGGGTTTACCGAATGGAGGACATTTTAGATGCTGAAGGCTCAAACGAAGGCTTTGGCCCAAATGGTTCTGACTACTACTCTATTTGGTTCTATAAGGGAGGGCCATTCTGTCAGCACTACTGGGTGCGCCAAACGTACTTACGCAAGAGCAACAAACGTATTTCT
>Ga0213864_10000807_pt1 | contig 14287 bp, 22 predicted proteins | sample PICome_5_FD_160078 | JGI IMG/M metagenome (GOLD analysis project Ga0213864, IMG submission 160078) | Coastal seawater microbial communities near Pivers Island, North Carolina, United States - PICO247 | ecosystem: Environmental > Aquatic > Marine > Coastal | place: USA: North Carolina... | reverse complement strand
TAGTTGTGGATGGTCTATGAGGAATCAGGTATGGATGTTTCTATAGTAAGCAGAATGGTTAACTGGTAATGTTAAAGGTAGCCATAACAGGACACACTAAAGGATTGGGAGCCGCTCTCTTTGAGCGGTTTTCTGTTACTGATATGGTATCAGGTCTGAGTAGATCCAATGGATGCGACATACGTGACATACCTAAGATATGTGAAGTCGTAAAAGACGCAGATATCTTTATTAATAATGCATCCGATAGATACTCTCAGGTAGATCTTCTTTATAACGTATACAATATGTGGAAAGATCAAGATAAAAAAATTGTTAATATTGGTAGCCTAGCCTCTGTTGGTATTAGAGATCGTCTACAGCCATATGCAATTCACAAAAAAGCTTTACATGAAGCTCATATGCAAATTATACATCAGCAAAATAGTTGCAAGTCCTACATATTCAATATTGGCTATATCGAAGATAAAGCAGAGCAGGTAGCCGACTTGATATATAATACCGTAAATAACGATATGCACATATTTGAGGTGAAGGTATTTCCTGATGGATGAAAAGGTTGTTGGTAGAATTGCAGAGACTGCTTTCTACATGTCTTATAATAAAATCAAATCTATAGATTTTGCAGAGAGTCTTAGACCAAATCAAATCAAATGCAAGAAGTGGTTAGTTGACGAAATTGCTAATGTAAATATGAATTGGAAAAGAGTGCTTGTTCTTGGTAGTTGGAACGGGGTTCTTCTATACGAGTTACTACAGGAATATTGCAATGTAGATTGGATTGATTTTTTAGACAACAATCCAAATTGTCATAGAGATAGAGATATCTATTTTGAAGTCAATAATATTCCAAAGAACTATGGTACTATTGAGATGGATGCAACTGAGTTCTCAGATCATGAGTCGTATGATCTAATTATCAACACAAGTTGCGAACACATGAAAGATATTCCTGCAGTATATGGACCGACATATGCACTGCAATCAAATAATTACAGACAGGTTAAGGATCAACACATCAATTGTGTTGACAGCGCACAGCAGCTTGCAAAGCAGAATAACCTCAACAGAAAGTTTTTTGAGGGTAAATTAAAAATGTCTAACTATGATAGATTTATGGTTATAGGTTACTACTATTAAAAACATTAACTATTTTAAATAGATCTCTATCATTTTTTAATCTATCGGCAGTAGTTCCTCTATGATTTACTGTCGTTCCTATCTTAGGATCTATTACGGATTGAACGGGCGCAAACGGTCCCATGTATCTTGCGTGGGGTAATGCAAATCTACTTTGCTGCCCTTTGTTAAAATATCCAACTAACTGATCCACGAGTTGCATCGGTCCCGAAACTGCGTTTTTGCTGCAATAATTAACAATTCTTTTTGCAAATCTAGGGTGGAACATTACTGCTTCCATTGCATGCTGTCCAAAGAACTGAACTTCTAAATGTGGATTGAACTGAATAGCAGATGGATTTCTTAGCCAAGCATCGTGTTCTAAAATAAGAACGGGGACATTTTCAACTGCACACTTTTTCCAAAGATTGTATTGGCTATAAAAACAAGCTCTTTCTGTGCCTGTTAGTACACGTCCATTAGCACGTCTTCCAAAAGTCAACCCACTCTGATCATCTAATGTTTCGGGTGTGATCGCATCATAAAACTTAAGTTCAAATCCTTCCCAAGACTTTGAACAATAATTAGCATATGCCTCTGATACAGGATCGTCTTTCACTCTAATCATAATTGTCTTAAAAATCATTACATTCTCTTTTTTTGGTGTTGACAGTTGTTTCTATTTATATTAAAAAGGATATGTAAGAAGGAGAATCAATTATGAAAGTTACAGTTTTACATATGGAACGCAATGAGATCACAGGCGACACTGAAGGTTTCACCCCTGTTGCTGAGGTTAACTTTGCTGATGGTCACAACACAATGGACATCCTTGAGTATGCGTTCCGTTGGACAAACAACGTGATGGGTAGTTGGTCTAAGAAGATCGGTGAGGATGCTAACGATGATGTTACAGTTCTTGTTGAGCGTGAAGATGGTTTAGGTCTGCGTTCTACTTCAATGTTTGACCGTATGGAGATTGGCGGCATCGTTTATGAAGTTGCTATGTGCGGCTTTAAAGAGCTTGGTTATGTAGAGGAGATGGCATAATGTTAAAAGAAGTAGTAGAGTATGCAACTTACGAAATGTTAAAAGAAGTAGTAGAGTATGCAACTTACGAAGATTACTGTGCACCACGCCGTGCAATTGGTCTTGGTGTAATTCCAAAGTCTCTATTTGACGCTATTATTGCGGAAGAGGCGGTATTACTACTAGATGATGATGAGTTGGAAGAACTTTTCGATGAGGAAGTATAATGGAAAATAATTATGAAACACGTTACAAAGATTTGGAAATGGTTTATCAATCGGTTTATGATGAGGATGTACATTTTGTTGAGTTCAAAGGAAGATTCTACAATGACCGCTACTGTGGTCCTTGGAACTGTGGCGTGGCTGATGCAAGTGCTCGTCGCCCTGCTAATCCTCATTTTTATCGTGGCGCAAGTCTACAAAGTGATATGATGACAGCTAAGGATAATCGGATGTTTAAATCAGAGATACTAGCATACAATGCAGGGTATGAGTACTATAATTCGGGGTTCCATAAATAATGGAGTTGTAATGAAAATGGAGACATGATGTGAACGAATATTTTATGGCAACAGGAAAATACCCTGTTACAATTGAGTCGCAAGTATGCAAGGTATGTTCTGTAGAGAAACCTGCATCAGCATTCAATTATCACAGACAATTTAAAACAAGACTTGATAACAGATGCAGAGAGTGTGTGCGTAAACAGACTCGCTTGCGAGAAGGGTTCAAGAAACAATATGCTCATCTAAAGGGTATTTCGTGTGATTGCTGTGGAAGTATTCCCGAAAAAGGTTTGGTTATTGATCATTGTCACAAAACAAATACGTTCAGAGGTTGGATATGCGAACCCTGTAACCATGGACTAGGTAAGTTTGGTGATGATGTAGAAGGTGTCGAAAAGGCACTTGCATATTTGAAAAGAAAGCGAAATGATTTATAAGAGTGAAAAAATTCTTGACAAGCAATACAATATCAGTAGTAGTGGTATTGGTAATTGGAAGCTTCAAGAATACATCAATGGATGTAAACGGTCTGAGCTAATCATGACTACCGAAGAAAAAAATAAGTTTACACAGCGTTTAGAGGATAATGGTTGGTATGAGTACATTCGTAGCTGAACTAAAAAAACAACACTCAGAGTTCATGGCAAATAAATTTGCAAATCAGCAAAAGCAAAAGAACGCTGAATTTATGTTAAAACAAAATCGCTTGGCAGGTCTCAAGCGACAAGAGAATACTAAAGAGGATGATGAATTAGAACTATATAATCCACATTACACTGATGCACCTAAGTATGCAGAAAAATACTATGGTGAGGTTTATCATGCAACAACTCGTTATGATAATGAATGGGACTGATGTCTGATTATCTGAAAGCAGCTAAGATCCATATAGAAGGTGATGGTCTCAGGATCATCACCCAAAACAGTTATGGGTATGGCGACATCTTAAGGCTAATGGCTTATGCCCGAAGCCTGATGTGGTTGTCTGCACGAAAGGTTCATGTGACTTACGTAATCCCACCTGAGTACAATGCCTTTGCATATGAGCAGAATATTCATGATGTTTTAAATCATTTCAACTTAACAACAACATATGATGTGGACATAGAACCACTAGAAACATATGCACACAAATACACTAATCTGTTAAAAAAAGAATATGCTGATCAAGTTGCAGAATGGCTAGGGTATCCAAAACTAACACCAAAGCAAAGATCTAGTAAGGGCGACTACATTTGTGTATGGACACCATGGACAAATCTAAGTCCTGTATCTAAAGATAAAATGCCTATAAATAAAGATGAGTTCGAAAGTTTTTTAAAGTCGCTTGACACTCCTATCAAAATAGTAGACTATAGGATGGATATTGTAGAAGCCTTCGACTTGATTCGTAATAGTAAACTGTGTCTAGGTTACGAAGGAATGGGACAACAGGTAGCGTACCACTATGGTAAGCCTATCATCAGTATGTCCAACCTTGTACAGGTATCTAAAAATACAGGTGGTCCTGATTCTAGGATTACTGACAATCTAAAAACCGTAAGGAGATACTTGAATGTTTATTGATCCTGTTACCATACAATGGATATTATTAGCAGCAGCATCGGGTTGTGCTTTCATGATTGGCATTGTTTGGTCAGACAATCGTAAAGAAGAAATCATAGAGTCCACAATCATCTATCTTGTTGAGAATAATTATGTAAAAGCAAAGAGAGTTGATGGTGAGATTGAACTTCTACCTTTAGATGAGATTGACAAAACCTAATTACTGTGGTATAATGATCTTTACATTATGGAGTAATTTGTATGGTCAAAAAACCTAGAAAGAAAAGGCAATTATCAGAAGAGCAACGTGCAGAACTTCGTGAACGTTTAGAAAAAGCAAGAGCGGCAAAGGCTCCATCTAAACAAATATCTGTTCACGAGTCTATTCGTAATCTACCTGATACTGACAACTTTGCCCCACCTCGTGTTAGGGGATGGATCAAAGCAACAAAAGAACGTCTACAATCTATGCGGAAATGGAAGAACTCCAAAGATGCAAAGGAAAGGCAAGCCTATATTACGGATGAGATATATCTTGGAAATCTTCAGGCATATCTCAGAACGGGTATTTACTTAGATAATCGTTGGGGTGCTGAAAGACAGCACTCAGTAAAAGCTAAGTGTATTGCTATGGCATACTATCCTGATGGCACACCTAAAAGAACAGTTGGGACTTGGTATCCCGACATTGGAACCTACACTCAAGAAATGGCAGATGAGGATAATGCAGCAGGAAAAATTCCTAACAAAAACAAAGTTCACGCAACTAGTAGAAGAAATCGTAAAGGAACATAAATCTTCATATATGGATGCTATAATCTTTGTCTGTGAGGATGTTGATGTTGACTTAGAAGATGTTCGAAAGTTTATATCACCTACAATAAAAGACAAACTTGAAGCAGAAGCTATGAACCTTAATTATTTACCTAGACAAAATACATTACCGTTAGACTGATGATAAGAGCACCTAAACTATATTTGAAAAGAAAAGACATACCTATTCAATCTCTTTATGATATGAGAGATGAAGAAGCACAGGAAGTTCAGGCAGGGACCTATGATGTTAAAAATAAGGTCGGTAAGATCAACCATGAATATAGATCAACTACACTTAAAAAGATTTCGCCTGACGATTATCCTGATGTTAACAAAATTCTTTTGAATATGGTAAATCTTTGGGATGGTACAAAAGATCCTAATGATTATTTTGTTGGAGAATATAATTATCTCAAATATGGAAAGGATGATCATTTCATAAAACATAGAGATTTTGTTGGAGATAAACCTCATGGTGGTAGAGTATACTCAACATCTACCATTATACACAAGTCAGATAATTTAGAGGGCGGTAGATTCATAATATATGATAATTATAATTTTTCACATCACGTAGAACTTGATATTGGAGAGACAGTTTTCTTTTCTTCACAAACAGAACACATGATAGAAAAGGTGATTGAAGGTGAAAGAGAAGTTCTTGTGGCATGGATTTATAAAAAGGGGGGTTGACAACATATAAATACTTCTTTATAATGCAAAACGTGGATAACACAAATATACAGTAACATACAGTAATATACGGAGAAATACAAATGTCATTCGCAGATTTAAAACGTAACCGAACAGACCTTGGTAAGCTTGTAGCAGCAGCAACAGGTGACGAACAAAAAACAGAGAGTCGTTCTGATGATCGTTTTTGGAACCCAACACGGGATAAAGCAGGTAATGGTTACGCTGTGATCCGTTTCCTACCGGGGAACGCAGATGCACCTACACCTTGGGTGCGTTATTGGGACCACTTCTTTAAGGGACCAACAGGTCAATGGTATGTAGAGAAATCACTTACATCTATTGGCAAACCTGATCCACTATCAGAGGCAAACTCAAAGCTTTGGAACGAAGATGGTTCTGAGGAAGCAAAGCGCATTGTTCGTGAGCGTAAGCGTAATCTACGTCACGTAGCTAATGTTCTTATCCTTTCAGATCCTTCTAATCCTGAGAATGAGGGCAAAGTGAAACTATATCGCTTTGGTAAGAAAATCTTTGATAAGATCATGGACTCGCTTCAACCACAATTTCCTGATGAAGCACCTATGAACCCATTTGACATGTGGGATGGTGCAGACTTCGTTGTTAAAATTCGTAATGTTGAAGGTTATGCGAACTATGATGCATCTTCTTTCAAGGCACCATCAGAACTATATGAGGGCGATGATGATGCTAAAGAGAATGTGTATAATCAACAGCATGATCTTTCTGAGTGGTCAGAAGCAGAAAACTATAAGTCATATGACGAATTGAAAAATCGTTTGGCAATCGTACTAGGTGAATCAACACCACGTACACGTCAACAGATTGAAGATTTGGATGACGAAATCCCTGCATTTGAGAACCGTTCTGCGGCTGCACCTAGTGCACCTGCAGCACCTGAACCTCAAATCACAACTGCAGAGAGTTCCATGGATGACGATGATACCATGGCATACTTCTCTAAGTTAGCAGCGGAAGGTTAAAGAAAGAGGCCCCTTAGGGGGCCTTTTTTATTGATGTACTTGTCCTATAGATAAACCAAATCCTTGCATGGACATATATTTCTTTTCATATCTAAGATCGGTTGCAGTCATTCCTGAACCTTGTAGGTATTTCTTATCAGATGATCCTGCAATAGATTGCTGAGAGTTATTAGAGTTATCAATATTATTGATAGTGATACTTTGACCACCTTGTCGCATTGCTCCATATGTTGGGATCTCTTCGCCTCTAAGCTCTTTTAATCCCATGATAGCATTACTTAAATCTGATCTTGGACCATATCCCTCAGCACCTTTAAGTTCTTCACTTGTTATTATATTATCATTGTCTTTGTCGATGGTCTTAAGTATTCTTTCGTACTCTGCAATCTGTATTTTTCTTGCAGCTTCGTCAACTGTACCTGATCCCATCAAATAATCTTTTAACCAATCGGGTAAGACAGACACTACACTATCTTTGATTTGTTGCCCAATCTCTGAGATGTTTGGTAGCCAACTAGACAAATAGTTGAAGAAGTCTACAGTCCAATCAATAACAGTTTGTTTAATATCGATTGGGTTCTCAGGATCTGTCCATCCTAAGTAACTTCCAAGCCAATTGAATATTTTGTTTGGTATATACATCATAACATCAGTAAGTGTATCAAGACCTTCTACAGCAAATCCTAATCCCTTTAAAAATGTATTCCATGCTTGTTTACCTGCTTTTTCAGGATCGCTGAATAGAGTTTTTACCCAATTGAAAAGTTCTCTAGGCCAATCTAATATTTCTTTCAAAGCTACTTCAAGGGTATTTTGGAAACTAAAATCTGTTAATGTTTTAGCTGCAGCGTCCCATCCAATCAGTTTAAATGCACCTGCCACAAGGTCTTTTATTAAATCTAACGGAGCACCAATAAAATCTTTGAGAAACACAGCGACAGTATCGGTTGATTTCTCTAGGATAGAAGCTTTGTCACTTGTCATGAACTCATCATAAGCTGCTTTAATAGAAAAGAAGAACCCTAAAGGTCTTAGAATATTACCAAAGAGTCTAAGCCATGGTCCTGCCCCTGCCCCAAGTTTACTCAGCCATTCGAATAATGTTTTACCTGTTCCTGTGGCGAAACTTGCAACACCTTCAGACACACGCATCAAGGGTTTTAATATTCTACCTATCTGAAATGTTGTTCTACCGATAATATTTCTTGTGAAAAGACCATCAGGATCTTTTAGCGTTATAAGTTTACCATCAGCACCAATACCAAATACTCTCCAAAATCTTTTCCTAAGATCGCTTAATGCATCTTGTACTGCTTCTGCAACTGTTTTGGTTTGTGTGCCTATCTTTTCACCTTTTGTGTTTAGATAGTCTATAACCTTACCTTCAGGTCCAATACCAAAAATGCGTCTAAGAACACTCAAACGCACATTGTCCATGCCCTTAGATATCACCCCTATGATGCTTGACGGTAGACTTCTTAGTTTAGCAATGTACTTTAGTTCCCATCCCCTAAGACCTTCTAATGTCGCAACAAGAGCTGTGATACCCGCAAGTGCGCCACCTTTACTAAGAAGCATTCCAAGATTAAGCCCTAGATTATTTGGTCCTTGTTTAGATGCAGCACCAGGAGAACTTCTAGTTTCTCTCTTTACTTTCGCTGCTTCTGCGGCTGCTTCCTCTTGGTCTTTGATCTGCCGCTTCAAGAACTTAAAATGCTCTTCAAAAACATAGCGAAGTTTGTCAACTGAATCAGTTGTTTGATCTTGCTTCTTATTGTTTTCAGCTAACGCTTTTACCACGTCTTTAAAATCAGCCATTTCTCATCCTTTGCCTTTCAGCTTCCGCTTGCTGTTCTTTGATCTGATCAACAAGCATTTGTAAGTATATTTCTCTTTCCCAAGGTATCATGCTTTCTATTTCATCAAGTGAATAATGATGGTTTTGTATCAATTGAAAGTTTACATTATAATAATTTACCAAGTTATCATGAGAAAGAGATACTAAAAAAAATCGTTCATACCTCTTAGTTTCAATTCATTATTAGCATTACAAGACGAACATTCGAATGAAGCATCATAGGTTACCTGTGGCATAGCTTCAATGAACACTCTAATATCATCAAACTGTGACGTAGACAGAGACTCAATGAAATCCATTTGATCCTGTGGTGTTTCATCTTTAAACGAAATAATCTCATCTTCGGTCAATACAGATTCAATACATTTTGAAATCATACTAAATGTCTGTTCTGTTGTAGACTCACTCACAAAAATATCACCACCAACAAGATCCATATACGATGGATACTTCATCTTAATACTAATATCTTCATTCAATACAATAACAGACTCTACATCAGGCATATCAGCTTTAATATCATCTAGAACAACAAAGACTTCATTTTCAGCTTCACATTGCGTACACTGAGGTGTCAGTTTAATGTTCTCTCCAACAGACTTTGATCTGATGTTAACGAACATGTATTCAATATCAAAGCTTGTTAGCATACGCTTATCAATAGGTTCATCAACACACGCAACAATCGTATCTGCAATCGCTTGGAAGATCTGTGATTGATCTTGACTTTCAAGTGCCAACATCAGAACCTTTTCTTCTTTCACAAGGTATGGTCTAAACCTTACATTCTGTTGTGTAGATGGTATAACGAGATCATACTTTGGTTTATCATTTAGCTTGGGTAACGCCATTTCATTTCATCCTTTAGTTAAATACTCTCCCTAATGCTGTGCCGATTTGTGTTTGGATAAACTTCTCTGTAGCACTTGGTACGTCTATTTGATTAGCATACCAATTTGTGTATGAGAGTTGCACATTCAGTTCGACAACACCATCAAGTTCATTATTTAGTTGAATATCATTCATTGTTGTGGGGAATGCGTCTATGAGTGTACATGAATAAATCACATCATCATTAGTCACATAGTTAAGATCAAGTTGACCTTGGGCTAGATCAATAGGACCTAGCTTAGGCAATCTGTTTTGTAATTCTGAGGGCAGCTTTGGAATGCCTAGTGGGGTTTGGTATATAGGAAGTCCAATACCCTTCTTTAGTTGTTCGATAACAATCTGCTTACCATATCCCTCTTTACCTCTTACGTAACCCACAGAGTGATCCTCTTGGTTTACTGCAAGGTTCTGCCACACCTCAAAGTATTTTCTAATCCCATAATCGTTAAGAACGTGGAATGTCATAGAAACATCACTTACGCCATAACCATAAGGTGTTTTCTGAGTTCTCATACCAATCTTACGTTCATTGGTCAGAACCTGTCTACCGGGCAATACAACGTCCTTACAGAGCAGGTTTACTTCCTCGCTAGTTGCACCAGGCAGTGAAGGTAGTTTAACTCTAAAGACATTGGGACGTGCAATACCATCTTTTCTAGAGATAAGACTTTTCATTGTATCAATACTAGACATTAAATCATCCTTCTAGAATCTTTGTATACCTGAGATCCACTTGCTTTCTGCCAATCAGCAGTCGGTAGAAATGTGGCAATCTCCCACTCAGGGGCAGGTATTCTTGCAAAGCGACTTCTAACTTGTTTGTTTAGATAGTGTTTTACGCATGGTTTGAAATGCTTGAACTTAGTCGCTTTCTTTAGCATATCGTATGTGATATCGAAGCGAGTGCTCTCATCATACTTTTCATTTGTTGTTACGTCCATCAAGGCATCTAGGAACTTTGCTCTTAGTACAGGGGGAAGGTAATGCAAGTTTAACCCTAGGAAGCCACCCTCTGCAGGTCCAATGACAATCACTAATGGAAAGGCATCGTAATATGGTAGAGTGTCTTTATGTTTTGGATCGTAGAAGAACATCTGCATAGAGCCTACAAGTTTTCTATTTGCAAGCTTTACGGAATCAGACTTCATGATATCGTTACGGTTTACTCTGCGCATGCGTGACAAACGTTTACGGAACCAATCCCTAGACTCTTTTGTTCTAGGAGTGATACCTGCACGAAATGCTTCTATTTCTAAGTTTTTAAATAAGTTTGACATATCATTATTTATACTTGACGAATCAGAAAAGGATGTATATAATACTTAAAGAGGCTTTGAGGTGGGTGAGTATACTACTTTTTCTTAGGTTTAGGTAATGGTTTTAGAGGTTTTATTTTCTTTTTAGGCTTAGGAAGTATGCCCATAGCTGATAAATGATTCTCTGTCCATATTTCAAATCCCCATCCTCTATCAGCAGCATACTCTTGTGCAGCACTCCACTTATTCATATTCTTAACATATGTCATACCTTCATTGATATAACGTTTAGATTTCCTACCATGGAATGCAGGTGGTTTGGTTTCTTTCTCAGGTTTGATTTCAACAAGAACAGTCTTACCTGATGTATAAGTAATCTTAAGATCCATGAAGTATCTATGATACTTTTTATCAACCTCATACAGATATGGAATGACAACTTCCTCAGAAACCCATTCCTTCACCATTTTTTGTTCATCACACCATTTGAATGCATTACGTTCCCAAAGCGATCTGAATATCACATTGTCTGCATCACCCTTGTACTTAGACTTATTTTTAACTTTATACCTGCCTGAGTATGCCATGATTACCTTATAAATAATAGAAACTTTTTTGTATTTATTAGGATAGCCAATGACATATCGGTCAGAAGTAAGAACAGGCACAGCATTGAAGCAAACCTTTAAGTTTCCACTAGAAGATGATAACGGCTACAAAGGTCGTATCATTTTTAGAACAGTGAAAGAAGCATATAAGACTTTACCTGAAACTGTGTTCGAAGGACTTTCAGATCCACAATCAAGACGTGGTGGTGTAAATGCTGTTGAGGGTCCTGAATCTGTTACAGGTGCAGGTAGTATCTATGGCACTCAAAAAACTACTAGAGGTAACTTGCCTATTAGGTTTGATGAGTCTAGAAAAGCTATATTATATTTACCAGGTGCTTTACAGTTCCAAGACAACGTTGAATACACTAACGTGGACTTAGGTATTGTTGGACAAGCTGCAAGAAATGCAATGCAAAATCCTAATGCTTCAGGACGTGCCGTTCTTGGTGCTGTAACAGGAAACATGATGCCTGATTTTCAGTCTATTCAAGAAGCATTCAACATGGGATTGAGATCTGAGGGTGCACAAGTTGCCGCATTAAGACTTACTAATAAACTAAGTCCTGAAGTGCAGGGTGCTATCGAAACCACAACAGGCATTGCATTAAATCCTAACAGAAGATCGACGCTACGTGGTATTGGTGTTAGACAGTTTAGGTTTACCTTTAAGATGATTCCTGATTCTCCTGAGGAAGCACGTGAAGTGAAGCAGATAGTTCAGTTTTTTAGAGAGGAAATGTATCCTGATACATCTGATGATGCATTACAAGCCGCACTTCGTTTTCCTTCTAAGTTTGAAATCAGAATGGAATACGATGGTAAGAAAGTCGCAACAAACATCCTACCTTGTTTCCTTGCTAATGTTGATGTAGTATATAATAGTACAGGGATGTCATTTCACACTGATGGCGAGTTTCAGGAGACTGATCTATCATTATCGTTTGTCGAGGAAAGAGCCTTGACTAAACGTGACGTAATGAAAGACGCAGAAGGATTAGACCCAGTTTTTGAGGGCGTAAGGTTTTAGAGGTATAGATGTCATTTTTTAGAAACTTCCCACTTATAAACTATCAGTTTGGAGATGAAACAACTGATACAGTTTTTCAAAACCTTACTGTGTATATTGATTTGATTGATCAAGTATCAGATGATGCGTCCTTCTATGAAAACTATTACATTAAAGACTTTACAAGACCAGACGTGTTATCCTATGAGTTATATGGTACAACAGACTTGTATTGGTCATTCTACCTACTAAATCCAAAACTAAGAAAACAGGGGTGGCCTCTGAATAGTTCTGAAGTTTTAGATTATGCAAAAGAAGCTTATCCTAACGTTGCGATCATTACGGACGAACCTATGTGGGGTGAGTTCTACATTGGTGATGTTGTTGCTGATAGAACTAATAATGACGAATATGGTACGACATATAAAGCAAAGATTATTGAGAAAAACTATGACTTAGGTCAGATCATAGTAAGTCCTATTGTTGATGTTAAATCAATAACAGTAACGGAGGGGGGGACAGGATACACTACCCCGCCTACAGTAACTGTTAAAGGCGGTGGGGGTACAGGTGCTACAGCACAGGCTATCATGACTTTTATTGACGGTGATGGTAATGTTCAAACATCAGAGACTATTCAAGAGATCAGGGTTCTTACAGGTGGTGTGGGATATACAAGAGCACCTGAGATAGTAATATCAGAACCTAATAGGGCTAATGGTACACAGGCAACTGCAACTGCAGGGATTTCTGCATCTGTCATTCCAAGATCTACAACAATCTATACGCAAAAAGGTGAACCTAATCCACTTCTATGGGATGATGATAACGTAAGATCTTTGATCACTAGAAGTCAAGAGAAGCAATACAATGCAGCACATCACTATGAAGATGCCGAGGGCAATATTGTCGATTTAGATATTACAGTTAATGGCGGCGTTGAGAATGGGGTTGTTCCAAACAAAACTGCCATTAGTTACCTAAACATGTTAGAGAGAGAAACGGAAGAACTTCGACGTATTAAAATATTCAAAGCTAATGTTGTAAATCAGATTAACGCTGAGTATCAAAAACTTTTGAGACAATAGCATGGCAGAACCAATAACATCAGCAGAACAGTTACGGATTATTAGTATTCGTATTGAGTCCGAAAGATTTAACAAACCTCTACTTATTTCAAGTGGGGGTACTTCTACAGGTATTGTGATTGAAGCTAATATCTACGAAGACTTGTCAAAACCTTTTTTGACAGGAAATATTATTTTACAAGACGATCAAGATATTTACAGACTTGCTGATATCTCAGGTACAGAAAAAGTTATAATCGATTTTGTCACACCTGATAACTCTTCGGATGTGATCACAGTTAAGTTCATTATAAATGAAGTTACTGACAGTATAAAATATAATGACTTCGCTTCAGTTTTAGTTCTTTCACTTATTGAGGATATAAAATACTTCAACGACATACAAAAGTTCAGTAAGGCTTATACAGGTACAGGCGAGGATATTATCAAAGCCATTGTTAAGGACAAGATAAACAGAGAAGTTGTTATTGAAAGTAAAAAACTATCTGCACAAAAAACTTTTAGATATATTGTACCATATCAAAATCCATTTGCTGCAATCAAGACAATCTTGAGAAAGATATCAACTGAAAACGGATTCCCATTTTTCTTTTATTCATCTATCATTGATGATAAGCTTTACTTGACAGATTTAGAAACTATTATAGGACAAGAACCTTTCAATAGAGATAGACCTTTTGTTTATGATCAATCAAATACGATCAAGAATGATCTAGAATCTCAAGCCACGAATATTACTTCATATGAAGCGAGTGTTCTAGATGACACTTTACATTTAGCTACTTATGGTGGGATGGGTTCTAAGTATGAGTCAGTAAATGCGACTACAGGCAACCCCTTTGAAACTCATATTGATATGAATC
>Ga0213864_10000802_pt1 | contig 14309 bp, 11 predicted proteins | sample PICome_5_FD_160078 | JGI IMG/M metagenome (GOLD analysis project Ga0213864, IMG submission 160078) | Coastal seawater microbial communities near Pivers Island, North Carolina, United States - PICO247 | ecosystem: Environmental > Aquatic > Marine > Coastal | place: USA: North Carolina... | reverse complement strand
TATACCCCTTCTTCACCAGTAATTGCTGAACAAGACTGTAATTACCCGCCCATCGGTTTCTTGCTGTATTCGAATATACCGGTCCAAATATCACCGGATATTTCTTTCCGGCCTCCATATTATCCGGTTTCAGTATCCGTGCGTGTAGTGTATAATCATCCACGAGACTTGGGAAACTAACGTATTCTGCGGCCTTCCATGTTCGTTTGGTGAAGGCAAGTAATGGTGAATTGGTTACGCGAGTTGGTTCGCCGCCTTTAGTACTTGCCACATACAGTTCGGTTGGCGAGGTATCATCATTATGCAGAAACACCAAGTGCTTTCCATCTGGTGAAGGATATCCCACATTTCGACCAGCTAGGTGGGTGAGTTGTTTAGGTTTGCTTTTGGAAATGTTTAATCGATAGACATGTTGTTCATATGGATTGACGCCATTCCCGGCATAAAAAATAGCTCCGCCTGAAATAATAGGAGAGGACAACACATCATAAGATGGGTCTGTCAAGAGTTTCGGACTTTTCTTCGATGATAAAGGGTCTAACAAATAAAGTCCGTAGCGATCCCCCATATCGCTTAAGAAAATGACATGCCTCCCATCAGGATGCCAGGTAGATCCGAAGGAGGTATACATACGACTCTCGCGCACTCCTTTCCAAATCTCCTTTGGTTGACTTTCTCCAGATGAAACGATGAATACCTTACGTGTAACGGCAGTATCCGAAGCAACGTCAATCAGTAAGGAACCGTTTTTAGACCAGTTGAAATCAATGATCTGGTTCGAACTTGGATCTGGTAAATCGAGATAGGTAATGTTACCGCTTTCGATATCCAGTAGCCCTACTTTACGAATCTCGTTTAAATCACCGGGGTAACCCCTACGAACTTGATTGGGGTTAGTTTCAGAAGCAAGATAATTCGGGAACGGTACTTTTCGCATCTGACGTCTATCTACAACATGAATTGCGATGGTTTTTCCATTGGGAGACCACTTGTAGGTAGGGCCGCTCCAAATACCCGGACCGATTTCTCGTTCGGCACGGCTATAGCGTCCTTTAGGTAAGTTGGAAAGACTTGGAATACCAATCTTTGTATGTTGTTTATTTCGCCTGGAAGAAAGATGTGCAATCCACAAATCACCCTTTTGTATATAAGCGATTTGGTTTCCGTTGGGAGAAAGTGCTAGATTACCTGCGCCCGGCATGACTGGCATAAACTTTTCATCTGTTGCATCGCTCATTGATGTCTTCCAAAGGTCATTACCTCGAAGGCTCATTATCGTATTTGTATCGGTCCAAACCATGGCGCGCACTGATGAGGTTTTCTTTTTAGAAACCAGACGCACATCTTTTCCATTGTTTGTAGATACCCAGAGACCGCGTCCAGCGTTTCCTGGTGTATTCCAGGAGAAGGCAAAGTGCTTGCTGTTTGGTGCCCATACAGGTGAGGAGGGAGCTGTTCCTGTCAGTTTTGGTGTTGCAAAGATATCATCGAGGGTTAATTCACTTTCTTGTGCTGTGATTGTCACAGTCATCATCAGTACAAAATACAATACGCAAGTTTGGCAAAAAGAGATGGATTTCATTATTTCGTGTTTCGAATTATCTAAACTACTTACTTCATCATAATTAGATGATCCGAATTACCGGTCATTTCCCATTGTGTCAATGCGACAGGGATATTTCCAATTCGATTGATGCCATCAAAGAATTCCTTCAATTTAAACGGCTCTCCCTTTCGTTCTTTTTGATAGGCATATTCTGCCATAGCAGCTTCCAGTAAGTATTTTCCTGTGATATAACTTGTACCATAACCTGGCTGTCTTAAATACAAGTGCTGTTCAAAGATCAATAGGTCTTTTTCAGTTTTCATCCAACCGCGAGGTGTATATTCAGAATGAATACCACCAGCCTCTTCCATGGTCATTTCATTAGCATGTGCATATAGTGAACCTAATCCTCTGGCAGCTCGTTGTGCAATCATGATATAGACGATTTCCCGCACTCTGGGGTCGTCATCATATAAGCCGGCATCCATAAACATTTCTTCTACTGCAGTGGCAGTTCCTTCATTTCGAGAGTCGAAGATGTTATATAATAATGGATCTTTTCGGATTTCGCTTGAGTTGGGTTCGTTTTCCATTCTCGCCAGTTCGAACCAATGATAAAAATGAGAAAAGAGTGGGCGAGGATCATAATGAGAGGTGATGTAGAAGAAGTTTCGCTTTTCTGCCGGAATAAAACTACCCAAGTGCTGACGTAAAGCAGGATCGAAATAGTCTTTCACCGTCACAATGTCCTCTTTGTCTAAAAAGTTAATCAAACTCTTAGCGGCGCGATCGGCTAGTGCATCATAACTATTTATTGAATTGGCAGCTTTGAGTTTTGGGAGCTTGCGATTACGGTGTTCTTCCAATTTCAACGCCGACCATGCACGAGCAACTTCTCTTTTTAAGATCATTACTTCATCTTCCCAGGTAAGTGGAACCAGATGCACATTTTGCATATACCAGGTATAATTATCCTTACCGATACCTGACGGGCCTGTTTTCTTGTCTGATTCTGATTCCAGCCATTGTACCAATTGATTCGTAGACGTCTGCGCTTTTTCAATGGCAGTCATCAATTCTTTATCAGCATTCACACTAGCGGCATTTTTCATGTCTTCGAGTATTTCAGATTGTTCCTTGATATCTCGAATACCTGTAATCCAAAGATCTCTCGCATTTCCAGTGAGATTGGTTTTGGCTTGTTCGTTCAATGACGGAATTACTGCCAAATCATTTAGCATACGTTCACGCTCTGTTTTACTTAGCGGAAATTCATACGTCCACAACTCCAAAGTACCATGATGTGTAGGTCCTTCATGGGCTGGTACGTCGCTTTTGTAGGTCCATATCGTCTTGTAGAAAGCTGGGTCGCGTTCCCACGGTTTAAGAATACGATAGTTAAAATCAAAACCATTCATCTCCGCCCAGACTACCATCCAATCCACTTTATTCGGGATAGACCAGTTACTCGTGTCAATGGCTTCATGGCGTGTTCTTAATTGCTTAAAAGTAGCCATGCGCTCATCGAAAGTAACTTTTCGATAATCGGGTGCGCCATCTAATTTTGGAGGCGTTTCAAAAGATCTCCAGTCTTTGAATAAGGTAACTAAATCCGAATAGTCATTAGAACTAAGGTTTACAGTTTTGGTGTCTTTTGTAGCAGTTTGACAGCTAATGAGGAATATTAATAAAAAAGAAAGAATGGCAATAGATGTTCTCATACGTTGTTCGCATTTGTTTCTTAGGTTAGTCAGGATGAAAAAGAGGTAAGTGTTGGTCATCTAAATAATCAGGTGGATTATTGAATTGAAGTTTTAATTGTTGTGCATATTCAATGGTTTGCGAGTTTTTCTTCTTTCTTTTTTCTTCATATGTACTGAATGCAGCTTCTAATTGCTCAGAAGCGTTTAAGATTTCTGCAAGTTCAATAGCAGAGGATACTCCAGAACTAACCCCAGAACTTGTGAGTGGTATTGAGCCGTGAGCGGCATCCCCAATTAAACAGACATTCGCTTTATAATATGAGTCAAGTAATTTTAATTCTTTACTCCTCCATAGGTAGCTTTTTTTTAAGTCACTATTCTCTATGATATTTTTGATTTCCTCAGGGAATTCGGATAGTAGTTGAGGACTAAAAGCCTTTTCGATTTTTCTACTTTTTTCGAATACCTCTCCATAAAAGCTACTGTTAAATTGAAGGAACCAGACATGTTCATTATTGGAGATTGGAATAAAACCAAACGACATACCTTTTTTTATCGATACGTATTTTCTGAATGTGTTGTCATGTATATTTTCACCTTCATATTTGGCAATACCAACAATTTCATTTATTTCATTTGGGAAAAAATGTGCTTCGGATACAAAGTTTCGAACTTGAGAGTTAATACCATCCGCCCCAATGAACAAATCTCCGTATTCAATCGAACCATCTTTAAAAACAGCCGCAATGGCCTTGCGCTCTTTGTACTGAAAATGTGAAAAATCACAATTCTCGTGATACTCATCGGTGGTTAGCTGGTTTTGAAGAAAATGGATAAGATTTACGCGCTTAATAGCATACCAACCATTTATTACAGTATGGGCTGTGCGTAAACCATGTTTTAAAACGAAGTCGTTTATCTTATTATTAGTTACATCTAACTCTTTGTTTGTCAACGAATTAATATTTCTCAATGTGCTTTTATGTATCATAAAAGCCATGCCTGAATTCCTGGAGGCAGATTTTTTTTCTTTAACAATAATTTTATTTTTGTTGTTCTTTAATGCTATTGCTGCCGTCAAACCTGCAATACCTCCACCTATAATTACTATCTTCAAGTCAAACCTTTTTTATATCGTGAAATTCGCTTCCTTAAAATTGCTTCCGAAATCGGGCGTCATTTTCGTATGGCGCATTCAGGATTTTTTCTAAACCATTTTCCTAATTCTAGCACCTCTGTAGCTTCAGCTTTATTCAGCAAGAAGGTTTGAGTTCGGCTTTATTAGGCTCTAAAAGGACTAATATAATAAAAAAGCTATGGGTTGTAGCTTTTGTTGGGGTGTAGTTTTTATTTTTTAATGTCATTCATTTTCGTATTCGAATACAAAAACTTTCATGTCTTTATAACGTTAAGTATTATCAGCAATAAAATTCAGTATGAATCTATGCTTTTGATGGCTGAGATATACATTTGTTAGCTTTTTTTAGGCAAATACGTATGGTTTATATAACTAAAAGAATCTAATGTATATATAAAAAAAGCCAATGGAATAAAAAATTCTTTATATTCTGTGACCTCCCATAAACGATCGAATTTTGAACTATTCATTAAAAATAAAGCTTGAGTTATGATTATAAGTAATATTGTAAATATAAAAAGATACCGTTCATTTTTGTTACTACTAAATACAGCATATGCAAATAAAACAATGACACTGCCAAAAAAAGTAATTTGAGTAAAAATTATATTCCACATATCAAAGTTATAAGCACAAGCAATTGAGCCAATAACGCCAATAAATGGTCGTGGAATAAATATTTTTAGGTAATTATTATTTGTTATGAATGGAAGTAACCATCGAATAAATGGCAGTATAACTAATAAGAAAAATGACCCGAAATAGTATAAATTTTCAACTTTGTCGGTTGCAAAGTTATGTAAATTCATTTCACCTTGCCAATTGCTATTAAATAACTCCGGCGACTCAATTTCCAATTGACGTTGAAACCAAGATATCTCTTCCATTGCAAGGACAAAAAACGCTAACGATAAAAATCCTAACGAGAACCAGATTGTTTTTGACAAACGTGTAACATTTCTAGTTTTCAAGAAAGAAGTGGCCATCACGATGCAGCTCCCGAAAAGTAACAAGGCTGATGCCCATTCAATAAGACCATCTTCCAAAGATAATGCACTAAAAGTTTCAGAGGCATAGATAAATAGACATATAAAAATAATAGAGAAGCAAAGAGTGCTAAATATGGAGAATGGAATGAGCGACGTTTTATTGTTTTTACTTAATAAAAACGTTGGTTTGTTCTTACCAATCAGACTCCACAATGTGATAAATACAGAAATAAAAATCACACCGCTACGAATTAAATAATCTGAAGAAAAATTCGGCCAACCTTCAGCAAAAATATATGTTTGCCAGTATGTTTTATCCAAAATAATAACAAAAATGATTCCTGTAATACCAATTAGAAATGATACTACAGATATGGTTGTCCTAACTTTAGAAAAATTCGTATTCATCATATTTGTTGTATATAGATTAATTTTTGATGGTTTTCAATTACTTTTATTTCAATGTGAGCTAATAGTTGTTATGATTTTGTCTAAATTCTCTAATTTGAGGGAATAAGATTTGCAGTAATTCATAATTTAGTGTCTTTCAGATCCTTTATATCTCACCCAATCAAAATTAGCATATTCTTTTGTTTTTTTACCATTACTTGAAGCAAAAATACCTAAATAAGCTCCCGTGTATTTTTTACTTAAGATATGGTTGGATTTTGTTTTATCGAGAAAATGAAATTCAGAGCCATCTAGAGAATAGTAATATGAATAACGATTATCCTCCGATTTAACCTGAAAAGTAATTTCTCCATCATAGTTGAGAATATTTTTCTGAATTAAGATCTGGGGTTCCTTGTTTGGCTCAGCAAGTTTTAACTGGACTGCATTCTTATTGTTGTGTTTAATAACTGTAAACGTAATATAATTGTTGTCTTTCTGAAAAAGACTTATGCCAGCTTCAGAATTATTGTACTTAGGTTCAAAAATCATCTTTGCTTCGTATTGAAAATCACTTTCTGTTTGTCTAAAGCCTATTAGACTAGCTCTACCACGTTCCTTGATCACTTCTGGTTTGAGAAACAATCTTAAATTTCCTTTTGATTCTTTTAGTGAGTAGAACTTATCCAAAGGTACTCGTCTAAAATTCCACTGAAGTTTTAAATCAGAGTCATCAAAACTGTCATAAAAATATAGATTTCTTTTCTGCGAAGTACCTTTAAATGGCATCTCTGTTGTGCGCTCAACTCTTCCCGTTTGAGGTGCGACTACAGGCCACTTGTATTTTGTCTCTTTCCACCAAAACGGCTCTCTTTCCCATTGAACAGGAACTAAATGTGTTTCACGTCCCATATTTGAACCACGGTCTTCATCACCTCTAATTCCTAGAGCCACCATATACCACCGTCCATCTTCTAATTCAATGAGATCGCCATGGCCTGTGCTATGAACCCAATTGTCATAGGAAAGATGTCGAGAAGATAAAATTGGATTTCTTTCATTCGGTACATATGGTCCGGTAATGGAGTCGCTTACTGCAATCATTATGGCATGATTAAAACTTGTACCGCCTTCAGCAACCATGAGATAGTAGCGATTGTCCATTTTGTACATATGTGGACCTTCAACCCAAACACCTCCACATGCTCCTCGCCATAAATAATAACGTTCGCCAGTTAATCGCCAATTGTCCAAATCAATTTCTTGTAACCAAATTTCACCTTCACCTTCGAAGTTTGGTTTATCTGGTGAGTGTGTACCAACATACCACACTTTTCCATCATCATCAAAGAAAATATCTGGGTCAATACCTGGTGCACCTTCTAAAACGCGAGGTTCTGACCATGGGCCTTCCGGATTTTTAGCTGTTATGATAAAGTTGATAAAATCGGTGGTTTTTGAGTCTTCGTTATCATATACGTTTGTAGTTATAATATAAAATGTACCATTATTATACCGAATAGTTGGCGCATGAATTCCACCATCAGATTGCACATCTATTAGGTTTACTTCTTTTTGACATTGGTCTTTTCTATGTAGTCCGTACCCAACTAACTCCCAGTTAACAAGGTCTTTACTTTTATGGATTGGTAAACCGGGATAATATTCAAAAGATGAATTCACAATATAAAATGTATCATCAACCTTGCATATTGATGGATCTGGATATCCGCCTGAAATTATGGGATTGGTAAATAAATTTTGAGAGAATAGTTCTATTGAAATCAATAGAGCGCAAATGATAAGGACAAGGCGATTGTTAGCTGTATTAGTTAGTATGGTAATCATATTTTACTAACGTTTTTATTTGAAACTGTAAGGGTTTTGAAAGATTATTATGTTGGCGCCAATTGTTTCGTATTACTTTTCATTTATCGCTTGTTTTAGTTCTTTTATACTGAACGGTTTTCTAAAATACCGGTGAATCAATCCCGATTCAATGGCATCTTGAATCTCTTCTGTTAGTCCAAATCCAGTCACGATAAAATATTTTTTGTTTGGAAATTTTTCCTTCGCTTTTTTTATGAACTCAATACCATTCATCCCAGGCATTTTCAAATCGGTTAATATCACCTTCGTTTCAGGATTTTGGTTTAATAATTCCAATCCTTCAAGTCCACTACAGCCCGTAAGTACCTCAAAGTCAATCGAAAAATTGATTTTAAATAATTCAACATTAATTTCTTCGTCGTCAATAAATAATATTTTCATCATTTTACGTATCACATTATTTTTTTGGTAATTCAATTACCACCGTTGTCCCTTTTCCTAACTCAGAAGTAATTTCTATTTCCCCCTGATGCTCCTTAATAATATTGTACACAATTGATAATCCTAATCCGGTACCTTTTCCCGGCGCTTTTGTGGTAAAAAAAGGATCAGTTACTTTTTTTAGATTATCGGGTGAAATACCTTCTCCGGTATCAATGATTTTAACAATTATTTTTTCATTTTCACAGGTTGTCACTATTGTTATTTCACCCTTATTCTCAATAGACTGATTCGAGTTACTCAGTAAATTAATAAATACTTGATGCAAATTTCCTACATTTCCTTTTGTAAAAATATCAGATGTAAAAAATTCTTTATTAACAGTAATTTGTTCTTTCATTTGATTACGTAACATCGTATACGAATTGTTGATAATTGCATGTATGTCACATTCCTCATCATGGGATTTGCTATTCCTGCTAAATTCACTTAATCCCCTAACAATGGCAGAAGAACGATCTACACCAACCTTCAGTGCATTAATTAGTACCCCAATTTGTTCTGAATTTTCAGAAAAAGATTTATTCTCAAAATGATGACGTAATCCATCATAAGCGCCCATTATATAATTTAAAGGGTTGTTAATTTCGTGGGCAACACCTGCTGTTAAAATACCCAATGATGCCATTTTTTCTGATTGTAGTAATTGACTTTGAGTTTCTTTAAGGTGTTGAAGGGTAATTTTTAATTCTTGATTTTGGTGTTCGATGATTTCACTTTTATCAATTAATTCATCGTTTGTTGATTTCAATTCGTCATTTATAGTTGCGAGTTTATTCGTTCTATCCCTTACTAATACTTCGAGATTATCACGATGCTGTTTTATTTCATCGTATGAATTTGACAACGATTCTACAAAACTTCTCGTAATAGTCAATAAGCCAACTGACGTCAATAAAATAATTGATAATTCTACCAACCAAGTACTTGGCGAACTAATGTAATCATTAACGTCATACTCAAGATTTAGGCTTCCATTTGTTGCTAGAAAAGCGAAAAAACAATATAAAGTTAGATAAATAGTTAAAACCATAAAAGCTTTTTTGTAGGAAGCTATAAAGGATACAAAAACAGGTATAATCGGTATAAAAAATTTTACAGATGCAAGAAATGAGTTCGAATATAAGTTGTTAATCAATTCGTAAAATATGATAAATAGCATTAAGGATACTTTAAAAACGGCAGGAATCCTTTTTCGGAAAATATAACATACCACCACGAAAAATAAACTAACATATCCTGAGATTGATCCTATTGAAAAACCAAATTGAATACTTCGAAATGTCTCAAAAATCTGACTGGTACTCCCTATTATTAAAAATGCAAGAATTGCCTGATTAATTATTCTGTTTTGTAACTGTTCAATATTTAACTCCTCATCTTTTTTTACTTTCATAAAGTATTAAATTTAAGATATTCCAAATCTAATAAAACTTAAGGGAATCGTGAAGGATTATGCAAAGAGTTCCAATTAGTTTCAAAGCCTCATATTTGATGGGCGCCGTCCCAATGGCTATCATGATTTTGTATATATAATTAGCCTATCCAGTGATTGCTCATTAGCTAGATAAATTTTGATTACAGAAAAAGGTTCTTTTATTTCTTCTTTACAACCGAAAAGGACAATAGATAGTAAAATTATAATTCTTGCAAGTAATGAAATGTATATCCCCATTTTTAAGGATAAAAGAAGATTTTAGAGCTGTGTGTTTAAGCCAGAAAAAACGTTAGTAACAGAAGTCTCAAGCAATTGAGCTGCATTTTTAATGGCTGTTTCTAAACTCATGGGTGCATTAACAATAGAAAATATACTGGTGACCCCTTTGTCATAGATCTCAGAGATGCCGTGGCCAATACCTCCTGTAAAGACCAGTACAGGTACCTTTTCCTTTTTAGCTAAATTGGCGATACCCATAATGGTTTTGCCATGCAGTGTTTGTGCATCTATTTTTCCTTCTCCTGTTACTACAAGTTGTGCTTCTTTTATGTGTTTTTCTAATTGTAACAGCTCTGTAATAAGTGTAATTCCCGGGGTAAGTTTTGCGCCCAAACAGGCCAGTAAACCCATAGCGGTGCCTCCTGCTGCGCCAGTTCCAGGCACATGTTCAAGGTCTTTATTTAATGAATCTTTTATAACCGCAGCATAGTTGCTAAGGTTACGATCTAAAACGGCCAACATAGCTTCAGAAGCTCCTTTTTGTTTGGCATATACATAGGAAGCTCCTGAGGCTCCTGTAAGTGGGTTAGATACATCACAGGCACAGCAAATTTCTACCTGATGTAATCGTTTATCTAGTCCCTTAAGATCTATACTGTGCAGGGTGTCTAAGGCTCCTCCGCCTTCTCCAATTTCTTGCTGGGGCTGGTCTAAAAACAAACCGCCTAGAGCTTTTATCATTCCCATTCCACCATCATTGGTAGCACTACCGCCAAGGCCAATAATAATTTTTGTGCATCCTTTATCTAGTGCATCTTTTATGAGTTGACCAGTACCATACGTAGAGGTAATAAGTGGATTTCTTTCCTCTATTGATAAAAGTTCTATCCCGGAGGCTTTAGCCATTTCAATAATGGCTGTCTGTCCCTGGTCTACAAGACCGTAGCAAGCATCAATCGTTCTATGTAATGGGTCTTTTACACGTAATGAAACTAGGGTTCCTTGCAAAGGAGTTACTAGCGCTTTTAACAAGCCCTCTCCGCCATCAGAAATGGGTATTTGACGTATTGTTGCATGAGGAATTACATTAGAAATTGCCTTTGCAATGATGCGAGAGACCTCATGTGCAGGAAGACTATCTTTAAATGAATCTGGAGCTACTAAAATGTTCATATCAATATCATGTAAAAACTAATTGTAATATGTACAGAAGGACAATGGCTACAACGCCTTGAAAAAAAGTAGCTAGGGTATGACTTTTTAATGTGGTTTTAGTTGCCATCCCGGAAAACTGAGACACCACCCAAAAATAGCTGTCATTAATATGAGATACTGTCATAGAACCCGCTCCTATAGCAAGCACAGCCAGTGCTTTAGCTATTTCTGTATCTAAGCCTAATGAAGTTGTTAATGGAGCAATAATAGTAGCCGTGGTAATAATGGCTACGGTAGATGATCCTTGGGCTGTTTTTAAAATGGCTGCCAAGATAAATGGTAAAAAAAGACCTAGTTGTATTTCTGTAACATAAGTTTCTATAAGGCTTCCTAATTCTGCAGTTCTTAAGATATTTCCAAGGGCCCCTCCAGCTCCGGTTATCAAAATAATAACGCCTGCATCTTTTAGTGAAGTACTGATCCATGTTAAACGTTCTTGACCCTTTGTAGTTTTATATACCAAGCCAACTGCAAATAGAATTCCTATAAAAAGAGCAGGTATTGGATGGCCTATAAATGCCAAGACATCTACTAGGGTTCCAGTTCCAAAAGGAGCAGTTGGATAGCTAGCAATAGACTGCAAAGCAATGAGCACAATAGGAATAAGAATTGGAGTAAGAACTGCTAGTAAAGATGGTAGTTTTTCTGTGGGTTCTGCTGTATTGTCTGGAATAATTTCTTCGGTTGTTGGCAAGGATGTGTTGCAACGTAATGCCCAAAAATAACCTACCAATGCAGTAGGAATAGCCAGTATACTTCCTAGGAGAATCACTAAGCCCAAGTCTGCCTCTAGGGCTGCAGCCGCAGCAAGTGGCCCAGGTGTTGGAGGAATAAATACATGAGATACGTAAAGTCCTGTAGATAGGGCTACAGCAAAAACCACCAACGAGATACCTGTTTTTTTACTTAAGGCTTTGTTTAATGAGGATAAAATAATGAAAGCGGAGTCGCAAAATACAGGTATAGATACGATCATCCCTGTAATATTCATAGCAAGTGGAGACTTTTTTTGACCAACAATCCGCAATAGCGTTGTAGCAATCTTTTTTGTACCTCCAGATTTTTCTAAAAAGGCACCGATCATAGCTCCAAGGGCAATAATAATACCAATTGAAGATAATGTGTTGCCAAATCCTTGACTTATAGTCTTTAGTATGAATTGGCCTTCTAACCCCATTAAAAATCCAATCAGTACAGCGGCTAGTAATAGGACAAGAAAGGGATGGATTTTAAACTTAGCAATGGCTACTATAATAAACACCAATCCCAATAAGATCATAAAGAGTATATGCATATTACTATAATTTATCTAGTCTCCTAAAACAGAGTACCAGTTAAAAATAGAATAATTTATTAAGGTTATGATGCAACAATTAATTTTAGTCATTGTTGTACAACGTTTTTTATTCTTTTTTTACGTAGTAATGAAAATTTCCTCTTGGTAAATAAATCAGAGTCATATTTTTATTAGTGATGTAATCAATTGCGTATTTTAAGGTATCTGTTGGATTAGATATGGTTAAAGTACCTCCAATTATGGCATTTTCTTCATCAAAAACAGTTTCAGAAAACTGATAATTGTAATAACCATCTGGTTCAGTTTTCTCATTTTCATAGTTGAAAATCCATTTTTCCTCCGTTATTTGAACACTCGATAAGGAATCATTTGTGTCTATCCAAATTCCATTAGTAATATAAAGCTTCTTTTGGTTTCCGATTTTTTTTGTGTTAAATCCAGCCGAGTCAACTGCAGTTTGAACTTGTTCAGGTTTCTTTTCATTCGCATTTTTGCAACTTAAAAAAACAAAGAATAATAGTGATAATGCTAGGGTTTTCATTTTTTGGTCAATTGTTTTACAACGGTTCGGATTTATAGTCTCTTACGATACTAAGATAGCCTTAATGGACTCAAAAAGCAATGGTTTATATCCATTTTTAATAGCCGTATTTCATTTATATCCAATAATATATACATAATTTAATGTCATATATATTTGTCTTTATGTAATGTTTACTTGTCTTTATGATATTTTTACTTTACATTTGTACCCTAACATTAAAAATTTCTTATGAAAACAAATTATTTATTCTCAAATCGATACAAGAAAGTTGGTTGGTTTTTATTTATCCCAGGACTAATACTCGGAATAGTCTTTTTAATATGTGAATCTGATATAAGCTTTTTTAATTTTAAAGTGTTTTCAATTGCTGAGCAGGCAATATTTAGTGATGCAAATTTCTTTTCCATTTCAGAGAATAATGTTTTAGATGAAATCTCTAGTATTTTAATGATTACTGGTGCTTTGCTTATTGCATTTTCAAAAGAAAAATATGAGGACGAGTTCATCTCAAAAATCAGGTTAGAATCGCTAGTATGGGCGACTTACATAAATTATGCTATTCTTTTACTAGCAATTATTTTTGTCCATGATATGACTTTCTTATGGGTTCTCGTTTTTAATATGTTTACGCTACTAATCTTTTTTCTAATTCGATTCAACCTGGCTCTTACTAAATCTAAAAATCAAATCAGTGATGAAGAATAGTATAAAAGTCGAAAGAGCAAAAAATAATATGACTCAAGCAAAATTGGCAGAATTAGTAAAAGTCAGTCGACAAACTATTAATGCTATTGAATTAGGAAAATACAATTTATCAACTATTCTTGCTTTAAAAATTGCTCATGTTTTTAATCAATCAATCCATGTTATTTTTGAGCTTGAAGAATCCGATTGGGAATCCTGATATGGCACCGGTTCGGCTAAGCTAAGTTTTAATGCTGTTTAGTTGTTTGCAAATGCTTTTTTATCTGATTCAAAAACATCTCGCTTATTTTTTTTGAACTCCTATTATTTCTGGCAATTTATATGATCCATTTAATACGCTATCATCGGGCCCATAAATGCGTAATACAGTGTAGAAAGGTCCTTCAGGCGCAGGTAACCAATTACCTTCTCTTTCTTTACCAGGAGAGTCTGTTTGAAAGTAAATGGTCATCGAGCCGTCTTTATCCTTTTTCAATGATTTAGTTTGACTACCTATGCTGTATCTGTTTATTGAGTTTTCGATCAAAAATCGATTTGGAAGATCGTACATAGTAAAAGACCAGAAATAGTTAGACTTAGGTAATTCATCAGCAGGGAAAGTTATTGAATAATTCTTTTTACTTCCATCAAGTAATTCACCATTAATGTCCGTTTTAAAGCTAGGATATATGGCCTGAGTAGGGTAATTCCCAAATTGACCAACAACTACTCCAACAGTTCTATTTAAATAATCTTCACCTATAACTTCTCTTGTATTAAATAGCTTTTTACCGTTATTTGTAATGGCTATCTGC
>Ga0213864_10000801_pt1 | contig 14313 bp, 9 predicted proteins | sample PICome_5_FD_160078 | JGI IMG/M metagenome (GOLD analysis project Ga0213864, IMG submission 160078) | Coastal seawater microbial communities near Pivers Island, North Carolina, United States - PICO247 | ecosystem: Environmental > Aquatic > Marine > Coastal | place: USA: North Carolina | collected... | reverse complement strand
CCGACGACGACGCCGACGACGTGGATGCCGCTGGCGAACGCGCTGAGAGCGCGAACGCCGGTGGACGCGGCGAGGGAGGCGTTGAGGATCGGTCGGGCGCTCTCGCGCGGAGGAAAGCGAGCGCGGCGCGTCGACGTCGAAGGAGACGCGTTCGTCGGCGGTGGAAGGACGACGACGGCGACGACGATTCCGATGGAACGGACGCCGTCGCGCGTCGATGGCTTGGGGGAAGGGTTGGTGACGTGCGCGAGGTGTTCACGGGCGGTGTACGCGGAACGCCACGCGGAGCACTTGAGGTTTCGATGCGACGGAGGCGCGAGCGCCGCCGGAAGAGACGCGACGACGACGACGAAATCGACGAAATCGACCGCGGTGACGACGACGGGGGCCGTTCTCGTCCGCAAGGGGGCGGTGGAAACCGCGCCGAGGGAACGCGCGAAATCCGCAACCGTCGCCGCGTCGTCTGCGAAACAGCGCCAAAACGCGTACGGCTCGGCGGCTCGTCTCGTCCCGACGCCGCTCGCCGTCCGCGTCTCCCCGTCGGACGCGCGTCGGGCGCACGACGCGATCGTTTTCGCCGGGATGTGTCGAGCAAAGACCAAAATCGGCGGCGCGTTCGTAGACGACTCGTAGACGTAGACGTAGACGTAGACTAGAGAAACAGTTGGTTGCATCGAGAACGGGTGACGCAGAGCAGAAGACTACCGGTCGAACCGCCTCATCGTGCGACGCGCGCGTCCATCGATAGATCGGTAAATCATGCGCGCCCGACGCGTCGGCGCGTCGACGATCCTCGTCGCGTTTCTCTGCGTCGCCGTCGCCGCGTCATCGACGGAACTCGACGCCGAAGAAGAAGAGCGAGCGTTCGAAGCGTGGGGTGGGAAGACGAAGTCGCGCGACGCGCTCGACCTAAACTCGAACGCGATGCTGATGACGCACCTGATGCCGGACCCGAGTCGAACGAAGGAAGACGTCAAGTCGCTGGCGACGCTGTGGACGACGTCGTTGCGTCAAGGTGGCTTGGACGCGTCGTTGTTCGCGATCGACGAGTACGTAATCATGTGCACGTCGAAGCCGAGAGACTCGAAAGAGTTACTCGAGTTTTTTACGACGAGGAAAGAGACGCATTACGTGCATTTTAACGATGCGAAACACTTTAGGGCGGGGACGGAACACGTCAAGGGTAAATCGGCGCTGGATGATGAGGATGAAGCCGCGGGCGGGAAGAAGAGGACGAAGCGGAGGAGGAAGAAAAACGCGAGAAAGAAAACAAAGACGGAGCTCTGATGGGGGCGCGCACTCGTCGTCGTAGCTCTAGCATCTAGCAAAGTGATTATTAACTGAAATCAACTAGTTTTTGAACAATCCCGCGATGAGTTCGTTGGACAAACTGCCATACGGATCCATGTATTTTCTCGCCGCGTTGAACTCCTTGACGGGGTAGTGTTCACGAATTTGTCGTCGAAGCGTGGCGAAACGATTGGCGTCTTCGGGAAGTTCAATCTTTGCCCAGTGCGTGCGAAGCTTGTACTTGTCTCCGAGTTTGTCAAACTCTTGCTCTCCGTATCTCTTGAATGCCCGTGTGATGGCTTCGCGTTCGCTCTCAACTGTCGTGGGAAGGTACGTGATGATGCCGACCCACGAATGAAGCGATTGAGGCGACCCCGCCGCGGGCGACATGGGCGAAGAGCTACCGCTCGTCCATCGTTGTTCGATCGGCGCGTGCGCAGGGATTTGCTTCTCCTCGATCATCTCGCGCAGTTCGCGCATGAATTGCAAGTCTTCGCGCAGCGGCGCGTCGGCCGATCGCTCCGGCTCGAGCTCGCCCACCGGGAACGCAACTTCGAGCACATGTTGCTGTCCGCCGCAATCAAAGCCCAGAATCTGGTCGCTCCAGTCGACGCGCATCCCCTTGCTTCGCTTCCAGAATTCAGCCTCCGCCGCGTTCACGCGCTTCACGTGCTCGACGTCGAGCGGATTCACCTTGAGCAATTCGTCTCTGAGCTGGCCGAATCCCATGTTGGCTGGGTTCACGTTCGGCGCAACTTCTCTGAGCAATCGCACGAGTGGCTCAATGCGCTTCTTCTCCGAATACCCAGATCGGATTCTAGGTTCTCTTTCGCCCGGTTTGAGAGGATTACTCGCGACGACGACCACCGTGTCCGTGTGCGGAATCCACATGTAACGAATGTGTTGATGTTCGCGCAACCAGCTCTCATGCTTGGACTCAATCTCGCTTGGCGTCGCCGTCCACGTGTGCTCAACGAGTTTGTGTGCGTCCACGCACTGAATCGTGAGCTCGGCCACGACCCCGAGGGCGCCGATCCCGCATTTGGCGAGCTTGAAGAGTTCGGGTTCCTTTTCAGCCGAAAGCGTAACCAACCCTCGCGAAGGGCTCACAATCTTCATCTCCAACACGGTATCGTCCACGGGCGGAATTGTCGCCCCCGTACCGTGTGCTCCGACCTGCGTGAACCCACCCATCTGCTGCTCGCGAATGCTCGCGTAGTTTTGAAGCGTCAAGCCGTGTGGCCGCAACGCCTCGACGACTTCTCTCACTCGCGCACCCGCCTGCAAAGTCACCGTCTTCTTCTCCGCGTTAACGCTCACAACCTTATCCAACAACCCCATCGACACCATACCCTTACCTTCGAACGCGCACCCGTTCGGGCTCAGCGCGCTCCCCACCGGGCGCATCTTTTTCCTCTTTGCGCTCTCCAACGCCCGAACCAACTCCTCCGTAGTCTCCGGCGTAACCATCCGCTCGCATTCCACCTTTTTAGTCCCGCTCCAGTTTTCAACCGTCGCCGCTTCACTCTCCTCTTCCGCCTCGTCCGTCTCGGAGAGATGCGTCGCGACCACGTAAGCCAACGCCGCACCGAAGAGCGCCACGCGCGCGCGACCCGTCCAGCTCGTCTTCCCGCTCGCCTTTCGCCCATCTCCACCACCCGTTTTACCACCGCCTTGCGCGTGAACCCCCGCGCGTCTCGCCGCGGCGTGTCCTCCCAACACCGCGTACGGCTTTGAACTCGTCGCCGCCGTTCGAACGCCGCCGTCGCGTCGCGTCGCGTCAAAAAGCGCAGCGTGCGGATGGAGTCTCTGACGTCCAACCCACCTCTCGCTCGTCGGTTTCAACGCCGCGGCTTCGCCGCTCGCGGTCCAACGCGCGAGCGCCAGCGCCAGCGTCGACGCTCGTCGCATCGCGAGCGCCGGCGGCGTCTACACTCTATCGATCGCTCGCGCGACGCATTCTGACGAACGAACACGTTTACGACGACATGATGCTGAATGGTTTTGGCGTTTTTTCACTTTTTCGCCACTGCGCGACGCCCGCATCGACGACGACCGATCGCGCGAGAGAGCGGGAGAGCACGAGCACTAAACGAACACGCGTCGTGAAGCATGGGCGGCGCACCGAGCGCGCCGGCGGAGGCGACGGCGACGGAACAATCGGTGGAAACTCGTCAAGAGGCTTCTTCAGTGACGACGACACCGACGGCGAGCGTCGAGACGACGACGAAGGCGATGGCGTCCATGCGCGTGGAGGAGACACCGGCGGAAGAACCCGCCGTTGTCGCGGCGACGACGGTATCGGCGGCTGAACCGGTCGCAGCGGTGGCGGCGGCGACGGGCGGTGGTGGTGACCCGAGCGAGGAGAGGTTTAGCGTGACGACGGCGATCAACTACGCCAACGGAGCGCCGCACATGGGTCACGCGTACGAAAGTGTCTCCACGGATGTCCTCGCGAGGTATCACCGAGCGTATGGGAGGAAAGTGTTGTTCCAAACCGGGTCGGATGAACACGGACAGAAGATTGCAGAGGCGGCGAGCGAAAAGGGAGTGGCGGCGTTGGAGTTTGTGGATGGACACGTGGCGGCGTTTCGCGAACTCAACGCGAGGTTGGATGTGTCGAACGATGTGTACAACCGAACGACGAGTGATGTGCATAAAAAGGCGTGCGCGGAGCTGTTCAAGAGGTCGAGAGATAAAGGGGACATTTACTTGGATACGTATGAGGGGTGGTATAACGTGCGCGAGGAGACGTTTGTGACGGAGAGCGAAGCCGCCGCAAGCGAGTACAAGGATCCGGTGAGCGGTAAAGATCTCAAAAAGATGAAGGAGGAGAGTTACTTTTTCAGACAGAGTCGTTATCAAGAACAGCTCATTGCGCACATTGAGACGAATCCCGAGTTTATTCAACCGGTGGCGCGTCGAAACGAAATTTTGGCTCGATTGAAAAACGACGACTTGAGAGATCTCTCCGTTTCTCGCACCACCTTTGACTGGGGTATCCCCGTTCCGGATGCGCCCAATCACGTCATGTATGTGTGGTTTGACGCGTTGACCAACTACTTGACCGGTACCGGGTGGCCTGATGCCGGGGATAACAACGAATTCTGGCCGGCGAGCGTGCACATCATTGGCAAGGACATCGTGTGGTTTCACTGCGTCATTTGGCCGTGCATGCTTTGGTCTGCCGGTTTGCCGCTTCCGAAGACGATTTTCGGCCACGGTTTCGTCACCGCTGAAGACGGTCAAAAGATGAGCAAGTCCATCGGCAACGTTGTCGATCCGAACGAAGTCTTGAAGAAGTTTTCTAGCGACACTTTTAGATACTACCTCATGCGCTGCGGGATTTATGGCTCTGACGTGCCGTTTAGCGAAACTGTCATGACGACCATTCACAACGCCGATCTGGCGGACGTCCTCGGCAACCTCGTGCACCGAGTCACGAACTTATGCAATAAGAACTGCGGAGGTGTCGTGCCAGACTGCGCCACCGAGCAAATCTTTGACGTCGAGACTCTTCGCGCAAAGTCTGAAGACGCCATGGCAAAGTTTAGCATTCAGGGCGCGTGCGAGCTCGCCATCGACGCCGCCAAGTGCACGAACAAGTACTTGACGGACGCCGCTCCATGGGCCCTCAAGGGCGAAGATGCCGCTGAGCGCAAGACGGTCATCATCAAGAGTACGATCGAAGCCGTCTACATTGCGATGCACTTTTTGCAGCCGTACATTCCAAAGGCGTGCGAATTGGTTTTCGAAAAGCTCGGCCAACCGGCGACAAAAATCTGGAAGCTCAAACCTTTCGGTGAAAACATCGTCGCCGGCGCGAAAGTCTCTATTGGTGACGTTCTGTTTGCCAAGTTTGAGGCTGAGAAGACGGAACCGAAGAAGAAGTCGGCGCCCAAGCCGAAGACTGTGCCGGTGGACGCGCCGGTGGATGTCTCCCGATTGGAGCTCGTCGTTGGCGAAGTCAAGAGCGTCAAGCGCCACCCCGACGCGGATTCACTCTACGTCGAAGAGATCGATCTCGGCGGTGATGCTCCGCGACAAGTCGTCAGTGGGCTCGTCAAGCACCTCACCGAAGAGGAATTCTTCGGAAAGCGCGTCGTCTGTGTGGCCAACATGAAGCCGTCGAAAATGCGAGGCGTCGAATCCACCGCCATGGTTCTCTGCGGCACCAACGCCGAGGGCAAGACGGAGCTCGTTACCCCACCAGAAGCCACCGCCGTCGGTGCCCGCATAACCGTCGAGGGTTTCTCCGGCGAAGCCGATTCGCAGCTCAATCCCAGAAAGAAGGTTTTCGAAACCGTGAGCGCCGATTTCACCGTCACGCCTGAAGGCGTCGCAGCGTACAAGGGCGTGCCTTTCACATCTCCCGACGGTCCGTGCGTCTTCCCGACCATTCGCGACGGCATTATCAAGTAAATCAATCCACTTCGATGATCGGTATACGTCACATTTTAACGCTTCAATACTCGAACCGAAGTCGTTCTCAAAGCCAAATCCAAGTCCAAATCCAAACAAAGCCCCCGCGCCGCGCTGGCGGGTCGCGACAACGTACCGCGCCCACGAGACGGACGTTCTCGCTTCGTCGACGAGCGCGATGCGTCACTCCACGCACACATCCACCGTGTCCTTCGCGTCGTCGTCGTCGTCGTCGCGTTTTATCGGCTCTCAATTTACGCCGACAAGATGTCGACGTAATCACACGCACCCTTCAACTCCCGCGCACGCGCGCGTCGCCGATCCCTTTGCCGACCCGTCGCCGGCACCAAAGAACTTACCGCGGGAAGATTGGCGTTGCGATGTGCGCGTCGGCGCCGGGAAGCGCAGCGCGGCGTACGAAGGGGAGACTTTGGAAGTGTCGGCGTTTACGACGGAGGACGTGAGCGATGTCGCCACGTTGTTGTTAGAGAGTGGTATGCAAGGTTTCCCGACCGAACGTCGGACGCTGGAGGTGTATCTGACGAATGCGGTGCCGGCGTTTCCGTTCGGAACATACCTGATTGGACGGATTGGTGGGGAGGTGGTGGCGACGGTCGGGGTGAGTTTTAACCAGGAGACTCGTAGAAAGTTTTCGAGTCTGGCGCCGCCAAGCGATGCGGGGTATCTATCGGATTTGACGGTGGCGACGGACAAGAGAGGGGCGGGATTAGGTGTGGCGATGTTGGAAGGCGCGGAAGAGTTTGCGAGGGCGATGGATAGCGAGGAGATGTGGTTGCACGTGGCGTTGAAGAAGCCAAAGGTAATCTCGCTGTATCAAAACTCTGGATATCGCACGGCCGGCGTCGATCCGGGGCTTCTGGGATGGCGAGGGAGGCTTCTGATGAAGCGTAGACTAGCGAAACGATGAATAACACATCCCCGTCGTAGGTGGGGGTGCGTAGTTCTGTAGTGTTATTGAATGTGAAAGTTTGAGCTCGCGAGTTAAAATTGAAGCACCTCGCGTAAGCGAATAGATTACAAGAAATTTTCTAGCCCGTCGGCATGACGTCGCGCGCGAACACTTCGAGACCGCGCAAACCGTAGATTTTTGCGTGTATCACGCCGTCACCGCGCCCACTAGTCTTGACAATACGCATCCACCCCCCGAGACCCGATACAGAGAGGTCAACCAAGTCGCCAACGAAATCCATTGGCGGTAAGAAATCCACCTCGTTGACGAGTCGCAACGCTGCTTCCTCCTGACCATCTTGCGTTGGAGGCACATCTTCCGTTTTGACGATATCGACACGAAGAGATTTTGGGCCGTAAAACGAGAAAGAAGCGTTCGGCGGACATTCCAGGACGTCGATGCGAAGAAACGACCCCCAAAACAAAGAATACCCTTCGAAAGACGCAAACCCGGGTGGTTTGGCGCACTCAGGCGTCTTTGGCGCGTAGCACTTGAGGGACGATCCGAGTCGCATCGCCGAGAGGTCCTCGGGCCCAAGAAGGGAGTTTAAGCGATGGTGCAAAAAGAGACCTGGCGTATCGTAAAGCACGCCCTTACCCTCAAACGCCTGCAAAGGAATGATACCAAGAGTCGTGCCAGGCATGGCACTCGCCACGGGCAGGCGTTTGCGAGGCGCGAAATGGTTCCCAACAGAGCGCAACTCCTCCATCGCGGCTCGGATAAACGTGCTCTTGCCCACGTTCGCAGCCCCTAGGACATAGACGTCGCGTCCACGCCTTTCTCGCATCATTTGCAACACCGCGTCACGCATACCAGAACCTTTCTTGGAGCTGACGAGCGCGATACCGGCGAGTGTGAGTTTTCGCGACTCGGCTTCGTGCACAATCCATTCTTTGAGAGCCTCTTCGTCGACGTTGGCCCCCAACAGATCAACCTTGGTGACGACGAGCAAAATCGGATTGCCTCCGACGATGTCTCGCACCTTTTTCAAAAAGCTCCCGTGAAAATCAGTCACATCAACCACTTTAACGACGAGAACCTTCTTCTCCCGGATCGGCGTGAGTTGGTCTCTCAATTGTTTTGGCGTTATGAGTCCCGGTGCCGCCTTCAATCCCCCTTGTCCTTCAACGGCGTTGATAAATTTGCCGTTGCTCAATTCCGAGCAGCGAGCGCACAGCATCATGTTGTATTGTCTATGCGTCGCCTTGGTCGCGTACTCCTCGGGGTCGACGAAACCAGCGATACTCGTATTCTTCGTTTGCAAAGACACCCCGCATCCGTAGCAATTCCCCTGCGTCGCGTCAAAAACATAAGCGAAACACTCGTGGTCAATAAAGTGAAAAAGCGTAGCCGTCGCGCGTGCGACCAACCTCTCTAGAGTCAAACGTATCCGAATCCACGCGTGATCGCGCGCTGACGCACCCTTTGTCGCTCAATATCCACATTCACGTGCCCTTCGCGCACGTATCGCCGCCCACCATCGCTCGACGACGCCGCCCACGTCTCGATGCGCGCGCCTCGGGGTCCCGCAGTGCGGCTCGAAACCACTCGACGCGAAAGTTCCCTGCCGCCGCGCGACGCTAGGTCGCCGCGCGATGTCACGGGCGTCGCGGTGATGACGATCGATCGCATGTTTCCACCCTCGTCGCCGCTTCTCGCAAAGTCCTCGTCGAAGTGGAGTCAGAGTCGTCGGCGTCGGCGCCGAGTGACGTCAGTGTGCTGACGCAACGTCATGGCAAACCTGACGCTCGCCGAACCGACGCCGGCGACGGTGACGCGCGCCGCGTTGCGCACTCGCGCGCGAAAACCACCGCGTGAAAAACGTCGTAGTTTAGGCGGGTGCCGCGCGTCGCCTTCGCCGCGCGGCGAAGACGAGACGTCGTTGGGTTTCGATAACGGTGTGTCGCTGCGCGGCATCGCTGTCGCGCTGGCACTGGGCGTATCGTCGGTATCGGCCGCTTCCGACGCGCTCGCGGCGGTGATGTACGTCGGTGCCGGGGACGAGGCGTTTCTAGAGCGAGAGTACGTCGACTTGAAGTACGCCGGCGTGACGGATGTGGTGCCGGGAACCATGGATGGCAAACGCGGGGTGAGAGTGGAATACGACGCGGATAGGTTGAGTTACGAAACTTTGATGCGCGTGTATTGGCGACACTGCGAGCCGGAGCAGACGAATGGGCAGTTTGGGGAGATTGGCGATGAATTTTTACCCGTGGTGTACGCGGCGAACGACAAGGAACGAAACGTGGCGGAGAGTGCACAGAGGAACTTGGAAGAGTCTGGGATTTTTGGTAACAAACCGCTTGTCGTGCCGATTTTGGATGGAAGTCCGAAGGAGTTTACGCCTTCGGCTGAGAGGGAGGCGTTCAAGGCCAATCCAAAGGCGTACGGGAAGACTTTGGCGCAGCGCGAGAAACGTTTCAAGGAACTCTGGGGTTTTGTGCAGTTTTGCTACGATAAAGTGTGCGGTTACGTGAGGTTCGCGCCGAAATGCGAAGGCGCTTGCCTGTTGGTGTTTCCCGAATACGAAGCGAGGAACTCGGGGATTCCGGAGCTAAACCAAAAGGGGATTAAGATAACGTCTAAATGACCCTGCGCGCTGTAATCAAATTATTCGCTATCATGATATTTAAAGTCTATGCAGATTGTTGCTTCAACGTGATCTTATCGCCGAGGCTCAAGGCGATACCTTGAGTCTTGGAACGAATTCGAATGTATCCACTAATTGCACCTTCGGTGTTCTCGACCGACACGTTAACCAATGCGTCTTCACCGAAAATGGACTTGGCGTACAGGTTCGCCGCCAGGAAACCGCACTCTCCATCGAGCGCGCTTTCCGGGGTGAGACACTTCATGTTTGTGCTAGCCACAATATGATCCAAGAACTGTCGAACATCCGTGATGGTCGTGTTAACCGCTACCTTATTCTCCCACTCAAACTCAGCCCACATGCTTCGGAAAGCGGTGTCGCTGCACGTCGCAGGCAGAATGTAATCCATAATGTCAATGTGAATATCGTTCAACACAATCACGTTTCGATCGGAGCGCGCAGTCTCATATACAATGTTACCAAAAATCACGCCAGTCTCAGTCGAGCTGACCTTGATGCTCGCTCGGAGACTGTGCGTGCCGAAGGGTGGAAGCGTAAACGGTTGCGGGCGTTCAACGAGCTTCAAGTCACCCATTGTGGAGAGCTCGAGCGACACATTTTGAAGCGGTTCATCAGTTCGGTTGGTCATGCTGACGTCCAAAGTAATATCGTACTGGTGCACTGTGACGTAAGTTTCCGCATACACCGCATCGCTGAAGCCAGAAAGCTGCATTACCCTATCGAGGCTCTTTCCATCCTTCTTGCTCGAGTCCATGAAACCAGTCGCTCTGGCCAAGTCAGTGGCGACAGCGTCTTCAATTTCAAGCTGGGACATACCCTTGCGAGACTTGAGATGGTGGAAATCGATCAAGTCGTCCGCTTGGGAAGCAGGGTTGGCATCATCGCCTTGAAGTTCAGTACCCTCGCGGCGGAGCTTATCCTCGATCATCAAGGCGAAGGATTCACCACAAGACTTGAGCCAGATGTCCGTGTTGAAATCTTCCGGATTGCTAATCACGTGGAAGCACAACTCGAGGCGAGCCTTGGAATCTTTGTCGATTTCAACCGGGAGTGTATCGCTCATGCCCAGTCGGAGCATGCTGACAATGTACAATAGGCACTCAGCCTGCATCGCGTTCTTCTTCGTCGCCTCGACAGTATCCATGGACATGTAGCGCAAAGCGAGCTTGGTGAGCGTGCTCGCAATCACCGCCGCCAAGAAAGAATCTCCCTTCAACAAAAGCTCGCGGAGGTTGGGCACCATGGACACGGCGTTCGACGAAGTAAAGGCTGCTTGCGTCGCATACGTGCCATCCGCGAGCACTGCGGCGCGCGTGGACTGCTCCTTATGATCTTCTTCATCCTCCTGGTCGTTGTTTCCCTTCGCTTCTTCGATCAAAGGCGCGCGACCGATGCTCATCCTCAAGACGTCGAGCGCAGCCTCAACTTCTTCTTGCGTGGTGCTGAACTCCCCGATGATCCACAGGGCTGTAGCGCAGACGCGCCCACTGCGAATTGTCGAGAAAAGATCGAGCAAGTGTTCGATGATACCAGCTCGCAGATGCTTGTTTGTGTACGCGATTTCTCGCACAAAGTACGCGACGTCGGCGGCGCTCGCGCTGTTGCCGTCGCTCAAGAAGTCCATGAGCAAGTAAATTACGGATCCAGCAACCTCTGGGAACTTGAGAGCGCACTTGTGAATAGCCTGGACGAGCATTTGACGATACTCGCCGTTTTCTTGAGAGTTGTCACTCTGAGACTTGACAACTTCGCTCTTCAACATGTTGGTGACGCTGTCAATATTGCGCGGAGTGATCAAATCGAGAACAAACTCCAAAGTCTTGCGTTTGATATCGACGTTCGGCGAGGTGATGGCGCGCAGAACGTCCATGATCATGCTTTGCAAAAGTTCCTTGTGGTCCTTCTTGAGCTCCATGAGTCGATCGAGGACGATGAGCTTGACGTTGTTGTCGCTCTGGTTCACGAGGAGCTGGCAGTAGCAGTTTGCGGCAGCCTTGATCGCCGTCGGCGCGTTCGAAAGCGCGACGAGCGTGTTGGCGCATTCATACACGACCGATGCGTTGTTAGTACTGAGCAACATCAGGATCACCTTGATGTACTTGCCCTTTTGCGTCGGGTCGGAACGGCATACCTTGCGAATCAGGTCCAACACAACAGTTTGCAAAATGTCCCCCCAACCGGCGACCGCCTCGAGGTTCGCCATGAGATAGTTCACCGCGCGATCTTGTGCGTGCGTGTAAAGCATCAAAAACGCGTTTCTCTTCGTACCGAGGTCGTTTTCACCGCTCATGAGGAACGACTCGATGATCTCGGGTGCGTCTGGGATCAAGTGCTCTCCATCCGGCAAGTCGTAGATCTTGTTGATAGCCATCACAGCGTTCCGGCGCACGTACGAGTGTCGATGCTCGAGGTTCTGCACGATGGATGGAATCAACGGCTCGAGCAAATCGTGCTCGGTGATTCTACACAAAAACCTCAGCGTGCACCCACGCAAGTACTCGTTCGGGTGCATGAGATTGTTCCGCAAGTTTTGACACAACAGAATCATCTCCGGTAAAATCTTCCCATCCGGTCCGCACTTTTCAATCATCTCCATGTATAACAGCAACAGCTTTTGCACCGTGTGATCCTCGCTTGGGAGCACGTACCGCACAATCGTGATGAAGATCTGCGGCATTTGCTCCCCGCTCAGCAACAGAGAGATCACCTTCTTCATCGCCTCGGCTTTTTCTTCCGCATTCCCGCTCTCCAACGCGTCCCTGAGCTCGACCGCGCTCGTCGCGCGGTCAAAGTGCACCAACATGGAGCATCCTCGCTCCACCACTTGGTTCACCGTCGCCATCTCAACCGCGTTTTCCCGTCGCCAACCCTCGTCGATCCAAAAACCGCGCGCTTCGTCCTAAAATCCAACGTCCCGAAGTCGACCTTTGACTCTGGGCGACTTCTCGACGACGATGACAACGACGCCTGTCGCGTCCGGACTCGTTCAACGGTGCGATAAACGCAGGTTGACGGCGTACGTCTTCACCCGCCGGTCGTTTCGCCCGCGCGCGCGTCTGCCGTCTGCGGTTCGCCTTTCACGTGTTCGTTTCGGATCGTTCGCTCGTTCGTTCCGCGGGGAGCGGTGGGTGGTGTCACAATTCAAACACGGACACTTTACTTTGAAGTCACCAGTGTAAAATCGAGGGGTGCCAAGAATCTGAAAAGATTTCTTTCAAAAACTGGCGATAGTGTGCGACGCGCGAGAACTGGTTGTCGTTTAACGACCGACGACGTGCGACGACGACTCTTGATTGCTTCGTCTGTTTTGAAGAAGCACGTAAACGGTGATCGGTTTACTCACGCATTCATCCGTTCGGGGAAGTGAAGAACGCTAAATCGATTCGTTTTCTTTACATCCTTTGATTTTGATTTTGAGTTCGTCGAGGAGGCGTTTGTTTTCGGAGGGACGAGCGCGATGGATGAGGTTTTAGCTTACGTCAAAATGATGAATAGACCGCTCAACGCGACGAACGTGGGCGACGCGCTCGGGTCGAGAGGGGTGAAGAAGGGGTTGGCGCAAAAGTACCTCGATACGCTGGCGGAAAAGGGAAAGGTTGGCGTCAAGGAGGCTGGGAAGCAAAAGGTTTATTTTCCGCCGCAGGATGACGAAGTCTTGTCGGCGGAGGAACTCAAGGCGATGGAGGTGGAGGTGCGGGCCAAGCAAGAGGAGGGGCGCGGGCTCTCTGCGGAGGTCAAGGCGTTGCGTCTCACGCTGAGAGATTTGGAAAACGTGCAGACAACAAAGGAGCTATCCAAGGCAAAAAAGGCGCTCGAGGAGGAGAACGCCGCGCTCGAGGTCAAGTTGGCGCCGTTACGGGACGATAAGGAAAACGGGGTCGTCATTTCTGAGGCGGAACGTGTGAAGATTGAGGATGCCTTCTTGAAATCCATGGAGGTTTGGTTGGAACGTCGACGCAAGTTTAACAACCTCTTTGAAACCGTTCTTGAAGGGACGGGCGGGGCGAAGAAGAAACTCTGGGATGATCTCGGAGCTGAAAACGAAGCCGACCATGACATTGATTACGACAAGTACCGCAAAGCGTATGACGATGTGAAGAAGCAGCGCATGGTTGACGCACGAATGAAGAGAATGAAACGGTGCTGACTGAGCGCACGAATTGTGGATATGTAGAATGGCTCGAATACTGTAGGAATTAGAGATATGATTTTTAATCACACACAATGTTATATGCTAAAGTTGTTTTAAGGACATTTGCGTTGGATCAAGTTGGCCCCGTGCTCTTCGTACTCTTGCTTGCTCATCCAAAGCTGCTGGAATGAACCCAAGGAGGCGAGAATGGAGCCACCAATCCAAGTGGCGAAGCGTCGCTCAACGCTGTTCATGCTCGCCACAACCTTCGTCTTGACGTTTTGCGGGGCGTGATCGAACAACGCTCTCTCCAAACGTTCGCGCATAGACGTAAACATGCTACTACCACCACACAAAACCGTGTTACCCCAAAGCTCCTTGCGGACGTCGACGTCGGCGTTGTTGATGCACTCCAAGACCAGCTCTTCGATGCCCTTAAGCTTGCCGTCATCGAGACCCGGTACCTTGACTCCCAGATCCTTCAAAAGAGCCGGCTGGAACAAGAGCTCCGGAATCTGAAAGCGCTCGACGCCCACCTCGATCGTGTTGCCATCTGGCAGCTCGTAAGTGACGCCAGCCATGTTTTGGTGATCTGAGGAATGGAGCGTTTGCTCGTTGAGCGTGCACACAGAAGCCTTAATGTCTTCGGCAATCTCGCGTCTCTTAAAGAGCGCGTAAGACGCCGTCGTCTTCGGGTGGCTGACAGCCTTGACATCGAATTCACCGTCGCCCTTGGCCTTTTTAGTGAACGCGTAACGCGGTCGCACGTCAACCTTCTGTTTTTCTAAGTACTTCAAAATCACGTCCGTCAGCGCCTCACCTCCCAACGGCGAGCGCACAACAGACTTTTGCAACGCAAATCCGTCGTGAACTGCTGACACGGTGGTG
>Ga0213864_10000795_pt1 | contig 14363 bp, 16 predicted proteins | sample PICome_5_FD_160078 | JGI IMG/M metagenome (GOLD analysis project Ga0213864, IMG submission 160078) | Coastal seawater microbial communities near Pivers Island, North Carolina, United States - PICO247 | ecosystem: Environmental > Aquatic > Marine > Coastal | place: USA: North Carolina... | reverse complement strand
AAAATTCAAGAACTTCAGAATTTGATAATGATGATCTTTACGAGCACTACAGATTTGTAGCAAGTGAGGGGCAGGTTCCGTTGCGGGTTGATAAATTTCTAATGAACTTTATTGAAAACGCCACCCGAAATAAAATCCAACAAGCAGCAAAAGCAGGAAACATTCTCGTAAATGATGCCATTGTAAAACAAAATTACAAGGTAAAACCAAAAGATGTAGTTCGAGTTGTTTTATCGCACCCGCCCCATGAAAACTTATTGGTAGCAGAAGAAATTCCATTAGATATTGTTTACGAGGATAATGAAGTCATCGTGGTCAACAAACCAGCAGGAATGGTGGTACACCCTGGTCATGGAAATTACACTGGAACACTCGTAAATGGTTTGATTCATCATATTGAAAACCTACCTACAAATAGTAATGAACGGCCAGGACTTGTACATCGCATTGATAAAGATACTAGCGGATTATTAGTAATTGCAAAAACTGAGTTTTCGATGGCACATTTGTCTCGTCAGTTTTTTGATCGTACAACCGAAAGATTATATTATGCATTAGTCTGGGGTAATCTTGAAGAAGATTCAGGAACGATTGAAGGACATATCGGTCGTCATTTCAAAAATCGATTACAAATGGATGTGTTCCCGGATGGTGAACACGGGAAACCAGCTATTACCCACTACAAGGTAATTGAGCGATTTACCTATGTTACTTTAGTTCAATGTAAATTAGAAACGGGAAGAACTCATCAGATTCGAGCGCACTTTAAACATATTGGTCATACACTTTTCAATGATGAGCGTTATGGTGGGGATCAAGTGCTTAAGGGAACGACTTTTACCAAATACAAGCAATTCGTTGAAAACTGTTTCAAAGCAATGCCAAGGCAAGGTTTACATGCAAAAACTTTAGGGTTCACCCATCCAAAAACTGGAGAATTTTTACAATTTAATTCCGAGATTCCTGAAGATATGCAAGCTTGTCTCCAAAAATGGAGAGGGTATAGCAAGCATTTAGAAAGCTAGGAAACACCCACTACTCTACTTCGTCTTTCGAGTATAAATGTATCGTGCCAAATCCTGTCTCTCTTCGCAATTTTCTCTTTGTATCCCAAAACTCGAAATCCGCATTTTTTATGCAATTGAATGCTGATATCATTACCTCTAAAAATACTGGCTTGTAACGACCAAATTCCTTGCTGCTCACTTTGAGTAATTAATTCATCAAGAAGTAATTTTCCCAAGCCCTTCTGTTGATCTGAAGATTTTATATAAATCGTTACTTCCGCTACTCCACGGTATACGGCTCGTGGAGAAACAGCCGTTAAAGTAGCCCATCCTAAAACCTCATTTTTCAGCACCAACGCTATACTGTAAAATGGGAGAAATTTCTTATTCCATTGATCCCAATTTGGTACTTGAGTCTCGAAAGTGGCCATTTTGGTTGCCAATCCTTCTTTGTAGATTTCGGCGACCTGATTGTAATTTTCCTTTGTAATTGATACAAATTTCATCAACAACAACCCGAGTTAGGATCGCAAGCATTGACTTTTCCTAAATCTGAAATTCGAATTCTGGGTTTTTCTTTTGGTAAACCACAAGATTCTCTTGCAAGGCATGCGGTAACTTTCGGCGTTAATAAGAAATTAGTACCATTAAAGTCCAAGCCATATTTCCCAATGGTTTCTTTCCCTTGGTATTCTACCTCTATTTCTAAATCTGGAAAATTGAATATTTTTTCTGATAACTCAATAATGTGAATCAATTTCTCAGGATGTAATCGATGATTGTAATCATGCTCTTCCCAGAGTTGAAAATTCACAACTTCTTCTCTTCTGACTTTTCCGCCACAGTCAATAAAATTCTTAGTTACTTGACCAACTTCAGTCACATGAAAATGACTTGGAACTAAGGATCCGCTGGGTAATTGGAAAGCAATAGTTTCCAGTTGATGCAAATGATGTTTTATTTCTGATAATTTCATAATTAAAGTCCGAACATATAACCAATTGATAAGCTAAAAAAATTTGTATTTGGAAGATTTGATTCGTTTACTACAGGATTTGGAATGTTTAAATTATACCCCACTTCAAAGTCCCACGAATTGGTAGTTAGGGACAACGGAAAACTAATCTGTGTATTCAGTAAATCAAAAATATTGTTTGTGAAAAGTAATAGCTGTGGTTGACCATTTACCAATTGCCGACGTACAAATGAAATGGATTGTTGCGCAATTATAAAACTCACATTGGGTCGAAATCGAATTGCCATATTTGAAGTACGTTCCAAATTAAAATTCAAAAATGAATTGCTTACCAATTGAAAAGAATTGGAATCACCAAACAGGTAAGAGCTGGACAGCGAAGTACCAATAGTTCGTTTTGCATCGGTAATTCCAATATTCAAATCTAGCGAATTTGTGAAGGCAGAAACGTCCTCAGTAAAAAAGTATCGCGTATACCCAATATTATAAAAAACAGTGTTTTGCTTTCCTAGGGTATTAAAATAAGACAACGATAAACTAGTAAAATCCCAACGTGGTGTAAAACTCTCATAGTAGATACCTGAAAGCGTAGCGTTAAATCCGGAGGTGTTGAAATAGGTGATTTGTGGAATAAAATTAAATTGGTTTACACCTGCCGATCTGCCCGAAAAAAAAGTATTACTATTCCACGAAAAAGAAGTGTAAATAAAATCTTGAGAAATCCCTGATTGAAGCATCTCATCAAGAAATTGTTGCTCACTAAAAAATAATTCATCTAAAATTAAATCGACGTCCTCATCTGTTCGTTCTTGCGCATAGGTACAAAAAGAGGTTGCTACTGTGATAAGTAGCAACCCATATTTTCTAATTTTTCTAGAAATTTCTGACCTATAACTCAGCATTCACGAAAGCCTAATTTCCACGTTTTCTATTTTTCTGTCTACCCCCTCGATTATTTCGCGGTCCATCTTTAAGTTCACCTCGATCTTTGGCATTTCGGATTTTATCTATCCGCTCTTTCAATACATTTCGTTGTTCCCTTGTTAAGGTCTTTCGGAAATTCTCTCTGGTTTGACGCAATCGCATCTGTTGATTTTTAACCAGTTCACGCTGTGATTTCGAAAAACTCGCCACCAATTGCTGACGAATCTGCGCCTTTGTGAGTCCCTTATTCTTTAAAATTGCTAATTGTTCTTTACTTAAACTAGCTTTGAATGCTTCACGATTGGCTTTTAGAATTTCTTTCTCCTTATTCAACAGCAGTTGCTGTTCTTTGGTTAATTCCTTTGCAATTAACTCATAGTTGGCGTTTTGCGCTTGCATTTGGGTAGCACAAAAAATGAAACCTAAAAAGATCAAGGCCTGGATGTTCAATTTAAATTTCATTTTTTCGTTTTGACTAAATTACAAATTATTCTCAATTAATTACAGGATTGTTTTGCGGCTTCATACGCTGTCTGATCATTAATTGTAGCCGTTGTTCCGTCTCTATATTCGATATCTACTGGGAAATTTAATATTCCTTTTTCATCAACATCCGGATTATCTTTATGCCATTGTCTAATTAGTCTAAAATCTCCTCTATCATTTACCGTAATTTCAGAACCATCAGGCATGGTAAAGGTAACAGGTAATACCAGTTTGAAACATTTTCTTCGGTCCGCCCCTTTACGACACGATTGCTTCACTTCACGTAAATCTGCTACATCAATTAAAGTTTGAACTGTTCCATCTTTTAGAGTTACATCAACAGGAAATATTAATTCTGGCTTTTCTGATGCATCAGGATTGTTTTTGTACCAATCTCTAATTAAAGACCAATCATCTTTACTATTTAAAGTAATTATTGAATCATCTGGCATGATAAAATCAATTGGAAATACAAACTCAAAACATCTTTTTCTTCTTTTTCTCGATTTTTCCCTAGTATCATCTAATTGTCTTCCCTGAATTGAAAAGTAAACATCACTTGTATCTTCCATTCGAGATTCATCAACCGTATTAATGGCTACTTTATAACCTAATTTTATTGCTAATTCCACTTTACTAATCACATTATCATTTAAATCCCCATTAAAAGTTGATAGTGCAGAACTTGGAAGGTCATCGTCGCTTACTACAATTTTAGTTGCTGCATCAATACGCTCAACTAAAGCCGTGTCATCGGCATTTATAGCTTCTGAATTATCACTACAAGCGGTAAATACCAAAAATGATAAAATTATTGCCGTTACAGATAAAAAGGTAACAGAGGTTTTTAATACGTTTTGTTTTGTTTTCATAGTTTCCATACGTTGTTTTTTCATGATTTATAAATTGCTTCTGTTTTCTTAGAACTCGCTTTTTACAAATAGTTTGAAAATTTTTATAAAATTAATGTTTTAATGAATTCATCATTGGTGTAACTATCTATTAATGAATCTTCTACAAACAAAGAATTAATGAAAAAATTATCTATTTTTTGTTCTGTTAATTCAGCTTTGATCACAATTTCACTAATAATTAGGTCGTTCGTATAAGCTTCCATTTCTTCATCATCTACTAATAGTGAATTTAAAAGCACATTTTCTGATGCTGTTAAAAGTTCAAAATTTTGCTGCTCGTTCGAAGGGTTTACATTGAACAACCATAGATTAAAGAAAAGAAGAACAGCTACACCAGCCGCGACCATATATTGAATGCGTGAATTGAATGCAATCAACTTTCCTGTTTTCGGTTGCTTCTCCTCCTGAATTTTATTCAAGATCGACTGTTTTGATTTTGTGAAATATTCAGAAGGCATATCCATTCCTAGATATTCCTGGTGTTTTTTACTAAAAGGAATATTCTTTTCGGATAAAAATGCTTTTTTATTTGACGGTGTGCTTTCCATATTCTTTATGTAGACCCTACTTTTTTAAAATAGTTTGTTTTTATTCCAATATTTTTTTCTCAATAATTTTAACAGCAGCATAATACGCTGATTTTAAAGTGCTTTCGCTTATAGCCATAATCTCAGAAATTTCTCGAAAACTTAGTTCATCAAAATATTTCATTTGAAAAACTCGTTTTTGCTTCTCTGATAAACGCTCCACTATCGCATGTAATTTTTCCTTGATTTCATCACCAGAATAGTAACTATCTTCCTGGAGAACTTGAAAGTGATTCATTGTGGCATCCTCCAGCACATCGAATTGAAATCTTTTATTTTTCTCCACAAATCGAATCGATTCATTATATGCTATTCGATACATCCAGGTCAATAGCGAACTTTTCTCCTGAAATTTCTCAATACTTCTGTAAATCCGTACAAATGTATTTTGTAAAACATCATCTGCATTTTCGTGCGTGACCACTATTTTTCGAATATGCCAATACAATCGCTCCTGATATAAATCAAGCAGTTTACCAAATGCTATGTCCTTTTGCTTCGGATTTTTAAGCGCGATAATAAGTTCTTGATTGCTAGACAAAAAATTTCGTTTGGTTTGTACTTTGGACCTTTAAATTTAGCAATAGTTTGAAATATATTCTAAAGTTTCACTAAATATCATTTCTGTAAATAGCAGCATTAGAGAAAATAATTAATTGAGTTAGTTATTCGTTCATCTTGTTCCTATTTTTGTAGTAAATTTTATTCTCATGAAAATCATTATTTCTCCGGCGAAGTCTTTAGATTTTGATACGAAAGCATCAACCAGTTTGCACTCTAATCCAAAGTTTTTAGAGGATTCTGAAAAACTAAATAAGAAGCTAAAAACAATTTCAAGAAAGAAATTGGAAGAATTAATGAGTATTTCTCCTGCTCTTGCAAGTTTAAACTATGAACGAAACCAAGAATGGGTTCCTAAGTATACCTTAGAAACCGGTAAGCAAGCGGTTTATGCTTTCACCGGAGAAGTATATCGAGGACTTGATGTATCTAGTTTAGAAGAAGAGAAACTTCCTTTTCTACAAGAAAACCTTCGGATAATTTCTGGTCTATATGGAATTTTAAAACCTTTAGATATCATTCTTCCATACCGACTTGAAATGGGGACCAGATTAAAAGTTGGCCGAACAGACAATCTGTATAAATTTTGGGGTGATAAGTTGGCCGAAACGTTAAATGAGGAAATGGAAGATGGTGAATTGTTAGTGAACCTGGCAAGTAATGAATACAATAAAGCAGTCATCAACAAAGCCATAAACGCAAGTGTGATCACTCCTGTTTTCAAGGATTTTAAAAATGGTCAACTCAAAACCATTATGACTTTTGCTAAAAAGGCTCGTGGTTTCATGGTGCGTTATATAGTTGATCATAATATCACATCTGCAGAAGGGTTAAAAGGTTTCAACACTGAAGGATACCGATTCAGTGAAGAGCTATCTACAGCTACCGAGTACGTATTTACCCGTTAATTTTTCATTTGGTGCATCACCCAGGTGTGGGGTGCAGTGACTGCAAATAAAATAGCAAAAACAACAGATGCTAGGTCTGTTGCCTTTGGAAATAAAAAATATAGCACTACCAATCCCACAACACTTATTCCCCAAAAGACTGCTGCTTTCTTCACGTAATACAGCAAGGCATTATTGTCTATATCGCCAGAAATAAACTTGGTTTGATGGATAATGGAAGGTATAGAGTGCCAGAAAATAAAATAAATGGCAAAACTTAAAACTAGGGATGAGGTATTAAATACGACCAGAAGCACCAACAAATAGAAGAGTTCCCTCCCAAAATTCACTTTAGTTTCTTTTTTGGTAAGTATGAGGTATCCAGCTAAACTAAAAACGACTATTGCACTTGGAAAAAGAATCGCCAGAATTTGAGTTTCTGAGAATGTCTTTTTAGCCAATTGATTCATAATTACCGCTACATCATCCTGAGATAAGTAAAAAAGTAAAGAAAATAACAACAATCCATAAGCAGTAAAAAATACAAAATCAAAAATGGGTGCTTGATGTAACTTCTCACCAAAATGTTCTTCTCCAAAATGATAACCACTTAAAAATACAAACAGTACAATAGCTACAAAAGGGTTCAAAAAATAAATAAGAGCACAAACGGTTATTATTCCGAGGTAAATGAACAGATTTCGTATAAAAGAATTTTTTCCATCTTCCAGTTTTGAGAGAATTAAAAGATCATTTGCCCCATGTAATATTCCAACCGAAACGACGAGAATATATGCAATAGAATCCTCAACAATTTCCCCAAATTGAACACTTAGCCATATCAAGAAAAACGTAAAAAAAGTCATAAAATCTTGATAATTATATTTTAAAATGCGCTCCATATTTCAAATTTAATAATTTATTGTTACTTTTGTTTATCTTTTTACTTAAAGGATTAAACGTTTATAACTAATTAAATTAATTTACAATGTATTATTTACTTAATTTTTTGTCTGTTTCTAAAATGGCTACAGACGACTATGTAGGATTCACATTCTTCGTTGGATGTATGGCTATGATGGCTGCTTCTGCATTCTTTTTCCTATCAATGAATAATTTTGACAAAAAATGGAGAACATCCATTTTGGTTTCAGGATTAATTACGTTCATTGCCGCTGTTCACTACTGGTACATGAGAGATTATTGGGCTGCAAACGCAGAATCACCAACATTCTTCCGTTACGTAGACTGGGTATTAACAGTACCTTTAATGTGTGTTGAATTCTTCTTAATCTTAAAAGTAGCTGGTGCTAAAAAATCAATGATGTGGAGATTGATCTTCTTATCTGTGGTTATGTTAGTAACTGGATATTTTGGAGAAGCAGTATACAGAGACAGCGCTTGGTTATGGGGTCTAGTTTCAGGTATTGCTTACTTCGTAATCGTTTACGACATCTGGTTAGGAGATGCGAAAAAATTAGCCGAAGCTGCAGGTGGAGCTGTTCTTTCTGCTCACAAAACATTATGCTGGTTCGTACTAGTTGGATGGGCTATTTATCCTTTAGGGTATATGGCTGGAACTCCAGGATGGTACAGCTTTATTGGAGATTTGGGCCTTAACATGGACGTAATCTACAATATCGGTGATGCCGTGAACAAAATTGGTTTTGGTTTAGTGGTTGATAACTTAGCTTTACAGAGCTCGAACGACTAAATATTCTAAACAACAAATAAAGAATCCCAAGATTATCTTGGGATTTTTTTTGTCTTCTATTTTAGCAATCGGCCAGACGAACGGTAACTGCGAGCCCGCCTTCAGAGGTTTCCTTGTAATTTTTATTCATATCCTTCGCTGTTTCCCACATGGTATCAATGACATTATCCAAATGAACCAAGCAGTCTTTTGGGTTCGTTTCTAATGCTATTTCTGCAGCATGAATCGCCTTAATAGCACCCATTGAATTTCGCTCAATACATGGCACTTGTACTAATCCAGCAATTGGATCGCAGGTTAGACCCAAATGATGTTCCATTGCAATTTCTGCAGCTACCAAGGATTGTGATGGCGTTCCACCCATCAACTCGGTTAATGCTCCTGCAGCCATAGCTGCAGATACTCCAATCTCTGCCTGACACCCTCCCATTGCAGCCGAAATGGTGGCATTTTTCTTAAACAAACTACCTATTTCTCCAGCAGTAAGTAAAAATCGTTTAACATGATTAAAATTCGCTTCATGATTTTCAATCACTAAATAATACATCAAAACGGCCGGAATGACCCCAGCACTGCCATTTGTTGGCGCCGTTACTACTCTGCCCAATGAAGCATTTACTTCATTCACTGAGAGTGCTAAGCAACTTACCCATTTTAAAATCTCTCTAAATTTGACTTCCGTACTTCGAATTGCATCTATCCATTCTTTAGGATTCGCATAAAAAGCATCCTTTATCAAATTTTTATGGGTATCAAAAGCTCTTCGTTTTACATTAAGTCCGCCAGGCAATTTTCCTTCGGTATGACATCCGAGGTACATACATTCCAGCATCGTTTCCCATATTCGATTCAATTCAAAATCAATCTCATCTGCAGACCTTAATTCCAATTCATTTTTGAATACAACTTCAGAAATCAGTAAATCGTCTCGTTCACAATACTCCTCTAACTGGATCGCTCTATTGATGGGATACGGAAAGTTCTTTTGATTAATTTCAATATCATTCTCCAGATTATCATCTTCTTGAACAATGAATCCGCCACCAATTGAATAGTAAGTCTCTGTTGAAATCTCAACATACTCATGAAATGCTCTGAAAGTAACGCCATTGGCATGATATGGAAGAAATTCTCGATGAAATACCACGGAACTTGGTAAAAATGGTATGACCTTACCTCCTTTAAAAATAAGTTCTTGCTGATTATTAATTCGTTCAACAATAATAGCAATGTCTTCGATTGGTATCGTTTCCGGATCTGCTTCACATAAACCTAAAAGAACCGCCAAATCAGTAGCATGTCCTTTACCTGTCAGAGATAGTGATCCATATAAATCAACTATTACCCGATCTAATTCATCGAATTTACCCGATTCTCTTAATTTTTTAACCCATGATTGTGCGGCGCGCCACGGACCTAGGGTATGAGAGCTCGATGGACCAACCCCAATTTTCAACATATCAAAAACACTTACAAATTGTGACATTGATAAAAAATGATTAAAAAATTGGTGTAAATTTAAAAAATCCAACTCAATGAGCTGGATTTTTACATATAATTAAATGATTGAGCTATTAGAATCCGTAAACAGATTCTTTATCGAATTTTTTAACTAGCATGTAATAAACAACAGCCCGGTATTTATTGCGTTCTGATTTTCCTATGCGCTCCATAACTTCTCCAATCGCTTCATTCAATTCGGGTGTGTCGGCTAGTCCAAGTTTCTTCATTAAGAAGTTTTTCTTCACAGTTTCCAATTCACGAGCATCTGACCCTGAAACTGTTTCAGCATCCTTTTTATAAATCGACGGTCCTAAACCTTTAGTAACAGCAGTTAACAATTCGCTATTTGAACGGATATCTCTATCGTCCATAAATTTTTTATACAAGGCTACTTTTTCGTCGAATTTATTCATGGTAATTTAGATTTTAAGTGAATGAAATGTTGTCTATAAAGATAATCAAAAATTGAATGGCGTTTCTACCAATATGATCAGAATTACTTCCTATCAATTTATGTCATATTGTCACTCAACTTGTACTTTTCCTGTAATAAACTGACAAAATTTTATACAAAACGAAATGGCATAGCCTTTGACCTTTAGAATGCAAAACATAAAAACAACTTAAATAATACATATATTATGAGTAAAATTATAGGAATAGATTTAGGAACAACCAACTCTTGCGTTTCTGTGATGGAGGGTAACGAGCCTGTAGTAATTCCTAATGCTGAAGGAAAAAGAACTACGCCATCTATCGTAGCTTTTGTTGATGGTGGCGAACGTAAGATTGGTGATCCAGCCAAAAGACAGGCGGTGACTAATCCTACTAAGACCATATATTCAATCAAGCGTTTTATGGGGAACAAATTCTCTGAATCAAAAAGAGAGGCAGAGCGTGTACCTTATAAAGTGGTAAAAGGTGATAATGACACTCCAAGAGTAGATGTTGACGGGCGTTTATACACACCTCAAGAAATCTCTGCAATGATTCTTCAGAAAATGAAGAAAACCGCAGAAGATTATTTAGGTCAGTCTGTTACAGAAGCGGTTGTTACCGTACCTGCCTACTTTAATGACTCACAGCGTCAGGCTACTAAAGAAGCTGGCGAAATTGCTGGGTTAAAAGTGAGAAGAATTATAAACGAACCTACTGCAGCAGCATTAGCGTACGGTTTGGATAAATCAAATGACGATAAGAAAATCGTTGTGTTTGACTTTGGTGGTGGAACACATGACGTTTCTATCCTAGAATTAGGAGACGGTGTTTTCGAAGTATTAGCCACAGATGGTGACACGCACTTAGGTGGTGATGATGTAGATGAAAAAATCATCAATTGGTTAGCAAACGAATTTAATGCTGATGAGAACATGGATTTAAGAAAAGATCCAATGGCATTGCAACGTTTAAAGGAAGCGGCAGAGAAAGCGAAAATCGAATTATCCAGCTCTTCTTCTACAGAAATCAACTTACCCTACATTACTGCTACAGCAAGCGGTCCAAAACACTTGGTAAGAACCTTAAGTAGAGCAAAATTTGAACAATTAATTGACGACTTAGTAAAAAGAACTATCGAGCCGTGTAGAACTGCTTTAAAGAGTGCAGATTTATCGACTTCAGATATTGACGAAATTATCTTGGTTGGTGGATCAACTCGTATTCCTGCCATTCAGGCTGCAGTTGAGCAATTCTTCGGAAAAGCACCAAGTAAAGGTGTGAACCCAGATGAGGTTGTGTCATTAGGAGCCGCTATCCAAGGTGGTGTCCTTACGGGTGATGTAAAAGACGTTTTATTATTAGACGTTACACCATTATCCCTAGGTATCGAAACAATGGGTAATGTATTTACGAAATTAATTGAAGCGAATACAACAATACCAACGAAGAAGTCACAAGTATTCTCTACGGCGGTAGATAATCAGCCATCTGTTGAAATCCATGTGTTACAAGGAGAAAGAGCAATGGCAGCAGACAATAAAACAATCGGTAGATTCCATTTAGATGGAATTCCACCATCGCCAAGAGGTGTTCCTCAAATTGAGGTGACTTTTGATATCGACGCCAATGGTATCATTAATGTAAGTGCTTCTGATAAAGCGACAGGAAAATCACAAAACATCAGAATTGAAGCATCTTCTGGTCTTTCTGAAGAAGAAATTCAAAAGATGAAAGCTGATGCTGAAGCGAACGCAGAGTCCGATAAAAAAGCAAAGGAAACGGCCGAAAAAATCAATGGTGCAGATGCCATGATTTTCCAAACTGAAAAGCAATTAAAAGAATTCGGTGATAAATTATCTGCTGATAAAAAACAACCGATCGAAGATGCTTTAGGTGAATTGAAAACCGCTCATGAATCGAAAGACCTTGCTCAGATTGATGCAGCGATGGAAAAGATTAATGAAGCGTGGAAGGCGGCATCAGAAGAAATGTATGCTGCTCAGCAGCAAGCAGGTGCCAATGGTGCTACAAATACTGAAGACACGACAAGTGATTCAAATCAAGGTGATAACGTAGAAGACGTAGACTTTGAAGAAGTGAAATAATTGTTATGTCTAAACGACTCGTTTAACTCCTGCAAAGTAAAAAACGTGACCTATATAGGTCACGTTTTTTATTTGATTCATCTTAACTCTACGTTTTCATTTAGACGGCATTGTAATCCACTAAAAACTAATATCTAATCGGTAATTTATTGGTATCTTGTAAAGGTAAAAAGCGACTTACAAACCCAATTTACAATCATGAATTTCCGTTTTATTTTTAGTGTTTTCCTTCTAATCACATGCTTCTCCCTAACTGTAAATTCTCAAGAAAAAGTAACCTTAACAATTCACATTGAAGGAATTAAAAAAAAGGAAGGAAGTATTTTAGTAATGTTAAGTAACTCAGAGGCATCTTTTCTTACGGAAGGAGAAGGATTCAAAGTAAGCGCAAATGATAATAAGGCAACGGTACGTTATCTGGTACAAAAAGGGGAGTATGCGTTTTCATTTTTCCATGATAAGAACGATAATGGTAAGTTTGATACCAATTTTTTAGGAATTCCGAAAGAACCCTATGGATTTTCGAACAATGCAAGCGGTTTTATGGGGCCTCCTAGTTACGATAAGGCCAAATTTACTATTGATAAAAACACAACGATGACTGTCTCATTTTAATGCGAGCACTGTACTTGTTGCTAATCGTATTTAAAAGAAAGCATCCAAGCACTGTCATGGCTTTAAAGTTACAAGGATTTTGTTCGTCCGCCATCCACAGGAACATTGATACCTGTAATATAACTGGCTTTTTCACTGGCTAAAAACGCAATAGCTGCTGCTGTTTCTTCTGGTTTTGCAAATCGTTTCATCGGCACGTAATTCTTCATTATTTCTTCCATCTGTGTTTCTGAGGTACCTTCTTTACGCGCCTTAATACCAACAATTTCGTCCAGTCGAATCGTTTGTGTAAAGCCAGGAAGTACGTTGTTTACGGTAATTCCTAAAGAACCAATTTCTACCGATAAGGTTTTCGCCCAATTGGCAACCGCATTTCGAATGGTATTACTCACACCTAATCCAGGAATAGGTTCTTTCACAGATGTTGAGATTACGTTGATAATTCTTCCAAAACCCTCTTTTTGCATATATGGTAGACAGGCCTGCGTAAGTAATTGATTGACCAGTAAATGCATAGAAAACGCACTTAAAAATTGTTCTGTAGTAGCTTGATAAATTAAACCACTTCTTGGTCCTCCAGTATTATTGATTAGGATATGAAACTTGGCTCCTGCATCCATAACAATTTTTTGAACCGCTTCAGGTTTTGAAAAATCGGCAACCAAATAACTGTGATTTTGATTCTTATTCGGAAGCTCTTCTAAGACTTGCTTCAATACCCGTTCATTACGAGCCAATAAAGTTACATTGACACCTTCTTCTGCTAAAGCTATTGCAGCGGCTTTCCCAATTCCTTGAGAACTACCGCACACGAGTGCATTTTTATGTTGTATTCCTAAATCCATATTAATATTTGATACATATATTTTTGGGTTCTGTAAAAAAACGTAGGGCTTCAAATCCGCCTTCCCGGCCAACCTCAGATGCTTTTTGCCCTCCAAAAGCAGGTTCAATATTGGCTATCCATTCATTAGAAATTGGATCAACAAAAGTCCCATTAATGTAGTTTTGGATTTTCATTACATCTCCGTGTTCAGGATTGATAAACAGATTTTAATTCCTTGGCGGATATTTCCTATTCGTATATTTTCATTTGGACTATGCTGGTTGTTATCCATATTTACCATGGGAACAATAATCGCAGGGATTTCCAAGGTATTTATCGCAGGAATAATTGGAACCGTCCCGCCCATGGTGCGAATACTTACTGGTGGATTACCAAATGTTTTGGTCAAGCTTTTTCTGAGTTTCTGCCCAAAGGGAGAATTCATTTCAGTGCGAAATGCATTCACTCCAGCACTACCTTTAAAGGTGATAATCTTCGAAAATTTTAGTCGCTCCTCATCGGTCGGAAAACGATCTAAAACTAAAAAACCCTGTTTTTCGATATGCCTTTTTATTTTATCAATTTGTCTTTGACCATCGGTCTCTACAACCAATCGAACATCGATATCGGCTCTCGCATATTCAGGAATTACCGTTTTTAATCCTTTTCCTTTCCATGACGTACCGATCTGACGTACATTGAACGATGGGTACTGTAAAGATTCCTGATAGGTTCGCCCAACCTTTTCGGCTTCTTTAATTTTTAAACCTTTATTAATCATGAGTGTGTTATCAGGCACAGCATCCAGTATTTCTTTAAT
>Ga0213864_10000794_pt1 | contig 14370 bp, 11 predicted proteins | sample PICome_5_FD_160078 | JGI IMG/M metagenome (GOLD analysis project Ga0213864, IMG submission 160078) | Coastal seawater microbial communities near Pivers Island, North Carolina, United States - PICO247 | ecosystem: Environmental > Aquatic > Marine > Coastal | place: USA: North Carolina... | reverse complement strand
ATCACTGCATGTATTGCTGGAGCGGGATTGTCTATTTCTGGATTGTTTATGCAAACCTTGTTTCGAAATCCATTAGCAGGTCCCTTTATTTTAGGAATTTCGTCGGGGGCAAGTTTAGGTGTTGCTATTTTAATTATGGGTTTAGGATTATTCGGAGGTGTGATGATTGGGTTTGCTCAAAATTGGGCTTTACCTCTTGCAGCAACCATTGGGGCCTTCGTAGTATTAATGGCTGTTTTATTAGCTGCCAAAAGAATTAAAAATACCATGTCGATTCTCATCATTGGATTGATGTTTAGTAGTTTTTCTGCAGCTATCATCAGTGTATTATCTTTCTTCAGCGAGGCCAATCAATTACAACAATTTGTCTTCTGGGGATTCGGAAGTTTAGCCAATTTAAGTTGGGAACAATTATACATATTGCTACTTATTTTTGTTATTGGGATGATTTTATCCTTAGGATTGATCAAACCATTGAATAGTCTTTTATTAGGTGAACCTTATGCTAAAAGTCTTGGAATGAATACACAGAGCAATCGAACAATGATTTTATTAGTGACTAGTTTATTTACAGGAGTAATAACAGCTTTTGTAGGTCCGATTGCCTTTGTAGGATTGGCAGTTCCTCATATTTCAAGATTAGTTTTTACGACTTCCAATCATAAAGTATTGTTGCCGGCATCAGCAATAACAGGAGCAATTATATTATTGATTTGTGATAGTATTGCTCAGTTACCCAATAGTGAATTCACTTTACCATTAAACGCAATTACTTCAATTTTTGGAGCTCCAGTTGTAATTTGGTTATTGGTTCGAAAGAGAAAAATATTTGTGTAAATGGAAGGGAAACAGAACATATTTAAAGCAACTGACCTCTCCATAGGGTATCCGAAAAAAAACGGATTTATCACGGTTCAAAAATCTATTAATTTTGATATAGATCAGGGTTCATTTATTGCAATTCTAGGGAAAAACGGTATCGGGAAATCTACTTTATTGAAGACCTTAATTTCTGAGATAAAACCAATAAACGGTGGTATTATGCTGTTTGGTAAAGAAGTGGAAAATTATACTTTCAAGGAATTATCATCCTTGATAAGTGTTGTTCTTACTGAGGCTATCCCGTTAAATCAGTTGACTGTTTATGAATTGGTAGCTCTTGGCAGACAACCCTACACGAATTGGATAGATTCTCTTACTGAAGGAGATCGAAGTAGTATTGAAAACGCCTTGAAAGTCACTGAAACGGATTCATTTACCGATAAAAAAGTTTATGAATTAAGTGACGGAATGAAACAGCGCGTATTAATTGCCAGAGCACTGGCCCAGGATACGCCGATCATGATTTTAGATGAACCGACAGTACATTTGGATTTATATCATACCGTAGCCATATTTGAGCTCCTTAAAACGCTTGTGGCTCAATTCAATAAAACAGTGATTATCAGTTCACATCAACTCAATTTAGCACTTAAATTTGCCTCTTCCTTTATCGTCATGACTGATGATTCAGTGTACTTTGGTGACAAATCAGCATTGATTGATAAAAAATGCTTTGAAAATCTATTTCCAAATAAAAGTGTCTTTTTCGATTCAAAAATTAAGCAATTTGTTGTTCGATAATTGTTTTGAACCCAAGCGCAGATTTCCTATTTTTGAGACTATTAAAACTAATTTAAACTACATATGAAAAATATCGTTTATATTTTCTTTTTGGCCTTTGTTTTCGCTTGCGGATCTGGAAAAGATGTAAGCAAGAATGAAGAAAACATTGACTATGCTGTAAAATATGCAAATACCATTACTGCGAAAGACCTTGGTAATCATTTGTTTACCTATGCTTCAGATGAATTCGAAGGAAGAGATACTGGTACTCCTGGACAAAAGAAAGCCGTTAATTATCTTAAAGACTTTTACGTAGGCCAAGGAATTGGATCTCCTATCGCAGAAGGTGATTACTTTCAGGAAATTAAAAATGAGTGGTTTGCTAAAAATTCTAGAAGAGGTAGAAATTTAAAGGATTCGGAAAATGTATTGGCATTTATCAAAGGAACTGATAAACCAGATGAAGTCATTGTTATCTCTGCACATTTGGATCATGTTGGTGTAAGAAATGAAAAAGTATATAATGGTGCTGATGACGATGGTTCAGGATCTGTTGCTTTGTTAGAAATTGCCGAGGCGTTTAAAATGGCGGCTGATGCCGGAAAGGGACCGAAAAGATCTATTTTATTCTTGCATGTAACCGGTGAGGAAAGAGGATTATTAGGATCTAAATTCTACACAGAAAATCCGATTTTTCCATTAGCGAACACCGTTTGTAACTTGAATATTGATATGATTGGTCGCGTTGATCAACGAAATAAAGAAAATCCAAATTATGTGTACTTGATTGGGTCTGATAAATTAAGTATGGAATTACACAATTTGTCTGAAGCCATCAATAAAAAATACACGAAAATCAAATTAGACTATAAATACAATGATGAGAATGATCCAAATCGTTTTTACTACAGATCTGATCATTACAACTTTGCAAAGCATAATATTCCAATTATTTTCTACTTTAATGGAACACATGTAGATTATCATAAAGACACAGATACACCAGACAAAATCTACTATGAGTTGTTACGAAACCGAGCTCGATTAGTTTTTCATACAGCTTGGGAGGTTGCAAATCGAGAAGGACGCATTACTGCTGATAAACTAGAAGAAAAGAAAGAAGAAACTAAATAAAACAAAAAGCGAGCTCAACGGCTCGCTTTTTTAATGCTTTACTTCTCCTTTAAGATATTTGGGAACTTCTTTTTAAATCGGTTTAAACGAGGTATCGAGACATTTCTCACGTATCCGTTATATGGATTGCGCTTTTCAAAATCCTGATGGTATTCTTCTGCTTTATAAAACACACCCATTTTAGTTACTTCGGTTGCAATTTTACCATCATAAACCTCCATATTTAACTTTGTAATCGTTGATTCGATGATTTGCTTTTCCGCAGTATCACCATAAAAAGCTATTGATCTATATTGTGTTCCATAATCTGGGTGTTGACCATTAACCGTAGTAGGGTCATGGGATCCAAAAAATACATCTACAAGCGTCTGAAAACTTACTTTCTCTGGATTATAATACACAGCAACTGTTTCTGCATGTCCTGTTTTTCCTGTTCCGATGGTTTGATAGGTTGGATTTTTGGTAAATCCGCCTGCATAACCAGAAACTGCTTCCTCTACGCCTACTACACTCTCAAAAATGGCTTCAACACACCAAAAACATCCGCTTGCAAAGTAAGCTACTTTGGTATTTTGAGGAATTTCCAATGGAGTAACTTTACTTGATTCTTTCTTATTTGAAAAACCAGAACAAGCAATTAAAAAGCTAAAAATTATGGTATAAAGAGCTGTTTTCATCTTTTATATTTTATTGTTATTCGATACAAGGGATAACAAATTTCTGAACATTATCTAAGATTAAAAAATTTGTATCATTGTTATTGTCGATTTATCTATAAATTCCGCCGAATTGTTTACAACTTTAGCATTTTGTTAAGAATGCAGGTTGTAGAAATCATGGTCAATAAGTACATTTGTTCAAAGCATTAAAAGTATAGTAAATGGAACATTTTATCGTTTCTGCACGAAAATACAGACCTCAGAATTTTGAGGATGTTGTTGGGCAGGAAGCCATTACCAATACGTTGTTAAATGCCATAAAAAATGATCACCTCGCACAAGCTTTATTATTCACAGGACCAAGAGGTGTAGGAAAGACATCATGTGCTAGAATCCTGGCAAAAAAAATAAATCAAGAAGACGCAGATAAAGGAAGTGATGAAGATTTTGCCTTCAATATTTTTGAATTGGATGCTGCATCGAACAACTCTGTTGATGACATTCGAAGTTTAACTGACCAGGTTCGTATTCCTCCTCAAACAGGTTCGTATAAGGTGTATATAATCGATGAGGTTCATATGTTGTCTCAGGCTGCTTTCAACGCGTTTCTGAAGACCTTAGAAGAACCGCCTGCACATGCTATTTTTATCTTAGCTACAACTGAAAAACATAAAATCATCCCAACGATTTTATCGCGTTGTCAGATTTTCGATTTCAATAGAATACGAGTAATTGACATAAAAAATTACTTAAAACGAATTTGCAAAAAGGAAAATATTACCGCAGAAGACGATGCCTTGCATGTAATAGCACAAAAAGCAGATGGTGCCATGCGTGATGCGCTCTCCATCTTTGATAGAGTCGTTAGTTTCTCTGGAAATAATGTGACCTTAGAAGCGGTAACGCAGAACTTAAATGTACTGGATTACGATACGTATTTTAACATGTCTGATTTATTATTGAATAATAAGATACCAGAGGTGTTAAATCTATTTGATCAGATTCTTTCGAAAGGATTCGAAGGACATCATTTCATCAACGGATTGGCAAGTCATTTTAGGGACTTATTGGTTGCAAAGGATAAAAAGACCGTTGAATTACTTGAAGTTGGAGATTCAGCCAAAAAGAAGTACTTACAGCAATCTACAGAAGCTACAATTCCTTTTTTGATGCAGAGTATCGAAATCGCAAACACTTGCGACTTAAACTATAAAACAAGTAAAAACCAAAGACTTCTTGTTGAACTAGCTTTGATGCAAATAGCCTCTATTACTTTTGAGAGCGAAAAAAAAAAGTCTAAATCCTTTATAATTCCGGCGACATTCTTCCAAACGACTTACATACCAAAAGTCAAGAAAGAACCTGTAGTCGCAAAAAAGGTCGAAGTACCAGTAGTTGCTGCTCCTAAGGTAGAAATACCAAATAAAGCACCGGTTTTAAAAAACGTAAGTAGCAGAACGAATTCGCTCACCTTAAAAAGTGTAATTGAGAAAAAAGTTGATGAAGAATCTAAAGATACTCCAGTCAATTTAGATAATCAACCGAAAGATCCATTCACTGAGAAGAAAGTGCAGTCCCTGTGGATTGAATACTATCAGGAACGACAAAATAAAGGAGAAAAAAGTATTGCCTCTATTCTTGAATTGGAACTTCCAAAACTCAACGAAAATCATGAGCTATCTGTTTCGCTTCCGAGTAAGCTAATGAAAGAACAGTTGGAGCGTGAACAACCAAAACTACTGGGTTTTTTAAAGAAAGCCTTAAACAATTACGGTATCACACTAAAGATTAATGTGGTAAAAACTGTGAAGCAAAAAATTGCATACACTGCACGAGAGAAGTATGAAGAGCTAAAGGCGAAAAACCCGCTTCTGGATAAATTGCGTCAAACTTTTGAGCTCGATTTATAAGTATCTCCAATACTTTTTCCTAAATAAGAAAGCACCAGATTCTCTTTCGGAAGCTTAGCCTTTTCAAATTCAGCTACTAAATAAATCCCTTTAGCTTTCTCAATGAATAACGGAATTGATTTCTCTTCATTAGAAAGCAGCTTAAAAATCGTTTCGTATTCTTTCTCATCTGCTATTTCTGCCGTTAATATTTCCGGATTCTCTCTGAAAGCCTCACTAAGGTTGATGTAATCATCATTTGGCGTAAAGAAGCCCTCTCGATCACTCGCAGATGCATTTTTAAGCTCTTTAGAAGTAGCTAACTTGTAAGCACCATGCTCTCCGAAATCTGTCGAAAAACGTTGTAATGCATGCTGATTTACAGCGTCACTCCCCGATATTGCCAAAAGGTATCCAACATCATTCAGTTCTATATTATCTGCTAAGTCATCATCATAAACATTGACACGTAGAGCTTCTAAATCCGCGTCAAGAGCTTGTTGAATAAAGTGCTGATTCGAGTCTATTAGAATTACTCTCTTTCCTTTATCCCTTAAGTACGAAGCAATTAATTGAGCAGCATTCGATGCTCCTACAAACATAATTGCATCCGAGCTCTTTAAGAATACTCCAACCAATTTGGCAAAAAGTCTTGCAGTAGTTGCATTTAATAATACAGTTCCGAGCACAATCATGAATACCATAGGAGTGATGTATTCAGAACCAGGAACCCCCATTTTTAATAGTTTACCACCAAATAGAGATGCGATACCAGCGGCCACAATACCTCTCGGACCAACCCAACTGATAAAGAGTTTCTCATTAAACTTTAATTTGGACTTGGCGGTACTTAAGAATACAGCCAGCGGGCGTATCAAGAATACAACAGCGCCAAATAACGCCGCCGTTTTCCAAGTGTAGAGCAGCATTAATTCTTTAAAATTAATATTCGCAGCCAGTAAAATAAATAAAATAGATATTAGAAGAACACTGAGCGATTCTTTAAAATACAGAAGCTCCTTGATGTTTTTTAGTTGACTATTTCCTAATACCATACCCATTACCACAACAGCCAATAGCCCCGATTCATGAGCGAAAATATCAGACTCAACATACACCAAAAGTACCGTTGACAAGGAAACCACATTCAATAAATAATGCGGAATAAGCTTTTTATTAATTGCAAATGCCAAGGCATGCGCGAATGTGAATCCGAAGGTAGTTCCGAATAAAATGATCTTTCCAAATTCGATTAAAGCCGTTTTTGTAAATCCGCTATCCCCTCCTACACTAATAAATTCAAAAACCAATACAGCAACTAAGGCACCAATAGGATCAATGAGGATACCTTCCCATTTCAGCACTGCAGATACTTCCTTCTTTAAAGGTATGTTCCTTAAAATCGGGGTAATCACGGTTGGTCCTGTTACAATAATCAGTGCAGAGAATAGCAAAGAAATTTGCCATGAAAGACCAAAAATAAAATGGGCTGCAAGACCTGCCGCAAAGAACGTGATTGCCGCGCCAAGTGTAATTAATTTTGTGATTACGGGACCAAGATTTTTAATCTCATTACGCTTTAATGTCAGACCGCCTTCAAAAAGTATGATACTAATGGCTAAGGACACAAAAGAATATAATCCATCACCAGGAAAAAGACCTTTGGTGCCATTCCATATAGGTTCAATCCATTTGGTTCCGTCTTCACTTAAAAAAGTAGCCGCTACAGGCCCGACCAGCAATCCGATAAGAATTAAAGGAAGGATAGCCGGAATTTTAAATTTCCAAGCCACCCATTGTGCCAATATTCCAAAAATGATAATTCCTGCTAGTTCTAACATAAGTCGTAAAAAGACGAAGTTATAAAAAAAGAGATAAGATACAAGTTTATCAAAGTTTTAAAATTGATAAATTTGCCAAAAGGAAAGTATGTTAGGATTACAATTTGAAACAGAGACCTCGTGGGCAGAAATTGCAAAAGATAATTTGCAGCAAATTTTAACAGATCATGCCTTTTTAGAGCAAAAAGCCGCATCTAACGCTGTGTCTATTATTATCAATTATTCAGAAGAAACAGAACTGGTAAAAGAGATGAGTGATATTGCTATTGAAGAAATGCAACATTTTAAAATGGTTCATCAGTTGATGGTAAAACGCGGAATGGTACTCGGAAGAGAACAAAAAAATGATTACGCTATCAAACTTCAAAAGTTCTTCAAAAAAACAGGAGATCGAACCGAAGCTTTGATTCAAAGATTACTCGTAGCAGCCCTTATCGAGGCTAGAAGCTGCGAACGATTTAAAGTTTTCTCTGAGAATATGGAAGACGAACAACTTCGTAAATTTTATAAAAATCTAATGATATCTGAGGCCAACCATTACACTACATTTCTAACTTTTGCCAGAAAATATCAAGATCGAGAAATTGTAGATGAAAAATGGAAAGCTTTGTTAAAATTTGAATCTGAGCTGATGCGAGAACGAGGAAAATTAGCCAAAATACATGGCTAATCCTCATTCACAACTTTTTCTCCTTCTTCTATAATATCTTTAAGGTAAGTGGGTATCTAGGTTCGTCTCCATTATTCGCTCGAATCGCATTTAAAATTGGAAAGACTAAGTAAAAAATACCTATCACAACTAATCCTATGAATCCAACGCCTAGCAAGAGTAAAGGGATACACAACAGAATATAAATAAACATTGAAATTCTAAAGTTTAAAATTTCCCTTGCTTGTGCATCCAAGTGTAAGATTTCATCTCGTTTTACAAGCCATATAACTAAAGGCACTAGAAAACCACCAATACCCGTCACAACGTCTAATAATTGACTTAAATGGGTTGCTGCAAGTAATTTTCTATCTTCTTTTAACATTTTGATTAGCTTCTATACATATGACTGCTAACAGTTAATTTTGTTACACAGAAAATGAATTATTTATATTTTTCACCTTTGAGGAATACTTAATTACCTTTGCAAAGTGATACATCAAGAAGATACTATTATTGCCGTTTCCACTCCTGCTGGTGTTGGAGCCATTTCTAATATTCGACTTTCTGGCCCCGAAGCCATTTCAATTGTGGATTCGAATTTCAAATCCATACATAAAAACAAAATGCTATTAAAACAAAAGTCACATACGATTCATCTAGGTCATATTTTAGCTAACGGAAAAATAATCGATGAAGTCTTGGTGTCATTATTTAAAGGGCCTAACTCTTACACTGGAGAGAATGTGGTGGAAATTTCTTGTCATGGATCACATTATATTCAGGAGAAAATCATCCAACATTTTTTGCAAAATGGATGTCGCTTAGCAGCACATGGCGAATTTACGTTACGCGCCTTTCTGAATGGAAAAATGGATTTGAGTCAGGCAGAGGCGGTGGCAGATCTTATTGCTTCAAATTCAGAAGCCAGTCACAACGTTGCAATACAACAAATGAGAGGCGGAATTTCAAATGAATTAAAAGATTTGCGACTACAACTCCTTGATTTTGCAGCTCTTATCGAATTAGAACTTGATTTTTCTGGTGAGGACGTTGAATTTGCCAATAGAACTAAATTCTATGAATTGATTACGAAAATTACAGGAGTTCTAAAACGATTAATCGATTCGTTTGCCTTCGGAAATGCTATGAAAAATGGGATTCCAGTAGCAATTATTGGTGAACCCAATGTTGGGAAATCAACGTTATTAAATGCCCTTTTAAATGAAGAAAAGGCGATTGTTTCAGACATTGCAGGTACCACCAGAGATGCGATTGAAGATGAGATTATTTTAGGCGGAGTTGCTTTCCGATTTATTGACACAGCGGGACTACGAACTACCTCTGACGTCATTGAAAACATCGGCATTCAAAAAGCATATGAAAAAGCTCAAAAAGCACAGTTGGTCATCTTCTTAAATGAGGCAAAAAGTATCGTTCATAATTCTTCTGATTTTGAAAATCAATTGAGTAAAATCAATGAAAAGCTGCCCAATAAACGATTGCTTGTGATTGCTAATAAAATTGATACTTTAAGGAAAGAAGAATTAAATCAGCTCAAAGAGAAACACGATGATATTTTACTGTTATCTGCCAAACAAAAAATTGGAGTTGAAGCTTTAAAGGAGACGTTAATAGGACTGATTCAAAAAGGAGATTTGAGTACTAATGAAACGGTGGTTACAAACTCCAGACATTTCGAATCATTATCGAATGCATTTAACAGTATTCAGGATGTTAAGAATGGTTTAGATATTGGAATAGCATCAGATTTGGTAGCTATAAACATAAGAGAATGCCTTCGTCATCTCGGAAATATTACAGGTGAATATGATATTGATAAGGATATCCTCGGTCATATATTTTCCAATTTTTGCATTGGAAAATAGGGCTACTACTAATGATTTATACCATCGTATTCAATTTTACGGAATAATTACTAGTTTGTCTGGAATTCTTCGAATTCCGATAATAATTGCTACCAAGTAATAATTTCAAATCGATTACCGCTACTATCTAATTCTGTCTCTGGCAAATATGACATCAATACTACGTCTTGATAAGCTATGAGCTGATTTTCTCTAATATACCTGTAGAATCTATATTTGCAGATTTTTAATAAACTAAAAAAATTCGAATTTGGCTTTTGTTAGATTCACTCATACCGACAAGCTCAAATCAAATAAAAATTTCTAATGAACTAACAATAAAAGCGTTTACTACTGTCTTTAAATAACGATTGCCTTAAAATAATTTAAGGTGCTAAAAATTGTGAGCGAAAGAGTTGTTTACAACATTATACTAAGATCCAAAAGACCGAACCAAGAATAAAAATTCTTGCAATTCGCGCATTTGTATCGTTTCGTGCCAGGGATTAACTTAAGGATTAGGGGCCTTTTAATCCTTTTCGACATAGTTGAACTACACTTAGGACAAGGCTTCATATTTAATATATTTGTTAGGAATATCAAAAATAAAGAGTAAAAACTGAATTAAATTGAATCATCGATTAAACTCAATTTAAATTCGATGGAAAGTTTAAATCAATCGTTGATTGGTTCGTTGTTCAAATCGATAGTATTTAAACCTAATTCTTGTAGATTCAAGCTGTTTAAAAATCGGTAATTAGTAGTGCACCAGGTACTTGACCTGTATTTATATTACCAACTATTTTAAGCGTTTTTAAATCCAAGACTTCAACTTTATCAGCATTCGAATTCGCTATAAAGGCATGACGCTGATTGGGATGCATAAACATATCTCTTGGTGTGGGAGTATGGTATAAAACCCGTTGAATGAAGCTCGACTTACCAGGCAAAGTAATCGTCTTTATTTTATGCCGAATGGATCTGTCAAAAACAAATATGGTTCCATCATAAGCATTGGTTACAAAAGCATATTTTCCATCTAATGAAAACTTTAGTCGGTAAGCTCCTTTTCCTGTATTTAGTGTATCCTCTACTGTATTTGTCTCTGTATTGATCAAAGAAATTGTATTTTCTCGAGAATTTGTGACCCAGACTTCTTTACCATCGGGGGTGATATCAATACCCTGAGCACCATATCCAGTTTTGATTATTTTTAGTACTACCTTAGTTTCATAATTAATCACTGAAACGGACCCCGATTTTTGATTTGTAACATATGCTAAAGGGTTCGAAGGATGTAAAACAAGCTTGTGACTAATTTTCTGTTGCGTCGGAATAACAGCTTCAACACTATCTCGTTCTGTATCTACAATTAATAAATTATTCCCACTATTTGAGGCAACAGCAACTTTTTTAGAATTGTTTAATCTTACTAAACCGTAAGGACGAATACCTCCATCTAAACGTATTTTTCGCTTAAACATCAGTTCTTCGGAGTCAAAAATAGATATTGATTTGCCTGGCAGATAGATATCACCATGATTTGTAATGGCGATTTCATTATTAGGCAATGCTACAATTTCTCGAGCATCCGTTTTCAATTCGATTTCTTTGAGCTCTTTACCTTTGGACAAATCGAATACCGTTATGGTTTTATCCGCTTTGTTAACAACAAACAACTTACCTTTAATTTTAAGGTTGTATTTCTGACTTCTTTTGAACATTATGAATGCAAAAAGACAAGAAATCAAAAACATATGTATTAGACTTATATATGCAATTAATTTTAGAACACGGTTTAAACGTCTATTTTTTACAATCATAGGGATTAAAATGACAATTAACTATTAATTATGGGACTTTCATTAGGGCTTAAATTGCTCAAGTTGGTGGTTTTTCAAAAATACTTGAATTGATAAAAGTTTTTGAAGAAAGGTAGGTTTTATTCGTTTACTCCTCACTGAAGCCAGATGCATTGACACAATCTCTTCTTGATGAAGTATAAATACCTCTAATTCAGAAAGAAAATCATTATCCTGATCATCAACGATATAACCAAGGAAATTTAAATTAAAAGCACTCTGCATAAATCGCACACCAGCCCTAACTGCAAGATTATTATCCTGATTCTTACGGATATTGACAATGTTAACATTATCACAACTATCTGTTATAAAAGATAATTGATCCAAAATAAATTCTTTATTATTTCTATTTAAAAGACAAAATTGGATGTTATGCTCTTTTCGAAATAAATCGATTAAGCGACCTGAAGGAAATTGTTCCTGCTGGTAATTTAACACTATTATGAGACCAATATTCATTGTTAAGGATGGTTTTTTATAAATTAATTTACCGCTCTTTTTGCCCGATCCCAATTCACTGACTGATTCTTATTGATATATCTAAAAAAACCTAAAACGACAGATAAATTCATGATGAAAAAATAATATGGCACAAATAAGGCTTTGATCCTTGTTGATTTATTTTCTAAAAGCCAACCGAGCAATGCTGCAGCATACCCTAGTACTTGAAACCAGAAAAAAGACGAATAAAAATCAAAAGTAGTCAGACCTTCTATAAATGCCAGACTCCCAGATACTGGTATTAATAAAATCAAACACAATGGAGTAATTGTCCATCTCAGTACACGATGCGATATAAATTGAAAAGATAAAAGTCCATATTTAAAAATATTCAACAAACCTTTTAAACGAACCACGGATTGTATTCCACCCGCAGAGATTCTTACTTTTCTTTTTAATTCTTCCTCTACATTTTGAGAAGCATTTTCAATGGCATATGCCTCTGGATTATATTGAATGGTATATCCTTTTTTCGCCACTCGTAATGAAATGATAAAATCATCCAAAATAGTGTCTGGTTCTACTGGATGATATAACTCAGTTCTTATCGCGAATAATTCACCTGCGGCTCCAACAACAGAATACAACTCGGCATCCCATTTTTTTAATGTTGATTCATATTTCCAGTATAAGCCTTCGCCCGCTCCGGCTGCAACATCCTGATCCTTATTCACAATTCGTTTTTCACCAGAAACACATCCAACTTTAGCATCAGCAAAACAATTCACGATATGTAGTATTGAATCTTTTCCTAAATCAGTATTGGCATCACTAAAAATTGATATTGGAGTTTTTACAAACGGCATCACACGATTCATCGCATTGATTTTACCTTTTCGTTCGTTTTTGTGAAAACACGTTACATTTTCATACTGCTCTGCAAGGTTATTCGTACCATCATCAGACCCATCTGTTACCCAAAATACATTTAGCTTTTCTTTTGGATAATTTAAACCCATTGTGTTTTTCATTTTCTGAGCTACATAATCTTTTTCATTATATGCGGGAATTAATAGGGTAACCTCTGGAAGCTCAGTGTTCGAAAGGTTAAATACCTTCTTTTTAGTGAAAAGTCGCTTGATCAATACCATTAGGTATAGTACAATTCCATATCCTATATAGGTATAGAAAATGACACCTAACAACACCCAAAAGCTAATTTTTAAGATTTCCATAATTTTTTATTTAAGCACTCTTCCACTTCTAAGAAGTGAAATTGTATATTTTTAGCACCATTGAAGGATTCCCCATAATTAATGAATAAGACGGTATACATATCGTCAAAACTATCTGCCGTTACACATGAGTGTTTTCCAATGGTCACAATAGGAACTGCAACTACATCTGCTCGTAATCATGATTCATCCTCAATGACAATAGGTATTACTCTAAACTTTTAAGAGTCAATTCCATTTTATGATAAATATTTTTCACACTATTTTCCCAAGAATGAGATTTTGCAAATTCAATTTTACCTAACCTATTCATCAATCTTTCTTTGATAGCCTTTTCAATTAATCGAACATAATCTTCTTTCGTATCTCCCAAGTAAACCCAGTCTGCAAACATTTGCATTGCCTTAGTATTAGTCGCGACGATAGGTTTCCCCATAGCTAAATACTCATCAATCTTTCTGGGATAGTTTCCTATGGTAATTTCATTAACAAATTGTGGATTAATGGCTACATCAAATCCCTTGATATAAGTTGGTAAAGAATCCATTGGTTTAATCCCGAAGAAATAAACATTAGACAAATCATGCAAACATGATTTTTTAAAACTCTGATCTTCCGGACCCACCAAAACAATATTCCAATTTGGCTTTTCTTTCGCAATATATTCGATTAAACCAATATCCAGTCGTAGCGAAGTTAATGCACCTACATAACCAATAATTGGTTTTTCCATATCTTTTAAGTCATCAGCTAAAGGAATGGAATCATCAGCATCAATGAAAATTGAGGTATCACAGCCTTGTCCAACCATAAAGCTATTGCTATTAAACTGTTTACTATATTCTACATAGTATTCCGAATTGTTTACAACCAAGTCAGCCTTTTTAATTACTTCGGGTTCCGAACGCACCCCATGACGCTTCCAGTACGTCTCTTTAACCAGATTATCGCGAACATAATAGACATATAATTCAGGGGTCAATAATTCTTTCAAGTACATACCTAAAAACATAGAACTATCATTGAATAACAAGTAATTCTCAAAGCCCAATTCTTCTACAGCTTCCATGATATTATTTGCAAAAAACTTTGTATTTCTTTTATTCAAAATATCATATAACCATTCAAAACTAATCCAATTGATAGACTCGTTAATTGTCTTAGGATATAAATTCCAAAGGTTC
>Ga0213864_10000792_pt1 | contig 14382 bp, 13 predicted proteins | sample PICome_5_FD_160078 | JGI IMG/M metagenome (GOLD analysis project Ga0213864, IMG submission 160078) | Coastal seawater microbial communities near Pivers Island, North Carolina, United States - PICO247 | ecosystem: Environmental > Aquatic > Marine > Coastal | place: USA: North Carolina... | reverse complement strand
GCCAAAAATTCCTCTGGCGTCACCGAAACCAACTGTGGTTCGGCGGTGCGAAACGCGGTGAGTGCAGCGCGCTTTACGGCACCACGGGCGCATCCACCACCCAACCACCCCTCAAGGATCGTACCGTCTTCGGCCAACAACGCCTTGGCCCCTGGCTTTGCCGCCGTTGATCCAACGGTGCGCACGATTGTGGCAAAGGCAAAGGGTTTGTCGGCTGCACGCAAAGCATCAACCTTTTCTGTTAATTCGGGCGACAGGATCTCAGCAGGTGTCATAAGCGGTTAAGCTCCCCTTCTAATGCTGCCAAATCGGATAGAGTGTTTGCAGATGTGAATAGATCTAGATGGGGCAACGCCGCCTTCATCCCTGCTGTAACAGGGGCGTAATCACGCCATCCCTTTAGCGGGTTCATCCATATGATGCGGCACCCACGTTTACGCAGCTTTTGCAACGCATCTGAAATCACATGCGGTTGATCAGTGTCGTATCCATCCGACATAATAACAACGACCGAACGACCATCTACGAAACGTTTAGCATAGGTCGCGGCAAAGCGATTCAAGCAGGCCCCAATTTTTGAACCACCCCCAAATCCATCGGTCATCAGCGACATGCGCCCAATCGCACGCATCACATCCTTGTCCCGCAGGGTTTCGGTGATCCGCACCAATCGGGTATGAAACAAATAGGCGTCCGCCCGTTGATCCGCACGCATCAATCCGGCGATAAAGGCAAGGAAGACTTGGGCATAAACGCTCATCGAACCCGATACATCACAAAGGGTGACGATATTGCGCGTGCGATCTGGACGGCGTTTTTTTAACAAATGAAGGGGTTCTCCCCCCGTTGCCAAGCTGCGGCGTATGATTTTGCGAAAATGCAGTCGATCTCCCCTGCATGCGGCGATACGGCGGCGCGATCTGCGATCCCGCAGTGCTTCACCGAGTTTTCGCGCAACCGTTTCCGCCTTGGCAATCGCTTCTGGTCGCACCAAATCGCGCAAATCCTTTCGGGCGAGGTTCTGCACCTCAGTTGCCATAAGCTTTCCTTCCCCATCACTTTCGGCCTCACCAACACCGCTATCGGGTGATGTGCTATTGCCTGCACTCCCCCCTGCTTCGCCCACTGCATCTCGAGAGGAATGGACATCATTATTTCCCTTTGTTTGCAATTTAGGAACCGCCCGTGTGCGGACTCGGCCCATATCCATCCAATAGGCATCAAAGAGACCATCAAACTGATCAACATCCTCTTTGCAGCCTGTGCAGATCGGGCGTAAAGCATTGCGGCATTCATCGGGAGAATAGGCGTTCATCGCGTTTAGAGCATGAAGGGCAACTATGGTTTCCCCCGCACCCAATCGCAGACCATTGGACCGCAAATGCGCGATGAATCCTGCGACCCGAGCAGCTGGCCCTTCGTCTTGGGCTGCGAATTTTGTCACACGGCTCATGCGGCCTTGCCAGCGATGCGTTGGGTGACTTCGATTGTGATTGATGCCTGATCACTTTGGGTTTTCAAGAGCGCGATCAAGGCACGCTGCACCTGTTTTGGGTCATCGCTTAGATCCGCAATTCCCAACCCCGACAGTGCCGCGGAAAAATCCAACATTTCTGCAATTCCGGGGACCTTTTCTAATTCCTCTAGCCGCAGTTTTTGAACGAACCCAATGATCTGTTTTGCAAGCTGTGCATTCAAATTGGGATGGCGTGCATTTAGGATCGCCAATTCCGTCTGCGGGTCAGGATAATTAACATAGCTATAAAGACAGCGACGCCGCAACGCATCGCTCAGATCGCGGGTCCCGTTGCAGGTTAGGATCACGATCGGCGGATGCTGTGCCTTGATTGTTCCCAATTCGGGGATCGTTATTTGAAATTCTGACAGAATTTCCAGAAGATATGCTTCAAATTCTTCATCTGCGCGATCTACTTCGTCGATCAACAGAATGGGCGCTTTGTCTTTGGTGATCGCAGCCAAAAGCGGTCGTTCCAGCAAATAGTCGCGCGAAAAAATACGCTCCTCTGCCACCTGACCAGTTGTGCCCTCTTCTGCCGAGGCACGAATAGACAGTAATTGTTTTTGATAATTCCACTCATAGATCGCCTGCGCGGCATCAAGACCTTCGTAACATTGCAAGCGCACCAATTCTGTGTCGTGCATGTCTGCCAGCACACGAGCCACTTCGGTTTTACCAACACCTGCGGCCCCCTCTAACAACAATGGGCGTCCAAGTGTAAGAGCCAAGTGAATGGAAACAGCAAGATCGTCTGAAGCCATATAGCCAAGATCCGCCATTCCGGATTGTAGGTCGTTATAAGTCAAGGTTCGTTCCATGAATAATGTATCCGCCCCACGTAAACGCAGGGCGGAATGTGTTCTGTATCAATCGTGCAAACCAAGTTCGTTTGCCGTGCGCCAAATCCGCCAATGATCGTGCGGCATGTTGGTTTGACGCAGACCAAAGGCACGAAATGCATCATGCACAGCGTTTGAGAAACACGGCACACCACCCACATGTGGGCTTTCGCCCACACCTTTTGCACCGATTGGGTGATGCGGCGATGGGGTTACGGTATGATCCGTTTCGTAATTTGGAACCTCCCACGCTGTTGGCAGGAAGAAGTCCATCAATGTACCTGTTTTCACGTTCCCCATATCATCATAGGCAATTTCTTGGCCCAAGGCGACGGCCAAGGCTTCGGTCAAGCCACCGTGAATTTGGCCTTCGATGATCATTGGATTGATCCTTGTGCCGCAATCATCCAGTGCATAGAATTGACGGATGTCGGTCACACCCGTATCCACATCGATTTCCATGACACAGACATAGGCCCCAAACGGATAGGTCATATTGGGTGGATCATAATAGCTGACCGCTTCCAAACCTGGTTCAATCCCCGGGATCGCTTGATTATAGGCCGCAAATGCGATTTCCTTCATCGTTTTGAATTTTTCTGGTGCGCCTTTGACGACAAATCGATCTACGTCGAATTCGACATCATCATCATGCACCTCAAGCAGATACGCTGCGATCATCTGTGCCTTTGCACGGATTTTGCGCCCCGCCATCGCGGTTGCAGCACCAGCCACAGGTGTGGAACGTGACCCATAGGTACCCAATCCATAGGGTGCCGTATCTGTATCACCCTCTTCAATGGTGATGCTGTCCGCTGGTAAACCAATTTCGGATGCCAGAATCTGCGCAAAGGTTGTTGCATGCCCTTGGCCCTGTGAAATGGTGCCCAATCGTGCAATCGCCGATCCTGTTGGGTGAATGCGAATTTCACAGCTGTCAAACATGCCCAGACCCAGAATATCGCAGTTTTTGACAGGTCCTGCGCCAACGATTTCGGTAAAATGCGTCAGACCGATGCCCAGCAATTTACGTGTTTTTCCAGCCTTGAAATCTTCGATACGCTGTTTTTGTTCGGCGCGCAGACCATCATAATCAACAGCCTTCATCGCCTTTTCCCAAGCGGTGTGATAATCGCCCGAGTCATATTCCCAACCTAATGCGGCCTTATACGGGAACTGTTCCTTTTTGATGAAGTTGATTTTGCGCAATTCTGATGCGTCCATGTCCAATTCAATGGCCAAAACTTCGATCATCCGTTCAATGAAATAAACAGCCTCGGTCACACGGAAAGAACAACGATAGCTCACGCCGCCCGGTGCCTTGTTCGTGTAAACACCGTCCACTTCCAAAAACGCCGTCGGAATGTCATAGGACCCCGTGCAGATGTTCATGAACCCTGCAGGGAACTTTGTTGGGTCTGCGCAGGCGTCAAATCCGCCGTGATCCGCAGTCACACGACAATGCAACCCTGTGATTTTCCCATCTTTGGTAGCAGAAATGCGCCCTTTCATCCAATAATCACGAGCAAACGCCGTGGTCATTAGATTGTCCATGCGGTCTTCGATCCACTTAACGGGCTTACCCGTCACGATTGAGGCCACGACAGAGCATACATAGCCGGGATAGGCGCCCACTTTGTTACCAAAGCCGCCGCCAATATCGGGTGAGATCACACGAATGTTGTGTTCTTCGATCCCAGAGATAAGTGAAACAACAGTTCGAATTGCGTGTGGAGCTTGAAATGTGCCCCAAAGGGTCAGTTTGCCGTTCACCTTATCCATAGAGGCAACACAGCCGCATGTTTCCAACGGACATGGGTGCGTGCGGTGATAATACATGGATTCTTCTGCGACAACTTCTGCGTTTGAAATCACCTGCTCGGTTGGGTCCTTGTCCCCGCATTCCCATGTGAAGATATGATTGTGGTGTTTGCGCGGACCGTGTGCGCCATCTGTTGGCGATCCATCTTCGCCTACAGTGTCAGGGCGCAAAACCACATCGGATTGCAACGCCTCAAACGGGTCTACGATCACGGTTAATTCTTCGTATTCGACCGCAACCGCCTCGATCCCATCGGCTGCTGCATAACGATCCTCTGCGACGACAAAGGCGACCTCTTGGCCTTGGAACAACACCTTGCCGTCGGCCAAAACCATTTGTTTGTCCCCTGCCAGCGTTGGCATCCAGTGAAGCCCAAGGGGGGCCAAATCTGCAGCCGTTAGAACGGCCAACACACCAGGAACTTCCATTGCGGCGGATGTATCAATGTTTGTGATCCTCGCGTGCGCATATGGGGAACGCACAAAATCACCAAACAGCATACCGTCCAGTTTTATGTCATCGACATAGTTGCCTTTGCCTTGGGTAAAGCGTGCATCTTCGACCCGCTTGCGCGAGCACCCCATCCCCTTCAGGCTTGCGACGCGATCTTCGCGTGTTACTGCTTCGTCCTTCATTGTGCTGCCTCCTTCGCTGCGTTGATCTCAGCGGCCGCTGCTTTTATTGATTTCACGATGTTCTGATACCCTGTACAGCGACAGATATTGCCCGCCATACCAAAACGAATTTCTTCCTCCGTTGGGTTTGGAATTTCCTCGAGAAGTTTGGAGGCACGTGTAATCATGCCGGGGGTGCAATATCCACACTGAAGTCCGTGATGCTCTTTAAATGCTTCTTGCAAAGGGTGCAGCGCGTCTGGACCGCCCAATCCCTCAATCGTTGTGATTTCTTTGCCCTCGGCTTGTGCCACGAACATCGTGCATGATTTGACGGATTTTCCGTCAATCGTAACCGTGCAGGCCCCACAATGGGAGGTTTCACACCCGATATGGGGACCCGTGATGTTCAATTGTTCCCGCAAGGTATAGATCAGCAATTCACGTGGTTCGGCTGTTACTTCAACGGTTTGGCCGTTTACGTTGAGTTTGTAGTTGTTTTTCTGTGTCATTGTCTCCTCCTCACGAACGTGACCATGCGCGCTCAATCGCGCGGGCTAAAATCACGCCAGCGACGTGGCGTTTGAATGCGACTGGGCCACGGTTATCTTCTACTGGGTCGATGTCATTTAACATGGCACTGACGGCTGCCTTAATCGCATCCCCATCAACAGATGTGCCCACCAATGCGTCCCCTGCGGCCGCGGAATAGACAGGCGTGTCGCTTAGATTTGTCATTGCGATAGACGCGCTGGCACAGGTTCCGCCATCCTTGACAATCTGAACTGCAGCGGCTGCGGTGGCATAATCACCAATCTTGCGTTTTTGTTTTTCATAGGCGTGACCGCCCGCAGGTTTAGCGAATGATACAGCTGTCATCACTTCATCATCTTCGCGGCCCGTCATATACGCGGCTTCATAAAAGTCGCGCGCAGATATTTTTCGTTCGCCATTTGGACCCACAACTGTAAACGTGGCATCCAAACATTGCATCAATCCCGGCATGTCATTGCCCGGATCACCATTGGCCACATTGCCACCCACGGTCCCCATGTAGCGCACTTGAGGGTCTGCAATTTGCAATGAAGCCTCGCGCAGGATCGGTGCCGCATCAGCAAGCGCGTCATGTAAAATGATGTCGGATTGGGTGACCATGGCACCGATGGTGATTGTGTCGCTAACGGTAATACCCGCCAATCCACCCACATCTTGTAAGTCGATCAAATGCGGCACATCTGCCATACGCAGTTTCATCATTGGGATCAAACTGTGCCCGCCCGCCATCACGCGTGCGTCATCCCCGTGTTCCTCCAATATGGATAGGACCCCCGCCATATCCTTGGGTCTGTGATATTCAAACGATGCTGGAATCACTAGCTTTCCTCCCTTTAAGCAAATGTTCAACGCTAGCAAGATTGAGACATTATGGCACAGCAAAAACACTGTGGAATGCATTAAAAGCTGGTAATTTTCACGAAATGCGCGTTAGTTTGCACGAATTGCGCTGACCTGCGCCACTATCAATTCTTGGACGTCTTTGACTTTTGATCGACTCACGGGAACGGGTGGCAACAGATCTTGGGCAAACAAAATACTACCCTTGTCCTTACCTCTTTCAAATCGTGCGATCTTGCTTGGGTTCACCAAATAGCTGCGGTGGACTTGGATAAACCCTATCGGTAACAGGCGCGTTGCAGCTTGTGTGATCGACCATGCACAAAACAGACGACCTTCATCTGTGTAAACCTGGGTGTAATGTCCGTCTGCACGCAGGAAAGATACATCCTGCGCCAGAATAAAGACACGCTTACCATCGCTTTCACAGGGCATGGCGACACGTTTAGTTATTGACGCATCGCTCTCCTCCTCGTCCGAGACTGTAGGCGGCGTTAGAAAGGTCGCGCTGACCCATAAAAAGGCACCAAGAATGACAAAGCTGGTTAAGATAACACCAATCGCCATAATCTCATTACTGATTGACGGCCCGAATTCAGTGATCTGGTCCACCGCAACAAAATTCGTGCCCCACATGGCAAAGAAGTGCACAGAAAATACTGCACCGCCAAAACCGATCGTTCCAATAACGATGTTTTTGTCATTGCGGTTCGTGTAGGCTACGCGAAAGGCTATGATACACATGAACATCGCGGCAATAGATGCGATCAACAGACCTTGCGTAGTGTAAACCGCTCGACACAATTGCAATCCCGCCATGCCAACATAATGCATTGCCAAAATTCCAATCCCAGTGATACCGCCTGCGGCGATAATCGTCAAAGGCGAACGGTTCGCGAAATGCAACAGCCCAAGCGCCACCGCGACAAGTAATATTGCGATCAATGCAGATACCAATGTGATCGCAGCATCATAATAGAACAAAATGGGCATTTGCAGACCAAGCATTGCAACGAAATGCATTGACCAAATCCCACCCCCAAGTGCAAAAGATGCAAGCGCCACAGCGATTTTACGTTGCGAAAAAGACTTAGAAGACAGATCCTTGGTCAGGCTAAGCCCCGTGAAACCCGCCACCATGGCAACAAGCAGGGACAAGAATACCAACAATCCGTTGTGCCCATAGTCGATCATCGTCTCCTTCCGGTAGTCCTATTTCTCAGCAAATTAGTATTGTTCATGCGATTAACAAGTAAAGTTTTCTGGACACTCTGTCTAACTTTTATTGCACAGAGTTACGTATTGACCGCGAAACACGCAGTTCTACCTATCACTCACACAAGGAGAACTTATATGTCAGATAAATTTCAAGATCCCTTTGATGGGTGGGGCAAACTTGCCGAACGATTTTGCATCACATTTTTCATGTTGTTACCTAGCCTTTTGTTCATGCGAGTGGTGTTAGACTGGCTGTAAGCACTCTGAGAGCAGGTATGTGATCCATTCCTAAGCGCAAAACGTAAACTACTTCGAACGACGCCAACAAAAAGGATAGTTTCATGGAAACCTTGAAAGACTTTTGGGCGCGTGAACGGCTGTTTCGCGACACTGGAGAACGTCACGAAACAGATGACGTCAGCAGAATAGTCGATATTGCAAAAACAGCAGGATATTTGGACGAGAGCGGCCAATTAACAGAATTGGGCAAACACCTTGCACGTGAAAAATTTGAACGCCATGAAAAAAGCCGTGAAGCGCATTCCGATGTTGGCGAGGGAACCTATGTCCTTCATGTGCAACGGCACAGCAACACGACCTAAAACTGATCCGGTTGCGGATCACCCACGTAATGAGATTGTACGACGCCACAGCATGGAGGGTTCTATGGGAACCATGACAGATTTTTGGGCGCGTGAGTGGTTGTTAGAGGATATTGCCCTGCGCCATGAAATTAACGATTTTGATACCGCCATCCAAATTGGCCAAAAAGCGGGCCTTTTGAACGCTGACGCATATCTAACCGATGTTGGCCGCCGCTATGTTAAAGACAATCGTGCCAACGAAGTTGTCGTTGCGCTGGAACAATAAGCCTCGCTCCTAAAACCCCACAAAAAATCTGTGTTAGGCATGACTCTGGTGCATAGCGGCAATTCCAGATCTATAGATGTCATTTGTGCCATTCCCCATTAAATAGAGAATAGAAACAGAGGGAATGACATTATGAAAAAGCTATGGAACGCATTCGTAAACTGGATGGTCGCATCAGGCGAAAAGTCAGCCGCAAGTTTTAACAAATATCATGCAGTCCATATTTAATCGGTTGGGGTTTATCATGTACAATTTACTCTCCGACGTTTTTGCCGTGGTGCGCGCATCTATCGGCGCGCACAACGCTCTATATCACATGAACTATTCACAGCCTCAGGATATGGAAGCGCTAAAAGCGACCTTTCTTGCGAATGTGACAACGCAAATCGACGCCACATACGCAAAATCAGAAGCGCCTGCCGACATCACATTAGTCGGCGCATAATCGCTAATCCAAGGGTCGCGCCAAATCAATTCCTTAACTTGGCGCGACAAATGATTACGTTAACAAACTGATGCTCATCATTGTTAACATTGCCAAAATGATACTTCGAAATGCCCTTTCCGATAAATGTTCGCGGATAGAGGTACCAAATTTCACACCGAAGAATACGCACACGACACCTGCTGCCGAAATCACAACATCCACTCCTGTGAACAAACCTAGATGGCTCAATCCCGCCATCATGATCAAGCTGGACATTGTAAAGGAACAATTAGCCGCCTGAATGAATGCATTGCGCCCAAGTTGAAGCGACATCAAAAATGGAACCACTGGCATTACCTGTGACCCCGTCAGCCCATTTAAAAATCCCGTGCAGATACCTGAAACAGGCGCCAATCGCGCTTCTAATCCAACAGGCAGGCGAAGGTCGGGTTTTAGAAATGAAAACCCACACCAAATCAATAGCACAAGTCCAAACACAACCTTGGCCCTCTCCCCGTCAATCCCCGAAAGCGCCCATAACCCCAGGATCAAGCCCGGAATGGTTGCCAGCAGCATTGGCCAGAACCGCAGAACTGATGATTTAAATCGTCCCACTTGGCGCATCACGACAAGGTTGGAACAGATCGATGGGATCAAAACCAGTGACAGTGCGTCCTTTAGACCGATCGTAAACACCAAAATCGGCAGGCAAGTTGTTGAAAACCCTAAACCTGTCACGCCCTTGGCGGTGGCGGCAAAAAGGTAGGCTGCAAAAATCGTAATGATTTCGATCGTGGTTAAATCAAATGCGGTGATCGGCAAGGTATTTTAAAGCGCATTGCGCGCCACCTGATTGATGGGGCATGCCAGCCCGTATCATGCCCATTTCCACCCCACTTAGCGTTCCCATCAACATCAAATCATTGAAGTCGCCCAAATGGCCGATGCGGAAAATTTTATCGGAGACTTTGTTCAATCCCGTTCCAAGGGACATATCAAACCCCTCCAAGACTTCGGCGCGAAGCGCATCGCCCCCCTGACCGTTAGGCATTAGAACGGCAGTAAGGCTGTTTGATCGTTCTTCTGGATTTACTGCCAAAATCTCTAACCCCCATGCCTCAACTGCTGCGCGGGCCGCGGATGCGTGACGGGCATGACGTGCAAACACCTGTTCCAACCCTTCTTCTTCCAACATATCCAAGGCCTCTCGCAATCCATAAAGAAGGGTTGTGGCGGGCGTATATGGAAAATAACCCGCGTCATTCGGTTTTATCATATCGCGCCAATCCCAATAGGAACGACGATCACCACCCGCCAGACAAACGGCCCATGCTTTTTCCGAAATGGCATTGAAGGATAAACCAGGGGGCAGCATCAATCCCTTTTGCGATCCTGCAACGACAACATCAACGCCCCATGCGTCTGTTTTAAAATCAATAGAGCCAAGGGATGAAATCGTATCCACCATCAGAAGCGCTGGATGCGATGCACCATCAATTGCCGCACGTACGGCACCGATATCGGATGTAATGCCCGTTGCCGTGTCGTTATGGACAACGCAAACCGCCTTAATCTTGTGATCAGTGTCTTGTGCTAATGCATCTGCAATTAAATTTGCATCAACACCCCGTCGCCAGTCGCCCGCGATAAAGATGGGATCATACCCCAGTTTGGTCGCCATGTTTTTCCACAATGTCGAAAACTGACCCGTTTCATACATCAACACCTGATCACCAGCTTTTAACACATTGACTAAAGCAGCCTCCCACGCGCCTGTACCAGAGGCGGGATAGATAACAACACGGCCCTCTGTTTGGAAAACGGGTTTCAAATCTCTCAACAAACCTAGGCCCAATTCCGCGAACTCTGGCCCACGGTGATCAATGACCGACCGATGCATCGCACGCAAAATACGCTCGGGTGTATTGGTGGGTCCGGGGATTTGAAGAAAGTGACGTCCTGCTCTCATCCTGTTAACCGAAAAAAGTTGCACTACACTCTTACAAAGGTGAATGTGATGTTAGGAAAGGTCAAGTGAAATGGCAGACTATGATCGTTTGAAAAAACAAATCGAAGGCGACATTTTGAAGTCCACTTTTGATCTCGGTCGCTATGCGACGGATGCCTCGATTTATCAGATCATGCCGCAGGCGGTCATGGTCCCAAAAACATGGCAAGATGTTGAAGCCGCGCTGGATTTTGCCAAGGCTGAGGGCATTTCACTTTTGCCACGCGGTGGAGGCACATCGCAATCTGGACAAACGGTGAATGATGCAATGGTGATTGATTTTACCAAACATTTGAACACCATACTGGACTATGACGCGGATGCAGGAACGGTCACTGTTCAACCCGGGTTGGTTTTGGACAATCTAAATCGCCAAATAAAATCTGATGGATGGTGGTATCCTGTTGATGTGTCAACGGCATCCCGCGCGACACTTGGCGGGATGGCGGCGAACAATTCCTGTGGATCACGTTCGATACGATATGGAAAGATGCAGGACAATGTGCGCGCCCTGACAGCGATGACTGTGGATGGCACGACACGACGGTTTGAATACGCAGATCCAACGCAGGCATTAGATGCGGATATGCGTGCGCTTGCTCTGCAAGAACAGGATGAAATCACAACTCGCTTTCCTAAGGTGCAGCGGCGTGTTGGGGGATATAACATTGATGCCCTTTTGGGTGATGTACCCAACATAAGCCACCTGCTGATCGGCTCCGAAGGCACACTTGCCCTTACGAAAAGCATTGATTTGAAATTGTCTCCTGTTCTTGGGACAAAAACATTGGGCGTATGTCATTTCCCGACATTTTATGCCGCCATGGACGCCGCTCAACATATCGTGAAATTGGGTCCTGTTGCCGTTGAACTAGTCGATCACAACATGATCCAATTGGGGCGTGACATCCCGCAGTTTCGACCCGTGGTTGAAAGTTTCGTCCAAGGAAATCCTGCTGCCCTTCTCTTGGTGGAGTTTGCCGAAACGCTAGAGGAGAACAAAAAACGCCTCAAAGCTTTGGTCGAATTGATGGGTGACCTCGGCTTTTCATGGAGTGACTCAAACAAAGCCACAGGGGGTGTATTTAAGGTTGAAGATCCCGCATTCCAAGCGCGTATTTGGGGTGTGCGTACGCAAGGGCTCAATATTATGATGTCTATGCGCAGCGAAGGAAAGCCCGTGTCCTTTGTCGAGGATTGCGCCGTTCCGTTGGAACATCTGGCTGATTTCACCAGCCAGTTGACAGATGTTTTTCACAAACATGGAACAGATGGCACGTGGTATGCCCATGCCTCGGTCGGTTTGTTGCATGTGCGTCCTGTTTTGAACCTGCGACAGGATCTGGGATTACGTCAAATGCGGGCCATCGCGGAAGAAGCCTTTGATCTTGTCGCGAAGTTCAAAGGATCGCATTCAGGTGAACATGGGGACGGCATCGTGCGTTCGGAGTTTCACGAACGGATGTATGGGTCCAAAATGATCGACATTTTTGAAAAGGTCAAAGATCGCTTTGATCCTCATGCGGTATTAAACCCCGGTAAAATCACACGATCCCCCAAAATGGACGAACGGGCCATTACCCGATGGCCTGAAAATTACCTGCCCCAAACACCAGATACTGTGTTTGATTGGACCGCATGGCCGGGTGGTTTGGCGGGTTCAGTGGAAATGTGTAACAACAATGGCGCCTGCCGCAAAAGCGTTGGTGGTGTGATGTGTCCTTCCTTCCGTGTCACCGGCGCCGAGAAGGATCTGACACGGGGACGCGCCAATGTGTTGCGTTTAGCTTTAACGGGCCAGTTGGGGGATGATGCCTTCGCATCCGATGACATGGCCGATGCCATGGCACTGTGTGTGGGATGCAAGGCATGCAAATCAGAATGCCCCATGTCCATCGACATGGCCAAAATGAAGACTGAGGTGCAGGGCGCACGCGCCGCAAAACATGGTGTTGCGATGCGCGATAAACTTATTGCAGCTCTGCCCCGCATGGCCCCGATTGCATCCACCTTTTCGCCTGTTTCAAACCTCGCCTTGAAATTCGGCCATCTGTTTGGGTTTGATAAAACCCGCCGCCTGCCCGATTTTAAAAAACCCTATTCAGGGCCTGAAACGGGTGATGTGTTGTTATTTGCGGATACGTTCAATCGTCATTTTGATCCGGAGACATTGCATGCTGCTGAACGGGTCATTGCAGCCACGGGAAAAACCGTTGGCGTCTTATCTGCCCCTGGCCACCCTTTATGTTGTGGGCGCACATACCTAAGCTCCGGTCAGACCGGTCGCGCGAAACAGGAATTACAACGCACAACAGATGCGTTTCGTGCGGCGCTGGATGCAGGAAAAACAATCGTGGGTTTAGAACCATCCTGCACGCTCATGTTCCGTGATGAGGCAGTAAACCTTATCCCCGAGTGGAGTGAAGAACATGGCGCACAAATCCTGACATTTGCGGAATATGTCATGAAAAACCCGCCCGCAGGATTGGACATGTCGGGTATAGATGTTTTGGTGCATGGGCACTGCCATCAAAAGGCGATGGGTGTCGCCCAACACACTGTTGATGCGGTGAATACTGTGCTGGGTGCCAATGCGCAGATGATCGACAGTTCTTGCTGTGGAATGGCAGGATCGTTTGGGTATCAAGCGGAAACGGCAGAGGTCTCACGTCAGATGGCCGAATTGTCCCTGGCCCCAACAGTACGCGCGGCGCCCGAGGACACAGTTGTTTTAGCAGATGGATTTTCCTGTCGCTGTCAGATTAAGGATGTAACTGAGCGTAAGGCGATGAACCTTGCTCTTCTTATGGATAAGGCACTTCACGATCATGTCGCAAATCATTGATTTAATATCTAATTTCGATCCGATTCAAACGCTGATCCTAATCGGGATATTTCTCTTTGCAGCGATTGTAAAAGGGTTTCTTGGCATTGGCTTGCCTGCCGCCTCAATGGCGTTCCTAACGCTTGTTATGCCCCCGACAGAGGCGATACCGCTGTTGTGGTTGTCGATCTTGGCAACCAACTCACTCCAATTTGCACACGCCCCCAACAAATTGGATATCGCGCGGGAATATTGGCTGTTTGCTTTGGCAATCATGGTGTCGATTTTCGTCACATCGATGTACATCACATCCTATCCCACTGCCTTACTAACAGTGGCGATTGGCATTGCCATGGTGCTGTTCTCATTAAACCTATTGTTTGGGATCAAACTGAACATTGGCCCAGGGCGCGGATGGCATTTGGGGTTTGGCGTGTTATCAGGCGTATTAGGCGGAATCAGTTCGATCTGGTCCCCCACTGTTGCCATGTATTTGGTTGCCCGCGATGTCAGCAAAGAACGCTTTATCGGGGCAACAGGGTTCCTATTTTTGGCTGGAGTTTTGCCACTGGGGGCGGGTCAATTGGTGGCAGGTATCCTAACAGGCCCCGCATTGATTAAATCCAGCCTTGCGTTGATCGTCGTACTAATCGGATTTCGCATTGGTGAAATGCTGCGCCACCGCGTCAGCCAAGAGCTATTTCGCAAGGCAGTTTTGATTGCGTTTTTTTTCATGGGCCTGCGCCTGATCATCAACGGCCTGACTTAACTAGGCTCCATAGAGCATTTCGTTCAAATAAAGGCGTTGGATTTTTCCTGACGGCCCTTTGGGCAATTCAGGCAAAA
>Ga0213864_10000789_pt1 | contig 14431 bp, 21 predicted proteins | sample PICome_5_FD_160078 | JGI IMG/M metagenome (GOLD analysis project Ga0213864, IMG submission 160078) | Coastal seawater microbial communities near Pivers Island, North Carolina, United States - PICO247 | ecosystem: Environmental > Aquatic > Marine > Coastal | place: USA: North Carolina... | reverse complement strand
ATATCGCCAGTCAAGGCTTGCATGGCGGTGTTATAGCGGCTTTGCCTATCTGAAAGGCCAATATCGCCGCCGTTGATGCGCTTTGTAAGTTTAACCACATCACCAGTGTCCGCGATCTCGTTTAGATTGTTGGTGTCCCAGAACCACAAAGCGGACGCAAGCGCACCCTCTTTAGTCTCGGCCCAATCTGCGGCTTCCTCTGCGGTCTTGCCGAATGCTTTACCAAACGCAGTAAAGTTGTTGCGGCCTGTGACCTGTTTCATGCCCTTGCCGCGAAAACGCCAACCGTCCCCATCTTGGGTATTTCCTAGCGCACCTCGCTTGGATCGGTACTCATCCATGTAGACATAGTTTGCGATCTTTTCGGGATTACGGGCGTACTCCGCAGCATTGCGTTTACCCTCGCCAAAGTAGCGACCAAACACGCGGTTCAATGCGCTTTCGCTATAGTTCAGGTTTTCTTCTAGCCGCGTAAAATCTCGGCTTTCGTGGGCGCATTGCGAAATGAAACCCGCAATCCGTTGGGGTGTATTGATCCCATACTTTTCAAACGCCTTGTTCAATTCGTCACACCATGCGTCAACTTCATTGTTAGACGGTATCATGTGACTAAGTTGTTCCGCTGTAATTTTCATTATTCACACCATGATTGTTTTTTGTCGCCGTAGTATTCACGGGCATAGCCTCTTGCGATTAATTCTTGCGTTAGGCTTTGACCGTCAATGAACAGATCGCCTAATACGCGACCACCAAATTTGTCCCACTTTCTTATTTCAACTTTTACATCTTTAGCGTTGAATATGAAATTGGTTGTAAACCTAGAAGCCTCTGCGCCTAACTTCTTTTCTTTTTCACATTTTCCACGCCATGATTTTTCAGGCGTATCTACTCCAAAGACGCGAATAGCTAACTCTTTTTTAAGTGGATCAGGAAGGTAGGGGGCTTCTATTACTACTGTATCACCATCAATTACGCGAATAACCTTGTAATCATATCTAGGCAATTCATCAGCAAATAACGCAGTAGTCACGCCAAAGACCATTAAGCCAATTAATATTGCAGTCATGCTTGTTATGATGAACCATATTAATTTCATTACTTTTTCCCCATGAACTTGGACACGCTGCGCTGTCCGAACCAAAATGAAATTACCGCCGCAAATAAGCCTTGGGTTTCTGCGTCAAACATTAGGTCTACCGCTTCTTTCCAATCTCCACCTTCCTCAAGAACCTTGAGCATGATCACGATTTTGGTGGCCATGAATAAAGCAAAAAACAGATAGGTAATAATAGGACGGACAGATGCGGCCAATCCCGCAGAAAATCCACTACTAGGGTTAGCATAATTGTAAATCGCTTTCGTTTCTTCTAGTTCCGCTTTCTTGTCCAGAATATCCAGTTGCAAACTCGCGCCTCGCGCAGCCAATTCACCCTGCAATTCTAACAATTCCAATTTGTTTTTGTGTTCTTGTTTCTGCTTAAAGAAATCTAACACTTGCGGCAGAAAGCTAGTTCCGAACCCCAATAGTGATCCCAACAATGCAATCATTGGACCCTACCTCCATTTTCGTAAAAGTTTTTGACCTCAAGTTTCCAAAGGCTATGCATGTAACGCAGACAATTTGCCAAATCAGCAAATTCAGCATTCTCAAACTCTCTGGCCCTTGTATCAAGGTGATTGATTAGTTGCTTGATAGCAGCATCACGATCACTATTGAGGATCATTGTTACTCAGCCTTTTTCTTAGACCATGCACTCGCACCCATAAAGCCGACAACGATACCTGTTTGAGCTACTAGGAATGTATTAACGAACCCTTGAGCGGCATTCATTCGCTCCAAAGAAATGTAGGGGCTGAGAAGCGCACCTATGACACCAATCGTTGAAAGCATCGCAACCATAGCAATCAACCGTTGCCTGTCCTGTAAAGCGTCCTCATTGCGCCACCGTTCAATCTTGGCCTTGAGTTCCGCAGCGCGTTCCGCAGCCATTAACTCTGCATCAGATACAACGCCATCACCATCTGCATCAAACTGTGCAAATTGGCTGTCGGCCTGTAAGGTTTTAGGCTGTGCCTTTGGTGGTCTACCGCGTTTCTTTTCCATCGCAATCCCCTTAATCTGCTAGAGGGTTATCCAAGGCGCGTTGAATTTTCGCATTTAAACGCTCCTCAAGTTCTTTCATGTCCGCATCCTGCGACATCCTAACACGTTCACGCTGAGTTTCAAAACGGACTTCTGCATCATCAATCATGGTGCGAACCTTGTCCTCTGTTTCGCGAACCATATCCTCAACTCGATCAGTCTGTTTTTCTATGTTTAGAATATCATCGCGCAGACCGTTTTTGATGTCTCGCGAATACTCAACCGCTTCCTCTACCTTCTCTGCAATGCCGCTTACTTTAGCATCCATCACATCCATCTGTTGTTGAAAGCCCTCGACATCTAGGCCCGCGATGCTTTCCACTTTTTGATACATGAGGAACCCACCGTATAATGTGCCGATCACAGTGGATATAAGAGCCAACAAGCCCACTATTGATGCGGGCGTAACCTTGACCCCCAGAACGCGGAACTCCTTATTCTCCAGTTCATAGAGATCATCTAACTGATCGCGCAAATCTGCCATTAGTTTTCAAACTCCCCTATGCCGCTTTGAAGTTGGCGCATCTGTTCTAGTTCACGCTCTAGCCTTTGAACTTCCAATCTGCGCTGTCGCAATTCCAATCTATAGAGATCGTTGCAATTTATTCTGGACCTCGGTTTATCCAATGGGATCACGATGCGGGCATATACCCCAATGTCTTTTTGCTGAGTGGGCTGATTGAAGTAGTCGTTCATCTGGTCATAGTTGGTTATTACGCCCGTAACGCCAAATTCTAAATTGGTGCCGCCCCCAATCGCATTAGAACAATCCAAATTTCCCGATCTAAAGCGATCACTTTGATAGTTCATAGGCGGGCTTGGAAGCTGCATTGTTACGGAAGAACTATCCGCATACGCATTAGACGCGCATAAAACTAATGCTAATGCGCATTTCTTCATGGCATTGCGCCATCCAATCGCGAACAAATCTTAGAAGAAACAAAAGCCAATGACTGAGCATTAGACCGCAGCTTAGATGTCGAACACAAATAAACTGCCTTACTCACATCAGAATTTCGTAAATAAACTGCAAAGTCCTTGCGCTGATTATGTGGGACTTTGATAATCCTATCGGGGGATGCAAAAGGTATGCGACCCCAATCACGATCAAACACAGATAATTGGTAGTATTCAACATCATTCCGATAGTTAAAAATACTCATTTCCAATTTGTAAACGCCATCGACATATGATGGTTTCACTTCTGGATAGGCGGGTGTCATTTCATGCGCGTCAACTAGACCCGCACAAAGCAACAACCAACTAGTTAGCAATACATTCAGCTTGAACGATTGCCCGATATGTGCCACCCGCAAACGCTTTGCCATAGCCATACTCCGCTGTTGAACTGACTTTGAACCAAGTGCTCCCTGCAATGGTTAGATCAAACTCAGTAGTTGCATCATAAGTCACTTTGTTTGTGTCGTATGCTGACATCCCTGCATCAGACACGCTAGACACAGACACCGAACCCGACCAAGTGACAACATCGGTTAGTGTTGGTGATGTAGAAAATCCTGTAGGGTAGGTGATCTTTGCTGTGTAATAATCAGCTACCGCAACATCATAACGGATAATTGGCTCTACCCCACCATCTGCCGATGTGGTGCTTAACTTGTCCGCTGTAGGGTTTCCATAAACGCCAGACGTATCAGTTTGAATAATACATTTGGCCTCAACATTCCCCTCAATTTCCGTTTCCGCAGCTATCAATGGCGTGGCAAATATAGTCCCTAAAATTACTAGGCGTTTCATCTTAATTGCTCCTTTAATCATATTGGCTTTGAACCATTGTCTCATGTAACACCTGTTGCGCCAAATTATTTCTCAGACCCCGTTTGTTGTCTGGTATTTTGGCATCGTCGATCATCGGTGCATCTGGATAAACACCACCCTTCAACTGAGCATTATAGTACATGTTTATATCAGTTTGGCTATTTATAACTTCTAACAGGGATTGTTGAGAACTCGCAGCCGCCAAAGTCAAAGCGTTCTCTGATGCAGTCAGCCCTAATTCCAACCGACTTTTGCGTTCTTTTTCATCCTCAGTTTCTTCTTGTTCCTCATCCAACAACGATTGATCCGTTTCCTCCAATGCTGACAAAACGGCCTCATCCTCAAGCGCGTTGTAAACTTCAAACTCAAGTTCCTCTATTGTCATAGGTTCAATGTAACCCTCACAGATGGGGCTAGACTGTGGATTGAAACATTCATCTATTCTATAGGTGTATATTACAGAGGCATCAGTTACGCTGCCTTGACCCTCAACCGCAATTTCACCATCACCCCAATACGCAAAAGGAATATTATCGACAGGAACAGCTTTTGTAATCGTATTGCTAGGCAGACCATTCCAATCATCTACCTCTCTGAATATGTAACCCGCGCCCAGAGCATTTTCATTTTGAATGCTTACGCTCATATCATCAGATTGATTTTTGTTAGTGCTATATCTGTAAATCACACCGTTGACGCTAAGACCAGTTTCAGGAGGCAATACAGAGGGCATAGACCATTGGAGGCCACCATTAGCGGCGTTACCTGTTGAGCCGTATGTGTAAGGCTCACAGTAAGAGTAAGAGGGCAAGAACGCCAAGGACAGCACCCAACCCAGTTTGCTCTTGAGTAACATTAAAAATGCCCCTCTTGTTTTTAGGCATACTCTCGGGATCATCCTCCCACGCAGCTTTGGCCTCATCGCCAATCAAACCATCTTTGGGACATGGTGTTCCCGCATTTAGCATCGCATCAAAAACGCGCGGGTCTTGGCACATCACAGATACCGCTGCGACTTTCATCCCCATATCATATAGCGTTTTTGCATTTTTTAATTTTTCGCAGTTCATATCACGGACAGTCTTACCCGCAGAAATACCCAAAATTTGTGTTTGAACCGCACCCGCTACACCTACTGTGCATAGATCACTGTTAGAGGTATTTATATTTGGACTAATAGCGGAAGGTGGGGGGCTTTCAACCCGCGTATCCATTTTACCATCGGTTATGATGGTACTGTCGGTTTGGGTCCGAATAACATCCTCTTGCGCTTGAACATTTGTTGCGATCAAAGCTAAGAGCAATGCTATTTTTAACAATTTCATCCAATCCAATCCCTAATCTTTAAGGCAGATGCACCCGCTATAAAACCAAGTATAGCAACTGTGAGTGCTTTAACTATTGTGCTTTTGATTGAGCGTTTTGTATCACGCCAACTATCAAGCAAAGTGCGCAGCTCTCTAACGTCGTGAATGGCATTGTCATCATGCAAACCGATGTCACGCAACGCTTTTTTCGCACCGTGTTCTGCTGCCTCATTGACCATCAATATTAATTCGGCTTTTGAGATACCTTTGATTTCGTGATCTTTTGACATTTAAAAATCCTTTAACCCACACGGTATGATTGAGATATACCATGAGAGCCTGATATTTTAAAGTAGTGCTGTGGTGGCACAATAAAGGTAATGGCTGTTGTACCTTGGTATGCAGAACTCTCTGCCCTTTTTGTTGGGTTTGTAGAACTTGTCCCCACATAAACCTCAAGAGTGGAAACCCCAGATGAATTTTCATCACCGTTTGCAACAACCATAAATGGTGAGGCACCTATATTTTGATAAATAATATTATTTTGATAAGTATTTCCTTGAGCCGTGCCGTAACCCAATCCATCGCGCGCGTAAAGTTCAATAGCAGCTTTAAGGTTTGCAGGGCTAATCAAATATCCATTTGTAGAGGTTCCATCGTTCAAGGTTGTTGAAATGACGTTTTGTAAAAAGCCAACATTCAATCCCGTTGATATATCCACAACACCAGTATCAGAGAAAACTTGCAAACCATCAGTTTGATCTATTCTGAATAGTTTAAACCAAGCACTATTTGCTGCATTTCGTATATGGATGTGATGATTGTCTGTATCATACCAGAGTTGATAAGCATATGTCGTACTAGGTGGGTTTGACCCCGCGCTTAGACTTGCTAACGCTTGAAGCGCATTATTGATATCTGCCCTTACATTGGCAGAGGTATCATTCGCAATATCAAAATCATGTTGTGACATTTTTCTATCCTATCTCCAATTATGTTAGCAAGAATGCGCTGTAGATGCCATGATTACCCTCAAATTTGTAATAATAATTTGGAGGTATTAAAAAGGACATGCAACATTTTTGATTTGCAATGGAAGTGATATGAATGCGTAAATCACCCGCCACGAGGAATTGGTTTTCTCTAACAAACAATTTCAACTCCGCTGGGGTAGTATTTGAATTACATGTAACAATATAAAAGTGTGGAAATTCATCTGTGTTTCGATACAGCGTATTAAGAAAGCGGGTTACACTAGAATAACCCCCATTAAATCCCACACTAGGTTGATCGTGTGTTTGAATGGCGGTAACGATGTTTTTTGGCGAATTGAGATGCCCTATTGTATCTGTACCCGCAATGACTTGAGCCTCTGTTGCGGTTTGCAAAACCCCTGATTGAGTAGGAGTTACTAGTTCATCTACAATTTCAGTCCCTTCACTGTAAGTATTAGCATATAGGAAAACATTGTATGCTCTAAATCGCAGATCAAAAAGCGGCAAATAATCGTCATTATCAGAGTTTCGTATCTGCAACTTATCGGTTGCAGCAGATGTATCTATATATAATTGATAAGCATACTTTGTAGTCGGCGCAGTATTGTCCGCAAAAGCTGTAGCAAGTGCCTGAAATGCCGTACTCAAATTACTTCTTGCAACTGAAGGACGCACATCATCAATAACCATATCATGTGTTGGCATAATTAATACTCCACTGTCGATGTAAGCCCCGAAATAAGAGGCGTAACATTTGGATTAGAATTTGATAGAACCGCTCTAAACTTAAAGTATCTACCAGTAACCTCACCGCTTGCCTCTACATAATCACCATAAGTAGAATTGTCTGTCGATGATGCTACTTGCACAACAACAGAAACATCACCATAACTAGCCGTTTCATCCGACCAATCATCCCAAGTAGAGGGCCATGTGTCCATATTGTTAGGGATATCATCCCAGTTCATTAGGCCGCTAGAAGAATTCGCGTGTGATCGCACATAATCCGCAGTAGAAGAAACCCTGACATTTTTATTTGAACCCACATCCATATAGCCATTTCCGTCATGGTCAAAAAGATATGTTCCAGTAGAACCCGCGCTTGAATATGTTGTCATGCGTAATTTACTATTTAAAACATTCAGATTAGTTTTAGTGCCAGAGAAACTGGGATTTTCAGTATCGGTTTCCGTAGATCCTAAAATTGGTAACTCTGTTGGATCAATAGTAGTGCTTGCTGCAGTTAGACTTTCATTCCCCGTCTTATCCACTGAGGTAACAAACCAATTACCCGCGAGTGCGCCCCATGTTGCTGAAGTAGCGGGTCGCGCAATTTTAGCGATTTTAATATCCATTGAAGCCGCATTTGCGGGATATGTATAACTAGTGTTCGATGTATGATATAACTTATAATGAGACAAGTCTGCCGCAGCTACAGCGTCCCATGTAAAGAAAATTGTGCCACCTGAAAGAAAATGAGTGAAGTTTGTAGGGGGGCTTGGTGCCGTTGTATCAGCCGTGACATTATATGAAGTTTGTTGAGTTGTACCAACCGCGCCTAAATGATTGATCGGTGTTACTTCTACTGTGTAATTAATCGCAGCTTCCGATGCTAATGGAACATCAATGTTATGGATTTCAAAGTTGCCGATATTATTTCCCTGCCCTTGTAGCAACATATTACCCAAAGATTTAAAATCGCTGTCCGCTGTCTTTTTATATCGAACATGAACATATTGAATGCGCTCATACTCAGAACTGGTAACTGCGACCACAAGCACATTGATTACAGTTTCGTTGACTTCTCTATATTCTTGGGAAACGGACAATCCCACCGTTGGGACATCGTACCACCTTGGGCCGCTACTGTTATTTGAAACAATCGTAATTGCATCCGACTGATTAAATCCGAATGCAGCCTCACTACTTTCACGCAAGCCCAATGTGATTACAAGTTCACGATTATCCTTCGGCGTTAAAGCCCAACTTACAACCTCAAAAGATTTTGTTGTCGATGCATCACTATCATCCCAATTATAACGCGGGACATTCAGGTTTATGAAATCACCCACCTCAATATCCATTGCCTCTAATGAAACATCAATCTGTAACGACAATTGCTCTCTGGAACGGAATAGTGCCTGTTTAGCTAAACGCTGTGCCGCATATTGATTTGTTGTATAAGGCAAAGGCAAATCAAGTATTCTTTCAAAGTTTCCATCATCAGCAAGGAAAATACCATCACCATCTTGCATTGGGTAATCTGTGCTGATCCAGTCGTTTTCCTCATCAATAAATGTTCCACGAACTTTGTTATTAACCTCTCTTGAGGATGGTTTTGTGATCAGATTGATTGGGCCGCGTAAGTCTTTTAACTCTAAAGTCTTTGTTGGCTCAGACCATTCGCCAACCTTTAAACGCCACGATCCAGACCCCCAAAACAAAACACCACCGCAAGCAGTAGCCATCTGTGTCAAAACATTACCTATTGGCTCATTGGCCCTAATTACGCCATTGATTGTATATTTCTTGACACCAGTATAACCCTCAACGTCCTCATCACATATATCCGCTGCCGCTTCAAACGTAGTGTAGTCGATATTCGTATCATTAAGGCCATAAGATGATGTAAGGAAATCTCTAATCACCCATGCAGCATTGTTAGTATAAGCCGCAGATTGCTCTGTACCATTGACAGTTTTTACAATTTTCTTACCACGAATAACCGCTGTGATAAGGGGAACACCATTTGCAAAAGTAGCTGCATCATATCTAAGCCGCACATAAAGATACGCCAGACCCTTCCCAACAAATGCGCTACCCGCATCGGTTTCAGAGTGTAGTGTCGCCGCAAGATCAGTCGCTACATTATCGAAATCGTCTGTTGCGCTAGTTTGATTTCCTTTATGCTTATAAATTTTGATTGCAGGATCGCCAACAGTCCCAGTAGCAAGCGGCTGACCATCATCGCCATTCTTTAAACGCCATTGATCATCAGTGACCTCACCACTTGAGTTAATTGTAACGATTTCATCGTTCAAATAAATATCACCAATGTCATCAACTTCATGTGCAGCAACAACAATAATTTGATGTAAAATCTTGTTATCGGTTCCAGATACATCAACATAAGTTATAACCCCACCCTTTCTGATTTTCCCATAGACAAAATCTGCGGCGGCAGTAGCATTTTTAGTATTAATCATAATACCGCCAGAACCAGAACGGGCGGCAGATGTAGTAAGATCATCAAGATTAGGTAGTGTTGGCATAAAAGCCGAAACGGTTACAGCCGCGACACCAACCATTGCAGTAACACCGACAACAAAAGCGGCTGTGGTACTAGCGGCTAAAGTTGTCGCCCCAACCGTATTTAAAATTGCCGCTCCGATTGTAACAGGATCACGGGGAACTTTATCCCAATCATTCCAATTACTTACAGTAATATCACCTAGCTTGTATTTGGACATTCCAAACTCCAATATGCATCAACTTGATCTTGGCTCAAGCTAACTAAACCTGATTTGCCTAGAAATACACTCTTTGAACCTGTTGAAATTCCTAGCGCACCGCCAACATACCACTTTTCAGTTTTATTGGTTACAACTAATGTACCATATTTTGGGCGTTCCGCTCTAACTAGATTTCTATCTAAAAACTCTACAAGCGTTTGAGCGCGAAACTCTCGCTTCAATTCTTTCTGCCTTAGAAAGCGAATACCATCCATGTAACGATGTTTCCATTCATCAGCGAAACCATAGCCATACAGAACGCGACATGCCTCATTTGTAAATGTCAGGCAGTCGTTTTGACCTAATTTGAAAGGTTGATTTTTTACTCCGCGCAAAAACGCATTTAGACGTTCTCTCTGCCCCATACTACAACCCTATCTTGGATGTCTTGGACATAACTGAAAAACGTGTCGCCACTATATCGTGATCTGTGGTTTTCGTCAGTATAACGCCAGTTACTTGATTGCTGTAAGCGTATCAAATTGCTCTCTAACCCAATCTCAATAAAGGATTGATCACCTTGATCCATTATAGCCATTGTGTCCACTGTACCCGCGAAAATCTGCAAAACATCAGATTGACTTTGTTCACCTAAATAAACATACGCAGAACGGTTTTGATAAGGCTCTGTCAATGCCAAGTTAGTGACTGCACTATCTACCCCGTTAATCGTTATAGTCATACGCCGCGCCGAAAGATCAACAACTTCCTCAATACCGCCAATACCGATAACGTCACCTGATCCAGTATAAACCTCACCATTGATAGTCCTATTACCAATGCCAGTCCAAAAGCGCAGATTGCCGTTGTCAAAAAGTGCCTTGAATGCAAAGAATGGTCGAACCTCTGTAGATTGCAAAGAATTCAAAAGCGCGGTGACAACTGACCTACTCATTATGATAACGCCTCTGTGCAGCTAAATGACATACCGTAAACGCTCAACTCGTTAGCACTCCATGTTAATTCATTGCTATCAAGTCGCATTACGCATTTCGGCTGATCTATTACAGCAGATGTAGATGTAGTTACTGCGACCTTTAAGGGAGGCTCTATCGTAATATCGACATCGCCTGAAGCGTCACCCGCAGCATTGTCAGTGATCATATATAGCTTTGCACTGGCACTACCGCCGAACTGTATATAGTCGCCCTCTTTAAGCGTTTTTCCCGCACCGATATTTACACTGACTGTGGTGTCACCAATCGCCGCACTAGCCGTTATTGTGCAACTTGTCGCTGTTCCGCGCGTTGATTTCGCATCTGGATCGCCGACAAGAAACGTATTTTTGCGCCCGCGCATCTTTAAGAAAAAACTTGTCCATAGAGCCGCTTGATCTCTATTCATAGGGGGAAGCGTCAAGACCGCATACCACAAAGCCAAATCATAGTTATAGACTTGCTCATGTCCTGTGAATGGGCTTCGGGATACTGCCGTTGCTGTTTTCAATCCCCAATCTGATGTTTTGAATGCAGGGGCATTTGGTAATGTTATAAGAGCCATTTATATTCCCTACGCTAATGAACTTCTATAGCTGCCGCCGCGCATGTTAGCATCACTAACCGCCCGCATTGCGTCCGCTCTAAATCTCGGCAACAATGAAATCATTTCAGCCTTAACAGTTTGCGACACGCCAGTTTCTACATTTATTGTCTGATTTACGATTGTAGGGCTACCGTTACCAAGTGCTTGCTTAGTGTTTTGATTGTTCATTACTGTACCCGCGCTGTGGGGAACAAAGATTTCTGGACCGCGCTCACCAACTAAAACAGGGCGATTAGGCTGTGCAGTCCCGCCCCCTGCTAATTTCTGCCCAAACGCATCTCCTGCGCCCGCCTCAAAGCCTGAACCTGTGTAGCGCAAGGGAACGCCCATCGCCCGCAAGATTGCGTTTACAATGAGCAATTTCAAAGCCTGTGCAAGCATCTGCCTAACAAACCCTTTGAACATTTCCGCAAAGGATCGCAGCGTAACCTTGCCGCCCATAGCCATATCCGCAAGCGCGTTACTGACACCATCTGCCATTTGAGTAAAACCATTGAGGAAAATATTACCCACTGGGTGGGCCTCTAACATCTGCAATTCCAAAGCCGCCATTGCCGCTTTGTACTCATCTGTGGAAATCTTGCCTGAACGCAGGGCGTTTTCGATGTCTTTGATCGTGTCTTTGAATTGTCTATTGGGATCAATAGCATTTTTAACATGCTCTATCCCATTCAAAACGCTTTCCGCATAATTATCTTGCGCTTCTTTTGACGTTTCCAATGCCTCTGTATGGGCATTGATATTCATCGCAGCGATGGCGCGATTGTTTGCCTCATGCTTGAGAAGTTCTATATTTTCTTTCGCTAAATCTGGGAATTTCTCTTTTAATTCTTTCAGAATGATTTGCGCTCTTGTTTCTTGCTCAAGCGCAGTATTCCCATCTCTTATTGCATCCGCGAGAACCCGTTGATTAGTAGCATTTATCAATAGATCAGAACTGTTTTTTCCAAGTTCTGCGCGTTGCTCCTTTAGTTTTGTCTCCAGTTCTTTTGCCGCATCCGCAGCAGTTTGATCAACCACAACTGGAGTTTCCAAAACAGGGGTTTGTTGCAATGCCTTTTCACGATTATCTAGGGCAATCTCATCTTGTTTAGCTTGTAACGCTTTTTTACGACTTTCGATCAAACGCTCTGTCATTTCAATTTCGGTGCCATAGTATTTAAACAACGAACCGACAAAACTTTGTTCAGCTTGTGCCTTTTTTAAATCTACGAGTTTTTGCTCAAGATCAGAAATTTGCGCAGCCATGCCCGCAACATCTGGGGTGTATTTAGAAAGAACCCCAATATCTATCATAAATTGTTTTGCCGCCCTAGCACCAGAAAGCAACGCGCCAACGATATCTGTTACGGCTGGCAATAAGATTGACCCCAACTCACCCGCTAGTTCCGATAACTCGGCTTTCAACGCCCTAGATTGATTGGCAAAACTTCCAGATGTACGGGCCGCATCTCCATGTGCATCCGCTGTGCCGCGAGTAATAAGATTTAGTCGGGCCTGTACCTTTTGTGCGTTTGTGGCTTCTTTGGTGCCTTTCGCAAGGCCCATGCGCATAAGTTCTTGGTTTAGCGTTGCCTCGGTAATAACAACACCAAAACGACGAACAGTCTCATGGTTGCCCACAAGCGCACTCTGGAACGCTTCCATTGTCTCGGTATCTGATGCATTGTTAAACGATGCAACATCAACCGCCAACTTCGTCAATTCAACAGATAGCTTTGCAGCCTCTCCACGCGCAAAACCCATAGGAACAAACGTGTCCTGAATAGAGGAAGCCATGCCCTCCAATTCAAACGTAGAACGACCCACTGCATCGCCAAACGCTTCTAGGTCATCAACAACTTGATCGCGGAACTCCCCAAATACAACGCGAGACTTGCCTTGCATTTCCTCAATGTCAGAGGCTAGACCTATCACTGCCGCACCCGCGCGACCCGCTTGTTGAACGACAACCGCCGCTAACGCGCCTTTCATCACGGTTCCAAGTTGCCTGAACTTTGCGCCTATCCCTTGAGATGATTTCTCAACATCCCTTTGAACCTTGTCCAAGGAATTTTTCAGATCGGACATATCCGCTTCAATGCGGACTAAGAGGGTGTCAACTGTAGTAGCCATTAGTCTGGGTGTAGCTCCATTAGTTCTTCAAGTTCATTCCTTGTCATGGGCGGCGGCTGTCCACCAGAATGAAACTCTGCAAACCCTTTTAATGCATGGTTGAACTCGTAAAGTGACATATTCCAAAAATCATCAGGGCGTAATTGCATTTTGCCCAATCCGATTTCCATGTAATCACTCCACGGAAATTCATCCGATGTTACGCCGCCTCCTCCGCGTTTCCCGCTTCTTCTTGCCCACCCGCTAGTGCAGCCGCTAGGCATTCACCGACTGTTTTCATGGACTGCGCTAGACCCGCATCCCAAACAATCGCCTGAACTTGTTTATAGTCTACGTCATTTCCACCACCGCGAATAATCGGCAGCAATACATTGCAAGTGTCGGATGTGGTTAATTCACCCTCTGTAAGGCGTTGAAGAACCTTAACGATGCCTGTTCCTAACGATGTTTCAATCCGCGCTATCGCGTCCATCGTTATTCGTCCGTTCAGTTGGTGCTTGCCCAGACTTAGGCTTACTTCTCCGCGTTTTGGGTTTGTCATTCTTGACCTCCACTGCATGTATTAAAAAGACTTCGCCACGATCCATAACATCTTCTAGCGCGTCTACTTGGAAAAAAACGTCATCGGCCCTGAAGGTGTCTCCAACCTCAAGGCCGCTTGAACAGGGGATACTGAATATCCCGCTTAGTTTATCATCTAAAGCATCAAATTTAGCATGGCTTAGATAAATTACATCATCTTTGTGAACTTCAATTTTTGTCCAAGCCATGCGCTAAACCTTATGCTGATGTGAATGTAACTGATCCTGAACTTTCTAGGGTTACAGAATAAGTAACTTCGCCGTTGTATTCACCACTATATTCTAGTGATGCTATGTGGAATTTGCCTTGGTATGTCCCAAAGTCAGGGATGATGATTTCAAAGTTTGGAATATCTGAACCACCAAATGCTGTGCGCAATGTTCCCTCTGATGCCGCGTCCGTAAATACGCCAGAACCAGAAACGGAAACGCTCTCTACACCCGCATCAGCTAAAAGTTC
>Ga0213864_10000787_pt1 | contig 14491 bp, 12 predicted proteins | sample PICome_5_FD_160078 | JGI IMG/M metagenome (GOLD analysis project Ga0213864, IMG submission 160078) | Coastal seawater microbial communities near Pivers Island, North Carolina, United States - PICO247 | ecosystem: Environmental > Aquatic > Marine > Coastal | place: USA: North Carolina... | reverse complement strand
TCTTCGATGGTAGAAATATTCTTTCATGGAGTTCTGTATTTAATTTAGATTTTAGAATTTCTTGACCAAAAGGATTAATTATTCCACTAATACCATTATTTGCCACTCTTACAAGTGGCAGGCCTAACTCAACAGGTCTAATTTTTGACATGTTAAAATGTTGATATGGTCCTGAACTATTCCCAAACCATGCATCATTAGTTATATTTAATAAGAAACTTGCTTCTTCATCTATATCCCTAATTTTATTAGAAAAAACAATTTCATAACATATATAAACCATAGGATTATTTTTTAGTGTGTTGAATATTTCTACACTCTTTGATCCTGCTGTGAAATTTCCTGCTAATGAACTGATATTAAGAAAACTTAATTTTCTTAATAGATTATCTAGGGGAATATACTCTCCAAAAGGTACAAGGATATTCTTATCATATTTGCCAATTATAATATTGTTGTGATCAATAATAAAAAAACTATTGAAAAAATTATTACTCTCTCTTCTGAGTGAACCAAGCATTAAATAATCATTTTCAGAAAAGTTTTTTGTGACCTCATAAGTTATATCTGGATTCTCATCAATTAGAGCCGCAATAGCAGTTTCTGGCCATATAAAATATCTATTTGACGTTGTATCTTTTCTTGGTTGATTTGATAAATGTACTGTTGGGTTAATAAGTTTATTTTTATTAAATTGAAATAATTCAGGATCCCATTTTTCTTTTTGAGCTATATTTGGTTGAATAAGGATAATTTCGGTATTTTCTCTACTATCTCGATCCGAAGTTAGTCTTTTTTCTCCATAAACAAAAATTATAAAAAGCAAAGTTAAAAAAAACAGGAGGGATTTGTATTTAAAATTTTTATTACGTTCGAAGTAATATATGATTGGAAAAGCAAAAATAATTACACAGATTGCGTTTAATGAAATTTCTCCAAAAACAGATGTAATTTGGAGAATGTGGTCGATCTCTATAACAGAGTGACCTATTTGTGCCCATGGGAAAAGAGTAATTTTTATTCTAGCGTACTCAATAATAGCCCAAATAATTGCTATCCAATAAATCCTCGTTATATTTTGAGGGTAATAAAGTGAAAAAATTACAGTCATAATCCCATAAAATATACCAAGAACAAGAGGTATAAGGAATATTCCAGGTATAAGGAATAAGATATATTTTTCAATATCATAAAATAATGAAATGTTGATCCAGTAAAGACTAGTCAAAAACAAACCATAACCAAATGATAAACCCAAAAGAAATGAATGTGTGAGGAATTTTTTTTGAGAGTAAAGTGATTTTCCTGAATAGAAAAAATCAAAGTTAAGTATATAAAAGGGAATTGTAATGAATAAGATAAAAATAAAATTTAGTGGTGCAAAAGATAATGCAGACAAGCTTCCCAAAAATAAATTCAATATGCATCGTTTTTTAAATGAAAGGCAAGAAATATTATTTTGAATTATTTGCATCTTAAAGATTAAGAGTTCACATTTTATTGTATGATTTCATATGGGTCATTATAACCTAATTCACTCATGATATGTCGCTCCATATTCTCCATTGTAACCGCATTTTTATCATTTTCATGATCAAACCCATACAAATGTAGTGTGCCGTGTATGATAAGATGTGAGATGTGCTCTTCAAATTTTTTATTCAAATTTATCAATTCTTTTTGGATGTACTCATAAGATAAAATAATATCACCTAAATGTGGTTTTTCAGATGGGAATGACAAAACATTTGTAGGCTGATTAATTGATCTATATTGACGATTAAGCTGCTGTATCTGAGTATCCGAGGTAAGTAATATACTAATTTCATTATAGCCTTTTGTATCAACATTAGACACAGTCTGCTTTATAGCTATTTTAATTAATTCTTTTAATCCGGGGTGCTTTTCCCAACTACTGAAGTTAATTAGTATATCAGCACTTAGTTCATTTTTTAGGGGCATCGTTGTATGCATTTATGATCTTGGCCACTAATGTATGCCTTACAACATCAGTCGAGTTAAAATACACCTGTTCAATTTCCTTTATCTTTTTTGTAACAGCAAGTGCATCAAGCAAACCGGATTGGATATTGTTTGGTAAATCAATTTGACTTGGATCTCCTGTGATAACCATCTTACTATTAATACCAAGTCGGGTTAAAAACATCTTCATTTGAACTGTATTACAATTTTGTGCTTCATCAAGAATGACAAATGCATTTTCAAGGGTTCTCCCCCTCATAAATGCGAGGGGAGCTATTTCAATCGTGTTACTTTCTAGCCCTTTTTGAACTTTATTTGCTGGCAAACAATCATATAATGCATCATATAGAGGTCTTAGATATGGGTCAATTTTCTCTTTAAGGTCGCCAGGAAGAAAACCAAGCTTCTCTCCAGCTTCAACAGCTGGGCGAGATAAAACTATGCGGTCAATTAATTTATTTTCTAAAAAATAAGCTGCGGCTGCTACAGCAATATATGTTTTTCCAGTCCCCGCAGGACCGACTCCAAATGTGAGTGGATTATTAAAAATTGAGTCTATATAAATATTTTGATTTTGAGATCTTGGTATTATTGTTTTGATCTTAGTTTTGATAATATTATTTTCCATATTGATTAAACTGGTTTGACTATTTTTAACTCTGATGGACCCCATCACTTCATCTGCACTATTGTTTATTCCCATATCATCTCTATTTATGATGTCTAGAATAACATCTTTTGCTGTTTTTATTGATTGGTTTTCTCCATTAATTTGGATTGTGTTTCCATGAGGAATAATTTCAACAGGGATCTTACTTTCGATTAACCTCAAGTTCTCATCATTTTTACCAAAAACATTCAAAAGTTTTTTTGAGTCATTGATAGTAATACTGATACAAGACTCAGATATAAATATCACAGATGTGGTATCTTGCTTATCAACTATACTCAACCAATTCACCGCTTAAGTTATTAACTTTTATAGAATCTATTCTGACATCTATGAAATCACCAATTTTGCTTTTATTTTTAATATTATTAAAAAAGACCGATTGCATATGTGGTGTTTTACCAACTAGATGATTGATTTCTTTTCCCTTCCTCTCAACAAGAATTCTTACAATTTTTCCTTTACTTTGATTGTTAAATTCTAGTTGTTGCTGCTTAAGTATATCCTGTAGTAGTTTTAATCTCTCAGATTTTATATTCTGTGGTATTTGTCTTTCATAACCAGCAGAGGGTGTACCTGGCCTTGGTGAATAATTGAATGAATATGCTTGTGCGTACTTAATTTTTTTAACTAACTCGATTGTTGATTCAAAGTCTTTATCGGTTTCACCTGGAAATCCTGTAATGAAATCACTTGATAATGCTATATCATTTCTAGCGTTTCGGATATTTTCAATTATTTCTATATATTCCTCACAGGTGTGTTTTCTATTCATTAGTTTTAATATTCTATTAGAGCCAGATTGAACCGGTAAATGAATATAAGGCATAAGTTTTGTTATATCTTTATGCGCATCAATTAATTCTTGGTTTACATCTACAGGATGATTTGTTGTGTATCTGATCCTTTCCAGACCATCCAGTTTAGATAATTCATATATCAGATTAGCCAGATTTGAAATTCCTCCGTTCAAACCTTCACCATGATATGCATTTACATTTTGACCCAGTAAGGTGATTTCGGAAACTCCTTGGGTTATTAGTTGTTTTGTTTCTTCAATTAGTTCTTTTGTAGTCCTGGAATACTCAGCCCCACGTGTATATGGGACAACACAAAAGGTACAAAATTTATCGCACCCTTCTTGAATAGTTAAAAATGCCGTTGGTTTTTTATCAGATCGAACTCTTTCACTTAAAAGATTAAATTTATTTTCGATTGGAAAATCTGTTTCTACATACTTTTTCTTCTTATTTAATTTTGAGACAAGTTCAGGAATCTTATGATATGTTTGCGGACCAATAACTAGATCAACTTCAGGCATTCTTTGGATAATTTCTTTATCTTCAGCTTGTGCAACACAGCCTGCTACAATAATTTTTTTTTCTTTTCTTATTTTTTTTAATCTGCCAATATCAGAATATAATTTCTCTGCAGCTTTTTCTCTGATATGACAAGTGTTAAAAACAATTAAATCACTTTCATTTAAATTATTAGTTTGTTTATAACCATTCTCAGATAATGACTCCATTATTCGCTCTGAGTCATATACATTCATTTGACAGCCATAAGTTTTTACAAATACTTTCTTCATTTACTTTTTTAGACGCCTCTATTCAATGATTTTTGAAATCCTTGACGAACAAGGCTTTCACATTCTTTTGCAATATCTTTTCTAGTTTTATTTTCTGAGATGTCAATTTTATTATGAAAAGTTACCTCAATATCAAAAACACCAGCCTTAATTATACCATACAAGTGTGATAACAAATTCATGTCTCCATACCATGCAATTAATTGACGTTGAGTCCTTCCCATTGCAAGTCCATTATATTTTTTATATGCAATTGAGATTGGTTGTATTTTTATTTCTGATCCTCTGATTTTCTCACAAATTATGAATATTGATGATTTAAATGGAAGTATCTTATTCCCATCTGTAGAAGTTCCCTCAGGAAAAATAGTTACATTTTCATGATTTAATAATCTATTTTTTATAATATCGGATGTTTCTGTTAATTTTTTGGGACTATTTCTATCGATAAAAATTGTTTTTTGAAGTTTTGCTAAATAACTTACGAATGGCCATGTTGAAACATCATTCTTTGCAACAAATGATGTGTGAATTACTGAGCTTATAATAAATATGTCTATCCAGGAAGCGTGATTGGATACGATAAGTGATGCATCAGCAGATGGCGTTCCAACTATTTTTATTTTTATGCCGAGAAGTTTTAATATAATCCGATGATAAAACATTGGTATTGTATATGAAGCAGAAAAATTAAATAATCTAATGATAGATTGAATGGGGAGTAATATTATTGTTAGGAGAAATAGAAAAATTATTATGAGTAGAGATTTGATTAGTTTCATTCTTAGCTATTTTTATCATCAGATTTTTTTACCGCATAAATTTCAAGCCGGTGGTTGACAATATTGTAGCCTAAATTATCAGCTATTCGCTCTTGGAGCTTCTCAATTTCTTCATCATGAAATTCTATTACGTTACCAGTTTCAATATCAATTAAGTGATCATGATGATTAGTAGGTATAGTCTCATATCTTGATTTACCGTCTTTAAACTCATGTTTTTCAAGTATTCCATTATCATTAAATAATTTGAGAGTTCGATATACTGTTGCAAGTGAAATTTTTTGGTTAATTTTATTTGTTCTTCTATACAACTCTTCGGCATCTGGGTGATCATCTGATGCAGATAGTACACGAGCAATTATCTTTCTTTGCTCTGTCATACGCAATCCAAATTGGATGCATTTTTTTTCGATATTATTATTCATATCTGCAGAGTTTATCGTTAACGTGATATTTAGTATAACACCAAACTTATTTATTTACTAATCTATATACTATAGCGTCTATATTCTCATTTGATATTTTGTAGTATCCAATTCTTCTATTAACAGCAATGAAACCATTTTTTTGATACAAGTTTATAGCTTGATTATTATTTTCAGCAACTTCTAAAAAGAACTCTGTGATTTTGAGATCTGATAATGCAGTAATTGTTTTTGACAGAAGTAAATTGGCAAATCCCTGTCTCCTATATTTTATATCAACAATGATCATATAAATATCACAAATGTCTCTAGATTTTTTTCCAGTTATGAAACCAACGATCTCTTCATTTAAAGAGAGGACATATGCAAAAGAATTACCATCACTGATTAAATTTTTATAGTAGTTTGAGTCCCAATTTTGATGATATCCTCTATTCATTATTTCTATAATTTGGGGGATATCCTCTATGCTTGCTTCTCTGAAATTGGTTAGAGAGTCATTCATATATCTTTTTCTTTTTATATTTTTTTATATTTAGATCTCTTAAATAGATTGGTTCAACTAGTGGTTTGTGTGTATTAATAACGCTATGTATTTCTGTTAAATTTTTTTCATCAATAGTGTAGTTAGACTCTAATCTTTCTAAAATTATATTTTTTTTTATTGTATGTTTTAGAAGTTCGTTGCTTGTTTCGAGTACAATTGGATTATTATACTGTATTTGATCAAGTACCTCATTGAAATTTAGGATATCAGGATTTTTTTGCGTGCTTCCAGACATACTAAATTTTTGACAATAAAAATCATCATTATTTGATGGTACCAATACCATTATATGATTATCAGAGAATTTATTTTTATTGTACGTTTTGGCAATTAATTCATGTTGTGTTAATCCGTAGGAGGGTATATTTCGTGAGATGCTGATCCCTTTAGCGACAGCAATCCCCGTTCTTATGTTCGTATAATTTCCTGGTCCAACAACAGAAAAAATATAATCTAATTGTGTATAGTCTAAATTATTATCCAATAATAATTTTTCAATTTTAGGTACAATCAAATCACTTGCATATTTTGATTCATTTGTTTCTATTTTTGAGGAATGGACCAATTCTTTATCAATTATCAAAGCAACCATTAAGTTGCTTGAAACAACATCAATGAAGAGGCTTATCATCTTGATTTATATGGCCTGGACTTCCATAACTTCAGGGACGTAATGTTTTAGAAGATTTTCTATTCCATTTTTCAGCGTCATGGTTGAGCTTGGGCAACCAGAACATGCACCTTGCAAGTTAAGGTATACGACACCTGTTTTAAAGCCTTGGAATGTTATATCACCCCCGTCATGTGCAACAGCTGGGCGTACTCTTGTCTCAATTAGTTCTTTTATTTTATCAACAGTTTCACTGTCGGCGGGATCAAAAAATTCTTCCATTTTAGACACATTATCTGCAATCAATAATGGTTGTCCTGAAATGAAGTGATCCATAATTTCACCAAGTATAATAGGCTTTAATTGAGGCCACTCAAACTTAGTTTTTGTAACAGTAATAAAATCATCTGAAAAGAAGACTCCTGAAATACCATCAATAGCGAATATTTTTTCTGCAAGAGGTGATTCTTGAGCTTGCATAGCGTTTGTGTATTCCTTAGTTGATCCTGGTAAAACATCACATCCGGGAATAAATTTGAGTGTATTTGGATTTGGTGTAGATACTGTTTCTATAAACATATTAACATTTCCTTGTTACGTCTAATTTAAATATTCGTTCAAAATTTTTCAAGTATATTGTAGTTCTGTAAAGGTTTCTCTAATTTATTGTTAGTTCTAATATATCTTTTTCTGTTAGTTGTCCTGGAATGATGGTGATAGGTATTGGAAAGTTTCCGGCTTTTGACCCAACAAATTGACTAACCAATGGACCCGGATTTCCGCTATCACTTGCTGCAGCCAGAACAAGCAATGATATTGTACCATCCTCATTAATAAAATTAATTATTTCAGTTGATGGTAATCCAAACCTTATTACTAACTCCGATACAAGTCCTGTTTCCAGATTGACTTTTTCTGAATATTCACTCAATACTTCTCTCGCCTTATCTTCAGCCTCTTGCTTCATAATACCCTCAACACCGTAGATATTTTTAAAATCTGAGGTATTAATTATCCTTAAGAGTGTAAGCCTACCATTAGTTTGAATTGCCCTTCTTGAAGCATAACTGATGGCTCTATGACATTCGGTTGTATCATCTACGACAACTAAGAATTTTCTGATTTTTTTTGACATAACAATAAAACATACAAAATAAATAATTTAAATATTATACGCTTTATTTCAGCCCAAACCTATTATTTTTTTTGTTTCCACCAGAACGGGCTCAGAGATTTCACGGGCTCTTAACGCACCATTATTTAGAATATTATCGATATAAGATTTATCATTCATAATTTTTTTCATTTCATTTCCAATTGGGCAAATTTTTTCAATAAGCAGTTCTGTTAAGCTGGTTTTTAAATGAGAAAATTGTTTACCACTAAAATCTTCTATTATTTTTGTTGGAGACTCACCTAGGACCCCAGCATATATTGAAAGAAGATTTTTTAACTCTGGGCGATCGTTAATCAATTCATAGTTATCAGGTATGCTATCTGAGTCTGTTTTTGCTTTTTTTATTTTATTTGCTATGAGATCAGCTTCATCCAGAATATTAATTCTAGTCATATCTGAAATTTCTGAGCTAGACATCTTTTTTAAACCGTCTCTTAGTGACATAACTCTTGGAACAGGACCACTTATCAAAGGCTCTGGTAAGACAAAGAAGTCTTCCCTGTCAGTTAGAAGTTGTATCCTATCTTTAAAATCTATATTGAATTTTTGAGCAATATCCCTTGACAGTTCTATGTGTTGTTTTTGATCTTCTCCAACTGGCACGTGCGTAGCCTTATAAGCTAAAATATCAGCAGCCATAAGTATTGGGTAAGTATATAATCCCACAGACATGTTCTCTTTATTTTTACCAGCTTTCTCTTTAAATTGAGTCATTCTATTCAGCCAGCCAACTCTTGCAACACAGTTTAGAAGCCAAGAAAGCTCTGCATGTTCTTTTACTTTGCTTTGATTGAAAATTATACTTTTTTCAGGATCGAGACCAGACGCAATAAAGCCAGCTGTAATTTCATTGATATTTTTTTGCAATTTTGATGGATCTTGCCAGACAGTAATTGAATGCAGATCAACCACACAATAGATACATTCAGCATTATTTTGTAGCTTTACAAAATTTACGATCGCACCCAAATAATTACCTAGATGCAAATTACCAGATGGTTGTATACCAGAAAAAACTCTCATAATTTAAAAACTATCCTTTGAGTATTTTGTTGAACTCTATTAATTTGAGTTGCACGCACAATATACCATAAAATAATATACCAATTACTACATATATTATAAGTGTTAAAAAATTAACAATCTGTGAAACAGAGTTTATAGATAATAAAGTAAAATTTTTGAGACAATATAATAATACGATCATTAAAAGTGAAGCTAACACTGTCTTAAATAATTTGATTAGAGCAGACTTTTTAACAAAATAAATTTTTTGCTGAATTGACTCATTAATTAATAGAGCTAAATTTAGCCAGGCAGATATCGAGGTTCCTATAGCAATACCCATGTAGCCAATATTCCTAAATAATATGATTGATAGGAGTATATTCGTGATCATACTATAAACTGCATATTTCAGAGGTTTTTGTGTGTTTTCACGAGCAAAGAAAAGCGTTTGAAAAATTTTTATAGATATAAATGCAGGAAGTCCGGCAGCAAAAATTATTAATGCTCTGGATGTTGCTAAGCTGTCTTCGCTTGTGAAGTAACCTCTCTCAAATAAAACAGAAATTATATCGTAAGATAAAAACATGAGACCAAATGTTGCTGGTATTGCTAATAGTAATGCCACATTTATAGATTTATCTTGTAGTTCAAGAATATTGTTTTTTGACTCATTTTTTATTGCAATTGATAATTGAGGTAAAAGTACTACACCAATCGAAATTCCAATAAGTGCAAGTGGTAGTTGATAAACTCTATCTGCATAATATAAATACGAGACTGCACTATCTTGGAATGATGCTATTATAGTTCCAATAAGTATATTGATCTGTATTACCCCACCTGCACCTATTGCTGGAAAACATAGACGGAGAAAGTCTTTTATATTTTTGGATATTTTTGGAATTCTGATATTTGGTATATATCCGTTTTTGTAACAGCCGTATAGACATAAAAATAATTGTATCAACCCTGATAATGAAAAACTCAAAGTCAAATAAAAAACGGATTCTTCTGAATTTGGAATATCTAGATTAATCAAAATTAGAAGTGTGAGTATCATCGATAAATTCAGGAAAATGGGCATAGAAGCGGCAAGTGTAAATTTTTGAATAGAGTTCAAAACGCCACAAAGAAGTGAAACAAGAGATATAAAAAATAAGTAAGGGAAAGATATTCTGGCAAGTTGAATAATTAAGTCAAATTTTTCTTTATCTTCTATAAATCCAGGTGCTAGAAAATAAACAAAGAATGGCATGAATAATTCAAATACACACACGATTACAATCAATATCCAGAATATGAAATTAAAAATTTCTCTAAAAAATATTTTTTTATCAGCATTTGTTGTTTTTTTTGAAAAAAGTGGAATGAAAGATATATTAAGTGTGCCTTCAGCAAGTACTCTTCTAAATATATTGGGGAATCTCATTGCAACAAAGAAAACGTCTGCAATTCCTCCAGCCCCGAGAGATGCTGCTATGAGAATATCTCTAAAGAAGCCAAGCACCCTACTAATAAGAGTCATGCCGGATGTTTTTATCAAAGGCTTAATAATCTGCATAAGTTTATTTATTTTTCTTTTAAAGAGCTCAAAATTAGATCTCTAATTCGATTTAATTTTTCTTCACTATCAATTTTTTCTCCAAATAAATTTGTTATATAAAAAACATCGTTAGCTCTTTCACCAAACGTTACAATGTGCGCAGACTTAATATTAATATTAGATTCCTTTAATATATTAGTTATCTGAAATAGCAGGCCTGGCTTATCTCTTGCCTCTACCTCCACAACAGTTGAGTTGTGGGATAATTCATTTGTAATATTAATCTTATTTCTAACCTTAAATGTTTTTTCATGTTGAACATTCTTCTTCTTTTTTGATAACTCTGTATCTAGAGATAGCGCTCCTCCCAAGCTATCTTTTATAATTTGAGATATTTTACCAATTCTTCTATCTTCATCTTGATCGTTTAATTCTCTGCTTACTGATATTGTATCAATTGCAATTCCATCAACTGTGGTTTCAATTTGTGCATCTACTATATTAGCGTCTAAAAGTAAGCAGGCCCCTGCCAATGTTGCAAGAAGATTTGGGTAATCTGGACCAATGAGAGTAATTGATGTTGTATTATTTTGCTCATTTTTGGAACCAAATATTTCAAGAGAAATATCTTTAGAGTCTTTATCTTTAAGTATTTGAGCATGTCTTATTTGATCTTCAAGTGAAGTAGTTAACCAGTATGAGTCACTGAAGCGCGCCAAATATGAGTTAATGAGTCTCTTTGGCCAATCACTTACATGTTCTGTAAATTTATCTTGTGCCTCAAATTTTGCGTTAATACTTTTTTGCTCACTTGTACTTTCACCATTAAAATAGTCCGTTGTTTGAAGGTATAGAGTTTTTAATAAGCCACTTTTCCAAGCATTCCAGATGTTTGGGCCCACTGACATGATATCAGCGACTGTCAATGCTAATAGATTATCGAGGTTTGTTTGATTTTTTATAATAGATGCGAAATCAACAATTGTTTTTATATCATACAAGTCTCTTTTCTGGGCTACATCACTCATGTAAAGATGGTATTTTATTAACCAGGAGACCTGTTCAATTTCATTTTTTTTCATCCCAAGTCTTGAGCAGATTTTTTCTGCGATATTTGCACCAATAATACTATGATCTTGTTTTCGACCTTTGCCGATATCATGCAAGAAGGCAGCAATTAGAAGAACTCTCTTATTTTTCAACCTTGCCGAAAAGTTTCTGTTGAATGGGTGAGGTTGTTCTAATTCTCCCTTTATTATTTTGTTCATATGGCCCACAGTTTTAAGCAGATGCTCATCTACTGTAAAATTGTGGTAAAGATTGAATAATGACATACCTTCTACCTTACCAAATTCTGGTAAAAACTTTCCAAGAACGCCGGTATCATTCATTGTTCTTAATGTTACCTCTGGATCTGTAGCATTAGAAAAAATATCAAGTAAAACTTTATTTGCCGATTTACTATTTCTCACAGAACTATCAATGTCTCTAAGAGATCTTGAAATTGATTGAATTATCTGCGGACTTAATAAGACATTGTCTTGATCGGATATCATAAAAAGTCTAATTAAATCGATTCTATTTTTATGGAAGTCAAATTCATCTTTTTTATATAATCGACCTTTCCTAGTATAAAAATTTTCATTTTTCTTTTTAAGGGTAAAAATGTTATCAAATACTTTATATAACCTTGGTTCACTCTTGATTGATCGATCTTCTAGAGATGAGCAAACTATCCGTGTTAGATTACCAACCTCTTTTGCAGTCATGAAATAATGCTTCATGAATCTTTCCACATCCCTTTGCCCGTCTCTGGTTGAATAACCGAGTCTTGAAGCGAGTTCAAGCTGCTTATCAAAAGTCAGGATTTCATTATCTCTATTTGAGAGAAAATGAAGATGACAACGCACAACCCATAAGAAGTCTTCTGCTTTTGCAAATCTATTAAATTCAGTCCTAGTTAAAAATTGATGATTTTTTACAAGATCTTCAATCTTTTCAGGTCTATAGAGATATTTTCCAATCCAAAATAATGTATGAAGATCCCTTAACCCACCCTTACTCTCTTTTATGTTGGGTTCAACAAGATAACGAGAAGAACCATATGTTAGATGTCTTTGATCCCTTTCTTCAAGTTTCATTTCGATAAATTCGTCTGCTGTCTTAGCTACTATTTCTTCATTAAATTTATCGATTAAATTATTGAATAATTCTATTCTACCAAGAATATATCTTGCTTCCAGTATGGACGTTCTAATTGTAAAATCAGATTTTGATGATTTTATACATTGCTGTAAATTTCTAGTTGCATGGCCAACCTTAAATCCTAAATCCCATAATATATATAGAATATTTTCAATAACCGATTCTGTCCATGTTGTAAGTTTATTAGGATATAAAAATAGAAGGTCTATATCTGAAAATGGAGCTAAAGTTCCTCTTCCATATCCTCCAACAGCAACCAAGCACAAGTTTTCTTCTTCCCTTGGATCATTTGATATACAGACATAATTTATCACATACTCGTATATTATTTTTATGAGATCGTCTTGAAATCTTGATATGCTTCTTGCAGTTCTAAGACCGCTGCCATGTTCAATTAGAGATTTTTCAGCATTTGTTCTGGCACTATCAATAACATTATTGAGAGTTGAAAGAATCTCATTTCGATTATTATTTTTTTTACCTTTAATTTGTTTTGAATTTTGTGTTTGCAGAACAAGTGAACGTATATTTTCTATATCAAATAAGCTATCAGTATTTTCAATCAAATTTTTTTTATTTTTTCTAATTCGCTATGTCTTTTAATTTAAGTAATATATTGAACGCTTCAATGGGCGTTGTATCTTCTATATTAATTTTCAGTAATTCTTCCTTTAATTGATCTTTTGTATATTTTTCTTTGTGTTTATTTTCAGCAAATAGTGATAGCTGATCCTTTCTGGAGAGGTAATTTTGTGATTCAAGTTCTTTGAGGATTATTTCAGCTTTTTGAGTAACAGATATAGGTAAGCCTGCTAACTTACTTACTTGTATTCCATAAGATTTATCTACAATTCCTGTTTTAATCTCGTGTAAGAATATAATTTCTCCGGCTTCTTCGCTTATTTGCATTGCCATATTTTGAATATTTTTTAATTCTAAAGTTAAATTTGTTAACTCATGAAAATGTGTTGCAAAGATTGTTCTGCAATTATTTTCCTTAGCCAGAAATTCAAGGGTTGCCCATGCAATTGCAAGCCCATCAAAAGTAGCAGTTCCTCTTCCAATCTCGTCAATGATTACAAAGGATCTAGACGTAGCTTGATTTAGAATGATAGATGTTTCTACCATTTCCACCATAAAGGTTGACCTTCCTGCTGAAAGATCATCAGAGGCACCAACCCTTGAAAAAATTTTATCTATAATTCCAATTTCAGCAGATTTAGCAGGTACAAAAGATCCAATTTGAGCAATTATTGCAATAAGAGCATTTTGTCTTAAATATGTTGATTTACCTGCCATGTTAGGGCCAGTAATTAGTTGAACATTTTTGTTTTCATCCATTGTGCAATCATTTGCTATGAATTTCTGATTTTTGTCAGTTAAAAGGGACTCTTCAACTGTAATATGACGTCCTTTTTCGACAATAAATTTTTTAGAGTCATTTACTATAGGTTTACAATAACCACGTTCAGTAGCTAATTTTGCGAATGATATGGTAATATCAATCTCGGCTATAGCATCGCTTATGAGATTAATAGATTCTGAGTTTTCAATAATTACTTTGGATAAATCATTGAAATAATTTTCTTCTAATTCATAGATCTTTTGAGATGACTCAATAATTTTTGTTTGAAGTTCATTTAATTCAGCCGTGGTAAATCTGATTTGGTTTTTGAGTGTTTGTCTGTGAATGAAGGAGTTTTCTCTGACCAATTCCTCTATTAGAGGCGCGTTACTCGAAGGACATTCAATAAAATAACCAAGAAAGTTATTATATTTTATTTTTAGTGCTTTTATATTAGTTTCAAGAGTATATTTTTCTTGCAGTTCAAGAATGAATCTTGTTGTGTTGTTTTTCAGCATTCTAAGTTTGTCTAATTCTTCTGAATAACCATCTCTAAAAATATTCCCATCAGTAATTGAATTTGGAAGATTTTCATTTAGTGCATT
>Ga0213864_10000785_pt1 | contig 14511 bp, 16 predicted proteins | sample PICome_5_FD_160078 | JGI IMG/M metagenome (GOLD analysis project Ga0213864, IMG submission 160078) | Coastal seawater microbial communities near Pivers Island, North Carolina, United States - PICO247 | ecosystem: Environmental > Aquatic > Marine > Coastal | place: USA: North Carolina... | reverse complement strand
AGAAATAAAAAAAAACCTGATTTTTGGACTTTTTATTTTTTACACCATATATCATAAGGAATTTTTTATCCTAAAAAAAGTGGTTTTTTTTTATAAAAAAATAATTCTCAAATTTTTTAAAAGTGACAATAAATTTCTTGGCATATTTTTGATTCTATAAAATACTTTTGAAAATTAAATTTTTTTTTCATTTTTTTTGAATTAGTTTTTTTATTACCATAATTCATAACAAAAAAATATTGAAAAAAAAATCTAAAAAAAAATATTTTTTTAAATTTTGATTTTTCGATTTTTTGAAATGCTTAAAATGGTACATAATGGTACAAAAAAACATAAAAAAACATAAATAAATTTTATATAACATAATAATTATAGCATATAGCTTTTAAAAAATAAAAATAAAAATTAAATTTTTATTACCATTTTTAAAAATGGTACATAATGGTACAAAAAACAATAAAAAACAATAAATTAAATGGTACATATGATACAAAAAAACAATAAAAAAACATAATTAAATTTTATATAACATAATAATGATAGCATATAGCTTTTAAAAAAATAAAAATAAAAAATTAAATTTTATTACCATTTTTAAAAATGGTACATAATGGTACAAAAAACAATAATTTTAAAAATGAAAAAAAAACAACTTTATCGTTTCCTGTTTTGGAACTATTTTGGAAATATTTGGAAATAAAAAAAACGGGTTTTTTAATTTTATATTTTTTTTACATCATAATTAATAATATATTTACATATATACACTATAAAATATGTTATGATAAAAATAAAAAGTTGCAAAAGTTGCAAAAGTTGCAAAAGTTGCAAAAGTTGCAAAAGTTGCAAAAATTAAAAAAACAACTTAAAAATGCTTAAAAATGCTTATAAAATGCTTAAAAAATGCTTAAAAATGCTTAAAAATGCTTAAAAAATGCTTATAAAATTCATATATATTTTACATACTATAAATTATATATACATAATACATAACAAAATAAAATATAGCAAAATATTATTAACATCATATATAAAAATGCTTATAAAAATTCATAAAATTCATAAAATTCATAAAATTCATAAATAATAAAGTTGCAAAAGTTACAAAAATCCCCTAATTTTTATATTTTTATTTTTCTTACCATAATACATAACAAAATAATTTGTACAAAAAAAGTGAAAAAAAATATTTAAAAAATAATTCTCAAATTTTTTGAATTTGACAATTTATTTCTTGGCATATTTTTGATTCTATAAAATACTTTTGAAAATTAAATTTTTTTTCATTTTTTTTTGAATTCGTTTTTTTATTACCATATTTCATAACAAAAAATATTTAAAAAAAAATCAAAATTTTGAAAAATATTTTTTTTTAGATTTTTCAATTTTTTGAAATGCTTAAAAATGCTTAAAAAATGCTTATAAAACACTAATAAAAGTTGTTTTTTTATATAATATTAAGTATATATATACATATCACATAACATTGTATTAATATAATTAAACATTATTAACACCATATATAAAAATGCTTAATAAAAGTTGCAAAATTTGCAAAAGTTGCAAAATAATAAAAATAACTTAAAAACAAATCTTTTAAATTATAGAAATGGAAAAAGTTCCGAAAATTTACAAAGAATACTATTGTAAATATTGTAATTATAAATGTAGCAATAAAACAAATTTTGAAAAACATTTATTATCAAAAAAACATCAAAAAAAAGAAATAGAAATAAAACAAGAAAAACCAGATGGTAAATATATTTGTAAATGTGGTAAATTATACAAACATAATCAAAGTTTATACAGACATCAACTTACTTGTAAGTTTGTACAAAATAAAGATACAGAAAATAGTATTATTAGTTATACTGACAACTCTCAAAATTCTTTTACAATCACAGAATTATTAAAAAAAATAGATGAAAAAGATAAAGAACTAAAAGAAAAAGATAACACTATTAAAGATATGATACCAAAAATAGGTAACAATAATAATAATAAGCAATTTAATATCAACATTTTCTTAAATGAAGATTGTAAAGATGCAATAAATATGAGTGATTTTATAAAGTCAATAAAAGTATCAGCAGAACAATTAGAATATACCACAAAAAATGGCTTACAAAAAGGTTTAAGTAATGTAATATTAGAAAATATGAATAAATTGAGTTTGAACGAAAGACCTGTACATTGTACAGATACAAGACGGGATACATTGTATATAAAAGATAATGATGTATGGGAAAAAGATAATGATAAAACAAAAATAAAAGAAGCTATAAACAAAGTATCAAGTAGAAATTATAATGCATTAAGCAATTGGTCAAAAGATAATCCTGATTTCATGGAAAATGATAAAAAACAAGATTTTTATGCAAAAACAATTACAACAATTGGTAAAAAAGTTGATGATAATAAAATTATTAAAAATGTATCAAAAGAAACTTATATTGATATAAAAAATATATAATTTTTTTCAATACATATATATGTTATAAAAACTGTATATTTATAATAAAATTGATTATAATATTATTATATTTATTCATATATAATCATATTAATTAATGAAAGGAAAAAATAATACTATTTATATTTGTCATCTATGTAAATTTAAAACTAATGATAGTTCTAACCTTGTAACACATTTGAAACATACAAATCATAATATTAAAAAATCTATTAAAAAAAATGCTTTCAATTGTTTATCAAAAAAAAAAAAATTTCAAATTGTTGAAAGCAAATCTGTATGTCAAATTGTACATATTGAAGAAACTAATAATTACGAAAATATTTTAGATGAATTTCAAAACTTAAAACTTAAAACTTAAAATATAGTATTTATAATATATTCTATATATTTATATTTTTTTATTATCTATATGTTCTCAAAAAATGAAAATATGTAGAAAATAAATATATATGTTACTTTTATTACAAAATTGATATTTTGTACAAAATATTATTTATCAAAATAATAAATTAGTATTTTTGTACAAATCCTATATTTTAATGATTCAATCTAACGAAACAAATGAAACAATTGAAACAAATAATAATATTGAATTAGTTGTAGCACGAAATAATTTACATATTACTATATGTATCAGCACAACTAATTTATTATTTTATTTATCACTATTAGTATTTTCTATTGTTTTTGTAGTATTGTTTATTTGTATTTTTATTGATAATGAAGGAATTAAAAATAATATATTAATAATTGTACTTATTTCTTCAATGATCATTTTAAGTTCTATTATTTTAACATTACTAATAGCATTTATATATATGATTGTTAATATTTTATTAATTAATTAAAAATATTAGGTTAATATATATATATAATGAATTCTCAATATTTTTTAATATTTATACCTATGATTTGTGTTTATATTTCTGGATACTATTTTCCAGTAAAAGATTATGATGATAAAAAAATAAAATTTAAACCACCTTCATATGTTTTTGGTATAGTATGGCCTATATTATTAACATTAATTGGAATATCATGGTACATGCGTCCACAATTATCTTTATATTATGGAATTTTGACATTTTTATTATCAATATGGATGGTATTATACACTTATTCAAAAAAATTAGCTTTTGTTGATATTATAGCTACAATATTATTTACTTTGTTTTTGATATCAAAAACAAATAAAAAAAAAACTAAATCTAATGTTTTTAAATCTATTAACAACTCATCTTTGTTATTAGTGCCTTTAGTATTATGGTTGTCATTTGCTAGTTATTTAGGATATCAATCACTATAAAATATATTCTAATGTAACTAATTTTTTTATCTAATGTAACTAATTTTTTTTAAATCAATTTTTCAATTTGCTCAATATATTCATCTAAATTAGGTTTTTTCAATTTGTTGTAATCAATCAATTTTGATTTATCTCCGTAAACTTGAGGTTGAAGACCATTTACTTTTATTGGATAAGGCCAATGAGATGTAGTTCGTCGTTCTTCAAAATATTTTTTTCTTTTTTCTTGTATTGTTTTTGTGTTTTTAATATTGTTTTTCGGTAGATAACACAAATATTGAACAATTCTTTCTTCTGAATTTGGAGAACCATATTGATTTTGATGAAATGTTCTAGAATCCCAAATAACTAAATCGCCTGCTTTAACATCTAAAACTTTTTTTGATTCTTTAATTTTTTCTAAATAATTTTCATCAATCAAACACCAATTGTTTGAACTAGAAATATTTTTTTCTTTGAAATATTCTTCATGTAATAGATGAGTTTTTTCATACAAAACAAATGTTCTTTCTTTATTGTTTGTCAAACTAATGAAACTCTGGTAACATGTAAGTCCTTTTGTATTAGCAGCTTGATCAGTATGTGTCCAATTTTTATCTTTTTTAGAATAGTTTTCTGGTATATAACAAGTTCCGTCAAATGACACTACTAATTCATCTGTATTCCAAATTTTTTTGAAAATATTTATTATATTTTCTCGAGTCCTCAAATACCAAGCATGTTCTTGATGACCTACTTCATGAAATTTATATATGCCGTGAGGATTAATTTGTGAATGTAATTCATCATGATTATCTATTGAATTTTTCCAATCATGAAATAATTTTTTAGCTGTTTCAATTTCTTCATCATTTATTACATTATGAATTATAGTATATCCATTATTTTTCAATTCTAAAATATGTTTTTCTAAAAAGAAATCAAAAACATATTTTTTCAATTGATCGTATTTTTGCTGCAACTCTTCAATGCGTTGCAACAATTGATCCATATTTGTTTATAACTTATACAATATTGTTACAATAAAATCAATTTTTTAAAGAAGTATCATAAAAATTTATCAACTAAATCATAATAAAATAATAAAAATTTACCACCATAATTATCACCATTAATAGCAACATTTATTAAATTTAAAATAAAACTTTTTTTTAAATTATTGTCTAATATTTGACTATCAAATATTTTATTTATTAAATATTCATTTGAATTTAAAATAATTGAACCAATACTATCAGCCATTGGTAGAAAATCAGTAATACTTCTTATTACATATTCTTTTTGATCAATATTTAATATATTATCAGCTAAGTCAATAGGATCACAAAAATTATTTATATATAATTGTTTATTTTTATTTATATTATAATTGCAATATAAATTTATGTAAGAAGTTTTAGTTAACGTGAAAAATAAATAAAAACATACAAAAAATAATTTATTTCTCATAAATGAATATATATTTTAAAATTTAATATTTAAACCAATATATAATTATATATCTTGTTGATATTTTATATTGTAATATAGAAAACAATTATATATAAAATTATAATATATAATAATATAATTATATATTAAATTATATTAATATTATTAATGAAACATTATAATTGTACAAAAAAATCTAAAACATTAAATAGCTTTTTAAACAATTTTAATGATTTTTTAAATATTAATAATACATTAAATAATACAAAATATAAAAAATATTATAATCTACAAAAAAAAATTTATAATTTTTTAGATCATAACCATAATTATAATAATATCAAAATTATTAAAAATAATTTTATTATTGATAAATTAAATATAGAAGATAATAATTATATGCATTATTCTATAAAAAACAAATTAAACAATACTAGAAAAATTACCGTTGTACAATACAAATTATTTTATAATAACAAAAAAATAATTATTAATTATTATTTTATTAAAACTAATATAACTGAAAAAGATTTGAAAAATCATATTAACTTTATTTCACAATTTGTACAATTAATTTATTTTATTACAAAATATGAACATAAAAATAATGTTTTTGATATATATTTAACTGACTATAAAAAAAATATTATTTCAAATCATATTAATACACAAAATATTAATTCTGGTCTTTGCTACTTTGATGATGTAAATAAAAAAATAATAATATATCGTTCAGAAGAATATATCAAAGTTTTTATTCATGAATTTTTACATTCTTGTTATATTGATTTGTATTTACATAAAAATAATGATAAAATTAATAATTATATTTATAACAAATTTAAATTTATTAAAAATAATACTGAAATTATGATTAGCGAATCATATACTGAATTTTGGTGTAATATTATTTATATATCTATATTTTCTTATAACTTTATGAATAATTCAAAACAATATGTTTCATTTGATAATTATATCAATATATTTGATAAATTTTTTGAAAAACAAATATATTTTTCTGCTTTACAAAGTGTCAAAATACTTGATATTTTTGATTTAAATTATTTAGATACTATTAATAATAATAAAAAAATTTACAAATATAAAGAAACTACTCATGCTTTATCATATTATTATTTTAAAACATTAATGATTTTTGATTATAAAAGAGTAATAAGTATGTGTAATAATAATATTATTTCAAACGAAACAACTCTTGTAAATATTGTAACATATTTAACTAATATTTGTAACAATAAAAAATTAATAAATTTGTTCAATTTATTCAGAAATGTTTTAAATATTTTAAAAAATAATAATTATTCTTTTTTGTACAAAAATTTATATATGTGTTATATCGAAATTTAACAAACAAAACTTAATAAATAAAACTTAATATATGATTCAATAAATCATCACATAACAAACTTAATCGTGTATTTTCAAAAATTTCTTTTAAATTTTTATTATTTAATTCCATAATTAATATTATTTCTTTAAACTCTAATACAATATCTAATATTGATCTTGATGGTGTCCAATTATCTTTGCAAATTACTGAATTACAACACAAACATTTATTTATATATAAAGTATTATAAAAATTTCTTTCACTAACATCATAATTGAATTTGAATTCATATTTTAAATATTCATATGATGAATATATCTTCATGTACATAAGTAGAAGTTTTCTTTCTTTTATTGATTTGTCCATATTGATCAAAAAATTACTATAATTGTTTCCTTTAATTGAGTTTACTACTTCTTTATTTGAAATTTTAATTAATTTTACTATATATGGTTTGAATGGATAATCATGTGGAATATATAATTTAATTATGTCATTATTATTATTATTTAAATTAATATTAAGATATAGTTCGGTTTCTAAATATTTATCATTAGAATACTCTATATTAGTTGAAATAATACATTTATTAAACAATGTAGTAATAGGATATTTATATTTTTCTATTTCATTAAAAATTCTTTTTAAATGTGGCTTTTTGTACATATTAGAGATATAATCTATTTATTTGTATATATTTTTATAATTCAGTTTAAATCAATTTTATTTTACAAATACTTATTTAAATATATATATAGTATATTAATAATATAATGAAAGATCCATACCGTATATTAGGTTTTGATAGAAAAGTTTCAGATGATGAAGTTAAAAAAGCATATAAAAAATTAGCTGTAAAATGGCATCCTGATAAAAATGTTGATAACAAAGAAGAAGCATCTGAAAAATTTAAAGAAATAAGTCAAGCTTATCAACAAATAATTAGTGGAAATACAAATAAAATACAAGGAATTGAAGCCGATGAACTTTTTCGTCAAATGTTCAATAATTTTAATTTTGGTAATAATATGGTACCAAATAATCATCACAGTTTCAACATTCCTAATAGGAATGTTCATTTTGTTAATATTAATGATATTTTAAATTCTAGAAATAATCAAATGCCTCAACAACACTTTACAACTACTACTGTTAGAACAGTTAATGGTGTTACTACTACTACTATTGAACAAAATATTAATGGACGCGTTTTAAGAAAGGTTGTACAACAAGGTATGAATATTAATTAAAATAATTGAATTAATTTAAATAATTTAAATAATTATTAATATATTTATTAGCTAATATGAATAAATATATTAATAATTATGAAAAAAATGGTTACGTAATATTAAAAAATATTATTCCAAAAAATGAATGTAAAGTATTATATAGAAATATTATACACAAAAAATTGAAATATAAAAAAACAAAATACAAAAATATTAAAGAAACGATTATTTTTAATAATAAAAATTTATATTCTAGTCCTTTTTCTAAGAATTCTAAATATTATAAATGGAAATACATATTTAATAACAAGTTTTTAAATATGTTTTTTGATATAATTTATAAAAAATGGAATTTTGATCACAAAGTATTAGGATGGATTCATTGTAGATTTCCTTATTATAAATCAAAAAATATTAAATATATAAATAATTGGCATATAGATAATTGTAATACTAATATATCATATGATCAAGGACCTATTATTTTACCTTTTATAACTAATGTAAAATCAGGTGGTGGTTCTACTATTGTAATCAAAGAATCACATAAATATATTGATGATTATATTCATTCTAAAAAAAGTTGTAGTATTAATCAAAAAATTAATAATATTGTACAAAAATATTCTAATAATGTTGTTGAAATTACTGGTAATAGCGGTGATATTTTGATTATGCATCCATATTTAATTCATAGTTCTTCATATGCTAATAAAAATACTAATATTAGATTGTTTTTCAATACATCTATTTCTGTTTAATATTATGGGTTGTTAAGAGCGTATTTGTTATATTTGTACAAATTATTTTAAAACTATATATAAAAAAAATATTATTACAATTTTTATAAACCCTATATTAATTAAAAAATATTTATTATAAATATAATAATAAATATTTTTTTATAAATTATTTTTTGACTATTTGTACAATATACATAAAATATGGGTTGTTAAGAGCGTATTTGTTATATGGGTTGTTAAGAGCGTATTTGTTATATGGGTCGTTAAGAGCGTATTTTTTATATTTGTACAAATTATTTTTTGACTATTTGTACAATATACATAAATTATGGAGCAAATAAAGCATCTGTTTTTTTTATTATACTATTTTCTTCATTTAAAATATTAATTTTTAAACTATTATTATTATTTATAAAATTATCAATACATAATGATAACCAGTTCATATATTTCAATAAATATAATTCATCTCTATTAACATTACCTTTACTTAAACTATTATGCATAAAATCACTATATATATTATCTAATATATCACAATGCCCAAAATCACTAGCTTCTATTTTTTGAACATGTACATTATTATTTAATTTATATATTTCGTTTTCTTTCAATGAAAATGCTGGAATAAAAGGAATATTTAATTTTGGAAAAAAAGTCCATTTATATGATTTTTCTGCATTCAATAATAAAATATTTTTTAAATGCTTTATTTTTATATATTCTTTGTCAAACAAATTGAATTTATTTAATAATTCTGTACTTTTTACTGGATCCATTAAAATTGCCTTTTCTATATATTTGTATTTATTTGAATCAAATAATGCTGTCATACAACCACTTGAATGACCCAATACATATGTATTAATATTTAAATTATCATATAAATATTCATTTATATCTGAATTTGTATCTGCTGCATAAATTTTATAACCATAAGAAGCTAAAATTTTTAAAAAATTGGAATATATATTTGAAGGAATTATTGAATTTCCTCCTGTATAAAAAATTATATTTTTTTGTTCTTTTGTATCATATATTGTTGCAGGTTTGTAAACTTTGAATTTATTTGAATTATATGTTTCATAAGTTACTGATATATCATTTAAATTTACATTTTTAAATACAAAATTATTTAAATTTAAAGAGAGCGTATTAGAAATAAAATTAAAAATAAAAAATAAAATCATAATATAATTATTTAAATTAAATTATGTTTAAATAAATATTATATATTTATTAATTTTAAATACTATGAATTATACTAATCACATGATTGAAGTTGCTTCTATTATAAAAAAAAAAAATATAGATATTTGTAATATTTAGTTAGAAAATATTGATATTAATGTTGATACAAATATTAATACTAACAATAATACTGATACTAATACTAATACTAATACTAATACTAATAGTAATAGTAATATTAATAGTAATAGTAATACTAAATATAAGTCTAAAAACATTAAATTATATTACATAGATTCTGCGCCTAAATTATCTTATCATATTTCTCATAAAATTAATATGTTAGATAAAAGAACTAAATATATTAATTATAAATTTAAAGTATTAAGAATACATTACAAACTTTGGAGTATTAGTATTATTATTATTGCATCTTTACTGACATTTATTGAAGGATTAAAAAATACATTAGATATTGAAGAAATTGTTGTAGATAAACACATTATAAAAAAAATTAATACTATTCCATTAATTATTAGCACTATTTTAACATTGTTAGCGTCAATTATTAAATTTAATAGATATGAAGAAAGAATTGATAAAATATCTAGAACTAGTGAAAGATGTAGATCAGTTATATCAAAATTGAAAAATGTTAATGAAGAATTACATTTTTGTGATAGCAAAAAAAAATTTGAAACAATAGTTACTTTATATAGATTCAATGTTTATAAAGATTATTTAGAATGTTCTTTAAGTATCAACAAATATTTATATGATGAAAATAATTATACTAAATTTTTGAAAAAAATTATAAAAGATTATTTAACTAAAATTTCTATTATGTTTGACAAAGATAGAAAAATCAATGCATTGAAAAAAGAACACAATATTAAAATTAATTATAGTACTAATATTGATAATGATGATTTTGAAATGCTTGATGATGATGCTATTTATAGATCTACTAGACAAAGATGCGTTGAAAATATTATGATTGATCAATTAACTTTACCATCAAATAATAACAAAAATAATAATAATAGTAATAATAGTGACAATAATAATAGTAATAATAGTGACAACAATAATATTGACAACAATAATAGTAATAATAGTGACAAAAATAATAGTGACAACAATAACAGTAATAATAATGATAGTAATAATAACACTACTTCTCCTTATTTTAAAAATTGTAAAGAACTATATATTTCACATATTGATAATGATAATATTGATAATAATAATAATAATAATAATAATAATAATAATAATAATTTAAATTAAATATATAAGTCTTTGTTATTTAATTTATTATTTAATTTATTATAAAATCTACTTAAATATATTTATATATGTTTATATATATTTATATATGCCCAATTAGCTTAGGGGTAGAGCATCGCACTTGTAATGCGAAGGTCGGTGGTTCGAATCCACCATTGGGCTTTTAAAACAAAAAAATATAATATAAAATATTATATTTTTTATTTTGATATATTAATGAAAGCGTTTGATCCTATTATATATGAATATGTTGAAATTAAAGATTGGTTAGAGAGTGAACCAGATAATATTGTAATTATTTTTTATGATAATAATGAATCTTCAAGTAAAGACAAAAAATATGTTAATAGTTTTGCATTGAAAAAATCTTATTTGTTTGCTACAAGTTTGAATGATTTATATGTTGAATGTAAATATTCAAATAATGATATTTTTTTACCAAAAGAATCATACAACACTAAATCGGAATATTTTAATTTAGGGTATTATATTAATAAAAAATTATTGATATCAAATAAAAATAAATCTATACTCGATAAAAATAAAGTCTTTTATATTGAATATGAAAAACTTTCAAACTTTATTAAAAAAGAATACATTGCTTTATCATATATCGGTATATACAAAAAATTAGAAAAATATAAAAATTTATCACCTGAAACCAAAAAAAAAACTATAGCAATTGATAAAAAAAATATACCATATGAAATTGATGTTTATTTTGAAAAAATATTAGCAACCGCATTAAGAAATTATTCATTTCAATGGGATGCCGCAATTAATAATTATTTAAGATTAGGTGATAGTTATTTTAATGATACTAATTCTCTATTTAATACTTATTGGAAAAGATTTGGAAAAACTAAACAAGAATCTATAGAAGCTATAAAAAATAAAATTGTTGATTTAGATAGAGCTTTTTTAGAAGCCGGTACTAGAAATGAAGATGATAATAAAATATATTATAGAGGAATGAAACAACCTTTAAGTATTAACAATGTCGGTGAACATATTGTTGTTCCTAATTTTTTTTCTATTACTACTGCATATAATGTTGCACTTGGTTTTAGTAGTGTTAATAGACCACCTAGAAGATGTTGTATGTACAAAATAAAAATTGATAAAGGTGTTCCTATTATTGATATGATTAATACTACTAAATATCAAAATGAAAAAGAAATATTATTACCAAGAAATTTGAAATATACTATTACTAATATTGAAAAATCACCTCCTATTTTTTATAACCCCGCAACCAAAGAAAAAGAATCTTATAATATTTTTGTATTAAAAGCATCACTTGTTAGACCTGATCAATTTTACATTAAATCTTATTGTAAAGAATATCTTTCTGGTATTATAAAACCTTTAAAAGACAAAAAATTTTTAGAACAATTGTTGAAACATGATACTGAACAAGTATCAAAAACTTCTAATAAAAAAACTGATGTCAAATCTGTTAAAACTACTAATAAAAATACTGATGTTAAACTTGTTAAAACTACTGATATTGTACAACAATCTAGTTTCAAACCACCAAACGGTAAAAGATGTCCTAATGGAACTAGAAAAAATCCTGTTACTGGATTATGTGAAAATAAAAATAAATTAGATGATAATAAACCTACAGAAACTGATAAACAAAAAAAATCTAGATGTCCAAATGGAACTCGTAGAAATCCAAAAACAGGATTATGTGAAAAAAAATAAAAAAAATAATTTATTATATTATATGAATAAAAAATATGTTAATTGTTGCAGATCTACTAAAAAACATAAAAAATGTAAAAGAAAAGATAACAAAATATTTTCTTTACCAAGAAAATTTTCAAGAAAAAAATGTAAAAAAATTAAAGGTTTTACTATGAAAGCATCATGTGCTCCTTATAAATTTTGTTGAATATATATATAACAAAAATATATATAACAAAAATAATAATATATATTTTTATTATATAATTTATGTATTATTTGTACATACTTGGATTTTTACTTATTGTTTTGACATATTTTATCAATAAATTTTCATTTACTAATTCAAAACCCACATGTGAAAATTATGTTGCTAATACATATTTATATTTAGCTTTTAGTTTCCTTTTTTTGGCTTTTTGTATTAATATATTAAATAATATTTGTGTTTATAATACAAAAAATTACGCAAAAAAATTATTATGTAGTCCTTTTTCGACTTTTATTTCTTCTATTTCTTCATTTATAGTATTTATATTTATATTTTTTACTAGAAAAAATTTCAGTAAAACTGGTCATGTTTTTAATCATATATTATGGATCTCCTTTTTGTTTTTATTTTCTGTAAGTTTTAGATATATATTTGCTTTTGAAAAAATTTATGATATTATTTATGTTATATTTTTAACATTTATTATCTTTCTTTTCATGTCAATTGTTGTTTACATTAATCCTTCTTTTTTTGTACGAACATATAAATTTGCAATTGTTGGATTATTTGTTGCTCTTCTTGTTATTATCATTTCTGAAATAATTTTATTATTTTATAAAAACACCTTAGCTAGAAAATACATTACTTATGCTGCTATTATTGTATTCTCATTATTAATATCATATGATACCATTGAACTTTTTAATCTTGCTAAAAAATGTGTTGATTATCCTAATTATCCTAAATCCGCTTTAGATTTTTTTATTACTATTATTAATTTGTTTACTAGTTTATTAGGATCTAAATCAGGTCGTTTTTAATCTTTTATATTTGTTTTTTTTATGAAAAAATAAAATTGATATAAATTATATTATAAAACAAAAATACAATTTAATTCATTATGAATACTGATATTGAAGATTTTATTAAAACTAAAAATAAAATGGGATCAAGTGAATATAATAATATTGATGTTGATAAATATGATTATTATAAATTTAAAAAAATTTTCAATTGCTTACTTATTTTCATATATGAAAATAAACATTTAACTAATATTTCTAATAATAATGAACTTGTCAAAATTTTTGATCAACAATTATTAAAATTACTTAGACAATACAAATTAATACATATTCGTAAATCTATTTTAATTGCTGTCTTAAACAAACGTTTCAACAATGAAGATTTTGATACAAAATATTCTCAATATATATATTTGTTGAAATTATTATTACGTAAAAAACCTGGACGTAATATTTCTGGTATTACATGTATTACTGTAATTACTGCACCATTTCCTGATGGACAAAAATTCAGTTGTAAACATAATTGTTATTATTGTCCTAATGAACCTGCTCATAAAGATAATAATTGGCAAGCACAACCACGTAGTTATTTATTTAATGAACCTGCTGTATTACGTGCAAATCAACATAAATTTTACGCTATTGGACAAATGTTAAATCGTCTAGATACTTATTATAGTAATGGTCATGTTCCTGATAAAATAGAAATTATTGTAGAGGGTGGAACATATACAGAATATCCAGTTGAATATTTAAAAAGATATCATCGTGATTTA